>WNGG01005248.1_pt1 | contig 14462 bp, 11 predicted proteins | sample 5400661 | NCBI WGS metagenome assembly WNGG01 (sample SAMN13153372, study PRJNA577476) | soil metagenome | isolation source: 100 cm soil or saprolite under Garry oak tree replicate 1 | place: USA:California | collected 2016-06-15
TTGGCGCGCAAATTCTACGAGAGCATTTAGATCGACCGTTCACAACGACCAAACTACCTTTGTAGACGGTTTGTCTTCCAAACGAGATCGAGATTCTGAATGATGGTGCTCCGGGCGGGACTTTCAGCAGCTTGCTGCCGCGTTTGAACCCGCGATCAACGGCTTTGGGGCTTGTCTTCCCACAAGCCTCCCCGATCTAGGATTCGACTGGCCGCCCCGACACACTTGAGGCAAAGGCCGCTATGCTAAACCGGGCTACACCACCGGAGCGGCCGAAGACCCTGAACGCGGTTTCTTTTACCTTTTGGTAACAGACGAAAACTCAAAATCCAAGACCTACTTTGTGCATAGTTCAAACCTTACTGGCGCCGCGCGCGCTCTTTCACTTCGTGATCTTGAATCCTCTGAACTCTCCCGCATAATCTGACCATTCAACCTCAACTTTTCGAACAACTGCTCCTCGAGGACCGACATGACAGAATCGAATCAGCTCGTCCAATCGCGCCTTCTCGCCCTGAGCCAACGCTTCTACTCTGCCGTCCTGAAGATTTCTGACCCATCCTGAGACTCCTAGTCTCCTGGCGAGATCAGTGATTTCCTTTCTGAAGGAGACCCCATGTACCAGCCCTGTAACCAGGATTCTTGCTCGAGCTTCCATCCGCTAACGAGAGAACCTGGACGCATTTCTCTCTTGCTTTGAACTGATCAGAGGCAGCTCTGAGGACGTTCATGTGCTCAAGTTGTAGGAGGGGGGATAATCTGACGAATAGGTGGAGCGAGAGGGGGGAGGGGCAATTCCTTCGAAGCCACATCTAGCTCTTGGAGGAGTCCGGTAAGAACGAGACCATGAATCGCAGAAAATACGTTTAGTGTCATGTAAAGATAACCGGCCTCCTCAACGTCAAACCTTAGTCCGTGTTTCATCAGGACGTCCCTCGTTCTCGGAAAGGCAACTATCAGGTCTCCAATGGTTGTCTCAGCGCGGATCGAATCTAGCTCTATGGTGAAAACACGCGAGTCATCGAAGGTCTGAGAGGTCGAAGACCGAGCTGGCAAGGGAATAGTCTGCGCCATCGCACCTTTGTCAGTAGGTTTAGAGGCTGATTTCCCTTGAGGCTTCTTGTAGCGAGCGCCCTTGTGGGTAATGAGTTTCTTCGAGCCTTTCTTTGATCTTGCTTTATCGCTTCGAGTCTTTTTCTTGGCCATGATCTTCACGCTGTCGCCTACGAGCCGAACTGGGCCCCCTAGACTCCAGCTAATAGGGGGTCTCCGACTATTAATACGCTCGGATGATGATTCAATTCTACTCTCTCTAGGGTTGAATAGACCATGCGATTGGGAGACCTTGCATAGGCTGTTGCGCGTGCTGGGACGTTCGGTTTCGCAGCTCGTCCGCGACGGTCTGAAAGACTGGCGCCGAATAGTCTTCAATCTGACCATGATCCGATAATCGAGCGATTAGCGGATCAACGGGTACCGAACCTAGAAACGGTACACCTAACTGCTTGGCCAGTTTTTCTCCCTGCGGCTCGCCGAACACATTGATAGCTTCACCGCAATGAGGGCACGCTAGAAAGCTCATGTTCTCGACCAAACCGAGCAATTGAGCGTTCATCTTCTTCGCCATATTGACCGCTTTGGTGACGATTAGGGAGGCTAGTTCTTGGGGAGAGGATACGACGAGGACTCCGTCCAACGGCAAGGACTGGAGGACTGTTAGCGGGGCGTCGCTGGTACCGGGAGGAAGGTCAACGAGGAGATAGTGCAGGGATCCCCAGTCAACGTCCCAGTAGAGCTGTCGAATGACACTGTTCACGATTGGGCCCCTCCATATGACAGGCATCTCTGGATCATCCAGAATCAGGTTGATCGACATCACTTTGATCCCGGTCCTAGTTAGTACAGGGGTTATGCGACCGGTCGGACTTTTGGAGGGCCGGTCCTTGAGCCCGAACACTTTCGCTATGCTGGGCCCTGTCAAATCCGCGTCTAGAATCCCCACCTCGTATCCGAGCCTTCGGAGCTGGACGGCCAACATGCTGGTGACGAAAGATTTTCCGACGCCACCCTTGCCTGATGCGATGGCGATTATGTTTCTCAGGTCGCGCTTTCCCAGCCGATCGATGCCTGGGCCAGGACCATTTCCCTGCCCTGGCTGGGTTTGGGTTGCCTTGTTCTGGAGCCTGGTTCTGAGTTCGTTCAGCTCAGTCTTGGACATTGCCGTCGTCTCTACAGATACGGAGCTTATCTCGTTCGATTTCTTCAGGGCTTTCTCGACGTCGGTCTGGAGAGTTTTTGCAAGAGGGCAATGAGCGACCGTGAGTGCAATGGTGACTTTGACGTGGCTGCCTTCTATGGACACGTCTCGGACCATGTTGAGATCGACTATGCTGATCCCGATCTCGGGGTCAAGAACTCCGCGGAGACTATTGACAACTGAATTCTTGTCTATCAACGCCTAGACGATCTCGGCAAACTTACTCTAGTCTAGAGCGAGCGGGAAGGTATTTACACTCTCTTTCCATAAGAGTACCTGATCCTTGAGAGAATTTGGTCTACAATATTGATCTTGTGCAAGATTGCGATTCTTCTCTTTGAGGAATCTCAACTATCAACCTGCACGACTTTATGGGTCGATTGGTTCTAGGGGTCGTGATAGGAAGAAATGTCAGTCAGCGAGAAGACCAGAAGAGCCTTGAAGGACTTTGGATTGACAGAGTACGAGGCGAAGGTGTACGTTTCACTAGTCGAATCGGGCACTCAGGCTGCTAGCGAGCTTAGCCGTACCGCTTCGATCCCTTACTCCAAGATCTACGAGATTCTGGGAAATCTTGAGCGGAAGGGATGGGTCGAGACAGAGCAGGGCAGGCCTAGCAAGTACTATCCTAAGGCTCCTTCTACTGCTCTAGAATCATCGATAGCTCGGCTGGAGTCGACGCTGAAATCGAGCCAGGCAGACGCCATGGAAGAGCTTCAACCGCTTTACGAGAAGAAGGGGGCCCGTGAGAAGCCAGACATCTGGATAGTGAGAGGTCAGAACAATATCCTGGATAAGATTAGAGAGACTCTTGGACGGACTAGGAGAGAGCTTTTCGTTGCGATGCCGGTGGCCCCCGACCCGATCGTCTCGATTGCACTACCCATACTCGCATTGATGAAGGAGAAGGGAGTCAACGTGTCAGTGATGGTCCCGCAGACCACGAGCCGGGAGACGCTTCGAAAATTGAAGGCACTGGTTCAGGTCCGTACTAGAGAGCAGATGTTCGGAGGAGGAATAATTTCAGATGACGATCAGATAATAATTCTTCTAGGAGAAGATCCACTGAAAGGACTGACGCTGGCCATCTCCTCGGATCATATCGGACTGGTGAAGTTTGGGAAGAGCTATTTCGAGTATCTCTGGGAGAGCTCAAAACCACTCTCCTAACAGGGACTATCCGAGGGTTTCACACTTTCACACTGTCGGGCCTCGCGAAGATTCCAGAAATGTTCCTGTGGGCCCGGCGTGTAAACCACTCTCGCGTCCCAGAACTTTTGTGACCGCCCCTTTTTTTCAGAGGGCTCTCGCCAGATGGAAGATCTCTAGGCGACGATCCAGTTTCTAGGCGCAGAACCTGCTTCGAGCGGAGATTCCAGAACGCGTTTTTGAATAGATCTATGCGTGACGTATACGCGGTTTAGAATCGCCTGCCCGGATTTTGGATTCGAGCTTATCCTCGGCGATTTTCAGAGAGGAGAATTCGATAGATTGTGAAGGATTTCTGGAGATCCGGCATACCCCCGGGGGGTCGAGAAATAGTCAACGAGAAAAAATTAGTTTAGCACGGGCGATTTCTAGAAAAGTCTGCAAAGGACCGTTTTGTGTCGCAGGATTTTTTTTATTTTCTAAATTTTGGGAGGGGGTCTTTTGCTGTCTGAAACGTTTTCTGGGCGAGATTCCCGGTTTATCGCGTAGAACGGGCTAGTCGGCCGTTTTCAATAAAGTGTCCATCTGTATCAATGCAAGCGTGAACAGGGCGCCGTATGGAATCCCTCTCCCAGATTCCGGGTCAGGGCTGATTTCTGGGGATTCTGTCCGCGTCCTTCTGGATCCACGGCGGAGTTGCTCTTATCGTCGGTGGGTGATAGGAGTAGATGTTAGAGATGGGTCGTGGGGTAGTCTTTATTCGCCTATGTTCTTGCTCTCTGTTCCGCGGCTTTCTGCTGCGCGGGGGTACCAGAGCCAGGTCTAATGGGCAGAAGGCCACGATTGGAGCCTGCCTCGGGCTTAGGACCCTGTGGCGAAGGCCTTCGTGGGTTCGAATCCCACCCCCCGCACCAGTCTCTTCTCGCGGTGAGATTGAGGAAGACTGCCAACGCCGATTCTAAACGAGACATCTCGGCTAGGAGGTCAACGATGCGCTCTTCTATGAAAACGAATTCCGGAAAGCCTGGGCAGCATGAGAACCAGAAACGGGCCAACTAGAGCCAATCCCACCAATGAAATGGCGGAGCCGAGTTCTAGAACCGTGCCGGTTATCTGCCTGTATCTGAGTGTTCCCGAGTCAACGTAGACGAGTTGGCTGTGGGTCACCGGATCAGGGCCCGTCTCAGCCATGGCAGAGTTGACGGCATTTCTAAAACTCATGCCTTCTGTCAGGGACCCAACCAAGACCCCAGCGGTCGCGTCAGTGTGGAGAGTGACGAGACCATTCCAGCTTGCGTACGCCTCTGCACCCCTGTCGAGAAAAGCTTTGGCCATTACGGTGTCCACGAGACCATCACAGCCCATCACGAGAATGTTCGAACCGGGAAACGTGCCCTGCATTGCTTCACGGACAAAAACCGGAGTAATTGCAAAATAGTCCTGGTTTCCGTAGACGGTCACGCGATCGAGCTGATCCGTCAACTGTTCAAGTGTGTACTTGTTTGTGTTGTAGGCCTCTGAGGTTAGAATCGAGATCCCTGGCGCTCTGCTCCAAGCAGTATGAGCCCGGAAAATGATGAGCCCATACCCCATGGAGGGCAGATTCCTGTACAAGTCAACAGTAGCCATATCAGGCCCGTAATAGTCAACCGCGTACCCTGCCCTCGTCAATTCAGCCACGGTGGAAGAGACGAAGCTGGGATCGGGCATGGTGGCAGAAAGCTCGTCAACCAAGGCAGCCCGAGGGTATGAACCAAAAGAAGTCCTAGGACTATCGTGGCTTACCAGAAACCCCCCCGACACTCCAACTGATAGAATGACAAGGAGAATTGCATAGATGAGATGCGAGCGACTTCGGCGCACGCTTCGGACGATTACTCTACGAGGAACAGTGTGATTTGTCGAAGTTGATGTCCATGCTCTCCGCCCACCAGAGGCTGATCCGCCAACGGACTGGGCTTCAGGACCGAAGGCCTTATCGAAAAGCTCGCGAAACCTCGCATCCGCAGCTTTCTCGTCCGAAACTGATTAGACCCCCTGAAAGGATCTGAAGGAGCGCTTCGAGTGGAGGTTGAAGAAGCTGCGGTTCCGCACTATGATTCACGCCGGGACTGAAAGTAATCTGGTCGCCAACTCAACCCGTACACTTCTTGAGAGTGAAGGTCTTCATATCGTGGCTGTGGTCCTGCTGGTTTTGCGCATCCTTCTTCTGATATAGACCGCGGCCCCTATGCCAGCCATGAGTACTGAGAGCCATGGCAGAATTCCTAGGATCAACCCGAGTTTGTCCACGGGAAGGACAGTTCCGCCAACAGTCGAGGGCAGCTGAATAACATTCACAGTCACCGAGGATGCAGTACGGAACAAGGACCCACTGGCTCCTGTCACTGTGAATGTGTATGTTCCGACACCAGTTGCACTGATGTCGACTTGAGACGAGATAGCTCCGCCGGGAGATAAGGTAACGCTGCTTGGCAGCAAGGTTACAGTAATGCCCGAGGAGCTGGAAACCGTGAGGGCGATGGGACCTCTGAAGCCGTTGACGCTTCCTAGAACGATACTTGTAGTGCATGCCCCCGCTGCACAAACGAGAGTCAGTGTTGATGGGCTTATTGTGAAGTCCGTGACGACGACTTCAATGCTGACAGTCTGAGACAACGGTCCGCTCGTCGCGTTGACGGTTACGAGGTAAGTGCCGGCTGTCGAAGCCGACACGGTCAGCGAGGTGGAACTTGTTCCGCCTGAGACTAGTGTTAGAGTCTTGGTGGCGAGAGACGCTGTGAGACCGCTGGACGATGACAAGGCCAGCGAGACTGTGCCCGAGAAACCGTTCGTGCCCGTTAGAGAGATGGTTGATGTACCAGTAACCCCTGCGTTCAAGGGTCCTACGTTTACCGGATTACCTGATATGAGATAGTCAGGAACGAGGTCGATAGATCCTACGGACTGGAGGAGGATTGTCACGTCAGTGAAATCTACAATTCCGTTTGCGTCGAGATCAGCCTTCGGGTTAAAGCAGGCCTGTCCAAGCTTACAATTGTAAGAAAGGTTTAGAATGTTCACATCAGTCTGGTTCACTACGCCATTCTGATCGATGTCTACGTCTCTGGTAACTGTCACGCTCACGAGTGGAGCCGAGGCTCCGGAGAACGTAATCTCAATGTCGGACGAGAGGGCATAGGTCATGTTCTGAATCGTCAGAATCATCACGGAGTGAAACACCTTGGCAGAGTAATTTGGCACGAGGCTGAGTCCGGACACACTATAAGTCTTTGAAAACTTGAGACCACCAGCTGTCGTGTTTGTGGCGGTGACTGTGATTGTCCCAGAGAGAGTTGGATTGGAGGAGGAGGTATTGACTGAGAGAGTTCCGCTAGTGGTCACGGTAACGCCGTGAAAAGTTGTTGTGTTGGAAATGTTCACTTGGATCGGAGTCACGGCAAACCCAAATAGTGTTGTGTGCACCTGACCATTGCTCACACCGGTCGAGTTCACCCAGTACAAGCCGGGTGGAGTCGAAGATGGAACGCCAATGGTCAGCGTGGAAGAAGCGGATCCATAAGCCGGAAGGGTCACGCTGAAGAAACTTGGGGAGAGAATTGGACCCGAAGGAAAAGTATAGCTCGAGAGGGAGACAGAACCGCCAAATCCGAACTCGCTCGTTAAGATAAGAGCGACGGAAGCAGACGATCCCGGGGAAACAGAGAGGAGAGAGGGATTTACCGAGACTCCGAACCCGGTCACTGTCGCGTATAGGATAGTTGATCGAGATAGTGTCTGGGCAATCCCGGTCATATTGTCAAGGAAGAACCCGGTGGCGGTCATGTTGATTTCGATAACCGAGACTGGCGTCGCGGATGTTGTTGAGACAGTCATCGTGGATACGAGTGACCCTCCGGCCGCTAGGGTGGGAGTCGAAGGGCTAATCGTTATTACCGGTCTAGGCAATGGGCATGTCTGGCCAGATTGGCAGGACTGCTCCGTCAAATCCATCACGCCGAAGAACCCGTTGAGGCTTGTGAGGCTGATTTGGAAGCTTCCCGAGGAGCCCTCTGGAATATTGATGCTTCCCGGCCCTGTAGACATGGCGAAGCTGGTGATCGGGGCTATGATGTGGGTCGAGTTTATGATAGAACCGCTGGTTCCGGTTACCGTGACTGTGTAGTTTCCGGGAGGAGTCAGAGGGTCGGTGAAGATCCATAGCTCTGTGCTGCCTCCTCCTCCAGACGAGATCGGAAGGCTGGTCCTGTTCAGGAAGAGAGTGAATTGCTTGGCGAGGGAAACATTAGCGAGGCTTGCAGTTAGCGAGACGGTGCCTGAAAAGCCCCCGACACTCATCACAGTAATATTGGTGAAGCTCCACCATCCTACCAGGATAGGAAGTACGCTCGGAAGAGGGTTTATCGAGAATCCGGTCGAAACAAGGGGAGAGACAGCTGAAACGCGTACGGGGAGACCGGGATGATTCCAGACCGGCGAAGCCAGCGAGGCCGAAAAAGTTAGAATTAGCAGGGCAGATGCGAAGACCTTAACGCTCGACCGGGAATGTCTCACGATTGAGAGTAGCATCATCAAGACACTTCGATTCTTTCCTCGATCGACCCCTGGTACTTTTGCGCGGCAGCCAGGCGTAGTATGCTGTAGAGAGTCAGGTATAGCCGTCGAGTGATGACAAATACCCCAGCTATGAGAGGCTGGAACGAAATTTAACTGTTCCTATTTCGTTAGGAACTGCCTCGACGTCTTTCCTGGTCGCTGGTTATGAGATTCACGTGTACAGGTGACACGCGACCCAGTGATTCGGCTCGACCTCGGTGAGTGGAGGCTCCTCGACGGTGCATCGAGTATGGGCGAAGGGGCATCGTGTGTTGAATCGACAGCCTGGCGGTGGATACACTGGACTCGGGATTTCTCCGCTGATCACGTCGGATCGCCTGTAGGCTGGATCTGGCACTGGTACGGCAGCGATCAGCGCTCTGGTGTATGGGTGGAGCGGAGCGTCGATAATGTTTTCGGAGGGACCCTTTTCCATAACCTTTCCCAAGTACATAACTGCCACATCGTCGCAGACGTGCTTTGTAACGGCAAGATCATGGGTTATGAAGACTACCGAGGCTCCTTTCTTCTCAACGAGATCTATCATCAAGTTGAGTATCTCAGCGCGGATAGACACGTCTAGCATGGAAACGGGCTCGTCAGCGACTACGAATTTTGGATTTAGAACGAAGGCCCGGGCTACAGCGACTCGCTGGCGTTGACCGCCGCTCATCTCGTGGGGAAACCTGTAGAGGAACTCTTCAGGCGGAACAAGCTCAACGTCGATGAGTGCCTGTTTAATGCGTTCTTCAAGCTCCTCTTCTGTCTTGGCTATCCTTTGGACTCTGAGGGGCTCAGCGACGATCTCCTTGATCGTCATCCGCGGATCTAGAGATTCGAACGGGTCTTGAAAGATTATCTGGATCTCCCTGCGTAGCAGCCTCATCTCTTTATCGGTCAGCCCAGCGATGTCCTTGCCTTCAAACTCGACCGAACCCTCAGTAGGCTTTACGAGCCTAACCAGGAGCCGGCCGGTAGTAGTCTTACCGCTGCCACTCTCTCCAGCTAGGCCGAATATCTCGCCCCTCTTCACGCTGAAGCTGATACCATCAACAGCCTTCACGGTCTCCTTCTCGCCTCCCATGACGGTGGCGAAGAATCCTTTCTTGAGCGGAAAGTGCTTCTTCAGTCCTTCTACTTTCATCACATATTCTTCGCTCATGATCTTCACGCAGAATACAGATGGCAGGCGACGTAGTGGTCTCCCTTGCCAGCCTTCTCCAGCAACGGCTCGACCTTATGACAGACATCCATCACGTAGGGGCATCGGGGATTGAACCTGCAAGCTGGCGGGGGCTTTAGCAGATCAGGAGGCTGGCCGGGGATAGAGGAGAGGCGAATTTTCGGGCCCTTTATACTCGGAAAGGCCTTGATGAGGCCCTGGGTATAGGGATGGAGGGGCTCATTGAAGACGGCAGCGGCGTCACCGTACTCCACGATGTGGCCGGCGTACATGATTGCCACCTTCTCACATGTCTCTGCTATGATGGAGAGGTCATGGCTGATCATGACCATAGCCAGGCCCAGCTTGTCCTTCAATTCTCTCATCAACTTCAGGGTCTGAGCCTGGACAATGACGTCTAGGGCTGTCCCAGGCTCATCCGCTATCAAGAGCCTGGGATTCGAAGCAAGGGCCATGGCGATAAGAGCTCGCTGGCGCATGCCACCGCTAAATTCGTGGGGATAGTTGCTAAAGCGTTCTGGATCGATGCCTACCATTTCCAGTAGATTCCTTGTCCGTTCGATGGCAGACTTCTTGTCGATATCCTCGTGAGCCTGCATCGCCTCGATGATCTGGTCGCCGATTTTGTAAACAGGGTTGAGCGCGTTCATAGCGCCCTGGAAGACGATCGCAATACCCTTCCAGCGAATCTTCCGCATCTCGTTTTCAGAGAGAGGGACCAGATCGAGACCGTCGAAGAAGATATTTCCCCTTCGTATGAATCCGCCTGACGGGAGTATCTTGAGCAGGCTTAGAGCGACAGTTGTCTTGCCACAGCCTGACTCGCCGGCTAAGCCTAGTGCTTGGCCTTGGTCAACTATGAAACTAACCTCTTCGGCCGCTCTCACCCATCCTCGTAGGGTCCGATAGTGGGTTGTGAGGTCTTTGACCTCTAGCACTGGTGGCATTGGATCTACATCAGTTTTTGTACTTGGGTGAACGTGAGGTGGGACGCGTTTCAATTAAGCTTTGGGGCAGACGAAAGAATCTGGCATTAGTGTAGATGCATGCCCCCATGTTCTGATCGATTGCTGGTGTCCCGGACAGTTTATAGCCTCGCCACAAACGAGAATCCCTAGATTCCGTGATGGCTATCGGCCGGAGCTTCGCAATAATACTGTGTATTGGGGCTCTCATCGCTTCGATAGGGTTGCCCTTGGCCAGAGCGGCAACGATCGGCGTGTCGATCTCGCAGAATTCGATAACCTTGAGTATGGAACTTCGGCTCGTTGAGAATTTGACGAACTTGCCTACGGCGAATATAGTCCTGCTACCGTCCAACTCCACAGCGCTACTGACACCAATCCAGACGGCGATCGACAGACTGGTTCCAGGCGCAAGCGTGAACGGCCTTAACGGCAGGGTCGAGTCGAGGCAAGGAAACGCGACTCTTCAATCGTGGATACTCGATGAGAACTTTAGCTTCACGGTTTCGGGAGCTAGCGACAACCTTGGAGGGGCTGTGAAGAGTAACCTTTCATTGGTGTCGATGAACGTCTCTGATCCTATACGGTTGGATGGTCTTGAGATGAATGCTCTGGGAGGGGCCTACCTGCTGGGCGGGTTGGAGGGGTTGCCGACCACGACTACGACGGCCTGGTTCGATAATGACGCTCAGTTCTCGAACTCGCTGATCACTGCGAATTCCACCGCAGGTTTTCACCTGCTAGATTTCACTTGGGTGTCTCATCTGCAGTTCTGGAATCACGAATATACGACATTTGACCCTTCAGTTTGGACGTTGACGCCGAGGAGCCCGTTCAACATTACTGTTGGGATAAGGCAGGTCGAGAATACCTACACTCCCATCTACCAGGCAGTCTATGTGTCATCCATAGAATTGACAGCTCCTCCAAGCGCATGGTCGGAGGGAGACACAGTCTGGTTCAATATTTCTACACCGGCCGAGCTGGCGATGCCGATAATCCTCGGCTCGTCGCTAGTAATTCTTGCAGGAGCTATGATCGTCGACCGTAGACTTACTAGACCGTTACGGATCGGCAGGAAAAAGAAAAGATAGGCAGACATACGAAATGGTATGTTTTTTAGTCAGTTAGCGGCCGGTACATTCCATATGACTAACGTTCGAGGCCGTAGGCAAGACTGGATATTAGTACGACAAGCATGATTATGAGGACGAACACTCCTCCGCCGTGGAGGAGACCGTAGAGGAAGCCTCCGGGTGCGAGGAACCCGAGAAAACTCCAGAAAAAGGCTTCGTCCTTGATTTAGATTGCTGGCTTCAAAGTTCCGGGCCGCATCTGATCTTGCGATGATGAACAATGATAACAGGGCGAGACCGCCAAGCCCGGCCCAGAAGAATAGACCACCGTAAGCTATCCCGAGAATTACTAGTATCACAGGAGAAGAGAGCGCCAGGACGACGAGGGGTGGGCTGGGGAGGCTCCTGAGCTTATCGCCTAGGCTGCTAGGGAGGCTATAGGCATGTCGCCGGGCTGGAATATTGAAGGGTCCACGCCCCAAGGATTCTCGTCTTTGTCGTGATCGTCGGCCATAAATGCTGCTAAGCCTCAGGGCGAATAGGGGAGACGAATCTATTGGAAAGGACGGCAGGTTGAAAGGGGGATGTGTCGAACTATCTTCGCCTGCGGAGTTTGGGATTGAAGAGTTCGTCGAGCGCGTAGCCGATCAGGACGAAGGACAGAGAGACCGCTGCGATGGCGAGTCCTGGAGGTATGACCCACCACCAGACTTGAAGCGAACTTGACAGCTGGGCTAGATAGAACATGTGACCCCATGAGATTGTGTTCACATCTCCCAGCCCTAGAAATTCTAGCGCGGACTCAGTTAGGATTGCAGCCGGAACAGTGAGGGCCAAGTTCACGTAGGTCAATGAAACGATGTTGGGGAATATGTGGGAGACAATTATACGAGTCGAACCCGCTCCGGAGGCCCTTGCAGCCTCGACGAAGGGTCGCTCTTTGAGACTTAGAACCTGTGAGCGGATAACCCTGGCGAAGCCCATCCAGCTGAATAGGCCGATGACGAGGATGATATTGGTAATGCTCGCACCTAGCACAGCGACCAAGACGATTAGCAGCGGGAGATAGGGTATGACGAGGATCATGTCTGTGAAACGCATGAGAATTTCGTCCGTGAGAGTGCCAAGGAATCCGGCCATCAGGCCGATAAGAAGCCCGAGACCGATGCCGAGGAAGGCGGCAGTCAGTCCGACCAAGAGGGATACCCTAGCACCGTAGACGAGCTGGCTGAAGAGATCAGTGCCGACATAGTCGGTGCCCAATATCCCCCAAGATGTACCGAGGAGCTGGAGTTGCAACTGGTCGAGGTTCACCCTACCCGGGCCGTAGAAGGTGAGGCTGATCTGGAAGGAATAGTCCTGGCTACGCGAGAAGATTACGGCCGCTGGACCTAGTCCTGTGAGAGAGGTCAACCCGGGGAACTCGCTCTCGACTTGAGGTGAGGAATCAGGTATCACGCCGCTGGCAACTATGTTGGGGACCTGCCATTCGTTGCTGGAGGTGACGTTGCCGTAAAGCGAGGGGTTGACTTGTCCGGTCCCTCCCCATATATGGAAGACATGGTCTCCTATTCTGTTGATCGAGACTCCAATATTGACTGGTTGTTTCGCGTTAGCCATTGAAACGAGGTATGTGACTGAGATGTAGAAGTTGCCCGGGGGTCCGTGGTAGGGGTAGCTGAATGTCCGGCTCAGCAGTATCGTTGCTGGACTTTCCCCGGAATAGCTAAGCTGCATGCTTCCCTTGGAAGTGCTGACAGAGGAGACTCCAGGCGCGTATGAGACGATCAGGTTGGACATCGTAGCCGGGTTCGCAGTGACGCCCCAGGCCTGAAGAGAACTGGCAGAGTTGAATAACGGATCCTTGACCGCAAGCATGTTCTGGCTGAGATAGTAACCCTCGGGAAAATAAGTGATGAACGTAGGCTGAGCGTAATTTGCGGCAACTGACTCGCCCCTGGGCGAGTATGGAGTGATCAGGGGAGCAGCAATTGCGGCCGCAGCGGTGATAATTATGAGAGCGAGGCCTACGGCGGCCATCCTGTTGCTGAGCATGGCTTTCAAGAGATCCCGTGTCTGGTTCAGCCGCACATGAACGCGTTTTGTACGCGTGTCCGACGTCAAATCACTCTTGCCTCGGATATCCTTACTCGTACTTTATCCTTGGATCGACAATACCGTACATAATGTCGGATATGAAGTTGGCCGCAATCACACATAACGCGATGATGTAGAACATTGCCTGCATGACAGGAAAATCGTTGGCCAGTACGGCGTGAAACAGCCATAGTCCGAGACCTTGGTAGTTGAAGAGAGTCTCCGTAATTATCGCGCCTCCAAGAATTGCTCCGAACGAGAGCGCGCTAGCGGTTATCACCGGCAGTGAGGCGTTCTTGAAAGCGTGGTGTAAGAGAACGACTCGCTCAGGCAGGCCCTTAGCCCGAGCAGTGACGATATAGTCCTCGCTTAGAACCTCGAGCATGGTGGCCCGGGTTAAGAGGAGGAACCCCCCGTACGAGAAGAGTGTCAGGGTCAACGCTGGGAGGGTGATGTACCTTAGTCGTACAAGGAACTGGACTAGCACGGATGGAATATGGCTTGGACCCAAGTTCCATTCGTTGGGATACGCTCCGCCGGCTGGGAACCAGCCGAGATTGTACGCTAGAAGCAGGATGAGAATTATTCCGATGTAGAATGTGGGGAGAGAATATGTGGTGAGGGACGTGGTGACTAGGAAACTGTCCGAGGTTGAGCCTCGCTTCCTCGCAGACAAGATACCCAGCAGGACTCCGATTACTATCGCGGCGACGGTTGATGACCCTATAAGAATCAGAGTGTTCATGAGCCTGCCCGACGATATCATCTCCGTAGCAACATCAAGGTTTGACGTGTAGGAGTATCCGAAGTGAAAAGTTAGCATTGAGCGGACATAGTCGAGGAATCGGGTCAACGGATCCTTATCAAGCCCCAGCTGGGCGTTGAGCTGATCATACTGGGCCTGAGTCACCTTACCGCGATTGGCTATCAGCGTATACTGGGCCGAGGTAAGCCCTGGAAGTGCAAGGAAGATCAGCCAGTTTACAACGATAACGAAGAAGATGAGTACGACAGTGTAAACGAGCCTTTTCAGCAGATAGGATCTTAGGGACAAACCTAGGACTAAGAAAATAAAAGAGAAGGGGGGTTTATTTGAGTCTTGCCGTTGTCTAGCAGTTGTATCCTGCGCCGCTGTTGAA
>WNGG01009139.1_pt1 | contig 14462 bp, 13 predicted proteins | sample 5400661 | NCBI WGS metagenome assembly WNGG01 (sample SAMN13153372, study PRJNA577476) | soil metagenome | isolation source: 100 cm soil or saprolite under Garry oak tree replicate 1 | place: USA:California | collected 2016-06-15
GGCCGGGCACGGGCTAGCGGCCCGCGGTGGTGCGTGGGTGCGCTGCCTCACAACTGCGGCGCGCGATTCTCGTACGGCGTGCTCAGCACGATGGTGGTCCGGGTGGACACGGCAGCGGCCGCACGGATCTGCTGCAGTAGCTCCTCGAGGGCAGCAGGCGAAGCGACGCGCACCTTCAGGATGTAGCTCTCCTCCCCCGCGACGCTGTGGCAGGCCTCGATCGCTGTCAGATGTGCCAGCCGCTGCGGAGCGTCGTCGGCCGCCGCGGCGTCGAACGGCTTGATCGAAACGAACGCGGTAAGCGGCAAGCCGAACTCGTCCAAGCTGACCAGCGCCGCGTACCCTTTGATCACTCCGCGCTGCTCAAGCCGACGCACACGCTGGTGGACAGCGGACACCGACAGGCCTGTCCGGCGGGCGAGCTCGGTGAAGCTGAGCCGCCCGTCACGGGAAAGCAGCGCGACAATCTGCCGGTCGATTTCTTCCACCAGGTCACCGTAACGCCGCCGCGCTGGAGCACACCGGACGCAACACGCACATCACGGGCAGATCTCGGCCTTTACGCTCATGTAACAGCCTGGGCGCAGGTCTGTAACGGCGAGCGCTGAGCGGTTACGCTGCCCGGCATCGGCGCAATCACTGGAGCTTCGATGGCACAAATCGTTCTCGACCGTGTTGACAAGTTGTATGCGGGCGGCGTCCGCGCTGTTTCCGAGCTGAACCTCGACATCAGGAACGGCGAGTTCATGGTCCTTGTCGGGCCGTCAGGCTGCGGCAAGTCCACGGCGCTGCGCATGATCGCCGGCCTGGAGGAGATCAGCAACGGCACGATCCAGATTGGTGACCGGGTCGTCAACGACCTCCCGCCCAAGGATCGCGACATCGCTATGGTGTTTCAAAACTACGCCCTTTACCCGCACATGACGGTGGAGCAGAACCTCGCGTTTGGGCTGCAGCTCAGGAAAACGCCCAAGGACGAGATCAAGAGGCGGGTGCTCGAAGCGGCCAAGATGCTTGGCCTCGACGAACTGCTCGCGCGTAAGCCGGCCGCGCTGTCCGGTGGCCAGCGCCAGCGGGTCGCCATGGGCCGGGCGATCGTCAGGGAGCCACAGGCGTTCCTGATGGACGAGCCGCTGTCCAACCTGGACGCGAAGCTGCGGGTATCGATGCGGGCCTCGCTCAGCCAGCTGCATGACAGGCTCCGCGTGACCACGGTCTACGTGACGCACGACCAGATCGAGGCGATGACGCTTGGCCACCGGGTGTGCGTCCTGCGCGACGGGAAACTCCAGCAGGTCGACACGCCGCAGAACCTCTTCGATTCGCCGGTGAACCTGTTCGTGGCTGGCTTCATCGGCTCGCCGTCCATGAACTTCGTCGCGGCGAAGCTGGTCCGCGACGGCCGTCCGGCGGTCAGTTTCGCCGGCTTGACTTTGCCGGTGCCCGCCGAGGTGCTGACTTCGCGGCCCGGCCTCGATGGCTACTTCGGCAAAGAGCTGATCGTCGGCATCCGGCCATCCGACTTCGAGGACGCGGCCCTTGGCGACAGCGACGGCGCGAGTATGCCTGTGACCGCGAACACGGTCGAAGCGCTCGGCAGCGAGATCCATGTGATCTTCACGATCGACGCCCCGCCGGTCGAGCAGACCACCAGCGCGGCGCTGGCGCCGACTGTGGGCGAGGAGGATGACGTTGCCATCCCGCTCGCGCAGGGCAAGTCGCAATGGACAGCGCGGGTGAACGCGCGAAGCGCGGCTCGCACGGGCAGCCCGCTCGAACTCGCCATCGACACCCGCAACCTGCAGTTCTTCGACAAGGTGAGCGGCCTTGCGATTGGTCACCCGGACGCAGCCGAGGCGCAGACGCCTGCCTGACGCGGGGCCGGTCTAGCGGCGGTTGGCGAGCTGGCGGGAGACGGCGAGCGGTTGCCTGCCGATGCGGATCTGGGTCGCCGAGCTGGAGGGCTGGTGGTCGCCCGGCGCCCGCAGGACGGCGGCGACCTCGATCCGCGCCGTGCGGCGCGCAAGAAAGAACGCCGTCACGGTGGCACCCGCCAGGGCGGCGGCGGCCGTCACGAGGATCATCTTGGCCGACGGCGGCGCGGCGACGCCTGCGCCGATGCCGCTGGTGCGCCCTTGCAAGTTGATGAGGCCGCCTGTGACAGCCAGGCCGATCCACGCGCCGACCAGGACAGCGATCATCGCGAGCAGGCTCATGCTTGTCACGAGGGTGGCGGTCACCTGACGTGGGGTGAGCCCGATCGCCTTCAGCACCGCGACATCCCTCAGGTGGTCCCGGCGGCCGACCGCCGCGGCCGTCACCAGATTGGTGAGGCCGATCAGCGCGAGGACGGCGATCAGCGCCGTGATCACCAGGCGGACGATGCCGAGCCGGCTGGCTGGATTGGCGGTCACCGTCGACCGGCGCCGCGGTGCCCGCGGCCGCGAGGGCATCGGTTCCGTAGGACAGCACCTCGCCGCCGTCGGCCGGCTCGATGGTCCGGCCAACGATGTGCACGTCCAGCGGAACACCCTGGACGGTCAGCCGCACCCACTGGCCGAGCCGGACATGCAGCAGGTCGAGCAGGCCCTGGCCGGCCACTGCCTCGTTGTCAGCGCGGAAGATCCGCCCCTCGGCGACGTCGAACGGATACGGGTGAGCCGACGTGCCCATCCCCTGGGTCGCGATGGATGTCGTGGCACCGGGCACGAGCGCGGGGACCTTGAATCCCGGGTAGAAGGACGAAACGTGCGGATCGGTCGCGATGAGATGGCGGGTCTGCGCGTCGCTCAGCCCGCCTGGGCGAACGGTCAGGGCCGCAGCGAGGCCGATACGGCGTGGCTGCGCGGTGAAACTGTGCAGAGTCGCCAGGCAGCCCAGGCCGATCGTGATCATCACCATCGGGACGGCGAGGCCGCCGATGATCAGCGCGGCGCGCAGCCGCCGGGTGAACGCGTCACGTGCGCCGAGGACGAGCGCGGGCGGCAGGCGGATCAGCAGCGCCAGCCGGGCAAGGCGAGACAGCCGCCCGCGGGGGGGTGCCACAGGGGCGACGCCGGCGGGTGAGACCCGGCCGGCCCGCCAGGCTGGCACCAGCGTGGCCAGTGCCACCGCAAGTTCTGTGCCGGCTGCGATGAGAGCCGCCCATCCGGTCGGCAGCGGAGCTGCGGCGCTCAGCGCGGCGGCGGGCGGTCGCTGAAGCAGGGATGTCGTCAGCAGCCTCGCGCTGCCGAGGCCCGCCGCGATCCCGACAGCGCCGAGGGCCGTGTGCTCGGCCACGAGCATGCGAATGACCTGCCCAGGTGTGAACCCAAGCGCCTTCAGCATCGCGATGTCGTGCAACTGGACGAGCACCCGGCCACCGGTCGCGTTGCCGATCGCGAGCGCCGCGGCGACGAGCGCGGCCAGCCCGAAGACCGCGAGCAGCAGGCCGAGCAGCCGGTTGTTCAGCGCCATCGACTGCTGGACGTCTTGCCAGGTGGATACCGAGATCACGTGATCCTCACCGACCGCGTCCACGGCCTCCTGCGCGACGAAGCGCGCCGCGGAAGGGTCGTCGAGCCGCAGTCCAACGGCCTGCTGCGTGTGCGCGGCGACGCTTTCCACGTGACTCAGCAGGGTCGGCAGGACCCACACAAGGCCGGGCGTCTGCTCTGGATAGAAGCCCTGGTCGGCCGTGTCGGCGAGGCCGACCACCCGCACCCTCACCGACCCGCCGTCAAGGCTCTCGGCGACGAGCAGGTCGCCCGGGCTCACGTGGAGCGCGGCGGCGAATGACGTCTCGAGGACGGCGCCGTAGGGAACGGCAGGGTTGAGCCAGTGCCCCTGCCGCAACAGTGGGCTGTCCACAGCGGGCATGCGGGCCCCGATTGCGTGCAGCTCGACCGGAACCTTGGCCGGGCCGCGAAGCACCGCCGCCGCGGCCGCGTGATCGGGGCCCGCGACAGCGGTGACTCCGGGCAGCCAGCGCAGCTCGCCCGTGCTGGCGCCAGGGGTGAGCAGGAGCCGCACGTGGGCACCCTTGCTCCGCGCGAACAAGCCCTGCCACGGATTTGTCGCGCCTTGCAGCGTCGTCGCGGAGAGCACGAGCGCAGCGACCGCGCTCGCGACGACGAAGACGGCCAGCAGCGCCTGACCGCCTCTGGCGAACAGGTCGCTGCGCACCCAGCGAAGCGTTGCGCGCACGCGACTCAGCCGTTGAGCTCGAGCACGCCGCTCACCGCCGCCGGCTCCGCGGGATCGGCCTGGATGACCGCATCGTCGGCGATCATTCCGTCGAACAGCGCGATCACCCGGTCTGCGGCGCTGGCGACTCTGGCGTCATGGGTAACCAGGATGATCGTTTGACCCTCGCCGTGTACACGGGTGAGCAAGCGGAGCACATCCCTGGTGTTCGAGCTGTCGAGGTTGCCGGTTGGCTCGTCGGCAAGCAGCACACTGGGCCGGTTCGCCAGCGCTCGTGCGAGCGCCACCCGCTGCTGCTCCCCCCCGGACAGCCGCGATGGCACCGTGCCCGCCTTGCTGGCCAGCCCGAGATCAGCGAGGAGCTCTTCGCGCCGGGCTCTGGCTTGCCGCGAGGTGGCGCCGCCGAGCAGCGCGGGAAGCTCCACATTGTCAGCGACGGTCATGTTGGAGATCAGACTGAAGAACTGGAACACGAACCCGACGTGCTGGCGGCGCAGGATCGCCCACGCCGCCTGGCTGATGCGATCCACCCGGCGACCGTCCAGCCACAGCTGCCCCGAGGTCGGCGGCTCCAGACCGCCGAGAAGATGCAGAAGAGTCGACTTTCCCGACCCGGACGGCCCCATCACAGCGATGAACTCGCCGCGCCGCACGTGGATGTCCACGCCGCGAATGGCGTGGACCGCCACGCCATCGGCGCGGTAAACCTTGACCAGCCCATCGGCTGAGAGCAACGCCGAGCCTCCGGGTCGGCTCTGCCGCCCGCGGGACGCCCGCGGCGGCTTGAACAAGGTCAAACGAGTTCCTCCTGGCAGCGCTCAAGCCAGTCGAGATCGGCCTGTAGGTGCAGCATCGCGCCCTCGATCAGCAGCCTGCCAATCGGGTTGTCGCGGTCGGTGGTCGTAGCCAGACTAGACAAGCCGCGCATGAGATTGAGGTAGTGGCGCCGTTGTTTGTTGATCAGCGACATCCGGTCAGCGGCGCCCGCCAGCGGAGCAAGTACAAGCTTCATGAAGAACTGGTCCCTGACGTGCGCGCCATCCGAGGGTTCGGCCACCCAGCTCGCGAGCGCGTCCCGCCCCGCCTGGGTGAGTTCGTAAACGCGCTTGTTCGGCCGGTTGAACTGAACCACATCCTCGCAGCGCACCAGCCCGTCGCGGGAAAGACGCTGCAATGTGACGTAAATCTGCCCGATGTTGGGCGCGGGGTAGGCACGACCGAACGTCTGCTCGAGCGCCTGCTTCAGCTCGTACCCATGCGCGGGTTCCTTCGCGAGAAGCGCGAGCAGGGGCAGCCGCACGGTCCCTCACCTCCCCAACCCTGAATGCACCAACCTCGCGCCTTTGTCAAGGCTGGCCGTCAAGTGGGTTGCCAAGGCCGCCATGACACCGCCGGCAACACCGTCGCCGGCGCGGGTCGCCGTGGCAGCTGTCACGGTGGTGCGATCCGGGCCTACGGTGGAAGCCCAGGTTGGGCGGATGGTTCCGCGCCCAACCGCCCAACCCTGTTGACAAGATAGCTAACCGTCATAGATAACGTACAGGTATAGCTATCCACGGCCCTGCCGGAGCGCGTCGATGAGGCGTTACAGGATGCGGGCCGCCCTGCTGGCTGGTGCGCTGGTCGCCACGGCTTGCGGCGGCTCAAGCGTGACGCAGGGACTGAGCACATCCGCCGCATTGAACGGTCAAGGCCCAATCACTTTCGTCACCGGCGCCGACACCAGCGGATACCTCCGCCCGCTGCTCACCGCGTGGAACACGCGCCACCCCGGCGAGCGGGTGACGCTCGTCCAACTCCCGGCTGACGCTGACGACCAGCACGCGCAGATGGTGGCCAACCTACAGGCCAGAAGCAGCCTGTATGACGTGCTGAACATGGATGTGATCTGGACACCCGAATTCGCCTCGGCGGGCTGGATCGTCCCGCTCAACCCGAAGCTGTTCCCGCTCAGCCAATTCCTGCACCCCGCGGTCGACACCGCCGTTTGGGACGGCAGGCTTTGGGCAGTGCCATACACCAGCAATGCCGGACTCCTTTACTACCGCAAGGACATCCTCGCAAGCGCGCGTTCCGCGCCGCCGCGGACCTGGGCGCAGCTCGCCAGCCTGGCGAGCACGCTCGCCCCACGCCATCACATGTACGGGTACGCCGGGCAGTACAAGCTCTACGAAGGTCTCACCGTCAACTTCGCGGAGGCCGTGCAGTCAGCGGGCGGTGGGATCCTGTCCAGCGACGGAAAGCGGGTGATGCTCAACTCGCCGCAGGCCCGGGCCGGCCTCGGATTCCTTGTTCGCGGCATTGGCGCGGGCTGGATCCCGAAGGCCGCGCTGAGCTGGGACGAGAACAAGGCCAGCGCCGTGTTCGAGAGCGGCAGGCTGCTGTTCATGCGCAATTGGCCGCTGGCCTATGGCCTGGCAAGCCGGACGGGCGAAGGAAGCCGGGTGGCGGGTAGGTTCAGCGTCGCGCCGCTGCCGGGACCAAACGGGCGCGGCTCCAGCTCGCTCGGTGGCGGGGACCTGGCGATAAGCGCGTTCTCGAGGCATCAGCAAACCGCGCTCCGATTTATTCAGTACCTCACCGGCCTGAGGAGTGAGCGGCAGATCCTCGTTCAGGGCTCGCTCCCGCCGGTCTGGGTCCGGCTCTACGCGGATCCGGCGCTCATCAAACGCTTCCCTTACCTGCCGGTGCTGCGGCAGGCGATTCTCTCGGCCAAGCCCAGGCCCAAGACCACGGACTACAACCAGCTCAGCCTGGCGATTTCCAGCTCCGTCTACCAGGCTCTGACCCTCAGGAAAGCGGTGAATGTGACAATAGACAACCTGTCCGCGCAGCTAAACAACATCATCAGAGGAGGCTGACCAAAACCGCCCGCGCAGCGCCTGTCGGTAAGCCGATTGGCGTTTGTCAGGCACCCAAAAATTGAGCGCTGGGGAGAATTACAATTCTGCAACGACACCTTCATGACCGCCGCTTAATGGCGCGATGATGGTCATGAAACAATCGTGTTTGGTCGACGCGACGTCGCGTCAAAAATAACGGATCGAGGAGGTAGCCGAGATGAGACATAGGGAGGCGGGCCGAGACACTCTCGCCGCCACGGGACGGCGGAAGACGCCGCTCGCGGCGGCTGCGGTGTGCGCGGCAGCCGTGCTCGTGGCAGCCGCCGGTTGCGGCAGCAGCGGCGGCGGCGGGGCGTCCAAGCAGGTAGCCGCGAGCGCGAAACAGACGATCGTGTTCGCCACCCAGGGCCTTGGCGGTGAGGGCGCGGCGAGCACCGCAGCGGTCAAGGCGTTCGAGAAGCTGCACCCCAAAATCACCGTGCAGATTCAAACCCTCTCGCCGACCGGCGACGTCGCGCTGCAGCAACTGCAGCAGCGGTTCATCGCCGGCACAAGCACGCCGGACGTGATCACCTCGGATGTGATCTGGCCGCCGACGTTCGCGAGGTCGCAGTGGATAGCCCCGCTGGACCGGTTCCATCCGAACACGGCCGCCTTCTTCCCGGGTCAGATGGCGACCGGCAAGTACAACGGCCACGTTTACGCGATCCCGTGGTTTATCAATGCTGAGGGCATCTACTACCGGACCGACCTCGTGCCCACCCCGCCGACTACGGCGCAGGAGCTCATGACCGCCGCCAAGAACGCGATGGCGAAGAACAAGTCGCTGAAGGAGGGCCTGGCGTTCGAGGGCGACAAGTACGAGGGATCGGTGACCGCACTGCAGAGCTTCGGCGGAAACCTCGACCCATCGAACATCAACACCCCCGCCACCCAGCAGGCGCTTGCGTTCATGCGCTCCGCCATCACATCCGGCATCGCGCCCTCGGCGGTAACGACGTGGGAGGAGCCCAACGTTGAGAGCGCGTGGACATCAGGGCAGACCGCTTTCGCGCTGAACTGGCCCTATGTCATGGCGGAATCCCAGACCAAGCCAGCGGTGAAGGGAAAGACTGGCTGGATCCCGTTCCCGTCCGCCACGCCGCAGGCATCACTAGGCGGCGATGACCTGGTCATCAATGCGAAGAGCACGCACCAGGCCGCCGCCTGGGAGTTCATCCAGTACCTCACCAGCAACGACGCACAGATCACGCGCGCCATCAACGCTGGTGACCCGCCGTCCGTCCAGTCGGCGTACAACCAGCAGCTCTTCGCCAAGGCGCCGTACTACAAGCAGGAGGTGGCGGTGTTCAAGGCGGCGACCCCGCGCCCGGTGACACCGGTGTACCCGCAGATCTCCACGCAGCTGCAGACCATGATCTCCTCGGTTCTTAGCGGCGCAACGGCACCGTCGGCCGCCCTGTCGGCAACGGCGCCCACGGTGAAGCAACTCTCGCAAACCGTCTCGTCGGGCTGAGGCTGGCATGACAGCCGTTTCCGAGCAAGTACCGTCCGCTGGCGGCGCCCCCACGGGGCGCCGCCAGCGGCGGTCCCTCAGCCCCGAGGCGCAGGACCGCCGGTTCGGTTACGGCCTCGTCGCGCCGGTGGTGATCGTGCTGGCTGCCATCACCGCGTACCCGCTCTTCTACAACGTGTGGAACTCGTTCCACCACGACTACAAGCTGGATCCGGCCAGCGTGGGCACGTTCGCCGGCCTGTCCAACTACCAGAAGATCTTCCAAAGCTCGCCACTGCTGCCCCCGCCTTTTCTGCCAACGCTGGTCCGCACGCTCGGCTTCACCGTGGTGGCGGTGGCGATCGAGTTGGTTATCGGTCTCGCCCTCGCGCTCGTCATGGACAAGCCGTTCCGTGGGCGCGGCCTGGTGCGGGTTGCGATCTTCGTCCCGTGGGCGGTGCCGACCGTCGTCTCCGCCGAGCTGTGGAAGACCTTCTTCGACCCGCAGCAGGGCTTCGTGAACTACATGTTGACCTCGCTGCACCTGCCGCTCGGTCACACCTCCTGGCTCAGCGAGCAGTGGACCGCTTGGGGTGCGATCCTGGCCGCCGACGCCTGGCGTAACACGCCGTTCATCGCGATCGTGCTGCTCGCCGGGCTGCAGGTGATCCCGCGCGACATCTATGAGGCGTCCCGGGTGGACGGCGCGAGCGCCTTGCAGACGTTCTGGCGGCTGACCATCCCGCTGCTCAAGCCCGCCCTCATGGTGGCGCTGATCTTCCGCACTTTGCAGACTTTCCTGATCTTCGATGTGGTCTACATCATGACCGGGGGTGGCCCGGCCGACTCCACCAGCGTGCTGTCCTACCTCGACTGGCGGGCCTTCCTCGTGGAGACCGACTACGGCTACGGCGGCGCCGTCTCCGTGGCGCTAGTGATCATGGCCCTGGCCATCGCGGCGATCTACGTCCGGGTCTTCAGAACCGACTACGAGGTGACGCAGTGAGCACAGAAGCGATCACGGCCCGCCTGCCGCAGGTCCTCTCACGGCGGTCATGGCGGCCAGGCAAATTCGCGTCAAGAACGCTCTTCTACGTGCTGGTCGCGATCTTCGTGCTGGCGAGCCTGTTCCCGTTCTACTGGATGGTGATCACCTCGCTGAAGTCGGGGAACGAGCTCAGCAGCGGCACCACGGGCCTGTTCCTGCACCATCCGACCTTCAGCGCTTACACCTCCATCTTCAGCAAGTACAACTTCATCCAGCCGCTGATCAACAGCGCGATCGTCTGCTTGGGTGTCACCGTGCTGTCGGTTTTCATCGGCGCTCTGGCCGGTTACGGGCTTGCCCGCACCAGGATGAGGTTCAAGGGTTCGATCCTTGGCTTCATCCTGATCGTGAGCTTCTTTCCGATATTGGCGATGGTCGGCCCGATGGTCATCGCCTATAAGAACGTGGGCTTGTTGAACACCCTGCCCGGGCTGATCATTGCCTACTTCATCTATACGCTGCCGATCGCGACCTGGCTGCTGACCAACTTCTTCTCCCAGATCCCAGCCGCGCTTGAGGAGGCGGCGATCGTGGACGGCGCGACCCGGCTGCAGGCGCTGCGCAAGGTCATCGTGCCGGTGGCGCTGCCTGGCGTGTTCACCGCGACGATCATGTCGTTCATCCTCGCCTGGAACGACTTCGCGTTCGCGTTGTCGTTCATCACCAGTGACAGCAGGGCAACCGCGCCACTCGCCATCGTGAACATCGGGCACAGCCAGTACCACGTGTTCTACAACCTGATCGACGCCGCGGTGGTGATCGTGACGATCCCGGTCGCGCTGCTTGTGATCTTCGCGCAGAAGCGCATCATCTCCGGCCTCACCGCAGGTGCGCTCAAGTAGCACCCACACTACGAAAGACGTACGAAAGGCCCCGCCCAAGCCAGGATCTGCGGGCGGGGCCTCCGCGTGTTCAGGGCTGGCCGTAGACCTGCAGCTTCGCCACAATCCGGTCAAGGGCGGCCAAATCCGCAGCATCGAGCGAGCGCACGGCTGCGGGCGGTTCACGGGCGCGCCGTGGATCCTTCCGCCCCGCGCACGCTCACCAGGTCCTCACCGGAAACGGCAGGTGAGCGGGGGGTTCCGGGGGCTCGTCGCCACCGGCAAGCGCCTCATCGGCGGCCAGCCGGCGTGCCGTGGCCGCTGCCGTGGCTTGTGCCCAGCGGTTCGTGGTCAGCAAGCCAAGCAGGAGGACTGCGATCCCGCATCCGACGACGATCCACCACCCGGGATGGCTCGCGGCAGCAAAGCTCGCTGTGAACGGTCCATGGATGCGCGAGGTTACCGCCGAGCCGATGACGGCGACGCCGAGCGACTGGCCGAGCTGACGGCTGGTCGACGCCACGGCGGCCGCCACGCCCGCCTGTGCCCGGGGCATGCCGGAGATCGCGTTGTTGGTAATCGGCGTGTTCACCATGCCGAACCCGATGCCGAAGATCACGAACGTCGCGGGCAGCCAGCCGACCGCAGTCTGGGCAGAAAGCGTGGTGAGCGCGGCGCCGCTTGCGATGATGCCGAGTCCGGCGACGACCAACGGCAGCCGCGGACCACGGGTGCCGACGATCCGGCCCGAGAGCGGGGCGAAGATAAGCGCCATGGCTGCCATCGGCACCATGTACAGGCCCGCGTGAAAGGCGCTGAAGTGCCGGACGTCCTGGAGGTACAGCGTGCTGAGGAAGAGAAAGCCGCTCAGTGCGGCGAACGCGCAAATGGCGATGAGCGTAGCGCCCGCGAATGGCGCGCTGCGGAAGAACCGCACGTCGATCAACGGTTCTTCGCGCCGAAGCTCGTAAGCGATCAGGCTGGTCAACCCGGCCGCTGCGATCGCGAAGCAGGACAGAATCGGCGCTGACGCCCAGCCGGAGCGGGGGCCTTCGATGATCCCGTAGGTCAGCGTGGCGAGAGTTACGATCATCAGCAGCTGGCCCACCGGGTCGAGGCGGCGCGGACGAGGCGCCCTGGACTCGGGGACCCGGAGCGCGGTCAGGACAATGGCTGCGAGGCCAATTGGCACGTTGATCCAGAAGATCGAGCGCCAGCCGACGGATGCGGTCAGCGCTCCCCCGACGATCGGGCCGAGCGACATGCTGATACCGACGACACCGCCCCACACGCCAATCGCCCTGGCCCGCTCCCTTGGCTGCGTGAAGACGTTGACGATGATCGACATCGCCACCGGGTTGAGCATGGACCCGCCGACGGCTTGCAGCGCGCGGAAGGTCACCAGCCAACCGAGCGACGGCGCGAGGCTGCACAGCAGGGAGCCCAGGCTGAACAGGGCCAGACCAAGCTGGAATGTCCGCCTGCGGCCGATCCGGTCGGCCGTCGACCCGGACAGCATCAGCAGGCTGGCGAGGACGAGCAGGTAGGCGTCGACCGTCCATTGCAGCCCGGAGATGGAGGCGTGAAAGTCGTGTTTGATCGACGGCAGCGCGATGTTGACGATCGTGTTGTCGAGACTCACGATCAGCAAGCTCATGCAGCAGATTCCGAGCACCAGCATTCGTCGGCCGCGGCTGAGCTCGGTCACGCGCACCTCCGTGGGCCGTCCCCGGCCAGCGCAGGGCGATCCGGGGCCTTCTCGCTCATAAGTTGTTCCCGACCCGCACCGCGTCGCCCATGCCGCGGAGCGTGCGCGCTAGCTCACGCCGACGAGGCGCGCAGGTCGCCGAGCAGGCCGAGCTGCTGGCGGATGGCCCGCTGCACCGCGGCCTTGTCCGGCCTCGCGTCCACGGTGAAGACGTATTCCTTACGCCGGAACAGGTCAAGCACGGAATCGGTCTTTTCGTGGTAGTCCCGCACCCGGGCCACCAGCGCGTCCTCCGTGTCGTCCTCGCGCGGGACCAGCTCGCCGCCGCACACATCGCACCTGCCTTCGACCTTCGGCCGGTGCGCGATGAGGTTGTAGTCCATGCCGCAGCGCGAGCACAGACGGCGCGCGAGCACCCGCCGCCGGACCTCGGAATCCGGCAGGTCTAGGTGTATGACGCCGTCGATGTCGTAGCTCTCGAGGAAGAACTCCGCCTGCCGGCGGTTGCGGGGGAACCCGTCGATGATAAACCCGTAGTTCCAGTCGTGCTGGTCTAGGCGGTCCCGAACGACCTTCTCGACCGCCTCGTCTCCGACCAGCTCGCCGTGCGCCATGGTCCGGCGGATCTGCGCACCGAGCTTGGTGTGGCTTTGCACGTGCCATCGGAAGATGTCCCCGACGCCGATCTGCGTGAGGGAGAAATCGCGCGCCAGCATGGCCGCCTGCGTCCCTTTGCCGCTGCCCTGAACACCCATGATCACATATTTCCGCACGGTCCGAACGATGGCACATGCCGGGCAAAGCCGCAAAGCCCAAAGGCACGGAGGCGACAGGCGACGCCACGGCTCGACGCGGTCGGCGCATTCGTGCAAGAGTCATCTGCGGCGACAGGTCACAGTGCGGCAGCCGTTCGGGAGTTGATTGGTTGTTCCTTACAATCCCGCAAATCTTGTCCCGCGCCGCAGACGCAGACCCGGGCGGCACGTGGCTTCGGACCGACGACGGCGAGCTGACCTTCGCCGGCGCGGCGTCCCGCGTCGCGGCGACGGCGCCGTCACCGTGCCGACGAACCCGCGAGGCACCGCCGCCGAGCTAGTGGGCCTCGTCAGGCAGACAAGGCCGCGCGCGATCATCACCGACCCCGGCCTCGCGCCGAGCATCGTGACTGAGGGCATCGACCTTGGCGCACTCGACGTTCACCAGGTCGTCGGCGACTGGACATCGCCGGAGGAGACGGGCGCCGACCTGCCCAGCGCCGTCGGACCCGATGACCTCGCGGTGCTGATCCCGACCTCCGGTACCACCGGCAGGTCCAAGCTCGTCATGCAGACCCATCGTGCCTACACGATGGCCGGCGAGGGGTTCCCTTACTGGCTGGAGCTGACAGCGGACGACCGCCTGATGACGTCGTTGCCGCTGTTTCACATCAACGCGCCCGCGTACTCGGTCATGGGCTCGCTGGCCTGCGGCGCCGGTTTGGTGCTGCTACCGCGTTTTTCCGCCAGCGGGTTCCTCGATTCGGCCCGAAGGCACGGCGCCACGGAGTTCAATGCCATCGGCGCGATGGTGGAGATCTTGATGCGCCAGCCGGAGCGAGCCGACGACGCCGACACACCGCTGCGGCTTTGCTACACCGGCCCCGCGCCGACCAAGCAGCGACAGGAGCAGATCGAGAGCCGCTTCGGCCTGCGTATCGTGTGCGGCTACGCGCTGTCCGAAACGCCGTACGGGCTGGTCTGGCCGCATGGCACCCGGCCTTTCCGCACGCTCGGGGCGCCGCGGCAGCACCCACGGCTCGGCTTGGTGAACCACGCCCGGGTGGTCGCGGACGACGGCAGCGACGTTCCGCCCGGCAAGAGCGGCGAACTGCGCCTACGCAACCCAGCGGTGACGCCCGGGTATTGGCAGATGCCGGACGAGACGGCACAGGTGCTGTCCGGCGGCTGGCTGCGCACCGGGGATCTGGTCACCGTTAACCACGACGGCACGTACACCTTCGTTGCTCGGAAGAAAGAGGTGCTGCGCCGGCGGGGCGAGAACCTCTCGCCGCTTGAGGTGGAGGAGGTTCTGCTCGGCCATCCGGCGGTGCTTGACTGCGCCGTGGTCGGGATCCCTTCGGAGTTCTCAGAGGAGGATGTGAAGGCGTTCGTGGTGCCCGTGCCTGGTGAGCGGCTCGACTTCGCCGCCTTGCGTGACTGGACCGCCGACCGGCTCGCGTCCTACAAGGTGCCACGGTTCTGGGAGGCGATCGCCGAGCTTCCGCGCACGCCAACGGCGCGGGTGGCCAAACACCAGCTGCCGACTGGGCGCACGCCAGCCGAGTACGACGCCGAGCCCGGGGCCGGCGCCGGTGAACCTCCAG
>WNGG01009119.1_pt1 | contig 14461 bp, 20 predicted proteins | sample 5400661 | NCBI WGS metagenome assembly WNGG01 (sample SAMN13153372, study PRJNA577476) | soil metagenome | isolation source: 100 cm soil or saprolite under Garry oak tree replicate 1 | place: USA:California | collected 2016-06-15
AGGAGCGCTCGACGGTGCAGTCGACCAGCTCAAGCCAGGCCTCGTCCGGTGTGCCGGCCGGAGGGGGCGGCAGCGTGAGGAGCTTCCACAGACGCTCTTCGCGAACAATGGTCACGATGGGTTGGCCTCCTGGCCTCCCGGCGTGTCGATTCGGACGCGCGTGATTGGGATTGGCGGCCATCAGCCGCTGCTGCACCGCGAACACGAGATCGTGCGCGGCGTGAAGAGTCGCCGGCGGCAGCGGCGGATCTGTTCGCCCGAGCCGGAGCTGGAGCGCACGGATCGCTTCGCGCAGCTGCTGGGGAGCATCGACCTGGTCATCAAGCCGAAGGCTCTCGACGTCATCGAGCAGCGCGTCTGACTCAGCCAGCAGCGCCTTACGCCTGGTTTCGGACGCGTCCCTGGTGCCGCGAGAAAGAGTGGTGGCGGCCACGAACTGCAAGATAACCGGCGTGAGAGGCTTGTCAAGTATAGGTTTACAAGCAGGCTACCACGCCGTGACGCGCCGACCTTAACAGCCAGGGTTGGTGGCTCGGCCGCGCGGGTCTAAGGTCCAGCGGCATGACTCCCGTCAAGAGATGGATCGTAGCGCTCGCGGCCTTGCTCCTCGGTGGGGGTGTGAGCGCGGCGCTTCTGATCGCCGCCGATCCAGATCGCAAAGCGGTCGAGGTTTACGTCGTCTCTCGCGACCTGGCGGCCGGCGCCGCGATCACTGATAACGATCTCTCGCTCGAGCGCGTGAATATCGAGGGCAGCACAGCGTTCCTCTTCAGGCGCGTTGATGAGCAGGAGCTCGTCTCACTGCGCGCCGCGCACGACCTGAGCACTGGACAGCTCGTTCAGCGCAGCGACGTCACGACTGCGTCTTCTGTCGCCGATCGCAGGCTGGTTTTCATTCCGGTCAAGGATTCCCCGCCTGCCGTGGCAGGCTCGCGGGTCGACATCCTGGTGATCAGGGGCAGCGTCGACCGGCCGACCGTGGAGCCGTTCGCGATTGGTGTGGAGGTGAGGCAGTCCGCCGCGGGGGGCATCGTGGTGGCGGTGTCGTCAAGGCAGGCGGCGGCGTTTGTATTCGCCGCGAGTGCCATGCACCTCGTGGTTGTTGTCGCCGAGACCGGCACTGCGGACGGTGCCGAGGTTGCGATCTCGAGCCCGGACGAAGCGATGGCGGTGGCGGCAGGGCGATGAGGACGACATGGCCGTAGGCGTCGACGAATCGGTGACCGCGGAGGCCCGCGTGCGCGCGCTGGTCGAGACCGAGCTCGCGGCCGAGCTCGCGCGGCGTGACCGCACCCGGCTGCGCGTAGAGGACCAGCGGTGGGTCTACGAGCTCGTCGGGCGAGCCGTGGCCGACGAACAGCGTCAATCCGGCGCGCCTCAAAGCCACGACGAATCGGAGCATCTGTGGCGGCGGGTCTTCGCCGCAGTGACGCCACTTGGTCCACTGGCCGAACACCTTGCCGATCCAGACGTGGAAGAGGTGAGGATCAACGGCACCGAGGCCTGCTTCGTGTTCAAGGCCGGCAGGCGCCATGCGATCTCGCCTCCCTTTGCCGATGAGTCCGGCCTCATCGAGCTTGTGCACTGGTACACGGACGGGACGCCGAGCGCACGACTCGACCGCGCCAGCCCCACCGTCACCATGACCCTCCCGGAGGGAAGCCGCCTGCACGCGGCGCTCTCGCCCCCCGCGCGCCCGATGAGCGTCACCATCCGCCGGCATCCGTCCGATCGCTTCCGCAACCTCGACGCCCTGGCTGCTTCGGGTTTCCTGCCTCAGGAGCTCATTCCATTTCTGGAGGCGGCAATCGCCGGCCGCTTGAACATCCTTGTCTCAGGCGGGGCGGGCGCCGGCAAGACCACTTTCATGCGAGTGCTCGCGCGGCTGGTCGGCGCGGACGAGCGCATCGTCACCATCGAAGACCAGGCGGAGCTGCATCTGTGGCGTGAGCTCTCCGACTGCATCTCGCTCGAGGGCCGGCTGCCCAACACGGAAGGCCGCGGCGCCATCACCATCCAGATGCTGGTCCACGAGGCCTTGCGTATGTCGCCGGACCGCATCGTCATCGGAGAGGTGCGGGGAGGTGAGGCACTTGACCTCCTGGATGCGATGAACACAGGACATCCGGGATCGATCTGCACCATCCACGCGGAAAGCTCGCGAGAGACTCTGCCGCGGCTCGCTCGCCTTGCCTTGCGCAACACATACCCGCCGCGGGCGGAGGCGGTGCTGGCGGAGGTGGTCAGCACCGTCGACCTGGTGCTCCACACGGGACTCGTGAGGCACAGCGCGCAGGAGCGGGAGGGCCGCATGCGGAGATTGCTCTCGGTGAGCTGCGTGGCGGGCCTGGATGAGGGCCGGCCACTGGTGCGTGACCTTGTCTCGTACGGCGCGGACGGTCATTGGCATCGGGTCAGCTCGCTCGAGGCGATGCCAGAGCGGGTGCGCGCCAAGCTGGCGTCGGTCGATGGGTTGTCGTGCGTGCTCGATGGCTTCGATGCTTGAGGCTGCCGCGGCAGTGTGCGCCGGCCTCGGGGTGGTAACTGCAATCCTTGCCGTAGCGGTTCCGGCTCCATCCGTGCCGGACGACGCCGCAAGGGTGTCTTGGTGGCGCCGATACTTGCGTCAAGGCCTGGCCGAGGAGAACGCGCTCGGAGCCAGTGCTGGATTCGGGCCGCACAGCGCACGCAGCCTCGTGCTGATGCAGGTGCTGCTCGCACTCGCCGGGGGCCTGGCGGCGGCGCTGCTCACAGGATTGCCGGCGCTCGCCGCTGTTGGCGCAATCGGCTCGGTGGCTTTGGTCCGCGGCGCGATATCGTCGCGTGCTCGCGCACGCCAGGTGGTCCGGCAGGATGCCGTCCTGGCCTCCGTGCGCATGCTCCGGCAGCTCCTCGAGACCGGCGCGACCAGCGTGCATGCGGCACTGGCCGCGCTCGGTGAACGGGGGCCGGCTCCGCTGCGCTCCGAGTTTCGGGCCATCGCCGCGACCTCGATCGGGCGCCGGCAGGCTTGGAGCTCGGCGCGGGCCAGGATCGGCGAGCCGCTGTTCGACATGCTCGCAGCCGCGGTCCTCATCCACGGCCCAAGCGGGGGTGAGCTGGCGCCGCTGTTCGCAGACCTGGAGGCCTCCGTCAGCGGCGCGCAGGAGGTCGAGCGTGAAGCGCGCGCGCTCCAGGTGCAAGCACGCTCTGCCGCCGGCATCATCGTTGCCCTCCCGGTCGCGTTCCTGGTCGTGCTGTCGGCGCTGCACTCGCCTTACCTGGATGCCTACCACACGCCGATCGGACAGGCCTTCCTGCTCGCGATGCTGGGCGTGATGGGCTCCGCGTATTTATGGATGAAGCAGCTGCTGCTCCTGCCTGGCCTGCAGCGCGTAAGGCTCAGCGATGCATGAGCCTGCACTGCTGGCTGGTTCTGCGGCGGCAGGAGTGATGTGCGGCGGCTCGGTGTTGTTGGCAGCAGGGCGTGTCACCGGACCGCCCGATTGGCTGTCTCGGCGTGCATTTCGGGCGGCGTTCGCCCGCGTGATGCGAATGAGTGGGGCGCGCGAACGCGTCGCAAGGCGGCTCGAGCGTGCGGGCTGGAACGAGACCCCCGAGCGCGCCTGTGTTTTTGCGATCGCCCTGGCGGCATGCCTGGCCGTGCTGGGTGCCAGCTCGGCTGCAGCAGTTCCTGGCAGCACCGCGGTCATCCTTTGTTTGCTCGGCATCGGATGCGGGTTGGGTGTGCCGTACTTCGCTTTGAAGGCGGCCGTCGATCGGCGCCGGACCCGCCTCGAAGCTGAGCTGGTGCCGTTGCTCGAGCTGCTCGCGCTCGAGCTCAGCGGAGGGGGCAGCGCGCTGTCGGCGCTCGGTTCCATCACCATGCAGGTGCAGGGCGAGCTTGCTGCCGACCTTCGCCGGCTGTTGATCGCAGCCCACGTAGCCGGATCGGTGTCGTTCGAATCGAAGCTGATCGAATATTCGGAGCTCGTCGAGATTGCGGCGATCGGCAGTCTCGCGACGATCATCTCCGCTAGTCGTGAGTACGGCACCGGCGTGGTGCTGGGAGTCCGAGCACTCGCTACAGACCTGCGGCGGGCACAGCGCCGTGAGCTGATCGCCCACAGCCGCCGAGCCCTCAACCATGTTCTCCTGCCGGCGGCGATTGGTGTCCTGCTGCCTTTCCTCGCGGTGCTGATGTTTCCTGCCGTGAGCGCGCTGAAGGAAAACCTGAGGTGAGGCTCGATGGTCGCGGTGCTGCTTTGCTGGAGTTTGCGCTCGCCTGGCCGGTGGTCCTGATCCTGGTTCTCGGCGCGGTCGAGCTGGCGGTGTGGGGGAGTGAAGCCTTCGCGGCCAGGTCAGCTGCGCTTGCGGGCGCCCGCGCGGGAACAGTTGCGGGCGCGGGCCCGTCAGTCGCGGCCGCCGTCGCCCTGCGATCACTGTCGCCGAGCCTGGTCGGTGTCACAGCGTCGCCTTGGTGTCCGGGGCAGCCGGCTCGCGCGCCCCAGGTGTGGGTCTGCGCCACAGACCTCGGAACAGCAGTACGCGTGGAGGTGGGCGGCTCGGTGCCGGCCGTCGTGCCGGGAGTCTCGGGAGAGGGGCTTCCGCTCCATGCCCATGTCGTGCTGCAGAAGGAAGTGTTCCGCACGTGAGCCGTGGACAGGCGCTGGTCGAGCTGGCGTTGTGCGCGCCGGTGGTGATGATGCTGGCGCTGGGGTCGGTCGCGGTGGTGCAGATTCAGGACGCCTCAGCAGGCCTGGAGGCGGCGACGGAGGCGGCAGCCGCGGCGGCGGCGGGCGCCCCCGACCCGATCGCGGCTGCCGCGGCGGCGCAGCAGCGATTTGCTGCCGTGGCCTCTGACTACCCTCTGCGAGCGGCGAGCATTCGCCTTTCGGCTGGCGATTTCAGCCGGGCCGGTGAGCTGGTGGCGTCGTCGTCGGCGATCGTCGACATCGGATGGGCGGCAATGGGTCTGCCGAGCAGCATCTCGCTGCGGGCGACGGCAGTCTGGAGGATCGAGCCGTGGCGCACGCGCAGAAGTCCCTCGTGATTCGTCGTCAGAGCGGGCAGGTGCTGGCCTTCATGGCGCTGGTGCTCTCGATTGTGTTGCTGCCGGTCGCAGCGTACGCGGTCGATGCGGCGACGGTCAGCGCACGCGCCGCCGGCCTCCAGGCGGCGACAGCTCAGGCAGCTTTGAGAGCAGCGCAGGAGATCGATGTCGCCGTCCTGCGGGGGCGCGGCACGCTCCGCGTCGACAGCTCTCGAGCTGCCGCCGCCGCGACCGCAGCCCTGGCCGCCGAGGAGCCCTCCGCGACACTCACCTCCGTGACCGTCAGCGGTCGCCTGGTCACGGTCGCCAGCGGCGAGGTGATCAAGCTGCCTTTCGCTTTGCTGCCACCGCCGCTCGTGAAGCTCAAGGCGCGCGCCTCCGCCCGCCTGACGGCCGGCTACGACAGTCCCAGCAGCCGCTTGCCGTTGCCGGAGAGCACCTTCTGAAGCACGGCTTCGGGGATGTCGAGCGTGGCCAGCTCATCCAGACAGCGCTTGGGCTGGATGAACGGATAGTCGCTGCCGAAGACGAACTGGTCCTGGAGGCGACCCTTCATGTCGCGCACGACCTCGGCCGGGATGTAGCGCGGGGCCCAGCCTGAGATGTCGATGTAGATGTTGGTCTTGTGCAGGGCCATCGCGAGGAGCTCAGCCTGCCATGGGAAGCCAAAGTGGGCGGCGATCACGTTCAGGCTCGGAAACGAAGCCGCGACCGCATCCAGCCTGATAGGGCGCGCGTAGTCGAGGCGGATGCCCTGCCCCCCGGGCTGGCCGGCGCCGATGCCGCTGGTCCCGGTGTGGAAGAGGAGGAGGAGCCCGAGCTCCTCGCAGCGCTCATAAAGCGGCCAGTGGCGCTCGTCGTCGGGGGCGAAGGCCTGGAGCGAGGGATGGAGCTTGACGCCCTTCAGTCCCAGCTCGCTGATCTGGTCGAGCTCCGAGATCGCGGCGTCTCCCTTGAGGGGGTCGACGCTGCCGAAGCCAACAAAAGCCTTGGGGTGATCCCGGCACGCCCGGGCCACCAGCTCGTTGGGGACGCGGGGCCGGCCGGTGGCGGTTTCTGCGTCCCATGCCAGCAGCACGGCGAGGACGTCGAGCTCCTCGTAGTCGCGGGCGAGCTCGTCCAGGGAGACGCGCACGACCTTGGAGCGAAAGTACAGCTCGGCCGCCTCCACGTAACCCTTCATGGAGACGTCCAGCCAATCCGGTGTCGGCAGGTGAACATGGAAGTCGATCGCCCTCACAGCGCGGCGATGATAGTTGGATGGAGGCGACGCTGCTCGTGCTGGCTGGAGGCGACAGCCGCCGCATGGGCAGGCCCAAAGCCTGGCTCGAGGTGGGCGACACCACGCTGCTGCGCTGGATGGTGGAGCGGCTCGCGCCCGCCTTCTCAGACGTCCTGATCTCCTTCGCTGAACCCGAGCAGCTCGAAGACCACGTCCCATATCGGCTGGTCTTCGACCGGCGAAGCAGCCGCGGCCCCCTCGCGGGCATCGAGGCCGGGCTGGCGGCGGCGCGCACGGAGGTCAGCTTCGTTGTCGCCTGCGACATGCCTTATGTCAGCGGCGCGCTGGCGCAAATGGCCGTGACGGCCGCACGCGGGTGCGACGCGGCGATCCCCCGCGTCGGCGAGCGTCCGGAGCCTGTCTGCGCGGCGTACCGAAAGTCGGCGCTGCCGGTGATCATCGCCGCTCTCAACGCCGGCGAGCTGAAGGCGGCGGATGTGGTGAGCAGGCTCGATGTCACCTGGCTCGACGGGCAGGATCCCGAGCAGTTCGAGAGCCTGAACACCCCAGATGACTATCGGCGTTTTCATGGCGCCTTCCTGCGGCCGCGATAATTGACTGACTTTCCCCCGCTGGAGGCTTTGCTGTGAGGATCGTCGTCACCGTCAAGCAGGTGCCCGACCCCAACTCCGCCACCGTGCTCGAGGCGGACAACACGGTGTCGCGCGACAAAGAGGTCGTGCTCGATCCGGGCGATGAGTGTGGCATCGAGGAGGGCCTGCAGCTGAAAGAGGCGCATGGGGGAGAGGTGGTCCTGGTGTCGATGGGCCCCGAGCGGGCACGGGACGCGATTCGCAAGGGCCTATCGATGGGAGCGGACCGCGGGGTCCTCATCAGCGACGGCCAGCTCGCGGGCGCGGACGCCTTGCTCACGGCCAGGGTCCTGGCGGCGGCCATCAAAGCGGAGTCACCTGACGTGGTCATCTGCGCCACGGAGTCATACGACGGCAGCACCGGCATGGTGCCGCCGATGCTGGCCGAGCTTTTGGGGGTGCCGCAGCTCACCGTCGCGAAGAAGGTGGAGGTCAACGGTTCGACGATCAAGATCCATCGCCAGACCGCGGACGGCTACGAGGTGGTGGAGGCGGCGACGCCTGTCCTGATCACCGTCACCGCCGGCATCGCCGAGCCCAGGTATGCCTCGCTCAAAGGCATCATGGCGGCGCGGTCGAAAGAGGTCAAACAGATCGGGCTGGGAGACCTCGGTGTCGATCCGGGCCAGCCGGCGGAAACCATCGAGGGTGTCGCCGACGCCGAGGCGCGCAAGGCGGGCGAGATCATCGAAGACGACGGCAAGGCGGTGGACCGGATCATCCAGGTGCTTGCTGAGGCCAAGGTGGTCTAGGCCGTGGCGAAGGTGTGGGTCTATGCGGAGCTCAACCAGGGAAAGCTGCAGACGACCGTTCTCGAGCTGATGGCAAAAGCGCGAGAGATGGGCGACGTCGATGCGATCGCTCTGGGCAGCGGCGCCAAGGCCACTGCCGCGACGCTGGGAAAGCACGGCGCGACGGTCGTCCACGTCAACGAGGACAAGGCTTTCGACGACTACATCGCGGAGCCGGCGACGGACGCATTGGCTTTGCTGCACCAGCAGGAGCCGCCGGATCTCATCCTTTTCGGTTTCACGTCGGACTCGCGCGAGGTCGCAGGGCGCCTTGCTGCGCGCCTGGGAGTCGGCCTCATCTCGAATGCGGCGGACATCGCCGCCAAGGATGGGGGCTTCGTCGCCAAGGTCCCGTACTTTGGTGGCGCCAAAGTCGCCTCGATGCGAACCAACAACAAGCCCGCGATCGTCCTGATCCGGCCGAAGTCGTTCGAGCCGGCCGAGACTGGCGGCACGGCGGAGGTCAAGGAGCTGACAGTCTCCATAGGCGAAGGCTCAAAGCGCGCTCACATCGTGGAGCGGGTCGTCGAAGCCTCCGAGAAGGTGAAGCTAGAGGATGCCAAGGTCGTGATCAGCGGCGGGCGGGGTATGGGCGGACCTGACAACTTTCCGCTGCTCGAGGCCCTTGCGGGGGCCCTTGGAGGCGCTGTCGGCGCCAGCCGAGCGGTGGTCGATGCAGGCTGGGTCCCATACTCGATGCAGGTCGGCCAGACGGGGAAGTCCGTGCGGCCGGGTGTCTACATCGCGGTCGGCATTTCGGGCGCCATGCAGCACACGGTGGGCATGAAATCGTCGAAGGTCATCATCGCCATCAACAAGGACGCCGAGGCGCCGATCATGAAGATGGCCGACCTCGGCGTGGTCGGCGATGCGCTCAAGATCGTGCCCGCACTGACCGCCGCGGTCAAAGCCAGGAAGGGCTAAACGGACCGATCCGAGGCCGAACGCCTACTGGCCGAGCGCGTCGAGCGCCGGCGGGAGCGCGACTTCGGCGCCGCCGATGCCCTCCGCGAGCGGCTGCGCGAGGGTGGCTGGGAGGTGCTGGACACCGCCGATGGAAGCGAGCTCCAGGCGCTGAAGGCTCCAGTCCATTCCGCAGAGCGGCCCGCGGCTCGCGCTGTGACGCTGCTGACTGTGGTCCACGGTTGGAAGCCGGATGCAGAGCGGTGGCTGCTCTCGGTCTTCACTCACTGCCGCTCCGACTTCGAGGCGCTGATCGTCGACAACTCTGGCGACGCCCGGATCGCGGGCTGGCTCCAATCGCGTGCGGCTGAGCGTTTTCGTTCACTGACGCTCGACCCTCCGTTGGGGTTTGCCACCGCGGTGAACGCGGGCATCGAAGCGGCGGGCGGCGATATCTGCGTCTTGTTCGACCCGGCGGTGGAGTTGACCGGCGACGCCATCTCGCCCTTGCTGGAGGCGCTCACAGATCCGACCGTGGTGGTCGCCGGGCCCTACGGGCTGCGAGGCGCGGGAACACTGAAGGAGTTCGCCGAGGACCCGGGCCCCGACGTCGACGCCATCGAAGGCTACTGCATGGCGTTTCGCCGCTCCGACGCCCTTGCCGTCGATGGCCTTGATCCGAAGTTTCGTTTTTACCGGATCGCCGACATCGAGTTCAGCTTTCGCCTGCGGGATCGCGGCGGGCGCGCGGTTGTCGTCTCGAACCTGCCGTTGATCAAACACGAGCACAGGCTGTGGGAGTCGACTGACCCGGCGGAGCGAGATCGCCTCTCCAAGCGCAACCTCTACCGCTTCCTCGATCGGTGGCGGAAACGCCAGGACATGCTCGTCGGCCAGTAGGCCGCGCGCTGCTGTCAATAGAATCCCCAAGCATGAGCGAGGAATTCGACGCCAAAGTCTCCGAGCTGCAGGGGCGCCGGAAGAAGAACCTCGCCATGGGCGGGCAGGAGAAGATCGCCCGACAGCACGAGCGCGGCAAGCTGACGGTGCGCGAACGCCTGAACCTGCTCTTCGACAAGGACACATTCGTCGAGTTCGGGCTCCTCGCTCATCAACAGGCTGTGCGCGGTGGTGAGGTGGACGCGGATGGCACGCCGGCGGATGGCGTCGTCACGGGCCATGGGCAGGTGGAAGGACGCCAGGTCTGGGTGGTCGCCTACGACTTCACGGTCATGGCGGGCTCGATGGGCGCGGTCGGCGAGCAGTTCAAAGCCGCGCGGGTGCGTGAGCTCGCGCTGCGGTACCGCAAGCCGATCGTGTGGCTGCTCGACTCCGCTGGCGCGCGCATCCAGGAGGCCTCGGGGTCGACCTTCGCAGGCACCGGATATCTGTTCTACGACCAGGTCGTGATGTCGGGCGTCATTCCGCAGGTGGCGGCGATGCTCGGGCCGTGCGCAGCCGGTACGGCGTACATCCCTGGCCTTGCTGATTTCGTGCCGATGGTCAAGGAGACCTCGTCGATGTCATTGGGAGGGGCGCGTTTGGTGAAGGCAGCGACTGGCGAAGACGTCACCGACCATGACATGGGCGGCTCGCAAGTGCACTGCTACGAATCAGGTGTTGGAGACAACGAGGTCGCCGACGACGCCGAGTGCATCGAGGCCGTCCGGCGCTTCCTGTCCTACCTCCCGTCGAGCAACGCCGAGCCGCCGCCGTTCCGGAGCAGCGGGGATCCGCCGGATCGCGAGGTCGAAGGCCTGGAGAAGATCGTGCCCACGAATCCACGCGCGGCTTATGACGTCAAGCGCGTGATCAAGGCGATCTTCGATCGCGATTCGTGGTTCGAGATCAAACCGACGTGGGCCAAGAACATCGTCGTCGGACTGGCGCGGGCGGGCGGTCATGCGTGTGGGGTGGTGGCGAACCAGCCGATGCACAAGGGCGGCATCCTCGACACTGACGCGGCCGACAAGGCGGCGCGGTTCATCCGCATGTGCGACGCATTCAACGTGCCCTTGGTCTACCTGATGGATGTACCAGGGTTCCTGGTGGGGTCGCAGGTGGAGAAGGAAGGGATCATCCGGCACGGCGCCAAGATGCTGTACGCCACGTCGGAGGCGACGGTGCCCAAGGTCACCGTGATCATGCGCAAGGCGTATGGCGCGGGCTATTACGTGATGTGCGGCAAGGGTTATGAGCCCGACGTGCTGGTGGCGTGGCCTTTCGCGGAGATCTCGGTGATGGGTCCGGAAGCAAGCAGATCGAAGCTTCTGACAATCCCGAGGAGACGCGGGCGAAGATGCTCGACACGATTCGGGCCCAGATCAATCCGTACATCGCGGCCGGCTGGGCGATGATCGACGACGTGATCGAGCCCGCGGAAACGAGGCGGGTGATCGTCCGAGGCCTCGAGCAGGCCAGGGGCAAGAAGGTCGATCGTCCCTGGCGGAAGCACGGCAACATCCCGGTATGAGGCATATCTCTGCGGGCATTTCGCGCTTTTGGCGCCAAACGCGCGGAATTCGGAGCCCAAAGCGCACTTTTGGCGCCAAACGCGCGGAATCGGCCTAATTCTTAAGGGAAGAAATTGACGAGCAAGGTCATCGTCACCGCCGCGCTGACCGGGGTTCTCGCCACCCGCAGGCAGTGCCCCGCCATCCCCTACACGCCCGAGGAGATTGGCAAGGAGGCCGGCCGCGCCGCAGACGCCGGCGCCGCCATCGTCCACATCCACGCGCGAACTCCGGATGGCGCGCCCGATTGGGCGGTCGATACGTTCGCCGAGATCTTCGCCAAGGTCCGCGCGCGCACCGACGCAGTTATCAACTTCTCCACTGGTGCCGTCGGGCTCCCAGCCGAGGACCGCATCGCGCACGTCCGCGACCTGCGCCCCGAGGTGGCCGCGCTCAACATGGGCTCCATGAACTACGCGATCTATTCAGAGAAGAGCAAGACCTTTCATCACGACCATGTCTTCGCCAATCCATTCAAGGACATCCAGTTCTTCCTGGAGACGATGAACAGCGCAGGCGTGCGCCCCGAGCTCGAGTGCTTCGACGCCGGCCACATCGGGAACACGCGCCCACTGCTCGACATGGGCGTCCTCAGCCCTCCCTTCCAGTTCAGCCTCATCATGGGCGTGCTCGGCGGCATCCCCGGCACTACCCGCCACCTTGTGGACCAGGTCGATTCGCTGCCGCCTGGCTCGCACTGGCAGGTGATCGGCATCAGCCGGAACCAGTGGCCTCTCGTCGCCGCCGCGATCACGATGGGGGGCAACGTTCGCGTCGGTCTCGAGGACAACTTCTACCTCGAGGAGGGGAGGATGGCAGAAAGCAACGGCGACCTGGTCGAGAAAGCGGTTCGGATGTGTCGCGACCTCGGCCGCGACGTCGCCTCGCAGTCTGAGGCCAGAGCCCAGCTCTCCCTCGATTCGGAACCGCGGCCCGCCCCGAGCCTCGGCCGTTCGAGAGAATCCTGATGACCGAGGTCAAGGCCGAGCTCGTGGGCAACGTCTGGAAGATCACCTCCAAGCCGGGCGATCATGTCGCCGAGGACGACGTACTGATGATCCTCGAGTCGATGAAGATGGAGATCTCCGTGACCGCGCCGCGCGCAGGGACCGTAAAGGAAATCCGCGTCAAGGAGACTGAAGTGGTCAAGGAGGGCCAGGTGCTGGTCGTACTCGAATGAGCGAGCTGCCGGTTCGCGTCAAGGTCCAGGAAAGCGCCAGCCAGGTCATCTACACCGATGCCGTCCTGATCAACGGCAACCCGCTGGGCTTCGTCCTCAACTTCGGTCAGTGGGCACCCGAGGAGCCGGGGTTGGTCCGCGTCTACTCGCGGGTCGGGATGAGCCCAAACCACCTGAAGCTGCTCTCGCAGCTGCTGGCCCAAAACGTGGAGGCGTACGAGGCCAGGTTCGGCGAGATGGTGGCGACCGAGGATCGTGCAGCCACCGCCCACCGCATCGGGTTCGACACCGAGCCGCCCAATCCTCTCCGCAAGCAGCAGCAGTGAAGCCCGCCCAGCTCCTGCTTCAGTACCAACGATTGGTCGAGCAAGAGCGGGTGCTGCGTGAAAACATCGAGCGTGCCTCAACGAGGCTGCAGTCAGATCCGGAGGTCGAACGTTTGCAGGAGGCGCTCCGGGTGGCGGAATCTGCGCAGCAGGCGGTGGCCGCTCGTCTGCGCGAGTCCGACCACGCTCGCGAGGATCATCGAGCCCGCCTTCGCTCGCGCGAGAAGGAGCTGATGAGCGGGCGCATCCGGAACCCGACTGAGCTCATGCAGATGTCCGATGAGGTTCAGCACATGAAAGCGCGCTTCGCAGAAGAGGAAGAGGCCGAGCTACGTCTCATGGAGGACGCCGAAGTTGCCGACGAAGCCGCGCGGGCCGCAACCGCGGCGCTCGAAGCGGCGCGTCGCGAATCGTCTGCCGAAGAGCCGGCGCTGAGGGCCGACCTCGAGGCCTGGCGCGCGGAGCTAACGGAGGTCGAGGCCGAGAAGGCCAACGTGTGGGAGCAAGTACCCGCTGCCTCCCAGCGGGCCTACACGCGCGTTCGAGTGCATCCTCCTGTCGCTGAGGTGGTGGGTAACCAGTGCAGCGCCTGCCGCGTCACTGTGACGTCGTCCGGCATGCAGACGCTGCGCAAGGGTCTGGACGACCTCGTCCACTGCGAGAACTGCGGCCGCATCCTGGTGCTCGCCTGAAGACACTGCGGCTGCGCGTGGACGGGGGCGCTCGTGGCAATCCCGGGCCGGCCGCGATCGGGGTTGTGATCGAGGATGAGCAGGGGATGCGCTTGCGCACATTCCACCGCTTCCTTGGTATTGCGACGAACAACCAGGCCGAGTACCACGCCCTCATCGACGGGCTCAAGGCGATCGCGGACTGGAAACCTGACCAGCTCGAGGTCTACCTCGACTCGAAGCTCGTGGTCGAGCAGGTTAACGGCAAATGGAAGGTGAAGGAGCCAGAGCTGAAGGAGCTCCACCGCCACGCAACAGAGCTTCTCAAAGCATTTGGAGATCGGGTCACGGTCCGGCACGTTGACAGAAGCCAAAACAAGGGCGCGGACAAGCTCGTAAACATGGCGCTGGATGAGCGCGTTAAGAAACCCAAGGCAGATGGGTAGACTTAGTCCGGGCCGAGGCGGACGGGTGACCGCCGACAAGTGAATAACGTGTTGGAGGAAAGTCCGGGCTCCATAGAGCGAGGGCGCTGGGTAACACCCAGTCGGGGCGACCCGAAGGAAAGTGCCACAGAAATAACACCGCCAGGCAGCGTTTGTCTCTAGAGAAGCACTGTCGGGTAAGGGTGAAATGGTGGGGTAAGAGCCCACCGGCGGCCGGGTGACCGGCCGGCCAGGCAAACCCCGCCCGGAGCAAGACCAAATAGGAGGGCGCTTACGGCTGCTCGCCGAGCCCTCGGGTATCGGTCGCTAGAGGTGCCGGGCAACCGGCATCCGAGACAGATGGTCGCCGTCCCGCAAGGGATACAGAACCCGGCTTACAGTCCGCCCTCGGCCCACAACCCGGTCTCAAATACAAAATTCGAGTTCATTTCGGCCTGAGGAGGACAGTAAGCCGCGGGTACAAGTACCCAATTAGTACCCACACACTTGTTCTGCTGACATCCAACCGAGCCGCCAAGGCCCCCCTCTTGAACTCGGGCGGACAGAATGTCAAAGACCTGTTCGCAGAGACATTCTGTATCCCCGCCTTAAACACCGAAATCACGGTCCCTGGATCTCGTGGACGGGGCGACGCGTGCCGAATTCAAGGCTGGTGGACTATAAGTCGGCGGCAACATTCTGTATCCGTTCGACGACGTGCTGAGCCGGTTGGACTGGACGGCGC
>WNGG01007266.1_pt1 | contig 14460 bp, 10 predicted proteins | sample 5400661 | NCBI WGS metagenome assembly WNGG01 (sample SAMN13153372, study PRJNA577476) | soil metagenome | isolation source: 100 cm soil or saprolite under Garry oak tree replicate 1 | place: USA:California | collected 2016-06-15
TTTCATAACAACGGCGACGGAACTTTCACCGATCGCGCGGCGGAAGCAGGCCTGGGGAACCAGTTGGGTGGCCTGAACACCATCCAGGCTGATTACGACAACAATGGCTGTATGGATATTCTCGTCCCCCGCGGCGCGTGGCAGTTTCCGCTGCGCCTATCGTTGCTGCGCAACAATTGCGATGGCACTTTTACCGATGTCACCCGTGAGAGCGGTCTCGGTTCATTTTTTGCGGCCTCGCAGGCGGTGGTCTGGCTGGATATAGATAACGATGGCTTCCTCGATCTGTTCGTTGGCAATGAACAAGGTCCGAGCTATTTGTTTCACAATCGCGGTGACGGAACCTTCGAGGACATCTCTCATTCGGCTGGTGTAGACCGCGTTGCGGTCACCAAGGGTGTGGCAGCGGCCGATTACGACAATGATGGATACACGGATTTGTACGTATCGAATCTCACCGGGAACAACTTCCTCTATCACAACAACCACAACGGCACCTTCACCGAGGTTGCGCAGCAGGCAGGCGTGCAACAACCCTTGACCAGCTTCGCCGCCTGGTTTTTCGACTACGACAACGACGGCTGGCCCGATCTGTTCGTCACCAGCTATTACATGTCGGTGGAAGAGACCGTCCGCACTTATCTCGGCCTTCCGCATAATGCAGAAACCCTGAAGCTTTATCGCAATCTGGGAAATGGGAAGTTTCAGGACGTCACCAAACAGGTTGGACTCGACCGCGTCTATGCGCCCATGGGCTCCAATTTTGGCGACGTGGATAACGATGGATTCCTGGACATCTACCTGGGAACCGGCCTTCCTACTTATGCCGCACTTGTGCCCAACGTTTTGCTGCGCAATCACGATGGAAAATATTTTGTGGATGTCACTGCCTCCTCTGGCACTGGCGAGCTTCACAAAGGCCATGGTGTGGCTTTCGCCGACATTGATAATGACGGAGACGAAGACCTCTTCGCTGAAATCGGAGGCGCCACCCCGGGAGACGCGCATACGTTTCGCCTTTTTGAAAATCCCGGCAACGGCAACGACTGGATCTCCCTTCACCTGGTAGGAGTGAAAACCAACCGTGCTGCCATCGGAGCGCGCATTAAAGTTACGGTGGAAAATCAGGGCCATGGCACGCGCTCGATTTATCGCACGGTCAGCAGTGGCGGATCCTTCGGCGCATCGCCTTTGCAGCAGCATATCGGGTTGGGGAAGTCAGCACGGATTCTGAACCTGGAGATTTGGTGGCCCACCAGCAATACGCGCCAGAATTTCACCAACGTCGGCAAAAACCAGTTTCTGGAAATCAAGGAATTCGCCAAAGATTACGCCCATCTCGAGCGCAAGCCTTACCGGCTCGGAGGCGCCAGGCGAGAGGCGGCCTCCGTTCCACTTCCCGGCAAAACTCCATCCCAAAAGCAGTAAAATGGCGGCCGTGACCATGTCAGGGCGGAGCCTTACGCGTGCAATGCTTATTCTGATGACGTTGTTGCTTGCCGGATCTTACGGATGGGCGGCGCAGCATTATTCCGCCAAGGGCTTGGTCCTGAAGGTGGATCGTCCGAATCGAACCTTGGTTGTATCTTGCCAGGACATTCCCGGTTACATGGATGCGATGGTGATGCCATTTACTGTCCGTGAAGCAAAGACCCTCGGCGGCCTCGCGCCAGGCATGATGATCGAGTTCACGCTGGTGGTGAACCAGAAGTCTTCGCTGGGGCAGCTGTCCGGCAAAGTCGTAGCGCTGAACTTCGTCTATACCCGTTGCGCTCTGCCTGAATATTGTTATCGGCTGTCCAATAACTTTGGCCGTCTCCAGAAGCGTTTCAAGGACCGCCTGGGGCGAGATCTGGTTCTCCTCACCGTCACATTCGACCCCGTCCACGACCACCCGGAAATCCTGGCCAATTACGCCAAGACCTGGAAAGCCGATCCGAACAACTGGCACTTTCTTACGGGGAGTGTTCCCGACGTGGAGCGCGTTTGCAACTTGTTCGGGGTAGGTTTTTGGCCGGACGAAGCTCAGCTTACCCATTCTCTTCATACCGCGGTCATCGATCGCCAGGGGAAGCTGGTAGCCAACCTGGAAGGGAATCAATTCACTGCAGAACAACTCGGTGACTTGGTCGAAACTGTGATTAGCCGCTCCCACTAGGCGGCCCAGCCGCGCCTACGCGACGGAATCATTGCTTAAAAGCAACCCTGACCGCTGATTCATCACCGAAGTCACTGATCTACTAAGGAGAATCTATGCCGAAGGGAAAGCGAGCAGTATCTGAAACTCTGATGATCAGATTAGCTCGAGTCGCAGGCACGCTCGCTGGGACCGTGGCCGCGAAGACAGCTAAGGTGATTGCCAGAACCGAGTCCTCGCCTCAAGACCGGGAATCGAAGCGTTCAGCGAATTCGGCCGCCAGCCCTAAGCGAGCACGGGCGCGGGGAAAGAAAAAAACAAAACGCGCAGGACAAAAACGTAAAACCAGCCGGAGCGGGCCCGCTTGAAGGCTATCTCTTTCGTTCGTCCCTTTCGATCACTCCATCCTTAATGTGAATAACGCGGTGAGCGTACTCCGCGATATCGTGCTCGTGAGTCACTAATACGATCGTATTTCCCTGGGCGTGCAGACGGTCAAGCAGCGCCATGATGTCATTGCCGGTCTGTGAGTCCAAGTTGCCAGTCGGTTCGTCGGCAAGAATGATGGAGGGCTTGTTCACCAACGCGCGTGCAATCGCGACTCTCTGCCGCTGTCCGCCGGATAGTTCGTTGGGCTTGTGCATCATGCGCGATTCCATGCCGACGGACGTCAATGCCTGCTTGGCACGCTCGGCGCGTCCATCGGAAGGCACGCCGGCATAGATGAGTGGCAGTTCCACATTGTGCAGCGCGGTGGCACGGGCCAATAGATTGAAAGTTTGAAAGACAAATCCGATTTCCTTGTTGCGGATGCGCGCCAGTTCGTCATCATCCAATTCACTGACCAATTGGCTGTTCAGCCAGTACTGCCCCTTGGTTGGCGAATCCAGACAGCCAATCAGATTCATCAAGGTGGACTTACCCGACCCCGACGGTCCCATGATCGCCACATACTCGTTGCGCTCGATGCGCAAGTTCACACCACGCAGGGCCTGAACCTGCTGCTCCGAGCCCATGTCATAGGTCTTCCATAAATCCACGGTGGAGATCATGGACGACTCGGGCGCCCTCGACACGACGGGCTGCGAAATGTTTAAGACTTCTGCGGCTGCCATTTTTCTCTCCTCGTCCTTTGGGGACAATTGCCCGCTCCCGTTCCGCGTTCGATCTACTCCTCTGCTGCAGGCTCTCTATTGGACGAGCCACCCAGGCGAAGGTTATGAGCCCTCGGTTTCTTCTTTCTTGGGAACCGTATTATCCACTTTGATACCAGCTCCGGGACGCATTGTCCGCAGCACCTTATAGCTGCCGGTCACGATCTCGTCGCCATCCTTCAGCCCTTTCAAAACTTCAATATCAGTTGTGCCGGTAATACCCGTGTCCACCGGCATGAACTCTGCTTTCCGGTTGCGGATCACAAAAACACCCTGGATTTCTTCCTTGTCCCGGTCTTTGGTTTTGGACGCTTCATTCTGAGGAACAGCGGCCTGGACCGACCCCTTACCATCGCCTTCGGCTTGCAAGTCTGCGTGACCTCTCACGGTCAGCGCCTGAATCGGAATGGTCAGCACATTGTTGCGCACCGCGGTCGTAATCTTGGCCGTAGCGGAGAGTCCAGGGCGCAAATTCTCCGGCGGCTCCTGCAGGGTGACAACAACTTTGAAGTCTTTAGCTTCCTGGCTGGCCGAAATCTGTTGTGAAGTGGCTAACCCTGTGGAGCGAACGATGGCGTTGTTACCGATCTCCGTCACCACTCCCTTAAAATTTTTCTTGGGAATCGCATCAATGGTCACTTCAGCCGGTTGGCCCAGTTTCACATTCACGATATCCGTCTCGTCCACTTTGACTTCGGCAGTGATAACCGACATGTCCGCAATCGACATTAACGTGCTTCCGGGCGAATTCTGGATTCCGATGACCACTGTTTCGCCCTCGCGGACCGGGAGATTAGTGATCATGCCATCAAACGGAGCCGCATAGGTTGTCTTTCGCAGTACGTCCGAAACCCGGGTCAGGTTCGCGCGACTCTGTGAGATGCGGCGATCAGCAGATTCTTTCTGTGCCTTCATCTGGGCAACTCGCGCCTGTGCCTGGGCCAGCCCGGCTTGTGCCGTCTCCCATGCGTTTTTGCGGTTGTCGTATTCCGACTTTGCGATCAATGCTTCTTTGTACAGGCCCTGTGCGCGATCCCAGTCCAACTTGGTGCGTTCTGCGTCCGCTTTTGCCCGGTTCAGGTCAGCCATAGCAGTTCTCATACCAGCGTCGGCGGCGACGGCATCGGTTCCCGCCACATCGAGTGAAGCCTGGGTTGCGCTCACGTCAGCGGCGGACTGTACGTTTTCCAACTGCGCCAGTAATTGCCCACTTCTTACCCGGTCGCCTTCCTTCACATACAGTTTCGTAATCTTGCCGAAAGCATTAGCCCCAATGTTGACGTAGGTCTTCGGTTTGATTTCACCGGACGCGCTGACCACCGACGCCAGATCCAAACGCTGCACTTTGCCAGTCTGAACCGTAACAACATTCTTGTGACTCTGATGGACGGTGAAGCCGACGATGGCCAGGAGGAGAACCACCACGCCGACGATGATTGTAATTTTCTTCCAAGTCTTCATTGCTTCCCTGTCACATCCTTATCGAAGCAGCAAATTCGAAGCTGCCAGTGGTCAGTAACGACCGTACAGGATCCGATAAAGTATTACTGGCAACTGACAACCGGCCACTGACAACTGACCTAAAAAAACCAATGCCGCCGACTTACCGCGACCCTCCGGCTCATCATCGGGTGACAGGGCTACACGTCACCGAGATACGGCATCCAAGTCACAAAAGTTCCCCTTGATCGCGTGCTGAGTGAGTGACAGGCCCTACAACCGCGAAGGATGCATAAACCACTGGTGGAATTATAGCTTGTCGGTGTGATGACATGAAAAACTGGCCGAGACCGCGAAAAAAGGCAGCGGCAGGGGGTTCACAGCCGCGCACAATTTGTTTAGATGGACCTACTTAGCCTTGCTTTGGCGCAGCTAAAGAAATAGAATGTTGGGACGTAAGAGTGTCCTAGTGTTGTGAGGAGTGTCCCGTCCATGTTCCGTGCAGGTTATCGTCTCGCCTCTATTTTTCTCGTGACAGCGCTATTTGGGTTGGGGTCATTTGCCGTCGCGCAAGATGCCAATGCTGACACAAATAAGGGTGCTGACGCAACCCCCCAGGGCCAAGGGAACCAGCAGGTCGATCCTCTCAAGCGTCCGATCGGCGAAAAGCAAAAAAAAGAAAATGCCAAAGCGCTGAAACAGGAGTTAGGCAAGACCTACAAGAAGTGGCTGGATGAAGATGTGCGTTGGATTATCAGCGACGAAGAGCGCGCGGCATTCAAGCAGCTTTCGAATGACGAAGAACGGGACCAGTTCATCGAAGGCTTCTGGCAGCGTCGCGACCCAACGCCAGATACGGTAGAAAACGAGTTCAAAGAAGAGCACTACGCACGCATCGCTTATGCCAACGAACACTTTGCCGCTGGCATTCCCGGATGGAAAACCGATCGCGGCCGGATTTATATCATGTACGGAAAGGCGGATGAGGTTGAATCTCATCCGTCGGGTGGGCAATACGAACGTCCCATGGAAGAGGGCGGAGGCTCGACTTCCACATTCCCGTTTGAGCAGTGGCGCTACCGCTACCTCGAAGGCGTTGGCCAGGAAGTGATCATCGAGTTCGTGGACACTTGCATGTGCGGCGACTACCACATGACAATGGACCGTTCCGAAAAAGATGCACTACTGATGACGCCCAACGGCGGCCTGACCCAGTACGAACAAATGGGTATGGCCAGCAAAGCTGATCGATTCAGTGGTGCCGGTATAGAACGCCTTGGCAGGGGCCCGTTCAGTAATGATCTGCAGACTAAACAGTTCGATCGGCTGGAACAATGGGCCAAGCTGAACAAACCTCCTACCGTCAAGTTCAAGGACCTGGAGGAAATTGTCAGTCATAAGATCCGCGTCAATCTGATGCCGTTCGACGTCCGTGCTGACTTCGTCAGGGTGACCGGAGACACAGTATTGGTTCCAGTGACGATCCAGGTGAAGAACCGGGATGTCACGTTCGTGAACAAAGACGGTGTGCAGCGCGGAACCATCAACATCTTTGGCAGGGTTACGACCCTTACTGGCCGGATTGCGCAGACCTTTGAAGACACGGTGCAGATGGACATTCCGGCCGAGCTTCTGCCGCGAGAGACGGAGAACTCTCATGTGTACTGGAAGGCACTCCCCTTGCGGCCCGGGCGCTATCGTTTCGATGTCGTGGTAAAAGATGTGAATGGGGATCGTAGTGGCAGCTGGAGCAGAGGAGTTCAGGTACCAGACTATGCCGAGGACAAGCTGGCATCTTCTTCGCTGATCGTAGCCGATAACATGGAGCCAGTTGCGGCAAAAAATGTAGGCACTGGAATGTTTGTCATCGGTACCACCAAGGTGCGGCCGCGAGTCGCTTCCGCGGACGGTAAGCCGGTAATGTTCAAGCGCAACCAGAAACTGAATTTCTGGATGCAGATATATAATCTGGGCGTTGACGAGAAGACACATAAACCTTCGGCCACAATTGAATATGACGTCACCAACGCGGCGACGAATAAGCAAGTGATTCGAAGCGTCGAATCGACGGAGCAGATGGGGAATGTGGGTGACCAGATGACCCTGCAAAAGACGCTTTCAGCCGCTAATCTGGGTCCCGGGATCTATCGGATCAAGATCAAGGTGAACGACAACATATCCAAGCAGACGGTGGATCCGTCGGCGACATTCGCCGTGGAATAACGCCCGGAAGCTTGGTTCTCCCACAAGGTGGTGGAGTGATGTTCCGCAAGCTTGGATTACTGATCGTCACGATTGGCTTGGTTTTTCCAGTTGCCGCTGCCGACAAGCCAGGCTCAATCTCCGGGTATGTTCACAGCGCTAACGGTGTGCCTCAGATGGGAGCCCTGGTAGAGGTACTGGGCTCGGCCACTCGTGCGTTGAAAGTGGTTACCGATGAAAACGGATTCTACTCTGCGGTTGGATTGCTGCCAGGGAATTACAACATTAGAGTTTCTGCACCCTCTTTCCTACCTTCCGAGCGCGATCGCGTCGGACTGGGGGCGGGCGCGAGTGTAATTGTCAATTTAACCCTGAACACACTGTTTCAGGCCATCCAACTGGCGCCCATGCGAGGGCCAGCCGATGAAGATGATTGGAAGTGGGTCCTTCGATCTGTCGCCAACCGACCTATTCTGCGAGTCTTGGAGGGGAGTTCTCCGACCGTCGCCTCATCATCCGAGCAGGACAATCACGAACTAAAAGGAACGTTGTCATTTGTAGCAGGCTCGCCCTCGGAAGGCTTTGGCAGCGCTGCTGACGTGAGCACGGGTTTTTCCGTCGAACGATCAATCTTTTCATCGGGAACGGTAGCGGTGCGGGGCAACGTAGGCTACGGCGGCGGGTCACCAGCGGCCGTCTTACGCGCTTCCTACACCCACAAAATGGATAATGGATCCCAGCCTCAGGTGGCTTTCACGATGCGCCGTCTGGCTGCCCCTGATATCAATCTGCACAGCGCTGCACTCCAGGCGCTTTCGCTGACCACCTCGGACGACATAACCTTGGGCGACATTTTGGAACTGAAGTTCGGCAGCGAAATTCAAACCATCCAGTTCATGGGCCGAGTCACCGCCTTTCGCCCCTTCGGATCTGCTGACCTACATCTTTCGCCTAATACGATCGTGGAATATCGTTACGCGACTTCCCAGCCCGACAGCCGCATGGACAAGGGTTTCGACACTGCTCCTGCAGATCTGAGCGAGTCCGGCCCGCACGTGAGCATTGCTGGTTTCTCTCCTGCCCTGGAGCGTGCGCATCATCACGAGCTTTCTGTTGCCCGTCGAGTGGGAAAGAATAACCTGCAAATGGCCGTCTACTCCGATCGGGTGGCAGATCCCGCACTGACCGGCGTAGGGGACTTTGCTGCCGAAAACGCTGAAGTGTTGCCTGACCTTTATTCCGGCACATTCACCTACCGGGGAAGAGAGTTAAGTACTCGCGGTCTCCGCGTAGTGTTGCAACGCAAACTAAGTTCCGATGTCACCGCCACGTTGGATTACGGGTATGGGGGTGTGCTTGATTTGGCCAAGGACGATCTCAGGCTGGAAGACGCGCGTGAATCAATTGTGATCCGCGATCGTCACAGCTTAGCTGCCAAGGTCAGCGGTACCGTGCCCCGGGCAGGGACGCGCTGGGTGGCGTCCTACCGATGGATTAGTGGACAAGCGCTTACTCCGGTGGACATGTTTAACGCCTCGGCCGGGCAGTCGGATCCTTATCTCAACATATTCTTCCGCCAGCCTATCCCGGGAACCAGTTTTCTCCCCGGTCACGTGGATGCGCTGATCGATGTGCGCAACTTGTTGGCTCAGGGTTATGTTCCGCTAATGGGGCAGGATAAACACACGGTTTATCTGGTGCAATCGGCGCGCTCGGTACGCGGCGGCGTGGCCTTTACGTTCTAACGGGTTTTTCCGGAAGGCAAAATCTTCAAGCGCTTCGCCTCTGCCACCATCTCTTCTTGTTCTTGTCTGAATTTTCTTCTTCGGCGGCCTTAGGGTTCGAGAAAACAGGCTGATCGGCCAAGCCCAGGAACCCCGTAGGCTCGAAAACGATCGGTTCCCGCGACTCACTGGTCGCGCTTTTAGGCTGAAACTGCGCCAGCAAGACCTTGCCGGGCTTTGTGGACGGCAGCAGCATTAAACTCGGTTTGCCGAGTTCGAGCACCGCGTCCAAAGGTTCGCCCTGATAAATCTCAGCCCCACCACGCTTGAACCTGCTTACCACCGCTTCGGCAGTCTCATCGTCAAATGCAATCCAGCGCATCATGGGGTCACCTCAGTCGGTGGGGGAGAGCCGACACCAACGCCTTTATTCTACTCTCCAGAGATGCCGCCTTGACCCAACGCGTTGTTCCAGTTTGATTTGTTCCTCTATTGCGCTACAATTCGCTTTCCTTGGAAGAGGGTTCCCGGCGGTTGGATATTCCTTGTCTTAATATGAGTTGCTTGGACTGCCAAAGTACTCAGCCGCAAGAACATCACCTGAAACCTATTAGAGAACGATGTTTCGAGAATCGAGGCGGGTATTTCTCCCCTTCGACCGCAAGGAGATTAGTTATGCGAGTCTGGATGATCCTCGCTGTTGTGGTTTTAGCCGCAAATGTATTGGTGGCACAGACCTTTCGCGGAACGATTCTCGGTACGGTGACCGACGCTTCAGGGGCAGTAGTTTCCGGCGCTCAAGTCACCGTGCGTAACGCAAATACCGGACTGGAGCGCACCACCCGAACCAGCGCGGATGGCAGTTATTCCGTTCCCGAATTACCCATCGGCACGTATGCAGTCACAGTTTCGCAGAGTGGTTTTCAAACCTCTGCGACCACCGGCGTGGTCGTAGACGTCGCCGGAGAGCGCCGGGTCGATGTGTCTCTCAGACCTGGACAAGTTGCGGAGCGCGTCGAAGTTTCTGGTGAAAGTCTGCCACAGGTGGAGACCACCTCGACGGTCGTGGGCGGCACGCTTACGAGCGAGACCATTGCCAACATCCCGGTGAACGGCCGGGACTACATGAAGCTCATCTATCTCAATCCAGGTATTGCAGGTTCTCCCGATCAGATCAGCGATTCGCCAGGGTCTTTCGGGACCTTCTCCATGAACGGTTCGCGAGGCCGGGCCAACAACTTCCTTCTCGATGGCACGGACATGAACGATGGATACCGCAATGACCCAGCCATTAATGAGGCTGGTGTGTTTGGCGATCCGGCGACCATTCTTCCCATCGACGCAGTCGCCGAGCTGCGCGTGCTTTCCAACTACGAAGCTGAATACGGGCGCAACTCCGGTGCAGTGGTAAACATCGTGACCAAGAGCGGAACGAACGCGTGGCACGGTTCATTGCTCGAATACTGGCGCAGCGGCCAGTTAGGGGCCCGGAATTATTTCAATTTCAAGCCAGATCCGAAGAACTCTTTTCTGAATAACCAGTTTGGCGGCTCGTTCGGCGGGCCGATCGTGAAGGATAAAACCTTCTTTTACGTGAACTACGAGGGGCAGAGGGAATCCGGGGCACAATCCGGCACAAGTTGCGTGCCGGATCCAAACCAGATCGCTGCGGACCTGGCCGTGATTGGAACTCCGAATCCCGTGACTGCCGCTACTCTGGCGCGCAATCCCTGGCCAACGCCTAATATCCCGGGTGCGGTAAGCGATGATTCCAGTTGTGTCACGAATAATCTCGCGACTGCAACCCCTTTCAAAAATCGCGTGGACAGCATGATTGCCAAGATTGACCACAACTTCAATACCAATAATCTGCTCACCGGACGCTATTACTTCGGAGACAGCGATCAGAGTTTCCCGTTCGCCCAATTGGCTGCGGGGATTCTGCCTGGCTTCAACACCGTCACGCCCACACGTGTGCAGTTGGTATCGCTTTCCTACGTGAAAGTCGTAAGTGGAAGCCAGGTCAATGAAGCACGCTTAGGCTGGAATCGCTTTGCAGAGGGATTTTTTCCCGAAGATCAAAGCTTTAATCCGGCGTCCATAGGCTTGAACACTGGCGTAGCTGGACCGTACGAAGGCGGTCTGCCGGCCATCAACGTGGGAAGTTTTTCACAGATCGGTGCTACTAACGGAGTCCCGCGAAACCGCGTCGATGCGAACTGGCACTTCATTGACAACTATTCCTGGAAGTCGGGAAGTCACGATTTCAAGTTCGGATACGAGTTCCGGCGCACCACTATCACCCAGGTCATCGAAAACACCTTCCGTGGCAAGCTGAGTTTCGACACGCTTTCAGACTTTCTCCAGGGTATTCCGTCGGGTGGGGGCCAAAGGCGCGGCAATACGCTGCGGCACACTTTCGAAAACAGTCACGGCTTCTATGTCCAGGATAGTTTCCGCTGGACTCCGAAATTGACCCTAAACTTGGGCGTGCGTTGGGACTATTTCGGGGTGGTCGGAGAAAAAGACAATCTGTTCTACCGGTTCAATCCGGTTAGCGGAAACACCGATCCGGTCAGTCAGTTGTATGACAAGGATTACAACAACTTTGCCCCCCGCATCGCTTTTGCCTATGACCTAACGGGTAAGGGCCAGACGGTGATCCGCGGCGGATGGGGTATGTTCTATGACGCGTTCGCCCAGGATATTTTTCTGGGCCACTTTCCATGGAACTGCTTTTTCTGCCCGGGTCCCGCATACGCGGGAACTGGTCTCACCGCACCACTCTCGCTGTCGCTCACGGGTGGGGCGCTCAATCCCAACGTGCCTGTGTACGACGTCGCTAGCGCAGGACCCGGCGGCGAGTTTTTCGGGGCCGACCCCAACCTGCGTACGCCCTACACGCAAAACTTCAACTTGAATTTGCAGCAGGGCTTGGGGAGCAAGGCGGTCTTTCAAGTCGGGTACGTAGGAACGAAAGGAACCAAGCTATTCCGCTTCCGCGACATCAACCAGCCGAGTCAGGCTCAGATCACCGCATTCGACTTGGCAAATGGCGTAAGCGGGTATGGAGTACCGCGGGTGTTCGCGAGTTCGCCTCTGTTCTACATAAATATGGAAGAGTCCAAGTCGAGCTCTATTTACCACGCGCTGCAAACCAGTTTGCGGATGAGCAATTGGCGCGGCTTCTCCTCGCAAGTGAACTTTGTCTGGTCGCACGCGATTGACGACGCGAGTGACAGTGAGGACTTCATCCCCAACCAGGCGCAGCCTACGAACAGCTTCAATCCCAACGGAGAGCGCGGCAATTCCAGTTTTGACATCCGGCGACGTTTTACCTGGAACTTTGCGTACGAGATCCCCAAAATGGGCGGTAGCCTTGCGAAACTTAAAAACGGCTGGGGATTCGATGGCGTGGTGAACCTGCAAGACGGACAGTGGTTCCACCTCAACTACTTCTTCGAAGGCGACTACTCCGGCGCAGGGGAAGGTTTCGATCGACCGGATGTGGTTGGGCCGATTCGTTATGGCAGCCTCCCCAATAATTTCCTGGACATGACCGCCTTTGCCGCCCCCTGCACGTTCGATCCCAGTATCCCGGATCCGGGCGGTAGCGAGGCCAACTGTGTGCCGGGAACCCGGCATTTTGGAAACTTGGGACGCAACTCATTGCTAGGCCCGAACTTCAAGGAACTCAATTTCTCGCTCTTCAAGAACACAGCCCTGACCGAACACGTGAATCTTGAAATCCGGGCGGAATTCTTCAACCTACTGAATCACCCGAACTTTGCCAGTCCTATTCTGCCTGGCTTCATCGCGGATGCGGGAACGCCAAACACCGACCCGACTGCGGGACCGCTCGGGCACCACCTTGGTTCATACGCGCTCACCACAACGGGTGACGTAGGCATCGGTAATCCGTTTTTGGGAGGCGGTGGTCCACGCGGCATACAGTTCGCAGCCAAGATCACGTTTTAGCAGGGGGCTCGTCGAGCCCGTCACTAGCTCGGAGTTCTTAATTCGTAACTCGTACTTCGTAACTCGTACTTCCCGGAGCGTTGTGGTAATCTCGGCCTCTCTCATGGCCGACCGCAAGCCTGAACGCCGCGTGCGAAAGCGCCTTCCGGTGCGGGTCCCGGTCTCGATCAAATTCAAGCAGGGATCCATTGAGGCTACCGGATATACCCGCGACTTGAGCAGCAGCGGCGTCTTTCTTTACACCGATTCGCACATTGTCGAAGGCAGCGATTTGGAGATGGTGCTGATTCTGCCCCCGGAACTGACCCAGGGGGAGAAGCGTTGGGTATGCTGCCGGGCTTCAGTCGTCCGCGTGGAAGATAGTATCGATGGCAGTGATTTTGGGGTGGCTGCGAATATCCGAAGCATCGACATGCTGCCCGAGATTATGGGATGAACCCGTCTTTTGCCAGACCGTTTATTGTGCAAATTAATGCATAACGAGAACCCCCTCAAACTCCTCATAAATTAAATTTTCCAGTACCCTTGCCTCAAGTTTGGTGCAATAATGCTGCGCCCTACTGGCCGAGGGCAAATAAATCCAACATTTTGGTGAGTTCGGCAATGTGGACGAAAAAATTATCGGCCGGAGTGTTGCGTATCCTCACTCCGCTGGGGCCGCGTTATCTCAAACCTTCACTCTCGCAGCGCGTTTACCTTCTGTGGGTGTTCCGCCATTTTGAAAAGCTGCCGTTGCAAGTGCTCAGCCGCAGGCAACAGAGATTGATACAGACTCTTTGGAGTGAGCAGCGATTTGTTTTCGTGCCGTATGAAGAGACGGCGATTCTTGGAACTCTGGAACGCCGTCCACCGGCAGAACCCGAAGGAACGCCAAGCCGTTCCGATGCTTCCGATGCCGGCGCGGCATTCGCGGCCGAATTGCGACAGCGCTCCTGAATGAAGTTTTCGATTTGGATTTCACTCGATCAACGCTCGAAGGGCGAATCAATCAGGGTAGAAAAATCAGCAGCTCACGCTTTGATTACGATCGCGAACCGGCGGTTGATGACTTCCACATTGGCACGATATAGTGTTTAAAGTTGATTCCACATCCTGCCGTTCTTTTGGCGGAAGCCATTCCTGGTTAGTCATAGAAGGGCGCGTAGCTCAATTGGCAGAGCAACTGACTCTTAATTCCCGCATTCCCGCACAGAGACTGTCAAAATCGCCGTTCAAAACGTTCAATGCGTTCAATGACTTACGAACATGCTCTTTTTCGTGCGACACAAAAGTCCCCACATTCGGATTCCCGAATCTGACCACTACAAATACTGTGTCGGCCGTCGTGCTGCAAACAATTATCGCGAACATCCAAACCAACAACCCAACCCACAATGCTACAGAGAAACCTTATGAGGCAGTCGCCAGATGTGAGGGATAAAACGCTAGGCGCTCTTTGATACCAACGATAGCGCAGTGGCTCACCTTTCGATTTGTTCCGGCTCTTGCCGCTGGAATAGGGGCGCTCATCCCAGCGTTACACGGGTCCTCACGTTTGGATTTCCGGCACCGCTTCAAGGCTTCTTAATCTCCCAGGAGTAAACATCAGGACCGTTCGGCAACACCGTACCGAGAAATCGGATAGTAGGAAATGATCGCGCTTGCTCGGTTGACGGGCAACCCTTCCGTAATCCTGTAAGGTAAGGTTTGCCGACCAACCAGAACTCATTGAATGGAGACTCGGTGGGCACACCCACATCTGGCGCATTGGCCGCGCATCTCGACCCCGTTTATATTACTAATCCAATGCGTTGACGGAGATGCTCAAAACGTTCGTCTGCGCGCA
>WNGG01010058.1_pt1 | contig 14455 bp, 17 predicted proteins | sample 5400661 | NCBI WGS metagenome assembly WNGG01 (sample SAMN13153372, study PRJNA577476) | soil metagenome | isolation source: 100 cm soil or saprolite under Garry oak tree replicate 1 | place: USA:California | collected 2016-06-15
CGTGACCGTCCGCGCGGACCTCGATTCCGGCCGGACCGTAATGGTCTTCACCTTCCCGGACGAGAAGGACAACCCGAATCTCGAGATGAGGCGATATCCGCCGGGAGAAGACCTCCGGTGGCTCATCCCGCAACGGGGGTCGCTGCCATGAGAATTTCCCGATGGACGATCCTGTGGCTCGGCATCGTCGCGGTCCTCGTGGCGGTCGAGAGCCTCATCTTGACCGGATTCATCACGCCAGCGAGCCAAATCGCCTCGTTCTTGACGCTGATCTACGCCCTCGTCGTCATCTCCGTGCTCGCATTCATTGGCGCGATCTTCCTCGGGATGTTCGTTTCCCACCGCATCCTCTCCGGGAAAGGCTTCACCCCGTTCGAGCAGGAGATGCTCCGGATGCGGCAGGACCTTCGCGACCTGAACGATCGCGTCGAGCAGATCGCGACGCGCCTCGGCGTGACCCTCGGCGACCGCAAGAAGGAGCCCTAGGCGAGGCGCTCGGGGCATCCGCTCCGACGGGAGCAGTGGATGCACTTGCCCGGTCGATTGTGGTTCCGGTGGGCCCCGCCCTTCGTGAGGAGGAAGCAATAGGCCGCGACCTGCAGGATGTGAGAGAACAGGGGCCCACGCGGCACGCGACCGGTCTTGAGCTCGACCGGGATGTGGTTCTCCCCGTCCATGACGACGGCGTCCGGCCGCCCCGAGAGCCCGTGCTTCTTCGACACGAACAGCTTCGGCTTCTCTGCGGCCGAGTCGATGTAGACGAGGTCGCCCCGGACGGCATAGCGGTCGCGGGTCGTCCGCGCGATCTGGAGTGCGCCGATCGAGCGATACAGGAAGAACGAGGCGCCGATTAGCCACAGGAGGGCCAGCGCCACGAAGCCCTGCGCGAGGCTCTGGTTCACGACGCCGCTGAACGATACCGCCGCGGTGGCGATCACCGCCGCGGCCATCGCGAAGCCCAGGATCACCCGTTCGGAAAGGAGCTTCTCGGCCTCAGTCGCGAGCGTCTCTGCGCGGTACAAGAAGTACACGGCCGCGAGGAGCCAGATCAGTGCGATCGCCCCGAGGGTGTAGGTGACCTGGACATTTTCGGTCGAGAGGAACCTCACCCCGACGATCGCGACGATCGACGCGGCGATCGCGAAGTACAGCACGCCGGCCTCCGCTTCGCGGGCCTTCGCCTCGTGGACCTCAATCCCTTTCAGGTCCGCGGACGCGGCCTCGTGCTTCGCTTCGCCTTCGGCGAGCTCCGGACCTTCTTCCGGCGCGAGGCCCCGACTGAGCCACCAGCTGAGCGGGCAGTAACCGAACTTCTCGATGTCGGCCGCGGAGATGAGCTCCGAAGGGGGCACGCGTTCGCACCCGCGCGCCGGGCTTTATGTCTTTGTTCCTCGGTCTCAATTTTCGAAGGGAGAGGGCCGATGCGACGGCGACCAGCGCATACAACGCAACGAGGGCCAGCGGGTCCTCGAGCCGCCACGCGTCGACCCCGGACGTCGGCCGCCCTTCCCAATCCGCGTCGAACGAGATCTCGAACGTCCTCGCGAGGTCCGGGTCGTCCACGATGAGGCCGACCTCGCGATTCTCCGTCGCCGAGCCGAGCGCCCAGTTCATGCTTGAGACGAGGACCGCGCGACCGTCCACCACCGCGCCCTTGTTGTGGAGCCGTTCGATCGACCCGCGCGGCTCCAGCAGCCGGACCTCGAGGGGGAGCCGTTCGTCCATCGCGCGACGGTTGACCCGGTCGAGGACGTCGTCGTTCGTGTCCGAGTCGGCCTCGACCGAAGCCCAGCTCCCATCGAGGAGGATCCGCACGGACACCTCGCGACGTGCGGCGGCGAAGGCCGCCTCGAGGAATGGACTCGGGGTGTCTCCCCACATCTCGTCGAGGTAGAAGGCGTCGATCGAGAGTCGTACCTTCGCGGAGGCGAGGAAGTCGAGGATTCCCTCCGGGTCGAGCGTCGTGTCCGGGGCCAGGACGATCCGAGCGGATCGGGGTGCCGATGGCGGTCCGGACGACCAAGGGACGACGGATGGAGCCGGGGGCAACGGCGTGAACCCCGTCTCGCGTACCGCCATCGAATCGGGTCGCCGCGGATCGAAGTCGGTCTCGAACACGTTTCGAAGAATCCCCGCGAGATCCGCGTCGTCCGCGATCACCGACCAGCCGCGGTTGCCCTCGTGGTCCGAAGGGAATCCGGCGTTCCCGAAGTTCTCGGAGCCGATCCATGCGGACCGCCCGTCGACGAGTGCGTACTTTGCATGGAGGTAGCGATACCGCTTCACGACGTCGGTGCTGCCCGCAAGCCACCGGACCTCGACGCCGGCCGCCAACAGACCGCCTACGACCCGGTGTTCGTCCTCTTCGATGCCGCCAACGGGAGAGCCGTCGAGCAGGACCCGGACCCGCACGCCCCGTCCAGCCGCTGCTGCAAGGACCGACGCGATCCGCTCGCTCTGGAAGGTGTACACGCCGACCTCGATCGTCGCTCGAGCGGAACCCAGGAACCTGAGCAACGGAAGGTCGCCCGCATCCGGTGAGAGGACCGCGGTCGTCGCACCCCGCAGCTCGAGCGGGCCGATGTCGAACGAGGACTGGGCCAGCCGATAGTGTCGCAAGCCTTCCCAGTCCTCGGCCGCATTGCGGTCGACCCATTCGCCGGCCAGGTCTCGACCCCGCACGGCGATTTCCCCGCGCCCTATCCGGTCGGCCGCGCGACCGATCCATCCCGGGCCCCCGTACGACGAGTCGCCCCAGGAATACGCATCGACGACCGTGCCTGTCCGGTCGATGAGGAGGACCTCGTCTCCCGCATCCGCGAGTCGGAGTGCACCGCCTTCCATCTGTCGCGCGTCGCCCGGCCCCATGGAGAAATCGGCGGCTTCCAGGGTGTCCTCCGTATAGCTCGTTGCATTCCGCGTGACGAGCAAGCGACCACCCGCCGGCAGGATCGAATCGAGCGGGAATGTGGCGGTCGCTTCGCGGTCCGTGAGCGCCCAACCGCTCACGTCGACCGGTTCGGGGTGCGGATTCCCGATCTCGACGAACTCGTCGTCGCGCGCGGTGTTCGCATACACCCGGACGAGGAGGGCATCCGGAAGCGGGGCGTCGGAAAAAGGGGCGGAGGCAGGCCGCGAACGAGGGAGGAGGGGTTCGGCCTCGCTCTCCGCCCAGAGGGGGGAGGATGCCAGGACGAGCGCCGCGAACAAGGCCGCTTGCGCACGTCCCCGGGCACGCACGATTCGGTGGACGTTCCCCGCGGTCCATAAGGGGGCGGCCTACAGGCACGCTACATCCGGCGGGAGGCCGGGCATCTCGGACGAGCAACGATCAGGCAACGAGGAGCTTGCCCTCGCGGACGATCGGCTTGCCGTCCACTTCGACGGTCGCGCCTCGGATCGTGTCCTGGAACCCGAAGGAAGACTTGTTGTTTCCGCCGGCGAAATCATTCCCGCCGACTCCGACGGTGACGGCCCCGCGGACGATGGAGTTCTGCAGGAATCCGAGCGCGGCCTTCGGGTTGGTCCCGAGCGTTACGGCGGAAATTACGTCCTTGTCCCCCGTCGCCGCCTCATATTGTTTCTTGAGCATGAGGGCGGCCGCATCCCCGTCAAACCCGGTGAGCCGTCCGTTCCGGAACTCCCAGCGCATCTTCCGGATCGTGCGGCCCGCCCAGGCCTGCGGCACGTCGAACACGACGACGCCGTTCGCGCTGGTCTCCTCCGGGAAGACCCCCGCGGAGCCCGAGGGGATCGAGGCTTCGAGCTGCCCCGCCGCGATCTTCTCGTCGTCGACGATCCCATCGAAGATCATGGGCCGACGTCCGCGGATCGACACGGTCAGATCGGTCCCGCCCTGCGCGCCCACATGGAGCGTGTCGGCGGTGCCGAGGATGCCCGCGAGTTTCTGCCCCGCCGTCGTCAAGGTCTTTGATGAGACCTCGGATGCGGCGCGGACATTCCGCTGCCATGCGGCGAAGTTGTATCCATAGGCTTTCGCACGGGGCCGCGTGACGAGGGCGATCGCTAGGAACAGGGAACGGACCTTGCGTTCTCGGATCGGCGCATGCGCCTCGGTCTCAGCTTCGCCGTCCGCGGCCATCTTCTCCGGTGGCACGCGGCGGTACCCAGCCGGGTCCTCGAGCGCCCCGACATTAAATTGCGCGGTCGAGAGCTCGGAAAGCCCACGGCAGAACGCGGACGGCTTGCGCAGCTGCTCCACGGTTAGGTGCTTCATGTACGCCGAATAATAGCGGTCGGTGTACAGGTTCAGGAGCGCGTCGGCCCCGCGCTTGAAGCATTCGACGGCGAGGTCCTCCGCGAGCGGCAGCGTGTGCGGATAACAGAAGATCGTCACGTTGTCGTCCGCTCGGATTCGAAGGCAGTTCTTGACGGCGTTCTCGGCGAGTGTAGACATTGAGGTCGGTCCCCCGTCCCGAAGGATTCGACCGATATATGAAGGCCACCGCGAGGTGCGTGAATCCGGGCGGGAGTCCGGTCTGCCGGATCGTCCGGCGCCCGACTACCGAAGGCCCTTCACCAGGTCGCGCAACGCCTTCTCCGGATCCTTCGCCTTGACCACGCCGGACGAAAGGAGGACGCCTACCGTTCCGAGCTCCAAGGCCTTCGCGACATCTCGACGGGTCCTTATGCCGGCGCCACAGAGGACATTGACCTTCGGGTTCGCAACGCGAATTCGATCGACGGCCTTCGTGATGACCTCGGGTTTCGCGGTCGTCACGCTGACGTCCCCTCCGATCAGCTCCGGCGGCTCGATCGCGAGGTACTCTGGCGAGAGCTTCGAGAGGGTCTCCGCCTCGGCGATGTCGTCGGCGCACCCGATGACCTCGAGTCCGAGACGCCGGCAACGCGGCACGGACTGGGCCATCTCCTCCCACGCGACTTTGCGCTCGCTGTGATTGATTAGCGTCCCAGCGGCGCCTGCCTCGAGGAGCGCCTCCGGCGGCGTCCACCCGGTCGTCTGGCCCGGTTCGACCGCGTCGACGTGCTGGGCGAAGACGGGGATGTGCACGAGCTTCGCGATGTGGGCGAGGTCCGACATCGGCGGGGCGAGGACGATTGATGCTCCCGTGTCATCTTCGACCGCCGCCAAGCGCTTCGCGAGTTCCCAGCCCTTCTTCCCTAGAATTTCCGGATACGTCTTGAAGTTGAGGACGATGGTCGGGGTGCGCATCGCGGTGCGGATGGTCGTTCGGCGCAAATAGGCTTGGCCCTCCAGGTTTCGATATGCAGGCCGCAAAGGTCAATACGGCCCCGTCCCTATTGCGACTCATCGGGGTGCCACGGATGCGGATTTCGGTCGGGAAACTCCGGGGCCTTCAGCAGATTTCGGACGACACGGGCCGCTTCACGATGATTGCGATGGACCAGCGGGGCAGCCTTCAGAAGATGCTCCATCCGGAGAGTCCGAAGGCCGCGACCTACGCCGAGATGGAGGCGGTGAAGCTCGGCGTCACGGAGGCCTTGGCGCCCCACGCGAGCGGCTACCTCCTGGATCCAGAGTTCGGTGTGGCGCCGACGGTCAATCGGTTCGTCCTCCCGGGTCGGACCGGGCTCCTCGTGGCGTTGGAGCAGTCCGGATACGAGAAGAAAGGGAACTGGCGGCTCACGACCCTCCTCGACGGGTGGAGCGTCGAGAAGGTGAAGCGACTCGGCGCCAGCGCGGCGAAGCTCCTGATCTTCTTCAATCCGGACGCCCCGCGGGAGATCGTGGACCACCAGCGGAAAGTCGTCCAATCGGTCGCGGACGAATGCATCCGGCTCGATCTCACCTTCGTGTGCGAGCCCATGTCGTATCCGGTCGACGAGAGCGAGGAGGCGTTCGCGCACCACAAGGCCGACACGGTCATCCGCACCGCGGAGGCCCTCAGCCCCCTGGGGATTGACGTGTTGAAGGCGGAATTCCCAGGAGACCCGAAGGTCACGCCGAACCCGGACGAACTCCAGAAGAGCTGTGAACGCCTGAGCCGCGCGACGAAGGTGCCCTGGGTCGTGCTGAGCGCGGGCGCAGATTTTCCCGTGTTCCGGGGGCTCGTGGAGCGCGCCTGCCAGGGCGGGGCGTCCGGGTTCCTCGCGGGCCGGGCGATCTGGAAAGATGCGTTCCGGGAGAAGACCCTCGCCGCGCAGATGGAATATGTGCGGACGCAGGGAGTGAAGAACTTCCAGGACCTCGCGGACCTCGCCCACCGATACGCCCGTCCGTGGTGGGACTTCTACGGCGGAAAAGAGAAGTTGCAGGACCACTTCGAGGGATGGTACGTCAAGTACTGAGGGACGCCGCGGGACGAGTGTCACGCTTGCGGAGCACGCAGGAAAGGTCGACCGCGATCTCGGCCTCCTTCTGTCCCGGTTCGCCGGCCTCGTGAGTCGGATCCGGCGGGAGCTGCCGATCCGGCGGGATCCCGCGGCGACGCGGAACGTGTACGGGGAGCAGCAACTCGAACTCGACGTCTGGATGAACGACCTTTTCGTGGACGCGTGCCGCGAGTCGAACCTCGTCTCCCAGGTGGCCTCGGAGGAAATGGGAGAGGTGAAGGACCTCGGCCGCGGTCGTTTCTCGGTCGTCCTCGATCCGCTCGACGGCTCATCGAACGTGCGGAGCAACAACATCTTCGGGACGATCCTGGGGATCTTCGATCGCAAGAAGCTCCCGGCGCCAGGTCGGGACCTGTTCGCGGCCGGGTATTTGATCTACGGCCCGGCGACGACGTTGGTGTACGCGACCCGGGACGGTGTGCACGAGTTCGTCCAGGGCGGCGCTGGCCGACCCGACGAGTTCTTCCTCATCGAAGAACGCCTCCGTCTCCCAGCGAAAGGCAAACTGTTCGGCGTCGGGGGTCATCGCGACAAGTGGGTCCCCGAGGTGAAGGCGTTCGTGAAGGAACTCGAGCAGGAACTCCTGAACCTCCGTTACGGCGGTTCTTTCGTCGGAGACTTCAATCAGATTCTTCATTACGGCGGTTTCTTCGGGTACCCGGCGCAGGTCGACAAGCGAGAAGGAAAATATCGTCTTCACTTTGAGTCGAACCCAATCGCGTTTATCGCGGAGGCGGCGGGCGGGGCCGGGACGACGGGGACTGAGCGCATCCTCGATGTGCCCGCGACCGGCATCGACCAGACGGTCCCCACGTACGTCGGCAATCGGGACTTGATCGAACGGCTCCGTTCTCGGTTCGAGAACATCCGCCGCAAGGCTTCCCGGCGAACCGACCACTAGGTCCGGCGGAGTGTGGCGAACAGGGCTTTCGGATTCGGTTTCAGCGTCCCCTGGAACGTGGTGTTCGCGATCGAAAGGATCTCGAACTTCTTCGCGAAATATCCGCGGAGCTCCTTCGAGGAAATCCGATATGGTCCGAACGTCCCGGGCTGCTTGTCCGAGAAGCACTTTAGGAGGAGCCATCCGTGCGGCCGGAGGATCCGGTGGACGGTGTTCGCGTAGGCCGACCGCTTCTCCGGGGGCAGGACGTGGAACACGCCCCGGTCCATGATGACGTCGACGAAACTCGCCGGCAGCTTCGACGTCAGGATGTCGTCCACGCGGAACTCGATCGCCAGGCCCGCAGCCTTCGCGGCGGCCTTCGCTTTCTTGATCGCGCTCGGCGAGATGTCGCTCCCGACCACATCGAACCCGCGCTTCGCGAGGTTCATCGCGTGCGTCGCCGGTCCGGTGCCGAGGTCCAGGATTCGTTTTCCCTGGAGGCGGTGTTCGGTCAGCGCCCGTTCGAAATCTTTGTCGAGGTCGGGCGTGTACCAAGGAAGGTTCTCGACGTCAGAGGTCGCATAGAGCCCTTCCCACCAGGTGGTCGGTTGGGACACGAGCCGACGATGGAGTCCGTCGGCTAAAGGGGTTCGCGTCAGAACAGGCCTTTGATTCGCCCCGCGTCGTCGATATCCATCGACAAGGCCGCGGGCTCCTCCCCGAGGCCAGGCATCCGCATGATGTCCCCCGCGAGCACGACGAGGAAACCGGCCCCCGCGGACGGCCGGATCCCGCGGACCTCGAGCGTCCATCCGCTCGGAGCGCCGAGAGCGCGCTCGTCATCACTCAAGCTGAGCTGCGTCTTCGCGATGCATACCGGGAGACCGTCGAGGCCTGCGTCCTTCAGCCGCTCGAGGTCGTCCAACGCGGCGGCATCGTACTTCACGTCGTCGGCGCCATAGATCGACGTCGCGACTTTCGCGACCTTTTCCTTGAGGGAATCCTCGTCCTTGTAGGCGAATCTGAGCCCATGGGTCGATGCCTTCGTCGCGTCGAGGACGAGTCGGGCGAGTTCTTCGCCGCCCGCGCCGCCGTCTTCGTGGCAGGTGTGCGGCGCCGCACGGACGCCGAGGTCCCGGCCATGATCCACGATCGCGTCGACCTCCCGATCGGTGTCTGACACAAATCGGTTCACCGCGACGACCGGCGTCATGCCGAGCGTCTGGAGGATCTTCAGGTGGGCGTCCAAGTTTGCGAAGCCGAGGTTGAGGGCCTTGAGGTCGTCGCGGGCAAGGTCCTTCTTCTTCACGCCGCCGTGGTGCTTGAGCGCCCGCACGCTCACGACGAGGACCGCGGCATCCGGTCGCAGGCCGCTCTGTCGACACACGAGGTCCACGAACTTCTCGCCGCCCAGGTCGGAGCCGAATCCCGCCTCCGTGACGACGAGGTCCCCGAGGCCGAGGGCGAGCCGGTCCGCCATGACGCTGCTGTGCCCGTGGGCGATGTTCGCGAACGGCCCGCCGTGGACGAACGCGGGCGTGCCCTCAAGCGTCTGCACGAGGTTCGGCATGAGCGCATCCTTCAGCAGGATCGCGGAGGCCCCGTGGACGTACAAGTCGCCCACGCTGACGGGATGTTCGCGGCGGTCGAATGCGACGATGATCCGTTCGAGGCGGGCCTTGAGGTCGTGGATGCCTTCCGTGAGGCAGAGGATCGCCATGATCTCGCTCGCGGCGGTGATGATGAAGCCGTCCTCTCGAGGCACGCCGTGCTTCGGGCCCCCGAGGCCGGTGACGATGTTCCGCAGCTGGCGGTCGTTCATGTCGAGGCACCGCGGGAACAGGACGCGCGTCGGGTCGATGTCGAGGGCATTCCCGTGGAAGAGATGCGCGTCCATCACCGCGGCGATCAGGTTGTTCGCGGCGCCGACGGCGTGGATGTCTCCCGTGAAATGGAGGTTGACGTCCTCCATCGGGAGGACCTGCGCGCGTCCGCCGCCGGTGGCCCCGCCTTTCGTCCCGAAGACCGGCCCGAGGGACGGCTCGCGGACCGCGATGATCGCCTTCGTCCCGATGCGGTTCAGCGCTTGACCGAGGCCGACGGTCGTGAGGGTCTTCCCCTCGCCGTACCGCGTCGGCGTGGTGCCGGTGACGAGGACGAGCTTCCCCTGGCGGGCCTTCCGCGCGCGGTCCACGGCGGCCAGGCGGACCTTCGCGATGTAATCGCCTTTCAGGATGAGGTCGTCCCTGCCGAGGCCCAAGCCCGCCGCAACGTCGACGATGGGCCGCATCGCGGTGGACTGAGCAATCTCAATGTCGGCGACCATGGAAGGTTGGACCGGGAGCGGCGATGTAAGGATAAACCTAGGCTCGGCCGCACTCTCGCGAGCGCTCACTTCATCAGGAGGGCGGCGCGGATCGACTTGAGTCCGTCGACGTGGCCAAAGTCGAGGAGCCCTTCCTTCTCGTCGACGCCGATCACGCGTGCGTCATCGATCGGCGTGCGGTTCAGGATCGGGGACAGGTACGGATACGATGAGACGTCGACGCCAAGGGCGAGCGGGCTGAACGCGGGCAGGACCATCAGGCGCTCCGTCACCAGGAATGCGGGCACGCTCAGGACCGCGCCGAGTTCGTCTTTCAACTTCACCGCGGGATGTTCGTGGCCCATGATAATCGGATGGAGCGTCGAGACCTCTTCGTGCCCGTGGACGATCGTGTAGCCTCCGACGTCGGCGCGCGGGTTGAGCGTCAGATTCAGGTCTCCGAGGATCGTCGCAAGATAGTTGTCGTGATTGCCTCGGACCATGACGGGCGTCACGCGGTCTTTCAGGAACCGCAGGACTTGCTTCACCTCGACCCACTCGTCCACGAGGTTCTTCGAGAACTCGTGCTTGAAGTCCCCCGCGATGATGACCTTCTCGGCCTTCGTCCGGTCGAGCATCTTGCCCAGCCGCTCGAGGACGACGCGCCGCTGGAATCGGGGTATGGATACGCCTTGTTCCGCGAGAGCGCCTTCGAAGCCGAGGTGAAGATCCGAGATGACGAGAGCGCGTTCGTCGCGCAGGAAGAGCGCAAAGTCACGCGTCGCCTCGACGCCTCTCGCGACCTCGATGCGGTCCACGAATCGGTCGAAGGCGATGGAGCGCGATAAGGATTCACCACGAATCGCTCAACCGAGCCAGGTCGGGGCCGCGCCAAGATGACAGCGTCCGCTCACAAGGCTAAGAAGTAAAAACGAGCTCCGCGCCAGCCGCACGGCGGGTTGGGAGCTCGAACGGAAAGAGGTTCGAACGCTTGCCGTTCTCGATCTTAGAACCGTCGCGGCCGGCGCTTTGCGAAACAATCTCGGCAGTAGACAGGCCTCCGCCTCCGCCTCGTCTGCCGCCTCTGTCTTCGTCCATTCACTACCTACTGTCCGTCCCTTGATGGGCCGGACATCCCGCCGAGAGGGCCCCCGCCTCTTAAAGCTGTGCACCACACGACCAACCGACGAATTGACGGGAACCGGGGTCCATCGGCCGAAATTGGTCAGGGACGGAGGGCCGCGATTGCGGCCTGCTCCGCGACGTGCCGGCCACGGAGCTCAGCCCCTTTCCGCGCGAAGTAGGAATCGAGCGTCGCCTCCAGGCGTCGGGCCGTGTTGGAGGATCGCCGCGGGCCGATGTACTCGTACACCTGGCGAGACCGCCCGTCCCGGTCCTCGTAGTGCCAGAAGTAGACGTAATCGCGACCCTTGATCTCCTTGATCCGGAAGCCACAGCCGATCTGCATGTACCTGCGAATGAGTTACCCTTACATAAGGGTAACTGCGAGGTGGGCGAATCGCAATCGACCTTGGTCCGTCGGGGTTTTCCCGGGCCACGTTCTTATCGCACATCGGCCTGCGCTCTCCAAATGACGAATTGTCCCCGGTGCGGGAAATTGATGGAGGACGGATTCCTCGGCGCGCAGAACTGGCCGGCGGGCATCCAATGGTATGCATCGAAGAGCTTCTTCGGCCTTCACGGGGCGCCGATCGGCGACAGCAATCTCCAGATGAGCTGGTTGGCCTCGTCCCGATGTCCGGATTGCCGGCTGATCCTCGCACCGTATTGAGAACCTGAAATAGCCCGACTCCGTTCGGTCGGCGGATGCGCCTCGCGGTCCTCTCCGACGTCCACTCGAATCTCCCCGCGCTCCAAGCCGTCCTCGCGGACGTCGATCGCAATGCGCCGGACGGAATCTGGGTGGCCGGGGACCTCGTCGGATACAATCCGTGGCCGAACGAAGTACTCGAGATCCTCCGGGAGCGACATGTGCGAGCGATCCGCGGGAACCACGACCGCGGAGCGATCGGCGGCGACACGTCGTGGTTCAACGAGCTCGCGGCCGAGGGCGTCCGCTGGACGCGGATCCATCTCGCCCCCGCGGGCGTCGGCTATCTGAAAGACCTCGAGGACCGGACCCGCGGCGCGATGCCCGAGGGCCTCGTGGCCATGTACCATGGCAGCCCGCGGAACGACGACGAGTACGTGTTCCCCTGGGCCGCGGATGAATCGATCGTGCGCGCGGCCGGTGCGCCGTTCGTCATCCTGGGCCATACCCACCTGCCCATGGTCAATCGGTTCCGGTCCGGACTCCTCGTGAATCCCGGTTCCGTCGGGCAGCCGCGCGACGGGAACCCGCGGGCCGCGTGGGGTGTCCTCGACCTCACGAGGCACTCGTTCGAGGTGCGCCGCGTCTCGTATGATGTCGACGCGGTCGCCTCGGAGATCCGCAAGGCGGGCTTGCCACACGAACTCGCAGATCGCCTGTACGGCGGGGTGTGAGCCCCGGCGCACAAGGCTGTGCATCGTTGTCTCTTCGAGGCTCGTCGATTGGGGTAGATTTTCGACGTCCGTTCAAGAATGTTTATCGACCTCCCACTCCCAGGCGGTCGTGAGGTGGATGGGTATGCGACGTGTCCTCATCGCACTCGTGGTCGCCGCCGCCGTCGCGATCGCCGGCGTGGCTGCCTACGTCTACATGTACGAGGGCAGCCTCGACGTCGCGGTCCAGGACGATTCCGGCGCATGGGCGCATGTCTACGTGACCTTCACCCAGGTCTGGGTCCACGAGGCGGGCAAGTCCGAAGACGTCGGCTGGCACAACCTGACCGTAGCGCAGTCGTCGATCGATCTGGCGTCCCTCGTGAACGTGTCCGAGCTGCTCGCGAACGCGCGGATCGGGCCGGGCAAGTATACGGAGATCCGGCTCGTCGTGATCGCCGCGACGGGTCAGATGCTCGATGGCACGAATGTCGTGTTCAGCGTGCCCTCCGGGGACGTGAAAGCCGTCACCCCGGTCGAGATCCGATCTGGGGCGACGACGAAGCTCACCGTCGACGTGGACCTGGCGCGTTCGATTGTCATGAACGGAACGGGCTGGACCTTCACTCCGGTCATCGGCCAGATCACGGCCGCGTGATAAGAGATCCGCCTTCGCGCGGGTCTCTCTCCCGTTTTTCGATGTCGAGTGGACCGGCTGGGATTTGAACCCAGGGCTTCCTGCTTGCAAAGCAGGCGATCTTCCGCTGATCTACCGGCCCCGACGCGCGCACAGCGTCGCGGCGCAGATGAAACTTTCCGCGAGGACTCGCGGGCACGACCGGACTCAACGCTTATCCGCGTCTCGGCGATGGCGGAGCGATGGATCGTGCGGCGGAGCGAGCCCTCCGATGGTTCGTCGGGCTGAGCCTCTTGGTCGGAGGCCTCGTCCTCCTGGCCGGCGCGATCCAATTCGGGACCCTGGGCGGGCCCATCTGGGTGATCCCGCTTGCCGGCGTCGTCGCCGCGGTACTGGCCGTCCTGACCGGCGCAACGGAAGGTGGTCCACGATCGCCCATCCTACCCGCGTCCGCCTGGATCGTGTCGGTGTTGCTCGGGATTCTGTGGGCTCGTCTCGACGCCGCAGGCCACGCGTTCCTGAGCGGTTACGCGGCGATCGTCGCGTTCGGGACGGGCATCGGAATCTTGCGGCGTCAGTTGTGGGCGTGGCCCGTCGCGCTCGCATCGGTCGTCGGGTTCGGACCGATCGTGCTGGTCCTCGTCACTCAACTGCCGACGGCGGCGGTCGTTGCCGGATTCGTTCTGTTCCTCGTCGACGCGGTCGCGCTCCTCGCGATTCACCGGTCGTACTTCGGACCGCGGTAATTCGTTCTCGCTGCGGTGATTACGGAGGCACGCGAGAACTAGATCTGTCGGAGGGCAGGTCGTCGGCCGCGTCGCCACGGGACCACCATGAGGGCCGTTCCAATCCCACCGGCCACCAGGGCCGCGGCTCCGAACGGAGCGACGTCCGTCCGGATGTCGAAGAACGTCGTGCGCGCATCGGGCTCCCATCCGCCGATCTGGTAGCTCGAGCCATCCCCGTACTCGACGGTCAAGTTCAGCGCGACCGCGAGGAAGAAGCTCGAGCCGGCCACGTCCGCGTTCGCCGAGATGTGCATCGTCGAGTTGAAGGTCGTCCATCGGCTCGGTCCCGCAAGGGTCAGGAGTTCGAGATCCCCCGCGAACGTCTCCCGGACCCCGGCGTCCCACCGCTGCAGTTTGACGGAAAGCGTGCTTGGCTCGACGAGGCGCACCCCCGGTTCCGGTTGCGCCGTCAAGGCGACCGACAGGGCCTGGACTTGGCCTCGATACCAAGGCAGCCTCGTCGCGATCTCGAACGCGAGGGCGACTCGGTTCGAACTGTTCGACCCGAGACGGCCCCCATCGTAGTCGGGGAACGTTCCCTTGATCGTCAGCGTGGCGGGTCGTGGCGCGGCGGTTGCCGTCAGGAAGAGCGCGAACGCGCCGTCTCCGAGGAGGAGGGCGATTGCGGCGACCGAGAGGATTGTCCTGGCCCGAACCATGAGTTCATCGAAAATACGCGGCGCAGGTATTGAACGTTCTCGAAGCCCGTCGCGCGGGCGCTCAGCTTCGCAACACGATCTCGATATTCACGCCGTCCGGTACTTGGATCCGCATGAGTTGCCGCAACGCGCGTTCGTCCGCGTCGAGGTCGATGAGCCTCTTGTGAATCCGCATCTCCCAGCGGTCCCACGTTTCGCTCCCTTCGCCGTCCGGCGACTTCCGGACCGGCACGAGCAGCCGTTTCGTCGGCAGCGGGATCGGTCCCGCCATCGCGACGCCGGTGCGCTCGCTGATCAGCTTGATCTGTTGGCACACGTTGTCGACCTTCTTCGGGTCGGTGCCGCTGAGCGAGATGCGGGCCT
>WNGG01006293.1_pt1 | contig 14452 bp, 9 predicted proteins | sample 5400661 | NCBI WGS metagenome assembly WNGG01 (sample SAMN13153372, study PRJNA577476) | soil metagenome | isolation source: 100 cm soil or saprolite under Garry oak tree replicate 1 | place: USA:California | collected 2016-06-15
TGTCTACTGCGAGCATTAGACGCATTGTTTAGGTTTAACATCGAGCCGTACCGCCAGGCTCTTCTGTTGTGAACGGAAGAAAGACCATGCAACCTCAACGTCAAAGGTCGCCGGGAAAATCACCGAACGTTGACGCAAGCGCCGCCGCCGTCTCGAGCGCCGCGCCTGAATACCGAGCCCCGGCTCTGGAGTTAACGTCACAAGGACCGGCAGGCACCAAAGATTTCTTTGCTGACTTACAGGCAAGGAGCCAGCGACTCTGTTCCGGCTGTGGGCATCGCTTCATACAACACACAGTCAATCGGCTGGGACAAACTGTTTGTATGGCATGGAAGCCACAACTGGAAACATTCTGCGAGTGTGACGACTTTGCCTGGGTGAGATTGCGGAGCTCTGCGAAACCCGCCTCGTGATATTCCAAGAGGCAGGCTTTCTGGAAAGAGCTCATGCTTTCCAAAATATCCAGGCGAGGATGGGTTCCGCAGACTCAGCTTTGCACCTCCACGTAGCAGTCGAAGAGTAATCCGAAGTCGTGTTATGAGTCTTGCTCCTCCCCCCGACCGCATCCGCCGTCTGAACGAACTGGCTTACGACCTCTCGTGGGCCTGGAATGTCAAGGCCCGAGAGGTGTTCCGGCACCTGGATTACCCGCTTTGGCGATCGACCGCGCACAACCCTGTGCGCATGCTGCGGCTCATTTCCCGCGAACGGGTCGAGGAGGCGGCGAAGGACACTTCGTTTCTCGCGCTCTACGATACAGCGATTCAAGATCTGGATCGGGCTCGCATGGCCGTGAGCACGCGGTGGTCCCAGCAGGTCCCCGATCTGTCCAACTGCTCGATCGCCTACTTTTCCGCCGAGTTCGCCCTTCATCAATCGTTGCCGATTTATGCGGGCGGGCTTGGCGTGCTGGCCGGCGACCATTGCAAGGAGGCGAGCGACGTCGGGCTCCCGCTCATTGGTGTCGGGTTCATGTACCCTCAGGGCTATTTCCATCAGAGCGTGTCGTCCGAAGGATGGCAGGTGGAGCTTTACGAACGGCTGAACTGGGAGGACGCCCCGGTCGAGCACGCGCTGAAACCGGACGGACGCCCCTGCATCGTGGAGGTACCGCTCGGCGACAAAACCGTGCGCGTTTCGGTCTGGCTCGTGCGTCTTGGGCGGGTAAAGCTGTATCTTTTGGATACCGGCCTCCAGGAGAACGCTCCGTGGGACCGCGAGCTCTCGGCGCGGCTTTACGGCGGCGATTCCGAGACGCGTCTCCGTCAGGAAGTCGTCTTAGGCGTCGGGGGTGTGCGCGCGCTAAGGATGCTCGGCCACGATCCGACGGTGTGGCACATGAATGAAGGGCATACGGCATTCCTTGTGATCGAGCGCATGCGCGAGTCGCTTGAACGCGGCGAAAGCTTTGAGAGCGCCCTCGAACAGGTTCGGCGCACCACCGTCTTCACGACACACACGCCGGTCGCCGCGGGGCATGACGCTTTCGCGTTTCATCTCGTGGAGAATTACCTGGCCGGCTTGTGGCGCAGTATTCGCGGCCACCGCAATGCCTTTCTGAACCTAGGCCACTACGACAGCGGCGGGGGCCCGCTCTTCAACATGACCGCGCTCGCGTTGCGCACGTCCGGCGGGGTCAACACCGTGAGCCGCCTGCACAGGCAGGTGACCAGCAAGATGTGGGCGCCGATCTGGCCCGGCAAGGCCGACGCCGATCGACCCGTAAGAGCCGTGACCAACGGCATTCACATCTCCACATGGATTGCGCCGGCAATGTCAAACCTTTTCGAGCGCTACCTTGGCCGCGAATGGGAGGAACGCCACGAGGAACCGGGTTTCTGGGACGCGATCCTGTCCATCCCGGACGAAGAGCTCTGGGCCGTGCGCCAGTCGCTGCGCAGCTACCTGTTCGCATTCATGCGCGAACGGGTCCGCCAACGGTGGATGGAAGAGAGGCTGGGCCCGGCGCGAGTAGTCGCCGGTGGCACGCTGCTCGATCCGGTCTCGCTCACCCTCGGGTTTGCCCGCCGGTTTACAGGATATAAACGCGCAGAGTTGATCTTCCGGGACCCCGCGCGGCTGGCCCGGATTCTCACCGCGCCCAGGCGCCCGGTGCAGATCGTATTCGCGGGAAAGGCTCACCCGGCGGATGACCAAGGCAAGCATCTGCTGCAGCGCGTCTACAAGAACGCCGTGGATCACGCGTTCGGCGGGCGCATCGCCTTTGTGGACGATTACGACCTTCACGTCGCGCACTTCCTCGTTCAGGGATGCGACGTCTGGCTGAACAATCCCCGCAAACCGCTTGAAGCCTGCGGGACGAGCGGGATCAAGGCTTCCGTCAACGGCGTCATCAACCTGAGCGTGGGCGACGGTTGGTGGGCGGAGGGCTACACCGGGTCCAACGGATGGCTCATCGACGGCGGCGTCACATCGAACGACGCCGCCGTCGACGCGGCGGATGCGGAGTCCCTGTACCGCCTGCTCGAGGAACAGATCGTGCCGGCCTTCTACGATCGCGACGAACACGGCGTGCCAAAACGCTGGCTTCGAATCGTCAAAGAAGCGATCCGGACTGTGGCGCCTCAGTTCAGCGCACGCCGTATGGTAAAAGAGTACGCCGAGGGAATGTACATACCGATGGCGCGACGGCATCTCCAGGACAAACGGGCGCAGCCCGCCATCTGACGCTTGCCATTCTTCTCTCCGAACCCGCTACAAGATAGTGAGCGAGCCTCATACCCAGTCAGTCACGGGCGAGACGCCCGTGCCACAACGGCTTCGTGGCATGGCCGTCCCGGCCATGTCCAAAACTTGACCGATTTGTGAACTTTGTGTCCACCAAGTAGAACTAATGTAACTCTCAGACCTCCGTTCACGCGCCGTTACGTCACTTTGCTGCACCTTGCCTTACTCGGCCCACGGTCGGATAGGCCAACTCCGATTTAGCCACAGAGCCACAGAGACACAGAGATTTTCTCTGTGTCTCTGTGGCTCTGTGGCTAGAAATTGGATTTGAGGGCGGCGATCGTGACGGACTTATGGCGAACGATGTTTGAAACGCGCCCGAAATCGTTTATCTTCGAGATGCCACACAAAGCAACAAACCTTTTCGCCGGATCGAGGACATGAGGCCTCAGGAGAAAGCCGAGTCGCGCGCGGCGCAGCAGCCGGAGGCGTTGCGCGATCCGTACGAGATCCGCCCCGAGGACCGCGTTGAGCCGCCGGCGACGCTCCGGGGCGCCCTACGCCGGATCGGCCCGGGCATGATCCTGGCGGCCTCGATCGTCGGCTCGGGCGAGCTGATCGCGACGACCACGCTCGGCGCCGAGGTCGGCTACACGGCGCTATGGATCATCCTGCTGAGCTGCTTCATCAAGCCGGTGATCCAGGCGGAATTGGGCCGGTACACGATCGCGACCGGCGAGACCGGCCTCGAGGGCTTCAACCACTTCCCAGGCCCCCGGCTGCGCGTGAACTGGATCGTGTGGGCGTGGGCCGTCATGGTCCTATGCACGCTGCTCCAGGTAGGCGCGATGTTCGGCGGCGTCGCCCAAGTGTTGAATCTGCTCGTGACGGCGATCCCGGTGAATGTCTGGGTCGTGTTCCTGATGATCCTGACGCTCGGGATTCTTCTGGGCGGCGGGTACGAGCGGATCGAGCGGCTGGCGATGGTCAAGGTCGGACTGTTTACGATGCTCACGTTTCTCGCGGCTCTGCTCGTCTTCCGCCAGCCGCAGTACTTCTCCTGGAGCGCGCTTCTCCGGGGCTTGAAGCCGCAACTCCCCGGCGCTGGCCTGACAACGGCCGTGGCGGTCTTCGGCATCACGGGCGTGGGAGCGACCGAACTCTTCATGTATCCGTACTGGTGCGTCGAGAAGGGGTACGCTCGCTACGCGGGGCGTCGCCAGGAGACCGAGGAGTGGAAGCGGCGCGCGGCCGGCTGGGTCAGGGTTATGCACGTCGACATTCTGGCGTCGATGGTCATCTACACAGTGGCGACCGTGGCCTTCTACGTCCTGGGCGCCGGCGTCCTGCACGGCATGGGCGTCGTACCGGCGGCCAACGACATGATCAAGGTGCTCTCGAACATCTACACCCAGACGCTCGGCCCCTGGTCGCTCTGGCTCTTCTACGCCGGCGCCATTGCGACCCTCTACGGAACCATCTTCGCCGCCACGGCCGCGAACTCGCGCCTGTTCGCCGACATGTTCCGGCTGATGGGCTTCTTTGCGCCCGGGGACTATCGCCGCCGCGTCGCCTACCGGAACTTTTTCGTGGTGTTCCTGATCGTCATATCGGTGATCCTTTACTACGCTCTCGAGTCGCCCGTCCTGATGGTCAAGGCCGGCGGGATCGCCCAGGCCGTCATGCTTCCCGTCATCGGGGTCGCGAGCCTTTACCTGAGGCATCGCCGTCTGCCGCCCGGCATCGCGCCTTCGACCTGGGTCACCGTCCTGCTCTGGGTGTCGGCGATCGTGATCTTGCTCTACGTCGTCGTCGCGATCCGCTACAGCTACATCTGACTCAGTTTTTCACCACGAAGACACGAAGATCCACACAGTCAAGAACCTGGTGGTTCTCGGTGTCTTCGCGTCTTTGTGGTGAAAGCTGGACTTTGGTTGAACGCATTTCATCGTAAAGGTTCGAGCGGGGCAGTGCGATCAGGGAAGAAGAGGATTCATGGCGATCAAAACCATTATCGAGCCGTTCAAGATCAAATCGGTGGAGCCCATCCGCTGGACAACGCGGGCCGACCGGGAGAAGTTATTGCGGCAGGCACACTACAACCTGTTCCAGGTGCCTGCCAGAGATATCCTGATTGACCTGCTGACCGACTCGGGAACGGGCGCGATGTCGACGGCCCAGTGGGCCGCCATGATGGAAGGCGATGAAAGCTACGCGGGCAGCAGCAGCTTTGACCGCTTCCGGCGCGGCGTTCAGGATATCTTCGGCTACCGTCACGTCATCCCGACCCATCAAGGACGGGCGGCCGAACGGATACTTTTCGGCGTGATGTGCAAGAAGGGCGATGTGGTGCCCAACAACAGCCACTTCGACACCACTCGCGCCAACATCGAGTTCGTGGGTGCGGAAGCGGTAGACTTGCTCATCCCCGAAGGCTATGAGCCGGCTAACCGCCACCCCTTCAAGGGCAATATGGATGTGGCGGCGCTCGAGCAGTTGATCGCGCGGGTCGGCCGCGAGCGCATTCCGCTGGTCATGCTGACGATCACGAACAACTCTGGCGGCGGCCAGCCCGTCTCGATGGAAAATGCCAAGGCGGTGCGCGATGTCTGCCGGCGGCACGAGATCCCGCTCTACTTCGACGCCTGCCGCTTCGCGGAAAATGCGTACTTCATCAAGCTGCGCGAGAAAGGCTACGAGCGCAAAACTCCCAAAGAGATTGCCAAAGAAATGTTCGCCCTCGGGGACGGTTGCACGATGTCGGCCAAGAAGGACGGGCTGGCGAATATCGGCGGCTTTTTGTGCACGAATGACGACCAGCTGGCGCAGCAGGAGAAAGATCTGTTGATTCTGACCGAGGGCTATCCAACCTATGGCGGGCTTGCGGGGCGCGACCTGGAAGCGATCGCCGTGGGGCTCAGAGAAGCGCTGGAGGAAGACTACCTCCGCTACCGTATCACCTCGACCGCGTATCTGGGCAACCACATCGCCGCGCAGAGGGTGCCCATCGTGCAGCCTCCCGGAGGTCACGCCATCTACGTTGATGCCCGCGCATTTCTGCCGCACATAGCGCCGCAGCAATTCCCCGGCGTGGCGCTGGCAGCAGAGCTATATCTGGAAGGAGGGATTCGATCCGTTGAAATCGGAACCCTGATGTTTGGCGATGCCGCGCACATGGACCTGGTGCGTTTGGCGATCCCGCGCCGCGTCTACACTCAGAGCCACATCGATTACGTAATCGAGGTTGTGCTGGAGGTCTGGCGGCAGCGCGAGCGGATTCACGGCCTGCGCCTGACGCACGAGGCGCCTTTCCTCCGCCACTTCACCGCGCGACTGGAACCATTGTGAGATTCAAGGGGCAGTGGAGCGGAGGGGCAGAGGGGCGGAGGAGAAGGCTTAGGTGAGCAAAGCGAACTCCCGAGTAGAAGAAGAACAACGGTACGCACTCCGGCAGGTGTTGCTGGATCTCCCCGCGCCCCTGTTGCTGTCGGGCCGCATTCCTTTATTGCAATATTCCGGGTTCGCTTTCGCTCACCCCCGGCTAAGCTCCCAGCGCCCTCCCCTCTGCACCTCTGCACCTCCGCTCCTCTGCCCCTTTGTCCCTTTGTCCCTTTTGCCTCTTCGGGATAAAATTTAGCTTGCGACAGGAAAGGGATACTTTCATGAATGGCGAGTCTGACCAAAAGAAGGGTCCGATTCAGGAGGAACCCCAGAAGGAAAGGGAGCAGCTGAACCTCGGCGAGCTCCGGGAACTGAATATCAAAGAGCTGGCCAGCCTGGCGCGAAAGTTCAATATCGCCGAGGCCGGCAAGATGAGAAAACACGATCTCATCTTCGCCGTTCTGCAAGCGCAGGCGCAGAAGCTCGGCTTGATATTCTCGGAAGGCGTCCTGGAGGTTCTCGATGACGGTTATGGGTTTCTCCGTTCACCGGACAACAGCTACCTTCCGGGGCCGGATGACATTTACGTCTCCCCTTCGCAGATCAGAAAATTCGACCTCCGGACGGGAGACATCGTGTCAGGGCAGGTCCGCATGCCCAACGAAGGTGAGCGGTATCTGGCGCTGATCCGAGTCGATGCTGTCAACTTCGAGCCGCCTGAGCAAGCCCGCAACCGGATTTTCTACGACAACCTGACCCCGCTCTATCCATTCGAGAGGATCCGGCTCGAGACGACCAAGGACAACGCCTCGGCGCGGGTGATGGACATATTCACCCCTATTGGAAAAGGGCAGCGCGGCCTGATCGTGGCGCCGCCAAGGACGGGAAAGACGATGCTGCTGCAAACGCTGGCCAATTCCGTGAGCACGAATCACCCGGAGGTGTTCCTGATCGTCCTGCTGATCGACGAGCGGCCGGAGGAGGTTACCGACATGGAGCGGTCGGTCAAGGGGGAGGTCATCAGCTCCACCTTTGACGAGCCAGCGACGCGGCACGTCCAGGTGGCCGAGATCGTGATGGAAAAGGCGAAACGTCTGGTGGAGCACAAGAAAGACGTGTTGATCCTGCTCGACAGTGTCACGCGCCTGGCGCGCGCGTACAACACCGTCATTCCCTCGAGCGGCAAAGTTCTTTCGGGCGGGCTCGACGCCAACGCCCTGCAGAAGCCGAAACGCTTCTTCGGCGCCGCGCGCAAAGTCGAGGAGGGCGGCAGCCTGACCATCATAGCCACGGCCCTGGTCGATACCGGCAGCCGAATGGACGACGTGATCTTCGAGGAGTTCAAGGGAACCGGCAACCTGGAGATCATTCTCGACCGCAAGCTCGTGGACAAGCGGATATTCCCGGCGATTGACATCAACCGCTCCGGCACGCGAAAGGAGGAGTTGCTGACCGATCCAGTGGATTTGAATCGCATCTGGGTGCTGCGCAAGGTCCTCAATCCCCTTTCCATTGACGAGGCGATGGAGCTCCTGCTGGAAAAGCTCCGCAAGACGCGCAACAATGCGGAATTCCTGAGCGCGCTCCAGAACGCCTGACCGTAGCAGGCAGTTTTCGAGGGCTGCCTTTACCACGAAGACGCGAAGACGCAAAGAATCGCCAAAAAACTTCGTGATTTCTTCGCGTCTTCGCGCCTTGGCGGTAGACCTCAGTCGGCGGACATCACGATCAAGGTAGCGTCATCCTGAAATTCGCCGCCGCTGAAATTCGCAACCGCGCCCATCACTTTCTGCTGCAACTCTTCGGCCCGTAGATGCCTGTTTCTTACGAGAAGCCCGATCAGGCGCTCATCTCCGAATTCTTCGCCGGACGAGGTTCTGGCTTCCGTCACCCCATCGGTAAAGAGAACGAGCCGGTCTCCCGTGGCAAGCTCGATCTCGTTTTGCTCGTAATTCCAACGCGGGAACACGCCGAGCACGGCGCCCCCTTCCCGCAGGCGGGCGTGCGAGCCGTCTCGTCTCAAGAGAACGGGGGCATTATGTCCGGCATTGGTGTACAGCAGCTTCTTGTTGCGGGCATTGTAGAGACAATAGAAAAAGGTGATGAACCGGTTCGCCGAGATGTTGCCGCATATCACGCGATTTACTTTTACGGCGATGTCCCTGGGCTGCATCCACTCGGAAGCAAAAGCCTTGACGGCAGCCTGCAGGTTGGACATCAAGAGGGCGGCCGGCATTCCCTTCCCCGCCACATCGGCGATGCACAGGGCAATGCTGCTGTGGCTAAACCGCACGATATCGAAGTAATCTCCTCCGACGGCGCTGGCCGGCTGCCATGACCCGAAGATTTCGTGGCCTCCGATCTGTGGTATCTCCTTCGGCAGCAGTCCTCCCTGGATTTCTCTGGCCTCTTCAAACTCGCGCTCCTGCCCGCGCACCCGCAGGTGTTCCATGGCCGCGCCGATCTGGTCGGTGACCGATCCGAGGAATTTGAAGTCGAGGGAGTCATAGGTTTCTCCCGTTGTTTTGTTTCCCAACCCGACAAAACCAATCAGCTCCCCTTTGAGTTTCATGGGCAGAATGAGATCGATCTTCGTTCTCTGGAGCTTGAGCCTCTCATGTTCGGGTAGATCCTTGTTGCGCGGGTCCAACGCGGCGCCAAGGAAGTCCAGGATCCGGCTGCCGACTTCGAACTTGAGCCTTCCCAGGATGTCATCCGTAATTCCGGCCTGAGCGGTGGCCCAGAATGCCTGGTCTCTTGGCGCCCGGGTAAAAATGACCACCGAGTGTGCCTCTGCCGCGGCTTGAAGGCGTTCCGCCGCCGATCGGAGCAATACGTGGAGATCCTGTGCGCCGGAAACCTCGTTGATCAAGGCGCTCTTTTCGGCGTCGAGGCGCTGTTCTTTGCGAAGAGCGCGGCCTTCTTCCACATGTGTCCGGAGGACCGCCAGAAGGCGTTCATTTTCCCACGGCTTCTGCACGAAATCGCGCACGCCCCGGCGCATCACCTCGACCGCCAGTTCCACGCTCCCCCATCCCGTCATCACGATCACCGGGAGCGTGCTGTCCAGGGTCCGTACCTGGGCCAGGAGGTCGAGACCTTCCTGGCCGGACGTCGTATCCCGCGCGTAGTTGAGGTCCATCAACAGCACGTCGAAATTGCGAGACTTCAGGCTCTCGATAACGGCCCGCGGTGATGTGACGACCTCGGGCCGATACCCTTGGGATTTGAGCAACAGGCGCAGGGCTTCGAGCACTTCGGTTTGATCATCGGCGATCAAAGCGCGCGGTGCCGTCGATCTCCACGTCTCTTTGTCCTGCGAAGCGATGTTCTCCACGAGATCCTCCAAAGCACTCATCATGGTGGCTTATACATACCGATCCTTCCTACTGTAAGGACCCGGACGACTTGATGAGGCAAGCGGCATGCCACCCTGCCAGACTTGCTGATTTTTGTTTTTCCTCAACGACTTAGGCCAATCGGCCCTGGGGGGAGACTGACCGGTTGTGGGATTGTCAGATCCCGCAGCCGAACGGCGCTCGGTTTTTCACCACGGAGACACGGAGGACACAGAGGTACACGGAGACCCCGTCATGGCGGGCGCAGGTTCGGAGTTCAGCCTTCAGGCTGCACTGGCGCGGGGCAGGCTAAAGCCTGAACTCCAAACGGGCCGTCCACAGCGAATGCCTCGGCGGTATGAGGCTCCCTCGTTATCCAAAAACAAATGACCAATGACCAATGAAAAATGACAAATGGCAGTTCGTTGTCCGGACTTCTGACTTCTATTTGTCATTTTTCATTGGTCATTTGTCATTTGTCATTTGAGGACCTAGCGGGTGAGGCGGTAACCCCGGCCGTACACGGTTTGAATGAGAGCGGGCGCCGCGGCATCGTCTCCGAGTTTGCGGCGCAGAGCGGCTATGTGTTGGTCGATCGTGCGGGTGGTCACCTCGACGTCGTCGGCTGTGCCCCAGATCCTGGCAATCAGGTCGGCGCGCGATACAGCGTCGCCGCGGCGCAGCGCGAGCAGCTCCAGAATTTGAAACTCGCGCTCCGTGAGAGACACGCGCCGGCCGTTTCTCCAGGATTCGCGCGCACGAAAATCGACGACTACGTTGCCGGCATCGAGGCGCCCCGCGGCGTCGTCACGGGAGGCGCGCCGCAGCAGAGCGCCTACTCGAGCGATGAGCTCCATAAGACTGAAGGGCTTGGCAACATAGTCATCGGCGCCGAGCTTCAAACCGCGCACTCGGTCCATCTCCTGCCCTCGCGCTGTCAGTATCAGCACCAGGGCGTCGCCCGATCGCGCTCGCAGTTCTTTGAGCATGTCAAAGCCGGAGACCCCGGGCAGCATCACATCCAGTATGACGAGGGGGTAGATCCCGCGGAGCGCCTCCTTCAATCCGGTGCGCCCGTCGGCGGTGTGAGTTACCTGGTAACCTTCCAGCCCGAGCGCGTCGCAGAGCCCCGCCGCAAGATCGCAGTCGTCCTCGACAAGAAGAATTCGCGCACGACGCAGAGCCACAAGCTCACCTTTGTGACGAGGGGATTTCCACTACGAAAGTGCTGCCCGCGCCCGGTTCGCTCTCCACGAACACCCGGCCTCCGTGCGCCTCGACTGTTCGCCATACCAGGGACAGACCCAGACCGCTCCCCGCGGCTTTCTGCCCGTCCCCCGACTCTACGCGATAAAAGGGTTCGAATATGCGCTCCTGTTCCTGCTTCGGGATACCGAAACCGTGATCGGTGACGCTCAGCCGGACCACGCCGTCGATTGAGGTAAGGCCCAACTCTATCGGGCTCCCTTGCGGGGAGTATTTCACTGCATTGTCCAGGAGGTTGATCACGACCTGCTCCAGGGAGTGCCGATCACCGGTGACCGGCGGCACGTCTTCTAGATGGGCGGAGAGCGAGAACCGGCCCTGGTCGGTGTACGCCCGAAAAGCATCGAGCGCCTGCTCCACTGTCCGGCGGAGATCCAGGCGGTCCTTGTCGCAGCACCGGGATCCGCGCTCCAGCCGTGAAAAATCGAGGATGTTGTCGACCAGCGAAGACAGGCGGCGGCACTCGCGCCCGATGATTTCGCGGTAACGGGACCGCTTTGCGGCATCCGTCTGCCTTCCTCCGATCAAAAGCTCGTTAAAGAGGCGGATGCGCGCGAGCGGGGTTTTGAGCTCGTGGCTGACGTTGGAAATGAAATCCTGGCGCAATCGAGACACTTCGGTCTCGCGCCGCAGAAAGAGAATTGCGAGAGCTCCTGACCCGAGGACCAGCAGACCTATCAAGGAAAGCGCGAACCAGGGCGCCCCGCGGCCGGCGTACGGCAAGAGCGGCTGCACCACCGCCGGGTTGATCGCGACTTCCACGGTCCAACCTGAAAAGGGCAATTCCGGAGAAAGCGGCTGCTTCGCCGAGGTGGAACCGTCGTACCGGGGCTCGCTGGCATAGACCAACAACCCTGCTCCGTCGCGCAAGATGAAGGAAGCCGCGCGGCGCGCGTCTTTCACGTGCGAGAGGCTCGCGGGCAGCAATCCCGATGTGCAATCGCACTCATTGGGGCGCGTTATGACGGGAAGAAAGAACTGGTCGATGGACAGGCCTTCATCGAGACGCAGGCCGTAGATCCGGCGCAGAGAACCGCGCCCGCCGGTTTCAATGAGGGCGGACCAGGGAACGGCGCCGGGTTGCTGGGAACGGCCTCCGTCCAAGCGGCCCAGCGGGACGATCTGGTTGGCCCCGCATTTCAAGTCAAGGGCCGCAAGAGTTTCCTGCAGGCGGGTGCGTTCCTTCTCCGGAGGCGGCATGCCCGAGAATTCAAGAGCGCCGGCCTCGGCGTCATACGAGAAGAAGTATCGGACGAATTCCGGGCCGGGAGGCGGCAACGTTACCGTCTTTCCCTGCCTGCGCGCCTCCGCATGGGCCCGGAGCTCGGTGAACGGCAATCCATCTTGCGGGATCGCATTCGATATTCCGACAAGCGTCAGATAGCGGTTGGCGGAGATGCGGACGAACTTATCCGCCACGAACGACGCGTAGTCCTTCATCAGCATCTGCGCCGTGCGCCGCGCCCGTTCCGCCTCGCGCCAGGCTATCCAGCCCGAGACGAGCGCTCCGAACAGCAGCAACGCAATCGGAATCCCGAGACGGCCCCACACCCGCAGCCGCGGTCCGTTTCCGTGAAGCGCCATGTGGAATTATTGGTCCACGCCGGCGAGATCTGTCAAGGAATCCCTGAACGGGCCCGTCGTTCTTTACGGCTTTTTTACAACTTCCTCACAGCGTCTTCGCAACTCGGGCGCGCCGTTTGGCTACCCTGAGGAAAGGGTGAGTGTCCCAGCCGGCACCCGATTGTAGCGGCGGCCTTGGGAGGCCCAAGACGCGGGCGCCCACGCACGGGGCAAGGGAACGCGAAAAAGGACGGGAGGACTTTATGAAACTCGCTATGCGCCTCATCGGTTTCAGTACGGTACTGGCCGCCTTCATGGCGGCCATTTTCGGACAAAGCGGCGCATTCGGCGTTGCAGAGCTGCAATGGATCCCCGACGGCGCGAAGCTCGTGATGGCATTCGACCGGCCTCCGGCACACGACGCTCTGTTTGCCAGGGTCCGAGACGAGATTCTGTCCGCCACGCATGCCGGGGACACGTTTCAGGATTTTCTCCGTCTTGTCTCCCGAGATCCGGACAGACTGGTTATTGCCGCGGTTCCCACACCGGGCGAGGATGAGATTATCGGCATCGCGCGGGATTCCTTCGACGGGGACCTATTGCCTGGTTTGGCTCGCGCAGGGAAGCTATCTTTGCACGAGCAGAACCGCCGATCTTTCTATATCGCGGCACCGGAAGGGGCCCGTGAGAACGGCTTTGCCATTACTCCCCTGGACGCGACCCACCTGGCTTTCGGAGGGGTCTCAGCCATCCGGCGAATCCTGGATATCGACAGGGGCGCACTCCAAGTTGTGGCTCTCCCCGGGCTTCTGCCCGAGGTGGCGCCAGGCGTCGAGGCATGGGGGTTTTTCCTCCCGGGGTGGTTTGGATTCCGTCACGACGAATCCCAGCTTCTCCGTTGTGATGTCCGCGGCCGCAGCGTCAGCCGGAGTCTGGCGAACCTCGGCCCGGCGCTTTTCTCCGTGCGTGTTTCAGCCGCATGGAGCGGATCCGGAATAACCAGGCCTCCACGAGAATTCTGAGGTGGCAGCTTGATTCGCAGGAACGCGAGCTCCGCTCCAATATCGGCGAGATCTTCGACCTCATGCAAATCAACGAAGGAGATCATGTGGCCGACATCGGCGCCGGACTTGGCTTCTTCACGGTCCGGCTCGCACGGGCGGTGGGAGCGCGAGGCCGGGTCTTGGCCGTCGACATAGATCCGGAAGCGCTCGGTGAGCTCGAAAAGCGGCTGCGTGAGGCGCCGTTCCCTCAGGCCCAGGTCGTCCGCGGCGAGCCGGACGACCCGAAGCTCCCGCCCGGCGCGCTGGACGCCGCTCTGATTTTCAATTCCTACCACGAGATGAGCGAGTACCAGAAGATGCTCGAGCGCATCCTGCGGGCCCTCAAGCCCGGCGGACGCCTCGTTCTTGTTGAACCTTTCTCTGAGGCGCGGCGCAAGGACCCGCGCGAGAGCCAGGTGCGCGAGCACGTGATCGCTCCGGAACTGGCCGAGGCGGAACTGCGCCGCACGGGCTTCGAAATCGCCGCAAGCAACGACGAGTTCAACGAGCACCGCGACTCCGGAACTTCAGAGTGGCTCATTCTCGCCAGACGCCCCGGAACGGCGCGCGCCCCATTGGGACCAGTCCCCTGAGGTTCATGCAAACCCGGTGGAGCCAACCCCAGCCGTCGCCATCACCTTCCTTCTGCTTCGCCCAAGCCTCAGCTTTTTCCCACGCTTGGTCGCTATTTTCCGCCTCAATCAGATACACGTTCTCCCAAATGGTGAAACGGTCTTGCACACCACTCTTAAGCTTGAAGTACATGATCGCGTGTGCAGCAAACCAGGCCATATCGGGTCTCTCCAAGTCAGCAGTGTTCCGCGCCTTTCGGCGGTCGCGTGCAAGCCCTTTGCCGCGCCTCTGAGTTGTTTAGCACGCAGGCTTGGAGTGCAGCCTTCAGGCTGCCCTCAGAGTCCGGTCTCGGGGGGCAGGCTGAAGCCTGAACTTCGAACTGCGCCGCTCAGGGCTTGTTACTTTGCTTTTTCCCTTTTTCCTTTTGTGGCGGCGGAGCGTATTGCGGGGCGCCACGGCGTTTCATCTGCCGGTAGACGTTCTTGCCGAGCTTTATGTTCTTGAAACTCCCTTTTCGCGGCACGTTCGTTCGTCAATGCGCCAGCGCGTAGGCTTCGACCCGCGGGTCCGCGCCGGCGCTGAGCACGCCGGTTCGAAGGT
>WNGG01016137.1_pt1 | contig 14452 bp, 16 predicted proteins | sample 5400661 | NCBI WGS metagenome assembly WNGG01 (sample SAMN13153372, study PRJNA577476) | soil metagenome | isolation source: 100 cm soil or saprolite under Garry oak tree replicate 1 | place: USA:California | collected 2016-06-15
CCAGGGAAACCCGGCTGGTTGGCCCGTGTAATCGGGAGGGAGGGGAAAGAACTTCACTATACTGTACTGACTGCGCCTGTGTCTCGGAAAAACGGACTCGAACGAAAAGGTGTTGTTCGTAGGGTCTTAAACTTTTTTTTCCAAGATTGCAAGCGAAAAAATTCGAGGCGTCGAAGTGTCCGAGTTGCTTGTAGATTTCCTTTTGCCTTGACTCCCCTGCAGGCGGGTGGTAGCAGAGGGGGGCAGCGCGCTGCTGCAGGTGCTTTCTATGTCCATGTCCCACAAGCTTTTTCGCGAAGCGCAGGAATACATTCCTGGTGGCGTCAACAGCCCTGTGCGCGCCTGGCGTGCGGTAGGGGGCAGTCCGCTCTTCATCCAGCGTGGTCGTGGCTGCCGGCTGATCGATGCGGACGGCAAGGAGTACCTCGACTACGTTGGTTCATGGGGCCCGCTCATTGCCGGGCATGCGCATGCGCAGGTGGTGAGAGCGGTAGAAGAGGCGCTCAAGCAGGGAACAAGTTTCGGTGCGCCAACGGCCAAAGAAATTGAGCTGGCGAAGCTGATCATCGAAGCTCTGCCCTCTATCGAGAAAGTGCGTCTCACCTCCTCCGGCACCGAAGCCACCATGACGGCTCTGCGCCTGGCGCGGGGCTACACGGGGCGGAGCAGAATCATCAAGTTCGCCGGCTGCTACCATGGGCACAGTGATGCACTCCTAGTGAGGGCAGGTTCGGGCGCCCTCACCTTTAGTCTGCCTGACAGCCAGGGGGTGCCTGAAGCCTTTGCCAGCCACACGCTGGTGGCAGAGTATAATAACCTGGCGACCGTCGAGGCGTATCTCAAGGCGGACCCTACTGCTGTGGCTGCAGTCATTGTCGAGCCTGTACCAGGAAATATGGGCCTTGTGCTCCCACAGCCGGAATTTCTTACCGACTTACGCGCACTGACTCGGGAGTACGGGGCCGTGTTGATTTTTGACGAGGTGATAAGCGGGTTTCGGCTGGGGCGCGGTGGAGCGCAGGAGATGTACGGCATCGACCCTGACCTGACCTGTTTAGGGAAAGTCATCGGTGGCGGGCTGCCGCTCGCCGCGGTTGGTGGAAAGCGCGCCATCATGGATCTGCTCGCCCCTCTCGGACCGGTCTACCAAGCCGGTACTTTGTCGGGCAATCCGCTGGCGGTGACTGCGGGGCTCGCAACGCTCAAGATCGTGGGCAGCCCGGGCGCATACGAGCGCCTGACTGAGCTGGGGACCCTGCTGGCTGAGGGGGTGCGGAGAGCGATCCGTGATACAGGAATCACAGCCTGTGTGAATCAGTTGGGCTCGATGTTCACGGTCTTCTTCGGCGTCGAGCAGGTCCGCGGCTACGCCGCCGCGACCGGTAGCGATACCCGTGCGTTCGCGCGCTACTTCCAGGGCATGATCGAACGCGGCATCTATCTGCCGCCCTCACAGTTCGAGACGGCATTTATCTCGCTGGCCCATGGTGAGGCCGAGATCGAGGAAACCGTTGCCGCTGCCAGAGAGGTGTTCAAGAGTCTCCGTCCCTGAGGCGCCATGCCCGGAGAAAGTCCGCTGCTCACCTATGGTCGGTACGGCGCGCTGGGGTTTGAGTTCGCCGGTGCGGTCCTGGCCGGCATCTTTGTCGGCCGCTACGCTGACAGCTACCTTGGCACGGCGCCGTGGTTATTGATCCTTGGCGCGGTCGGTGGTATGGCGGGCGCCATCTACCGCCTTATTCTTGTTCTTCAGCAACTGTCTCGTCGTGGACACAACGATCGAAAAGATTGAGCGGCTCAACCTCGCCCTGCTGGGAGTGGGAACGCTCGCCGGGTGGGGTACGGGGTGGGTGCACGTGCCGAGTTTTCTCCTTGGCGGCGGAATCATGCAAGCCAATTTCTGGCTGCTCAAGAAGGTCGTGCGTACCGTGCTCGCCCACCCTAGGGTAGGCGGCGGCGGAAAAGCGCGTGCGGCCTTGTGGTTCTCGGCGAAGGGGGTACTCTTTTTGGTACTATTGAGCGCAGTGTTTATTCGCTACCCTGTGCAGGCCGAGAGCTTTGCGTGCGGGGTCTCTTTACTGCTGCTGGCCTGCATGATAGTCAGCCTCCCTGGACTGCGGGCCGACTCCCGAGAAGCCAATGCTGGCGAATGAGTATACCAGTGATCAGTTTTCAGCCCTCAGCTTTGAGCGTAAGAAGGCAGGAAACGGAGAAACGGGGAATCGGGGAAGAGGCTGGCTGCTGATCGCTGACGGCTAAATGCTTATCGCGGTATAAACATGGAGCATCCCTTTACCTGGGTTTCGGTTATCCCCGGCCTTAGTGCCCTGCCCGAACATGCTGCCACATCTTTGCTCGTTGCTAGCACGCTGATCCTTTTCGCCTACCTGGCGAATCGTCAACTCGCCACTGCCAGCGACGCCGCCATCCCCGACGATTCTCTGACGCTGCGCAATCTCGCCGAACTCCTCGTCGAAGGGGTCTCGGGGATGGCGGAAGGTGTGCTGGGACACCGGGGACGGCGCTATGTACACCTTTATGGCAGTTTTTTTCTTTTCATTCTCTGTGCCAACTTGATAGGCCTCGTACCGGGTTTTGCTCCGCCTACCAGTAATTTCAACGTGACGTTCGCTCTGGGGGTTACGTCATTCATCGCCTACAATGTGTACGGCTTTCGCGAGCAAGGTGTAGACTACCTCAAACACTTTGTCGGACCGATCTGGTGGCTTGGCATTCTCATGGTTCCCCTGGAGCTGATCGACAACTTTGTGCGTCCGTTCTCTCTGGCGTTGCGGCTCTTCGGCAACATGACCGGCGACCACGTGGTCCTGGAGATCTTTACCGACCTGACGAAAGTCGTCGTCCCGGTCGTTTTCTACGCGCTGGGGGCGTTCGTCTCTCTGATACAAGCGTTTGTGTTCACCCTGCTCAGCTTGGTGTATGTGTCCCTAGCGGTAGGGCACGGAGATCACCACTAAAACATAGCCAAATCAACTGCCATCCCACAGGCGAAGGGGCGAGGAGCGGCGAGGAGGATAAGAGAGGCGTGCCCACATCTTCGTCGAGGGGAGGGCAAGAAAGGAGCAGAGAGGTATGAGAAGAGTATGGGCGATTGCAGTGTTGGCGTTGCTGATGCTGCTGACCGTAGCACCCTTGGCGCTGGCGGACGACGGGGGTAGCGCCAAGGGAATGACCGCCCTGGCCGCCGGGCTGGGTATCGGTATTGCGGCAGTAGGCGCAGGACTGGGTCAGGGGCGAGCCGTGGCTGCGGCTATGGAGTCGATCGGTCGCAATCCCAATTCCGCTGACCGGATTCAGACACCAATGATTATCGGCATCGCCTTCATGGAAGCGTTGGCCATCTATGCGTTGGTGATCGCGTTTACGTTGTCGGGGAAAGTTTGAGCGCGCGTTGAGACAGAAGGTTCAGACAGAGAGTTGAGACAGAGACAGAGAGCCGGCTCCTCCCCTCTCTGTCTCTATCTGTTCCTCAAACGTACCCTTTCTGCAGCAGATACTCCGCCATCAACACCGCGCCCTTGGCCGCGCCCATCTTGGTGTTGTGGCTGACCAGTAGGTATTTGACCGCGTTCTCGAGGGCGTTGTCCCTACGCAAGCGACCAACCGAGGTGGCCATGCCGTCTTCAGCGTCGCGGTCCAGGCGCGGCTGCGGCCGGAATGGGTCGTCGTGCACAATAATCATGTGCCTTGGTGCGGACGGCAGACCCAGGCTGACAAACTCCTGGCCGAACTCAATCATTGCCGCGCGGGCATCCTCGACTGAGCAGGGACTGGCCAGAGCCGCCAGGACTGCTTCGGTGTGGCCTTCGAGCACAGCCGCTCGGGTGCAGGTCGCGCTGACCTCAACAGCCGCGGGCGTAATGCGGCCGTCATTGAGGACACCAAGGATCTTGCGGGTTTCTCGCTCGACTTTTTCTTCTTCACCGGAGATGAAGGGGATGATGTTGTCGAGGATGTCGAGTGCGATAACACCAGGCGAACGGCCAGCCCCGGACACCCCCTGCATCGAGGTCATGATGACTTTCTTGAGGCCGAAGTGATCAAAGAGAGGTTTGAGCGTAATCGCTAGACCAATCGTGGTACAGTTCGGCTGAGTGGCAATAAATCCCTGCCAGCCACGGTTCTTTTTCTGAGCATCAAGCAGGTGGACGTGGTTCAGGTTCACGCTCGGGATGAAGACGGGTACGTCCTGCTCGTAGCGAAATGCCGACGCGGTGCTGACGACCGGCGTGGTCCTGGCGTAGAGAGGCTCGAGTTCCCGGGCCACGTCTGACTCGACCGCCGAGAACAGCAGGTCGATGCCGCTCAAAGTGATCGACGAAGCCTCGTACACCGGCAGCGAAAGCACCTGCAGCGGCGGCTCTTCCTGGCACCACCAACGCCGGGCCCCAGTCTTCGGGTCGCGGATTGCTTCGCCGTAGCTCTTCCCGGCCGAGCGTTCGGAGGCGGCGAGCAGGCTGACCTCAAACCACGGGTGATTGTGCAGGGCGATCAAGAACTGTTGCCCAGCAATACCGGTAGCTCCCACAACAGCAACACATTTTTTCATAGCGTCCCAGTAAGCGTGAGGGGTGTCCGTTTGTCAACACCCTAGCAATGATCGATTGACGAGAGGTCGTAGTGGCGACTTCAGTCGCCCTTGCCGCCCGGGAAGCGATTAAAGTCGCTACTACAAGGCACGCATGCCCCTGCCTCTGTTGACTTCGGCGGCAGAACTCATAAGACTCTCTGCAGGGGGAGGAGCATCCATGCCAGTCGAATACTTTGAGGACTTCGAGATCGGCGCGGAGTATACTACCCACGCGCGCACGATTACCGAGACTGATATTGTGACGTTCGTTAATCTGTTCGGGTTTCTGGAGCCGTTGTTCATCGACATGGAGTTCGTCAAAAACCAGAGCCTCTTCCGTAGCCGCATCGCGCCCGGCTCTTTTACCTTTGCTCTGGCGGAAGGGATGACCATTCAGTCCGGGCTGGTGCGCGGGGGGATGGCGCTGCTAGGCGTGCAGGAGATGAAGATGCCTGCGCCTCTGCGCTGCGGGGACACGGTGCACGTCAAGGTCAAGGTATTGGCAAAACGCGAGACCTCAAAGCCCGACCGGGGGATAGTGACCTCTGAGCAACAGGTGATCAACCAGAAAGGCGACGTCTTGCTCCAATACGCTGTGAACCGCATGATCCGCCGCAGGCCGGTGGCGTAGGGGTTATCAGGTTGCTAAAAAGTCCCTCTTCGTGCTGAGTAGGGGCAACCCTATGTGGTTGCCCTCCTCAAGGGCGGCCACGCAGGGAGCCGCCCCTACAACAAGGGAACCGAGGGGTTTTTCAACCATTATGGACTCTACTCTAATTACCCATCTCCGCAACCTCGTTGGCTCCGACGGCGTGGTTGTGCACTCCACGGAGCTGTCGGTCTACGAATGCGATGGCTACACCCTGGAGAAGGCCGTTCCTGAGGTTGTGATTCTGCCGCGCTCAACCGCGGAAGTGGCAGCGGTCGTCAGGCTGCTGCACAAAGAAAAAATCGCTTTCGTCCCTCGTGGCGCTGGAACCGGCTTGAGCGGAGGGTGTTTGCCAGTGGCGGCGCCGGCCATGATCGGCACGAGCCGCCTCAACCGGATTCTGCACCTCGATCTGCTCAACCGCTACGTCGTGGCCCAGGCCGGGGTGGTGAACTTGTGGGTGAGCAACGCAGTCAAAAGCCAGGGCTTTCAGTATGCGCCTGACCCTTCCAGCCAGCAGGCCTGTACTATCGGTGGTAACGTCGCCGAGAACTCGGGTGGCCCGCACACGCTCAAGTATGGAGTGACGACCAACCACGTCCTGGGGCTTGAGCTCGTCCTGCCCGACGGTGAGGTCGTCACCCTGGGGGGCGCGGTCGAGGACGTGCCTGGATACGACCTGCGCGGCATCACCATCGGTGCAGAGGGGACCTTTGGCTTGGTCACCCAGGCAACGTTGCGCCTTACGCGCCAGCCGCAGGCATATCGGACCTTTCTCGCGGTCTTTGAGTCAGTGGACCAGGCGACACAGACGGTCTCTGGGATCATTGGCGCAGGCATCGTGCCTGCAGCCCTGGAGATGATGGACAACCTCATCATCCAGGCGGTGGAGGCCGCGTTCCACTTCGGCTTTCCCACCGATGCCGGCGCGGTGCTGATCATCGAACTGGACGGCCTAGCCGCCGGCCTCGATCCCCAGACTGCCAAGATCGTGGACGTGTGCCAGCAAAACCATGCCCGTGAGGTGCGCGTCGCCCGTGACGATGCCGAGCGGCTGGCTCTGTGGAAGAGCCGCAAGCGGGCATTTGGCGCGGTCGGGCGGCTGGCGCCGAACTATTGTACCCAGGATGGCGTTGTGCCGCGCACCAAGGTGCCGGATATCTTGCGCATCATCTCTAGCGTGGCAGAGAAATATCAGTTGCGTATCGCCAATGTCTTTCACGCCGGCGACGGCAACATCCACCCGATTTTGCTGTATGACGAGCGTAACCCCGACGAGACCAAACGCGTCCTCCAGGCCGGGCAGGAAATCCTCAAGGCCTGCGTGGACCTGGGTGGCAGCCTCACCGGTGAGCATGGGACCTATTGGTCATGAGCCAGATCCGCACGGTCTTCAATCCGGACAACCTGTGTAATCCCCACAAGATCATTCCCACGCCCACGGGGTGTATCGACGTGCGGGTACCCAGACGACAGGCACCGCTGTAGAAGGGGTCGGGGGCTAGGGGTTAGGGGCTGGTAAGAAGAATGGAACTGGTCGCTCATGACTGAATCTATGTTCCTCAATGCTATCAGTCCGGACTTGCGAGGGTCGGCGGAAGATCGTAAGCAGTTCGCGATCGACGGACGGGAACCGCAGGAGGTGGCCTGTCCTGAGTCGGTCGAGCAAGTCGCAGAGGTACTGCGGGTCGCTTGTGAACGGCATCTGGCCGTCGCCCCGGTTGGGCACGGAGCCTTCCTTCATCTGGGCGGCAGCCCGCGACGGTACGACTTGGCGCTCTCATTGCAGCGACTGGACCGGATCGTGGATTACCAGCCTGCTGACATGACCGTGACCGTCGAGGCCGGGATGACCCTGACTCGATTGCAAGAGGTGCTGGGAGAACACGGGCAATGGTTGCCGATTGACCCGCCTGTGCCTGAGCAGGTGACTATCGGCGGCCTCATCGCCGCCAACCTGAGCGGCCCGGCGCGCCTTTCGCAGGGGACGATCCGCGACTTTCTCATCGGCCTTAAAGCCGTCCAGGCGGACGGCACGGTGATCAAAGGCGGCGGTCGGGTTGTCAAGAACGTGGCCGGCTATGATCTGCCTAAGCTCTACTGCGGCTCATTCGGCACCCTGGGGGTGATTGTCGAAGCCACGTTCAAGGTGCGTCCGCGACCAGAGGCACAGACGGTGATCTCACTGCCTTTCTCCTCGGCCGAACAGGCGATGGAGTTGGCGTTGCGACTCCTCGGCTCTGAGCTGCAACCGTTCTTCCTGGAACTGACCAACTTCGACCCTTGCCAAGAACCGAGGGGTGAAATTGGTACCTACCGTCTCTTCGTGGGTTTCGCCGGCATCGCGGAAGAAGTATCGTACCAACGCGTTCGCATCCGGGAGTTCGTTGGGAGTGGGAACCCGAAGGTTGAGGAGGGGGAAGGGGGAAACGAGCACCCCCTCGTGCGCACGTTGCGCGACTTTCCTGTAACCGGTGCAGCAACGCTCCGCTGCAAGGCCAGCCTGCTGCCGACTCAGGTTGCGCCTTTTTGTAAAGACGTGGAGGAGGAAGCTAGCTTGCGTGGCTTACCTGTGCAGCTTCTGGCCCATGCGGGGAACGGTATCGTCTATAGCCGCTTCCTGCGCCCTGAAGGCGTCCCCCTGGAGAAACTGCTCTCCCTGGTAGACTGGCTACGTGTCTTCGCCAAGAAGATTGATGGCTATATGGTGGTCGAAGCCATCGCCCCCGTGCTCAGGGGACGAGTAGATGTGTGGGGACATGTCGGTGGAGCGTTCCCTCTGATGAAGAGGCTGAAGGAGACGCTTGACCCGCAGGGTATCCTGAATCCTGGCCGGTTTGTGGGAGGCATCTGATATTGATTGCGGAATGCGGATTGTTGGGGACCGATAATCCAAGTCTCAAGTCTGAAAGCTGATCGCTGGGAGCTGACTGCTATCATGGCAAACCCTCACACCGATTTTGTCGATCACAACAAATTCTTCGACTGCGTCCACTGTGGCCTCTGCCTCTCGGCTTGCCCGACCTACGTCGAGCTAGGCACGGAGATGGACTCCCCGCGCGGGCGCATCGCTACCATGCGCTCGCTGCACGAGGGTCGCTTCGGCCTCGACGCTGAGGTCGTGCGTCATCTGGACCTGTGCCTGGGGTGTCGGGCTTGTGAGACCGCCTGCCCCTCTGGCGTCCACTACGGTGAGCTGATCGAGGGAGTCAGACCCTTCATCGAGCAACACTATAAACGCCCGCTGCGGGAACGCCTCAAGCGCTGGGCGATCAACACCATTTTCTCCAAGCCGTCGGGCATGCGCTTATTTACCCTGATGCTCAAAACCGGCGCTGCCCTGGGTCTGGGCCGCCTCGCCCGCTGGCAAAAACTGCCGCGGCGGATCCGTTACTGGCTCGGGTTGCTGCCGGAAAAGGGGCGCGTATCCTCGGCGATGCTGGTTGAGCGCTACCCTGCGATCGGTGAGCAGCGCTATACCGTGGCGTTGCTTTCTGGCTGTGTGATGCCAGCGCTGTTTGGCGCGACCAACCAGGCGACAGTCACCGTGCTGCGCCACAACGGCTGTGACGTCCTGGTGCCGCAGGACCAGGTCTGTTGCGGCGCGCTGTTGCTGCACAATGGTAACAAGACCGCCGCGCTCACCCTGGCTCGGCGCAACATTGAGGTGTTCAGCAAGTTGGAGGTGGACGCGCTGATCATCAACGCCGCTGGCTGCGGGGCAATGATGAAAGAGTACGGCGAACTGTGCAAAGAGGATCCTGCTGCCCACGAAAAAGCCGGCCGGCTAGCTGCCAAGGTGAAGGACGTGGCCGAGTTTCTCGGCAGCCTCTCCCTGAAAGCGCCAACCCGAGCTGTGCAGGCCAGGGTCACCTATCATGACGCCTGCCACCTGGCCCATGGTCAAGGCGTGCGCGAGCAGCCACGCGCCCTTTTGCGCGCGATCCCCGGATTGCAGTTGACCGAGCTGCCTGAATCCGATTGGTGCTGTGGCAGCGCAGGCACCTACAACTTGACCGAACCAGAAATGGCACGGCGGCTGCTTGACCGCAAGGTGGACAATATCCAGGCGACGGCAGCAGACCTGGTCGTCACCGGTAATCCCGGCTGCCTGCTGCAAATCCAGGCCGGCCTGCGGCAACGGGGACTGCCGATCAAAGTGGTGCACACGGTCGATCTTTTGGCAGAGGCGTACGAGGGGGCGGCACCCGTTTCATACCCTGGGATGGGGTAAATTGTTCTAGTGCCCCCGGCGCGATTCGAACGCACGACCCCCGGATTAGGAATCCAGTGCTCTATCCGTCTGAGCTACGGGGGCACACAAGGAAAATCACTGGGTTACAGCCCTGTCCTTGTGCTCGATTGAGGAACTGTAACCAAATTTGTAACCGTCTAGACGGTTCTCACGCCTTCCATCCTCGGTTCGTCTGAGGTCGCGTGGGATCTTACCAACAAACCCTACCTCCCGGCAAGCCTTGCACCATTCTGAGTAAAGGAAGAATCGCTGCCAGCTTGAAAGGGTCCCAAAAAGGGGCAAAAAATGAGACCTTTTGCGCCTTGATTTTTCTTCCTAATGTTTTTAGGCTCATCTTAGCCATGTGTAGACTGTAATGGAACCTGTGGTATTTCGACAGGATAAACTAGTATTCCCTCCTCGCTCACGTCGTATCTACTTTGGCCTGGTCTCTTTCTCAAGCAGCGACGATGAACGCGCCGCCGTGCTCGGACCTGAGATCGCCCACATTTCCCAGGACATCCCGCGAACCTGGTCATGAGATGCGGACTCGCGCAGACCCTAGCCGCCGTTGCGGATATGGCAGGCTTGACAGACAAGGAAGAAGTTATGGTCGAATACTTATTGACGCTATCAACTTCTCTGGATGGTCTATGGTCGCTGCTGACGAGGTTGTGGTCCTTCGATATTCAGGAGGGGGTGCAGAGAGCGCTGGATCATCCGCTTGTGCTGCTATTCATTATCGGCCTCGCTGTGCTTCTGCTGCGAGCGAGAGTGACATAGGGGTGGCGACGAACGTCCCACCCGCTTTCAGCCCAGGTGTCGAAGAACTCAAGAGATCCTCTTGAAAATGCTGAAGAGAAAGCCCTTAGCCGGGTCAGGGGTGAGACCACCCATCAGCCATAGAGACACCAAGAACCCGTAGAAGAAGGCTAGCAACACCAGTATGGTGCGGCGCCAGAGCGGTGGCTGGATTTCCTTGCTTTCTCCCGGCGTTCCTCGCTGCGGAGGTCTATTGTTTCTTTTGTGACTGTGCAGTATCGAGCGTACCCACTAAGGGCACTCCCATAGGCCCCACTGGAATGTAGATCGTCGTATGGTTGGGGGAGTTGACCATAGCCTTCTGCGCCTCGATAGCTTCATGCTGCAGATATTGGGTGGTCAGGCGCTCGCTGATAATCTCCATAGCGCGCGCAATACCCTCAGCTTGCACGATGCGCTTTTGTTTTTCGCGCTCTTCAATCTCGATCTCCGTCTGTTTTTGCTCCAGCAACTGCGTAGTGGCCATTTTGCGTGCCACCGCGTCTTCGACTTCCTGGGGGTATTGGACGTTGCCGACTACAACGCTGGTCACCTTGAAAGGCGTGTTCTTCGTCAGTTCCTGTACGTGAGTGAGGATATCGCTACCGATCTCGGTCATGCGCTCTTTAATTGTCAGCCCGTTGAGCCTCTGCACGGCATCGCGCGCAAACGTGCGGAGCGGCTCGCGCAGGAAGTTCTCGTAGGCGACCCTGACCACTTGATCCGAGGGTTGCCCAGGCAAAAGAGTGCTATACTGCTCGACAAACTCCCGCCCCATTTCAGGGCGCACGTTCCACACGACATGTACACGAAAACCGACCTTGAGGTTATCGCGCGAGAGCACGGCTTCCTTGTCTATGAAGTCTTCAGTGTAGGCATAGGGCGTGACGCTAACGTTGATGACGGACAGTCTCCACCCGAGTCCGGTAGATGTCGGTCCTTTTTGCAGGCTATGGAATTTTGCCTTGCCGAAGATCGCGCCTTGTGTGACATAGCCCACGTATCCCGCCGGGGTATTCGGGTTGGTACACCCGAGTGTACTCACACACAACGTCATTACGACCAAGCCGGCAAGAGTTCGTGAGATTGGGTACATCGAAGCGGCCTCCTCTGTTCCTCCTATTATAGATCTCTTTTTCCCCACCTTCGAAGTTGACCGCTGAGTGCTGCCTGTCTGCGCGCGACGCACGGGCAGAAAAGCTGATCGCTTTCCATATCGGTGCCTTGTCACCCTGACCGGGAGTCTATACACTGTTGCAAATGGAAACGGTCGCGCCCTATATCCAACAGCTCTCGCTGTGGGCCGTGCCGATTTTAGCCGCAGTGGTGCTGCACGAGCTGGCCCACGGCTATGTCGCCTTTCGCCTGGGTGATCCAACGGCTGCCCGCCTGGGGCGGCTGACCCTGAACCCCTTTGCCCATGTAGACCTCTTCGGCACAGTGCTGCTGCCGTTAATACTGCTCTTTACCGGCGCGCCGTTCTTGTTCGGCTATGCCAAACCAGTGCCGGTGAACTTCCTTAACCTGCGCAATCCGCGCCGAGGGATGGTACTGGTCGCCCTGGCTGGGCCAGGGATGAACCTACTCCTTGCTGGACTCTCGGCACTGGCATTCAGATCGCTGCTCTCGCTGCACATCCCGGACAACGAACTCCTGACCAGCAACCTGACAGTGATTGCGCTCATGGCCAAATACAGCGTTGCCATAAACGTGAGCCTGGCAGTATTTAACCTGCTCCCCTTGCCACCGCTCGACGGTGGCCGGGCGGCCACCGGTCTGTTGCCACGGCTGCCGGCCCTGGCCCTGGCGCGGCTGGAACCCTATGGCATGCTCATCCTCCTCATGCTGTTGATGACCGGCCTCCTCGATCACTTTCTGCGTCCCATGACCACACTCCTGCTCCACGTGCTTCTATGAGGATGGGGTGAGGACCGAGCTCAATGCTGGCGACCAAATCAAGCCCCTTGGAGACGCGATGACCGAAACCATTGTCAGCGGCTTTCGCCCAACCGGCAAACTTCACCTGGGTCACCTGCACGGTACCCTGACCAACTGGGTGCGCTTGCAGGACAGCTACCGGTGCTTTTTCTTCGTCGCTGACTGGCATGCCCTCACCACCGGCAACGTCACTGCTGACGTAATCCGTGAGAGTACAGAGGAGATGGTCATCGACTGGCTCAGCGTCGGTCTTGACCCCGCGCGCTCGGTGATCTTCCGCCAGTCCGATATCAAGGAGCACGCTGAGTTGCACCTGCTCCTCTCCATGATTACGCCGACGCCGTGGCTGCTCCGTAACCCCACGGTCAAAGAACAAGCGCGGGAACTAGGGTTTATCCAGTCCGATGACGAGGCCGAGGTCACCAAGATCAACTATGGACTCCTAGGCTACCCGGTCCTGCAGGCCGCTGACATCCTCATCTACAAAGCTCAACGGGTACCGGTCGGAGTGGACCAGGTGCCCCATATCGAGATCACGCGCGAGATCGCCCGGCGCTTCAACTCGCTCTATGGTGAGATCTTTCCTGAGCCCCAGCCGTTGCTGACCGAAATTCCAAAAATTCCTGGGGTTGATGGTCGCAAGATGAGCAAGAGCTATGGCAATGCCGTGCTCCTTGCCGATCCGCCTGAAGAGGTGGACGCCAAGCTCTCGCGTATGATGACTGACCCGCGTCGAGTGCGGCGCCGCGACCCGGGCGAACCTGCCGACTGTCCGGCCTTTAACCTCCACCGGCTCTACTGTACGCCAGAGGAGATCGAGTTTGTCAGCGCCGGCTGCCGCACCGCCGGCATCGGTTGCCTGGAATGTAAGAAGGTTATGATCCGCCATGTCCTCGACGACCTGGCCGTGTTCCGCGAAAAACGCGTCTATTGGGAGCGCCACCGCGACGACGTACACGATGTGCTGCGCCAGGGGGAGCGCCAGGCCAGAGAGATCGCCCGTCAGACAATGGCTGAGGTGCGCGCAGTGGTAGGGGTGTGAGAGGAAATGCGGAGTGCGGAGTTGGGAAGTGTAAAGCTGCCTTTCAATCTGCATTCCGCATTCGACATTCCGCATTGAGTTTTATGTCTTATCGTATCAAACTTGACATCTTCGAAGGGCCGCTCGATTTGCTGCTCCATTTGGTGAAGAAAAACGAGGTCGAGCTGTCCGACATCCCGGTGGCGACGATCACCGATCAGTACCTCGCCTACCTCGGTCTCCTGCAGCAACTCGATCTCGACGTGGCGGGCGAATATCTGGTGATGGCAGCGACCCTCTTGCACCTCAAGTCGCGTCTGCTGCTGCCCGGGGAGGAAACAAGTGAGGAAGAGGAGGGGGAGGACCCGCGCGCCGAGCTGGCTCGACAGCTTCTGGAATACCAGCGCTTCAAGGAAGCGGCGGAAATGCTCAACCGCCGTGACCTGCTCGACCGCGACGTCTTTGCCCGTGCGCCCCTGCCGGACGAGACGGACCCCGAGCACGACGTCGTCTATGATGTCTCACTCGGTGATCTGCTCGATGCCCTGCAGGACGTGCTCAAGCGTGCCGCGCCCGAGGTCGTCCATGAGGTGATCCTGGAACGGGTGTCCTTGCGTGCGCAGCTCTGCTTTGTGCTCGACCTGCTGCGCGAGCGGACAGCGGTTGTGTTTACCGACTTGTTTCCGAGTGGAGTGACGCGACTGCAGATCCTCGTGACCTTCCTTGCGGTTCTAGAACTGGTCCGCACGCGTATGGTGCAGATCCATCAGGCAGAACACTTCGGCCCCATTGTCCTGACCCTGGCGGTCAGTGCCGATGCGCCTCTGCCTGAATCGCTGGAACAGCTATGACTCCCTCCGAGATTAAGGCTATTGCCGAGAGCTTGCTGTTTGCCGCCGGCACGCCCCTGTCCCTGCGCCGCTTGGCTGAAGTGATCGGCGTGGCTCAAGCTGAGGTCAAGCCTGCGTTGGCCCTGCTGCACGAAGAGTACGCGGCTCCAGGCCGGGGCGTTGACTTGGCTGAGGTGGCCGGTGGGTATCAGCTACGCACCGTCCCCGAGTACGCCGACTACGTGAAGACCCTCGTACGCGAGAAGCCTAATCGGCTGAGCCGGGCGGCGCTTGAGACCCTGGCGATTATTGCCTATCGCCAGCCGATCACCAAAGTGGAAATCGAGGTGGTGCGCGGAGTCGATGTGGACGCGGTGCTCAACTCGCT
>WNGG01005253.1_pt1 | contig 14451 bp, 14 predicted proteins | sample 5400661 | NCBI WGS metagenome assembly WNGG01 (sample SAMN13153372, study PRJNA577476) | soil metagenome | isolation source: 100 cm soil or saprolite under Garry oak tree replicate 1 | place: USA:California | collected 2016-06-15
CGACGACAAAGGATTCAACCGCTGGGCCACGTCTCTCGCCTGATAGTTTTGGCCATACGGGCTTCACTGGGACCAGTTGTTGGATCGATCCTGGCCGCGAGCGCGTTTTTATTCTACTGACGAATCGCACGCATGCGCGCGATCTTCCCTTCGTCAACATCAACAGCGTACGCCGACAATTCCACACGCTGGCCGTCTCGGAGCTCGATAGACCAGGCGGCTTAGATTAGCTAGTCGGGCTTGGATATTTCTTCTCAGTTCACTTTGTGCCAAGACCGTTGACAACTTTCTCCTTGCGGGAGTAGAGTGTGCTCACTCCTTGATCGGCAGCGTGCGTCCACTGGCTGGGCTCGAATTCTTCTTGCCCGCCAAGCCTAGAGTGGGACGTCCCGTGCGGCCGCTTCGATCCTGTCGAGTTTCTATAGTTTAGCCCGAGACGCCTTCTGCCAGACGCGCAGGTTTAGCTAACATACCTCAGCGCCATCGCTAATCTCGCCGGATTCTGACTCAGGACGCCTCCCGATTAGTTGTGCACTCAGTCGTGAGTGCAACAAACAAGCTTGAAAACCTAACAATCCAATTAGTGAAAGGAGAAAGAGGATGAAAACCCAATTAAGATGGCTCTTGGGAGCTGCGTTGGTGACGTTAGCAGTAGCATCGGGGCTGGCGATCGGTTCCCGTCTAGTGCATGGACAAGCTGACCATGTCGGGTGGGCCATTATCAGCATAAACTTTCCGACAACCACATTTAGCCCTGGCGGCGTGGCATTCGCCTCGGCTATATCTGGATCGGCTCCCTCTGGTCTGAAAATCAAGTTCACGGGTTCTGGGACTTTCGTCGCGCCCGCAAGCGGTGGAACGTCCAGCGGAGTCACCGGCGGCGGGACCTGGGAGACATTTAGCGGCTGCCCGAGCGCGTGCATCTCGACTGGAACCGGCACCTACCAAGTGACGAAACTTGTGAGTTGGCAATTCGCCAGTGTTCAAACCGGAACGATCATTGACCTGACAGGCGACACAAACGAGAGGGCCAACGGGACTGCGGTTCTGCGGATCGAGTATTCGGACGGCAGCCAGGGCACTCTCGGCGTGGGCTGCCATGGGCCAGGTGCGCCAGCCGGGATCGAGGAAGGGGTCATCGCGACGAAAGGCTTTGTGACTTATTGGACTGGCGAGGTGCCGTCGGCCGGAGTGGACAAGAACCGCACAGTATTCCACGTCAGGCAGTAGGTTAGCGTCGAGAGGCCAGGTTCGCTCATTAGGAAGGCTGCGGTTGCTTTCAGTCGCAGTCTCCGGGCTCGGCTTCCGCTAACCGGACGGGTCTCTCGGTCAGGATAGCGGAACGCCTACACCGGCGGACCTGAGTGAAACCTCGTCAACGCCGCGCCCCGCGCAGCAGTCTGCTAATTTTCCATCAACGACGATCGCCGGCACGCTGCGCACGCCATACTGCTTTGCCGTTGCAGCCGCGGCGTCTTTGTGCATATCGAGCACTTCGATCTCGCATGACGGACAGCCGATACTGTTCACCAGCTTGATTGCGGCCTCGCAAGCCGGACAGCCCGCGCTAAAGATTTCAATTCTGCGTCTGTTAGTCATCTTAATGCTTCCTCACGCTTCCTTTCCTCTATTTTGCATTATGTCTTCTGCCGTTTCTTGATCTCTGCTAACGCGTGCTCGATTGTGCCGCGAGGTTTATCTTTCAGCTCCGGGTATCGAGTCAACCATTGGTTTAGTGCTTCTTCAGACCTGAAGAAGTTGATGACCCCTCAACCACCGCCGGCGAAGAAGACGGTGGACGCGGGCTCGGCAGTAATCAATTTTGCTTTATCGAAGATTAGGTGGATGCGTGACGTACCCTCTGGGGACGAGTCATCAATCGTGAGCTTTTCATTTGCGAGTTTGCCGCTGACCAGCGACAGCGAGTCGAGCGCTCAATTCACGTTGAACTGCCGCCCGCTGTCTAGGCTTATCTTATGAAAGACGAAGTCCAGTCGCGGCTCCCATTTAATGTAGTGCGGCATTACGGCATACCCTACGCCGCTAGCCTTGCTGTCTTTCTTCAATATCTCGTACCGCTCAAGCATTGCCAGCCCGCGCTTCACATCAGGTTCTTTTACACCGACCGCCGTAGTTAACTCAGATACCGACGGCACGGGTTTACCGTCGCGCTCGGCATTGATGAGTGCTCGTGCGATCAATTTCTCATCGGGCGTAAGCACCAGCGTGACCCAACCCCAGCGCCGTATTACCTCGTGCAGCTCGGGATGAGCTTTGATGTAGTTGCCGATGCGGAAGCGAGTCTCGTCTGACGGCGCGACTTTGAGTATGTTCATCGCGATATCGACGCTGGTGACGCTATAGTCTTCGCCCCAATCCTTCACCAGGTAATCGATAACTTTTTGCTCCTGAGCAGTGAGCCGTGCCTGATCATTTGCAGCGCTCGCGCCGTTCACGAACAGCATTAGCGCAATCACGGTCAGTAGCAACCAAGGTTTAGTCTTCATGGGTGATCTTCGCTCCTTTTGGTTCAATGCTTCGTCTTCAATAAAGTCTCAATGTCTCGCCGAATGTCTGCCGCTTTCGTCTCGGACACACCCGAATATTTCTTGTAGAGTTTCCAACCGGGACCAATCACGTAGGAATTGGGAAAGCTGATCACTCCAAAATCAGAAACCGTATCGTCATTCCCGACCAGGACTGTGTAGCGCATGTTGTATTGCTCGGCAAATTTCTGAATGTCGCTCGCCCATCCTGACTGTACAGCCAAACCGATGACTTTAACGCCGCGAGACGAATATTCCTTTTCCAGCTTGTTGAACTCGGGAATCTCGCTCACGCAGTTCTCGCACCAAGTGGCCCAGAAATCCAGAATGACGATTTTGTCCTTGAGGTCATCTGAACGCAACGTCTGCCCATCAAGCTTGGGTAGCGAAAACTCTGCTAGTCGAACAGGCCGCTGACCCGTGGCGCTGACCAACAGAAGACAGATTAGTATCAGTACTCGCATAGCTCAGATCGGCAAGTAAGGCACTATATAAGGAAAGACCAGTAGAGCCAGCACAAGTACCGTCACGATCCATAGAAATAGCACTTGCAACTTTCGACTCTTCGGCACTGCACAAGAGGCTCTAGGCGAGCAATCCTCTTTTTGCGGCCGGTAGGTGAAGTAAAAGCCCGCCGCCAAAGAGACCATCGTCAAACCGAGGAAGTAAGGGCGATATGGTGTCAGCGCCGCAGCGAACGCCAGCTCTGATGCTCCCAGGAATGATAGAGCCGCCGGAAAAACGCAACAACTCAATGGGAGAACTGAAAAGAATGCTGAGAAAAGCGAAAAACCATTAGCAACTGATGCCCGTTGTACTTTCATAACGTAATGCCCGAATTGGATTGACTGCTGCCCTTGGCCTAACCGTAGCTATTTTGCAGAGGCGAGCAGTTCTCTAACTTTGTTCTCGAACTCTTGTTTGTTCAAGTGTGGCGCCTTGGTAACCCCGCCCAGTTGATGCATCCAGAAAGTTGGTGCGGTCGGCGTGCCATCCCACTTGGATTCTGATCCATACAGGAAATAAACATCCCAGGCAGTTCTGTCGATACCCAGGACTCTTTTCCATTCGTCGCCAGTCAAGTGGCCGGCGTCCCAGTAATAGCTCAGTCGATCATCTCGGAAGTCATCGGATCGAGTTTGTGCCCAGTTTCTGCTATCGCCAGGGAACATAGGCAACCAGACGACGTAGGCGCGAAGACGATTATCCGGGATGTCTTTAAGCACACTCTGCATGTCGGCAAACCCGCGACGACACTCGGGACAGATAGGAGAGACCAGCGCAATCAGTCTTACCTTGCCAGAGTCCTGTTGGAATCGTTGCTTCAGTTGTTCGGTGCTGCTCAAGTCCTGCATCGACGAACCTCCTTTGCTTCCTCGGCGAGCAAGCGCCGTGACGAGCCCTGCTGCTACTATGGCCACGACCAACACGGCGATTCCACGAAACATTTTCTCTTGATTCATCTCGATCTCCTTTCAAAACATCGGTGCTGGCTGATGTTCTCCAAGTCTACAACCTCGTGTTGACTCAAGCGTCAAGTGGAAAATCTACGGGTTGTTGGCGCTCTTCGGATTACCGCTCTTTCCCAGTTAGTCGGTTGACCGCACTGTTCACTTCGCCCAAGCAGCACACTCCTGCCGGGTTGCGCGACTCGCATGCGCATAGTCCCTCTCGGATTAGGGCTGAGATCCTCTTGGGAATGGTCGTTTCTCCCGTTTTGGAAATCTCATCGCGGATGTGGCTTTCATCGAAGCCAAAGCAATAACACAACGGGATCGGATCTCCGCTCTCTTTGATTCCGACTCGCACGCGCAAGTCGTCAATCGTGAATTTGTGACTGCCTTGCTCTTCAAAGTAGACAACCGGACATTCCCGTGCCGCGCAGAAACTATAGGTTGCGGTCATCGCTTGTTCCGGTAAATGCGGCTTGATCATCAAAAGCACAGTCTTTCGTGAGACAGGCCGGCTTTGACCGCCGCAGCTTTCGCAGCGTTCGATTAACCTATCATTGATAACCGTTTCGGTGCTCTCACGTTCATCGAACGGGGCTTCTGTGGGACAGCAATTCATAATCAGGTCATTCCGCTTCCTCTAAGCTTCACTATTCCGTTCTCGCTTGTTTGCTGCCGGCAACTACTGGACAACACGCGGACTCACCGTGTTGTTTGAGTTCTCCCTCGCAAGCCGCCAGATGTTTCGCCAGGACGCGACGGAAACTCTTCATTGCTTTCAGACGGTGATCCAGTTCCGTCAGTTTTCGTTGAAGCAGGTCGCGCACGCTGCGACACTCATTTGCGCCTCCACCTGTTGTCAGCAGCGCGCTAATTTCGTTGAGAGAAAACCCTAGTTCCTGGGCCTGCTTGATGAAGCGCACACGCTCAACCGCATCTCCCGCAAACACACGAAATCCGCCCCGTGTCCGTGGCGCGCGCGGCAGCAGGCGTCGGCGCTCGTAATAACGCACCGTGTCTATGCTGACGCCGGCACGCTCAGCAACTTCACCAATGCGAATCTCTGATTGAGCCATACAGGAAGTCTACACCCTGGAGCTAAGTCCAGAGTCAAGTGGGTAAGAAAGAAAGCCGATCCAACCGCCGACGTCAAATGCCTTCAGGGGAAGTTAACGATTTGGGAACGCCGTGTTTCTCTTGATTACTTGAAACATCTTCCCGGCGACAGACCAGCTACTGGGAAGGGGCGATTAGACTAGAGGCGAAACCTCAGGGTCGTACCAATCACATTCACGTCGCCTGGTTTTGTACGACCGTCGCTCTGTCTGAGGTAATACACCTCACCCGTGAAGTCTTGATTAAAGGTGTGACCGGCGCCTATGGCAAATCGATTTCGCACCCACGCATTGACGCTCCAGTCATAAAAGATCTCGTCGGAGATAAAACCATTGAGCCTGGTAGCGCCGATTTTGAATGGATGCTCGATCTGGAGCCTGTTGCGATACCGTGTGGCGTCAACCTGCGGATGGCGAATGCGGCGCTCAAAAAGGTTTCGATCGCTCAGGATAAAACCGTGGTCAATGGGACCGCGGATGGTGGCTGCGAATGATAACCTGTGCTCAAACTCTTTTCGGTTCGGCAGCGGCTGGCCGCCACGGTACAAATAGTTGGGGTAGAGCGTTAGGTACTTTCCGACCTTGAAGGAAAACCCGACGCCGATCCGTTCATCGACAGGACGATGGATATTTCTGCCGATACGCAGCGTTCCAAAAAGAACGAAGTCAACTTTCTTGTCAAGTGCTATTGCCAACTGCGTGTCGTTCCAGATCTGCGTATCGTTGCGCTGCGAAGACGTGGACTGGCCAAGGACAGCGCCAGCAATAGAAAGGAGTGTTAATGAGACGCATAGACCTCGTCTTGTTCGCCTTAAAGCGGTCATTTTGGATGGGCCCTCCCCCAGCTCGTTTAAGTTGTGCGTGGTAATACCGTGAAAGAGGTGAGACCGACTCGACCTGATCTCTAACTTTGAACTTCACGTTGCCGGCCTCAGGCTTTGGTCCTTTATCCTGGTTATTGCCGCAGAGCTGTTCCTTCATTCTTGGACTCAAAACCAGACTCCATTGCCCGCTTGAAGTTTACAATCTCAAACACTACGATCTCGCAGACAGATAATTGCATAGGAATACCGAACGGAGAAACTATGTCAAAGATGCGTGTCGTGCAAGTGCCTTACCCGAATGGCCCATTTGAAGTCCTTGAACGCGAAATCCCGGAGCCGACCGCCGGATCCGTGCGCATCAAGGTCGAGGCGTGTGGCATCTGTCACAGCGACTCGCTGACCAGGGAGGGAACGCTGCCGGGCATTCAGTATCCTCGAGTTCCGGGACATGAAGTCGCCGGAATCGTTGATGCAGTCGGTGCAGAAGTCGTGGGTTGGACTGAAGGCCAGCGCGTCGGAGTTGGCTGGCACGGCGGATATTGCGGGCACTGCGATGCTTGCCGCCGCGGTGACTTTTTTGCCTGCCAGTGGGGTCAGATTACCGGTATCACCTACGACGGCGGTTATGCCGATTACATGGTCACGCACTCAAGCGCGCTGGCGCTGCTCCCCGACGGGTTGTCCGCCATAGAGTCAGGGCCACTGGTCTGCGCTGGCGTCACCACTTTCAACTCTCTACGGAACAGTGGTGCGCGACCCGGCGAGATGGTCGCCGTACTGGGGCTTGGTGGTCTGGGTCATCTGGGCGTTCAGTTCGCGGCGAAGATGGGATTCAAGACCGTTGCCATTGCGCGAGGTGGCGACAAGGAGCCGTTGGCCAGGCAACTCGGCGCGCACCTTTACATTGATAGCCAGGCGCAGGATGTAGCGGCGGAACTCGTCCGTTTGGGTGGCGCGAAAGTCGTCCTCGCGACGGTGACGAACGCGGAAGCAATGAGCGCGACGCTGGGTGGGCTGGGGATCAACGGCAAGTTGCTTGTCCTCGGCGCTCCTCATGAGCCGCTCGAAGTGCCTGTCGGTCCGCTCCTTGGAGGTCGCCGTTCGGTCGCAGGCTGGTACTCCGGCACGTCCATTGATTCGCAGGACACGCTTTCCTTCAGTACGCTCACCGGTGTGCGGGCTATGACCGAAGTCTATCCGTTGGAGCGCGCCGCCGAAGCCTACGAGCGGATGATGAGCGGCAAGGCACGGTTTCGTGTCGTGCTCACAACCGGACACTGATCCAGTTCCGTTTCAATTGGATGTTGCGCCGTGAGCAAATAGAAATAAGACTGGCTGTCCGAAGCGACGCCTCTTCAATCTCGTCCCTTCTATCCGAGTCGTTCATGGAATACAAATCGCTTTACACGGATGATGGATTCGCGGCCACGACTCCCACGCGTGAACAGATAGTCGATCGCATGGCCGAAGGGCCGGTTTGGGTTGCTCTGGACGAAGACCAAATTGTGGGAACGGTATCAGTCGTTCCCAAAGGCGAATCGTTGTACATTCGCGGCATGGCGGTTCTTCCGACCGCAAGGGGACAACGAATCGGGGAACTACTGTTGTCGCACATCGACCAGTTCGCTGCTGCGAATGGGCACCAGCGTTTGTTTCTTAGCACCACGCCTTTTTTGACGCGCGCAATTCGGCTCTACGAGCGTTTTGGCTTCCGGCGCACTGATGAAGGCCCGCTTGATTTGTTTGGGACGCCTCTGTTTACGATGACTAAGACTCTAACCCCTCAGGTCAGGAAGAGTGCGTAGTGTCTTAGTTTGATTACTCTCCGCGTTAACTCTGCGTTCTCCGCGCCTCTGCGGTGAATCCTAGCCACGAAGAGCTCACCGCGGAAACGCAGAGAACGCAGAGACCGCGCAGAAAAGAAGTTGAAGTTAGGACACTACTGGAAGAGAGTGTACCTCGCTCTTTGACTTTGTATTGGGATAACATCAGACCAAATCTACGGGAGGAACATATGGGATTAAGTGATGCACTGCTACCTGAATTCGATCAGGAGATGGCCAACACGCGGAAGACTCTTGAACGCGTGCCCGACGACAAGTTCGATTGGAAGCCGCACGAGAAGTCTTTCCCGATGGGCGGTCTGTCGACGCATCTCGCCAATTTACCGAGCTGGGCGAGTGTGACTATTGATCAGGACTCACTTGATCTGGCTCCGAATGGTGAGGTGGTGCGCATGCCGCCGTTGAAGTCGCGCGCGGAAGTGCTAGAGATGTTTGACAAGAATGTCGTAGCGGCGCGGTACGCAATCGCGGGCGCCAGTGATGAACACCTATTCCAGCCCTGGACGCTGCTCTCGAACGGAAAGACCATCCTGACGCTGCCGCGCGTTGCGTGTTTGCGCAGTTTTGTGATGAACCACATTATCCATCATCGCGCGCAGCTCGGAGTCTATTTGCGGCTCAACGACATTCCGGTTCCGTCAATCTATGGCCCATCGGCTGATGAAGGCGGAATGTAGTTTCAGTTACGGAACCGCGAGCGGTAGCGAGCGGGTAGATGCCTCCTCCTCGGGAAGCACCCGCTCGCTACCGCTCGCGGTTCTGTGGCAAACCTCGTCGGCTATTGATCGTCGGTAGTCGATTGCGGACGCGCCGGTCGCTCTCGACCGACGCCAAGATTGTCATAGTTGAGCGCGGCATTGAACAGCAGGAAGAAGCTGCCTTGCGTCTGGTGGCGCCACATCGGATTGTTCGCGAACATCACTACGTGACCGCGTCCAACTGGAACGTCGACTATTGCAGGCTTGTTCGCAAGATCCGCACCGCCGGAGAGCATTCCGCTCACCAGCAAATTCTTTTCGTCGGCGACAAAGCGCATGACTACCCGTGGCCGAAACTGAGGTGGTGTGAAAAACGGGCTCGCACGTTGCTCGTCGGTAATCTGTTCTTCGCCTGGTCTGCCTGGTGGCTGGCTTGGCATACCGCGCGGCATCGCCTGGACCACGTCGGGATCGGTCAGTGTGCCGCGACCCGACGGCCGACCGGCTGGACCCCCACCTCCGCCTTCACCGCCGCCACCACCGAATCCTCCGCCACCGCCCGCTGCGGCCACCTGAAACAGCGGCGCCTGATTAAAATAGATCGGCAACGAATCAGCATAGCCATAGGCAATCGGGCTCTTGCGATCGGCGAACGTAGCGTTGTAGATCGATCCGCGCGCTTGCAATCGATCTGATTGTTGAATTGCCACTGCAGTGGTAATGCCGTAATCGATCGGTACCTGCGAAACGCCTGCGATGGTAACGAAAAGCCCGCCGTCCTCAATGAATCTCTGCAAGTGAGCCACGCCACTCACTTCCATGCCGCCGCGCATGTCGTCTGTCTGGTCAGGCGACTGTCCCATACTTGGCGTCAACGCGGAACCTTTCCAGGGAATAGGATCGCCACGCTTCGGCATTCCGTTGACGATCGATTGGGCCGAACCACCGGTGGGTGGAAAAATGATGACGTCATACTTCTCGCGCAGATTTGGCGTGTCGCGAATGACGTGATCGGAGATGTACGTGTAAGGGACCTGCAGGCGATCGAATTCGATGCGGAACCATCCGTCGTTCTGCGTATTGGTCCAGGTGTGCAGTATGGCGATGCGCGGAACTGAGAGCGCATGCGTCTTGACTTCGGGCAGTTTGTCTATGGCCTTTGCCGTGAGGCCAAGCTCAGTCACGGCAGCGTCCAGTTGCTGCTTGAGATCGGTCGCGTTGCCATCGGTCTTGATGATGAACGAGCCCGCATTGAACTGCTGATCGGCAATCTTGAAAGTGTCCTCAGCCGCGCTCATCTTCACGTCCTTCAGTCTGAACCGCAGCGTCGCCAGCGTGTTGTCAGTATTGTGATTGATCACATAGGCGACCGGCGAAGCCGAGCCGACAATCTTGCCGCGCACTTTCGCGTCGCTCGTAAGCAAAGTCATTGGCGCGTCGAGAATGCCCTTCTCAGTCACGCGCACAGTTTTGACGTTGCGCATTGCGCCCATGGTCCAGCCAGTATCATCGTACGGCCGCGGATCGCTGACGTTGTAATACTGCGTGTCGAGCAACATGTCAGCCATGCGTGAATAGGGTTGATCCATGCGGATCACATAGGAACCGGCGGGGAACTTCTGATCCTTGACCGTGATTTCTTTGTTCGCGGTGTGCAGCTCGATGCCTCTCAACCGGAGTAGATTGACCATGTCTGCCGCTTCGACCGGTCGCGGCGTGTCGCCCGGTATGACGTAAGCCGCCGGACCTTCGTTCGACGCTTTAGCCACAGCGCGTTTGCTCTTTAGATAAAAGTTATTGAGAAACCGATCTTTGTCCTTCGCTACGAAATTCATCGCGAACAGAATCGCCGACTGCTGCATGTTTATATTGTTTCGCATCGACCAGTTGATGCGCGACATGGGCGGATTGGGCCGATACCAGAGACGCTGCGTATCGGACGGCGGCAACGTGCGTTCGCGCGTGTCTGCGCCACCATTGCCAAACGTCTCGTAGAAGCGGCCGATCGCGTTGTGTCCCGTCGCAATGTAGAGCATGTAGTTCGGCGCCCAGCCGTCATAGAATCCGTGCGTCCAAACGCCCGGCACACCGCGTTTCGTCATCTCTTCGATTTCGTGATAGGCGAGCAACTGAAACTCGTCGAGCGCGAGCGGATCGAGCCAGGCATTGTACGGTCCGGTCCCAGTCATTGTGTACAAGTAAGGCACGGATTCGTGCAGGTCGTGCAGCACTTGCGGATGATACTCAAGAAAAGTTTTCATCTGATTGCGTGTCAGCGCCAACGCCATGCCTAACCCGTCGCGATTGTTATCGTGCGCGACGTATTTGCCCCAGTAGAGCAAAGGCGGCGAGGCTTTGCCCGGGTTGGCCTTGCGATAGTTGTACAAGTCAACCATGCGATCGCGGCCATCGACTTCAAGCGCGGGCGTAATCATGACAATTACGTTCTTGCGAATGGCTTCAATGAAGGGCGAGTCTTCAACGGCCAGACGGTAGGCAAGTTCCATCAACATTTCCGGCGAGCCGGTTTCCGGCGAATGGATCGAGCCTGACGCCCAGTAAAACGGTTTGGCTTCGCTGATCAGCGTTTGGGCCTCTGCGTCATTGATGTGCCGTGGGTCCGCGAGCCTCGCAGTGATCTCTTTGTAACGATCGAGCTTCGCCAAATTCGCCTCGTCGCTAACCAACACGAGCATTTGCTCTCTACCCTCTTCAGATTTTTCAGACGCCATGAATACGCGCACGCGCGGCGTTGCTCTCTCAAGCTCGCGATAATAGCGATACATATCTTTCGTGTAAGTGAGTTTGTTGGGCGTGCCGAACGAGTAGCCTAACACTTTTTCAGGCGACGGCACTTTGTCCGACGCGGGCAAGTGATCGACCAGTTCCGTGAGAAAGAATTTCTCAGTCGTGTTCTTTTTGATCTCCGCCGAATAAGGTTCGTTGATGCGCGGGGAAGTAACTGTCGCATCGGTGCTTCCTCGGGGCGCTGATCCCCGCTCGACATTTGCGCGCGTGGTCGAGGCTGTCTTAGCTGCAGAACCGCTTTGTGTCTTGGACTCCGGATTGCCCGCCTGGCCAAAAGCTGTTACTGATGCGAGCAACATCGCGCAGCCGAGCACAAACCGGCAGGTCAGGCTGTTTGAGAATAAAGGTCTTGCGTTCATTTCCTTCTCCTTGCTTATGGACGTCAGTGACGCTTTCCACGGATCGGCGGACCAGATCGCCCGGTCACACCGAGACCGGCGAGTAGTTCGCGGAATACTGGAAAACCAATTGTTTGCTCTGCGGATGGATATGGTCTCAACCCCGGCCGGTTTTTGCAAGCTTTAGGCAGCTCTCGTTTGGGCTTTCTCTGGGCATTACTCCACGGCTCTGGAACAGGTTTCATTTTTCTACGGTTGCAACGTTGCCACTTTGTCAAAGCAGTTTACCTTTGGTCGAATGGCAACCAGAAGATCTGAACTACGGCTCCGAGTGGTAAGATGACTCCAAACGAGTCATCTGAGATGAACGAAACGCTACCGGTCAACTCAAACATTTCTCACTACCGCATTCTGTCCAAGCTCGGAGCGGGCGGGATGGGTGAGGTGTATCTGGCACAAGATACGCAGCTTGGCCGCCATGTGGCTATCAAGCTCTTACCACCGGAAACAGTCTCAGATGAACACGCCCGAAAGCGCTTGGTCAGGGAAGCGTGCGCGGTGGCGACACTCGATCATCCAAACATCTGCTCTATCTATGAAGTCGGCGAAGCAGATGGCCGCAGCTTCATCGCGATGCAATACATTGAAGGCGAGACGCTCGATTTGAGACTCAAGCGAAAGCCGCTGGAACTGAAAGAATCGCTTACCATCGCTTCGCAGATCGCTGATGCGCTTACGGAAGCGCACACGCACGGCATCATCCATCGGGACATCAAGCCATCTAACGTCATTATCACCTCGCGTGGACAAGCGAAGGTGATGGACTTTGGCCTGGCGAAAGTAATCCAGCAAGCGGGCAGGGTAGATACCGAAGCCCAAACTCAGACTCTGCTGACCGCGCCTGATGCGATACCAGGCACAGTGCCATACATGTCACCTGAGCAGTTGCGTGGCGAGCAGCTGAGTGTGTGTAGCGATATTTGGGCACTCGGCGTCGTCCTCTACGAGATGATCACGGGGCAACTGCCCTTTAGAGGCAGTACAGCATTCACGTTGAGCTCGGCCATTCTGCGGGAATCGCCGGCTCCACTATCGGCGCGGGTTCCCGCCGGCTTGCGGAGAGTGATCCAGCGCTGCCTCGCAAAGGAACCCGCCGAGCGATATCAGCATGCCAGCGAAGTCCGGGCGGCACTGGAAGTCCCGCGGCAGGCACGCCGGCGCACGGCAGATTCCCTGGCGGGCCGACCCGCTCAGGCCAGGGCGCAACGGGCACGCATCCGCTCACTGGCTGTGCTGCCGCTGGAGAATCTCTCACCCAACCCCGAGGAGGAGTATTTCGCCGACGGAATGACAGACGCGCTGATCACGACCCTGGCACAAATCGGCGTGCTGCGCGTAATCTCGCGTACCTCCGTGATGCGGTACAAAGGCGCACGGAAGCCGCTGCCTGAGATCGCACGCGAGCTGAAAGTCGACGCCGTGATAGAAGGCACTGTGGTGCGATCCGGTAATCGTGTGCGGATCGCCGCCCAATTGATACACGCGGCTACCGACACCCACCTCTGGGCCAAGAGTTATGAGAGCGACTTGCGTGACGTCCTTGCACTGCAGAGCGATGTCGCGCGAACCATCGCGCAAGAGATCCAGATTCAACTCACCCCTCAGGAGAAAGCCCGCCTCGCGGGGACTGGCCCGGTGGATCCCGGAGCTTATGAAGCCTTTTTGAAGGGTCGCCATCACTGGTACAGACGAAGCCCCGACGCGCTGAAGCGGGCTCTGCACTATCTGCAGCAAGCCACCGCCAAAGACCCGACCTACGCGCTGGCCTATGCAGGCCTGGCTGATGCTTACAACTCGTTGGGCTGGGATCTATTCGCGATTCTGGCGCCGGCCGAGAGCTTCCCCAAAGCCAAGGAAGCAGCAAAGAGGGCCCTCGAACTCGATCCAAACTGCGCCGAAGCCCACGCCGCGCTCGGCTGGGCTGCTACGGCCTACGACTGGGACTGGGTCGCAGCAGAAACAGAGTACCAACGCGCGATTGAACTCAAGCCCCAATACGGCCCTGTCCACATCTGGTATTCTCACTTCCTCAAAGCGATGGGACGCACCAAGGAGTCATTCGAAGAAAGCAGGCGGGCTCTCGAATGTGACCCGCTCGGTCTCGTCCTCAACATGCACATGGGCTGGCACTACCTTTATTTGCGTGAATATCAACAAGCCATCGAACAACTATTGAAGACCCTTGAGCTCGAGCCGGGCTTCATTCCGGCGCGCATGTTTCTGGGCGAAGCGTACGAGCAAATGGGCATGTTTGCGGAAGCGATTGCCGAATTCGAAGAAGCCGTCAATCTTGCAAACCGCCAACCCATCTATTTAGCTGGTCTGGGTCACGCTTACGCCGTTTCCGGCAATCGAGACGAAGCCTTAAAAACGATCCAGGAGTTGAATCAGCTTTCGACCCAAAAGTTCGTCCCAGCGCGCGGAGTAGCGGAGATTTATGTGGGTTTGGGTGACAAAGAACAGGCGTTTGCCTGGCTGGATAAAGCGTTCGAACAGCGCAACGGCTGGCTTCTCCACGTGAAGGAGAACCAGCGCTATGACAGTCTGCGTACCGACGCGCGCTACATAGATCTGGTGCGACGCATGAACTTACCATAGTGGGAGCGGGTGCTCCGAAAGATGAATTAATCTCAGTGTATGCGGCAGGTAGAGCAAGTGGGAGCACAAAAGTGAAGTTACTATCCATTGAAACCACACCTAATCCAAACAGTATGAAATTGAATTTGGACGAGAGGCTCGCGAAAGGGGTCGCGATTACATATACACA
>WNGG01005258.1_pt1 | contig 14447 bp, 17 predicted proteins | sample 5400661 | NCBI WGS metagenome assembly WNGG01 (sample SAMN13153372, study PRJNA577476) | soil metagenome | isolation source: 100 cm soil or saprolite under Garry oak tree replicate 1 | place: USA:California | collected 2016-06-15
GACTTCGGCCCGATGTTCGTAAGACGGGAATCGAAGCAGAAGGAAGTCGCGGTCGTACGGTTTCGCTTCAACGCCTGGGCGAAGTATCGCGATTGGAAGAAAGACGACATGGTTCCCGAACGCGCAGCCGCCGCGCTGGGGTGCCGGCTCTTTCCCGCGCGAATTAACAATCGCGATGTGGTTCTTGAAGGAGGCGCGATCGAATTAAACGGACGCGGAACATTGATCACAACTGAAGAATGCGTGCTTGATCAAATGGTTCAAGCCCGCAACCCCGGGCTTTCACGTGAAGACATAGACTCAGTGCTTCGCGATTACCTCGGCGCCACAAACGTGCTTTGGCTTAACCGTGGCATCGAAGGCGACGACACGCACGGCCATGTCGACGACATCTGCCGTTTCCTAAGCCGACGAACTGTGATCGCGTGTCGCGAGAAGAACTCTCGTGACTACAACTACCGCGCATTGGAAGAGAACTTCGAACGCTTGAAGTCGAGCAAGCTCGAGGACGGATCGCGAATTGATCCGGTTCCATTCCCTATGCCAGAACCGCTGGTGTTCAAGGGCCGGCGCTTGCCGGCGAGTTATGCTAATTTCTACATCGCGAACGCCGCAGTGTTGGCGCCGACGTTCAACGATCCGAATGATCGGATCGCGCATGGGATATTGAGCGAGTTGATTACGGACCGTCCCGTCGTTGGAGTGCATGCGGTGGATCTGGTCTGGGGCCTGGGAACGATTCACTGCATGACTCAACAGCAGCCGGGAGCGTGACTGCGCGAAGTCCAGCACCTCGGTTCGTAACCTAAGAGCATTTCCTTGTCTCGCTTCATCATCAAAGCTAATATCAGGTTATGCTCAAGCCTGCTGTATTCGCTCTTGCGCTATCAATGATCGTCGACGTTTGCGGCTACAAGCCTGCCGGAAAAGGCAAGAGCTTGCCCGCCGACATCAAAATCATCGCGGTACCCGTCTTTCAAAACTCGAGTCTCAAGTATCGAGTCGAGCAGCGATTCACTCAGGCGGTCATCGAGGAGATCCTTAAGCGAGGTCGCGCGCTGCGCGTGGTAACTAACCCGGAGGGCGCGGACGCGGTGCTCAACGGAGACATTCGAAGATTTCGAGCGCAAGGCGCTATGCTCGACAATCGCGGCCGCACTCGCGTCTGGGATGTAACAATAAGTGTGAGCGTCGTCGTGCGAGACCTCAGGTCCCACAAGATACTTTTTGAAAACCCGCGCATGGATTTCGAGGGCGAGTACGAGCTCTCAGACGATCCGCAGTCGTTCTTCAACGAAGAGAACCCGGCAGTCGGCCGGATCGCCAAGGACTTCGCGCAAACTATCGTCTCCACAATAATGGAAGGTTTGTGAGCAGGCGCCCCAAAAAGAAAACCGGACTGAGCTTCGACGAGCTTCGCCGCGAGGTAAAAGGCGGACGAGTGGCTCCCCTCTATCTCTTTATCGGCGAGGAACAATACCTACACGAACGCGGCCTTGGGGTGCTTTATGAAACGGTCGACGAAGCGCTTCGGGCGTTCAACCTTTTCGTCTTTTCGATAGGGAGCGACACCGGCACAGGCTCGAAGACGACTGCTGTGATGGCGATCGACGCGGCCAACCAAATGCCGATGATGTCCGCCCGTCGAATCGTCGTCGTTCGCGATTTCGATAAGATCAAGGAGGATGAGCAGGAACAAGTGGTCGCGTATCTGAAAAACCCTTCGCCGACGACCACAATGGTGTTCCAGGCGGCGTCGCCCGACAAACGCCGCAAGCTCACGACAGCGTTGATGAAAGTTTGCGTGGTAGTCAGCTTCGATTTGCTTGACGAAGGCCCGGCCAAACGATGGGCTGACGACTATCTCAAGCGGCGTGGCTGCAGCATCGAACCGGCGGCGTTGAGTCTATTGATCGGGCTTGTTGGAACCGGTCTGACAAGACTCTCAAACGAGCTTGACAAGCTTGGGGCCTACGCAGATGGTCAACCAATCAAAATGTCTTCCGTTCGCGAGCTCGTGCCTCGCGCGCGCGAGCATGTGGGCTGGGAACTTTGGGATGCGATCAACGCCGGAGATCGAAAGCGCGCGCTCAAGCTTATGTCGCATATGCTTGACGACAGCGACCCGCTGCCCATTCTGGGATCGCTTGCGGGTTTGTATCGGCGATTACTGATTGGGAAGGAGCTTAGCGAGCGAGGCGCGTCGTCACAGGAAATAAAAAACGCGACCGGCCAGTGGACCGAGGCCTACTTTACGCGTCTGCGCCAAACCTCTCGCGAAGAGTTTGCGAGAGGGCTTCGTCGAATCGCCCAGGTTGATAACGCGATAAAGAATTCAGAGGGAACTCCGCGGCTGCAGATGGAATATCTCATATCGGAGTTGACATTTCCGAGTAGCTCGAGATGAGAAGAGACTCGGTTTGTGTTCCAGACTTCCCGGAGCTACAAGCATCGCCAAAACAAGTTCTCGAACTTAAGCGGACATCGCGTTGACGCTGGTCGTAAGCCGCGATTTGTATCTGGCTGCAGCGTTGTGATGGATGATGCCCTTTTGGATGGATTTGTCGATAACCGAAACGGTCTCGATCAACAACGTCTTCGCTTCTTCACGATTGCCTGACGCGATTGCTGCGCGGAGTCTCTTGATCTCGGTGCGAAGGTGACTACGATTGCGACGGTTCGCCTCGTTGCGTCTCTCAGACTGCCGCGCCCGCTTCTCCGCTGATTTGTGATTCGCCATGCGCTAGTTATCTCCTTGTTACTGCGAACAATATCTTTCGAAAAGGAAAACTTAGGATAGCGAGCTGATTTGGTAGGTGTCAAGTTTGCGATCCGAGATCAATCCTTTCCAAAGCGGGTGACCGTGAATCGCTCGACGAGAACCGGAGTGCCCGGTTTGATCCCCGCTTTCTGATGTACCGCCAGCCATTGCTCTTCCACCGAGTCGATCCCTTCAATCCGGGGCAGAAGAAGTCCACGCCGCAATCCGTCAAGCGTCCCAACGATGACTCCATAGGTTGAGGGTTCGAGGTCCTCCGGCCCGCGCGCCGGTTCAGGAGCCTGAAGCACGTCAACACCGTAGCTTAGATAATCCAACTCGGCTGAAGAGACGGGGAGAAATCGAGGATCGCGAGTTGCTGCGCTGATCGCGTTTTGAATTATTTCCAGCGCCACATTCGCGCAAGCCGGTTCGATTGTGCCTATGCAGCCGCGAAGTTGACCCTCAACCGTCCTCAGCGTGACGAACAATCCGGCTCGTGTCGCGAGGACGCCCTTGGGTTCATCGGGCGGCTGAGTAATGACCGCTTCGCGAACGAATGCCTCAATCGTCAACCTCGCGAGGTCTTGCGGCAAGATATCGTTGGAAGGTCGATCCATAACTGGCGAAGGAAAATTGAAAATTGAAAATTGAAAAATGCAAATTGCGAATTGGGTTGGCGAATTTCAAATTTGCAATTCGCATTTTTCATTTTTCAATTCCCCTCTTTTCAGCGAGCACTGCCACCATGTACCCAACTCCAAACGGGCCCTCATAACTCAGCACTTCATGCTCTCGCAAACTCTCGCTGACCGCGCCCAGCCCGATCATTATCGATCGGTAGCCGCACTCACCGGCGCGTTCGCGCAGATCCGGATCGACGTTGATAACGCCGCTCGGGTCGCCTCGCTTGATAGCGTCGACGATCTGCTCGTCAAACAAGTGCGCGGTGGGTTCATATTCATAGGGTCCACCGACGATGAGCCGATGACTGAGGTCTCCGCTTGCCACCAGCGCCACTCTCTTGCCCGATGCTTCAGCAGCCGCGGCGATCGCACGCCCGAACGCAAGATGTTTTTCATTCGATTGATAGGTAAAACCGATCACCAGCGTCGGTCCTCGCCAGCCTGCCTCGTGCAGATAGAACAGAGGCACTAGCGCTCCGTGATCCAGCGGATAGTCACGATCGAGCGCGCGCAATACGACGCCTTGAGTCGCGGCAGCTTGCTTGATTCCATCAAGCATTTCGAGGTCATTGGGGAATGTAAGCCTCACTGTTGGCGCAAGAAACTCGCGAAAGTCTCCGATCAGCTCGGGCGTCGATCGCGCGGTGAACGCGCGAGGATCAAGCGGCGAATGAGGCGAGATGAGGACGACGGTGTCAGGATCGGTATTGATCAATCGGCGCGAGAACTCTCGCAAAGCGCGCTGCGAATCGGAGACTCGCTCGATGCGGTCGCCGCCAACCTCGGGAATCAGCAGCGGCGGGTGAGGCGCTATTCCAGCAAAGACGATCGAGCCCGACATTATTAACTTCGGCCTCCACCGATCCGACTTTCTAAGACTCAGCTGCGAGCGGTCCGAGCTGGAATCATATTCTTCCCGCCAAGTGAGTTCAACCGACGGCGCAGCGGTAATTCATCCACCGGGCAATCCGACGACTTGTAATGTCAATCAGGCACGACCATGATAAGTATTCTGCGAATGAAGCCACAGCTGTGAACGGGAGGTTGATCGTGACGAAACCTTTGGTGACTGCTTCGATCTTGTTATTTCTCCTGGTGGCGCTCTCCAACAGCGCCGGCGCGCAGAACTATGCGCTGCGATGGTCCGATGAATTCGATGGCCCGGCAGGCAGCGCTTCCGATCAAACTAAGTGGAACTACGACACCGGCGGCGGCGGCTGGGGCAACAATGAGCTTGAAACCTACACCAACCGCACTCAAAACGCATTCCTCGACGGCGACGGCCATCTGGTGATCAAGGCCATCAAGGAAACCTTCACCGGGACGGACGGCATCAGGCGCGAGTACACATCGGCGAGGCTACTTACCAAAGGCAAGTTCAGTCAGCGGTACGGTCGCATTGAAGCGCGGATCAAGCTGCCGTTCGGGCAGGGCATCTGGCCGGCGTTCTGGATGCTCGGCGCTAATATTGATCAGGCGGGCTGGCCTATGTGCGGCGAGATGGACATAATGGAAAACATTGGCCGCGAGCCTTCTATCAATCACGGCACGCTGCACGGTCCGGGATACTCGGGCGGCTCGGGGCTGGGAGGCATTTACACCTTACCTGCGGGCCAGAAGTTCTCCGACGACTTTCACATCTTCGTCATAGAATGGGAGCCGACAGCCGTACGGTTCTACGTTGACGGGAATCTCTATCAGACTAAGACCACGGCGGATGCGGCCGGCAAGCAATGGGTATTCGACCATCCGTTCTTCATCCTTCTTAACGTTGCTGTGGGCGGCAACTTCCCCGGCAACCCCAACGACACGACGACGTTCCCTCAGACGATGACTGTCGATTATGTCCGCGTCTATGCGGACGATCGCTTCGCTCCGAAAATCAACAGCGTTGCCGCTGCAAGGAAGGACCTCGTTGTCAGCGGCGAGAATTTCGATAGCGAGTCGACGATTGTGATGAACGGCGATGTCCAGAGAACCTTGCGTGACGACGTTGCGTCCGGAGTGTTGGTCGGCAAGAAGGTGGCGAAAAAAATCTCATCCGGACAAACCGTAAAGATTCAGGTGCAGAACGGCGATAACCAAATGACTCCGGAGTTCAACTTTACCAAGCCGTGAGGCTTGGCTTTGCTCGCAACCCAACGTCGTATTGAAGGCAAATCTTTAGTCTCACTAACCCCCAACTTCAGAAGTGAGGTGTTAATCAGAAGAGCCGAACTAGTCCCACTATTAATTCAGCCCGTCCTCAATTCGTGCTCATTCCTTGACACCCTCATGCCTGTCTGCTAAATTCTGGCGTTTATAAGCGGAAATCCCGCCATTCGGAATATACTCAATGGGAGGCAATCAAATTAGTGGGCGCTAATAACAAACGTTTGTTTACGTCCGAGTCCGTCACCGAAGGACATCCCGACAAAATCGCCGATCAGATTTCAGACGGCGTGCTCGACGCGGTTCTCCGCGATGACCCCTACGGTCGCGTAGCTTGCGAGACGCTGCTTACAACGGGATTGGTCATCGTCGCCGGCGAGATCACGACTTCGGCATGGGTCGATATTCCAAAAATCGTCCGCGAAACCGTCCGCGACATAGGCTACACACGAGCAAAGTACGGGTTCGATTGCGAGACTTGCGGCATCATCACTTCGATAGACACCCAGTCGCAAGACATCGCGATGGGAGTCGATCACGGCGGCGCCGGGGATCAGGGGATGATGTTTGGTTATGCTTGCAACGAAACAGTTGAGCTGATGCCGCTGCCAATCATGCTCGCGCACAAGCTCACGCGACGGCTATCAGATGTGCGCAAAGAAGGACTGCTGGATTACCTCAGGCCCGACGGCAAGTCTCAAGTCACAGTCGAATACGCCAACAACAAACCAGTTCGCGTCAACACCGTCGTTGTTTCCACTCAACACTCCGAATCGGTAGCCAACGATCAGATACACGAAGATGTCGTCAACCACGTTATTCGCCCAGTTGTCCCGGGTGAGATGATGGATGGCGGAACGAGCTTTCACATCAACCCGACCGGTCGATTCGTGATCGGCGGACCGCAGGGTGACACCGGGCTGACGGGTCGCAAGATTATCGTCGACACTTACGGTGGATCGGGCGCGCACGGCGGCGGGGCGTTCTCAGGGAAAGATCCGACGAAGGTGGATCGCTCGGCCTCTTATATGGCGAGATACATTGCGAAGAACATCGTGGCTGCGGGGCTTGCAGAACGCTGCGAGGTTCAGTTGGCTTACGCGATTGGGATAGCCGATCCTGTGTCTGTGTTGATCGATACGCGAGGTACCGGGCAGATCGACGAAGAGAAGTTGTCGGCTTTGGTGCGCGAGTACTTCAAGCTGACTCCGGCCGGGATAATCGAGAGTTTGGACTTGCGACGGCCGATATTCAAGAAGACGGCGGCGTATGGTCACTTCGGGCGCAATGAGCCGGAGTTCACCTGGGAGCGAACTGACAAGGCAGATGCGCTCCGCCGTGCCGCCGGTTTGTAGGTAGGTGTGGGTCGGTTGGTTATGCACTATCTCGTTGTGGTTGAGGAGGGACCAAACTCGTTTGGCGCGTACGTGCCGGACTTGCCCGGTTGCATTGCTGCAGGTGAATCGAGGGAAGAAGTATTGTCTCTTATTCGGAAAGCAATCGAGTTCCATATTAAAGATCTCAAAGAGAATGGGCAGCCCATTCCCGAGCCCAGTTTCTCGAGCGAAGTCATTGATGTCGAAGCTGCATAACTCTGCGAGGCGCAATATTACCTCAACCACCGGCGATTGGTCCTATTTCAAGTCTGGGGCGGCCACAGAGGGCCGCCCCAGCAAGTTATGGAGATAATTCATGTCAACCAGTGCTCAAGTTCCGAACTACGATGTTAAGGATTTAAACCTCGCCAAGGCGGGCCGCAAACGAATCGAATGGGCCGAACGCGAGATGCCCGTGCTCCGCTTGATACGCGAGCGCTTCGAGCGCGAGCGGCCGCTCGAAGGCAAGAAGCTCGTCGCCTGCTGTCACATCACGACCGAAACCGCGAACCTGGCTCGCGCATTGAAAGCAGGCGGGATCGACGCGGTGCTGATCGCTTCCAACCCCCTTTCGACTCAAGACGACGTCGCGGCCGCGCTTGTCGTAGAGTACGGAATTCCGGTCTACGCGATGAAAGGCGAGTCAACTGAAACCTACAACCGTCACGTTCGAATGGCGCTCGATCATCAACCCGATTTGATCATCGACGACGGCTCGGACGTCGTTGCGACGATGGTCAAGGAACGACCCGAGCTTGTTAGCAAGATCATCGGCACCACTGAAGAAACGACGACCGGGCTTGTCCGTTTGCGTGCGCTGGAGCGGAGCGGCCGGATGACCTGGCCTGCGGTCGCGGTGAACGACGCCCAGACCAAACATTTCTTTGACAACCGCTACGGCACGGGTCAATCGACGCTGGACGGAGTGATTCGCGCGACGAACATCTTGCTCGCTGGAAGGACGCTCGTCGTGGTCGGTTACGGCTGGTGCGGCAAGGGCGTCGCGATGCGCGGGCGCGGATTGGGCGCGAACGTTGTTGTGTGCGAGGTCAATCCGATCCGCGCCATCGAAGCGGTGATGGACGGCTTCCGCGCGCTTCCGATGGACGAAGCCGCCGCGATTGGCGACATCTTCATAACCGTCACGGGAAACCGCCACGTGATCGACGGAAGTCACTTCGCGAAGATGCGGGACGGCGCGATCGTCGCCAACTCGGGTCACTTCGACGTCGAGTTGAATCTCGTGGCGCTTGGCGAGATGAGCGAGTCGCGCGAGCAACTTCGGCCTTTCGTCGAAGAGTATAAGCTCGAGCAGTCAGGCAATCGAATCATCGTGCTCGGCGAAGGCCGACTGATAAACCTCGCTGCAGCAGAGGGGCACCCTGCTTCAGTGATGGACATGAGTTTCGCCAATCAAGCGTTGTCCTGCGAGTACCTGGTCAAGAATCAAGGCAAGCTGGCTCCCGGGTTGCACCTGCTTCCTGAAGATGTCGATGTGGAAATCGCGTCGCTCAAGCTTGACGCGATGGGGATCAAGATCGACAAGTTGACGCCAGAAATGATCGAGTATATGAATAGCTGGGAAGCGGGAACTTGACTTTTGGTTTCTTCTCATCAAGGCTATCGCGGAAGGAAACATGCAGGACGAAGAGAGCCACATACCGCGAGCTGTTCCAAAGAAGGGCTTGGCGATAGCGTCGTTGACGCTTGGAATAATCGGCATTCCAACTCTTGGGCTTTGTTTAATCGGAGGAATTGCTGGCATCGCCCTCGGCGTGATGGCGCTAAACAAGGCCAAGTTAGATCCGACACGCTATGGTGGAAAAGGGATGGCAATCGCCGGCATTATCACAAGCGGGGTTTCCTTAGCGCTCGCGATTCCAGGAATCATCGCTGCTATTGCGATACCTAACCTGATTAAGTCTCAGCAGGTTGCTCGTGAGGTTGCAGCGGTTACCGAAGTACAGAACATCGGCCAGGCACAGGTGCTGTATTCCGTAACCAAAGGACATGGCAAATACACGGGCCTCCGAACATTGGGGAGCCTGGGTCTTATCGATTCAACTCTCGCCTCTGGTCAAAAGGGAGGCTACGAGTTCCGCTCAGAGCCGGTGGCCTTAGGTTCAGAACCGATGTTCGACACCACTGCGATACCTGCAAAGGTTGGCACGTTCGGAACTGGGAATCATTCATACGGTTCTAACGAGACAATGATAGTCTACGAAGCTAAAGGAGCTGTTGGCCTCAAAGGAACTGCGACAAATAGAAGGCCCGCGGGTGGTATTCCTGTCGAATAGCTGTCGGGAAACCGGCGATATCTTGATTACGTTCTCCTATCTTCTGCTGTGCCCGCTCTAGATTCTTCTTCACTCTGAACTTCACAATTCTGCTGATCAGGTCATAAGGGATCGGCTCATCCAGCGGAAATCTCAGAGTTCACCCTTCCCGTTTGATAACGAGCCAGCGCGTCTTTGAATTCCTCGACCCCTCTTGGCGCGGGATAGAGGCCGATATGGTTCTTGTAAGCGGCGAAATGAATCAGGTTGCCGTCAGAGTGAAGGTCGGGATTCCGTATTTGATTGTTTCTTCCGCCCCCGGCGCCGCTTTTTTGATTGTCATTCTGATCTTTTGCAGAATTTTCTGAACATCACTTGGGAAGCCGGAGATGTAGTCATCCATGTTCTTGGCAGTTTGATTCGTCATCGATTATTCACCACTCAGATATAAGGTTCTGTCAGGCCAGGTTCAGCAGCGCGCCGCTCGTCTGGCAGCACGCCGAAGTCCACCCGGGCACGAATTCGATAGTTGTAAGCTCGCGAGCAGGATCGGCAAACCCTTCCACCCATTTGCGTGAGCCCTTCGTGTTGTACTTCTGTGCGAAGGCATTGGTCACAGCGCCGAGGACGCGTGCGCTGCGCGGGAACCTGGCTCGCGCCGGCAACTCGAGCGTCGCAACCTGAACCATTCCCTCCGGCTCCGTCTTGAAGGCGCGGAACCATCCCGTTGGCTTGTCGTTCCAAGAGCGGGCGTACACCCTGCCGTTGACAACGGCAACCCACACGCCTGTGTACTTGTGCTGCGTACCGGAGCGCACACCTACAATCTTGGCGTTAGTGAACGCGTCAACTACCTCTTTTGGGAACTTAGCATCGGCCATGCTCACTGGTGCGCTGCGCGGGCGAGCCAACCGCTCATCGAACCTGAGCTAGGCTGCACCGTCTAGTGTGCATTACGCTTGCTTGCAGTTGCCGAACGCCTTGTTCATGCTCCACGATCAGGCAACTCCCAAGTGAAGTCGTAAAAAACACGCAACAGATTGTCATCCAGATCCATCGCAGTGAATTCATGCAGATTCCAGGGTTTGGACTCGGGCTCACAGACAATTCGTGCGCCGCGGCTGCTCCACGCCTCGTGCAACTCATCTACCTCTTTCTTGCTGTTAAGGTTGAGCCAGATCAACACTGGCCCAGTATTTCCGTACTGTTCGCGAAAGGCGCGGTTGGTTAGGAAGATTCTGCAGCTTCCTCTGGAGACTTGACCAATCCCGCCATCCTCTCCACCCCAATCCTTGAGGAAGCCCAGGGAGTTCTCGTAGTACGCAGCAGCCTCGTCCACATTACTGACGGGTATCTCGGGTACTGCGCCGGGGAATTCTTCGTTCATTCTGGCTCCTTGCTCTCGATCGCCGAACGCCCGCGTTTGCCGGGCGCTGTAACGGCACTTGAGGAACGATGAGAACTACGCTGCCCGCGCTCGGGTGCAACGCTTTTTGGGCGGCAAGATTTAAGGCAGCATTCCTTCTTTCTTCAGTGTTCTTTAAGGTTGTTAGAATGAATCTTCAATCCGATCTCTACTGAAACCAATATTGTAGGCCAGCTAACCCCATCGGAGGACTGGCTTGTACTGTGAATCGGTTCGTGCGACTTAGCAGTTTCTTCCAAAAGCTTCTGCAACATGTCCTGACTGTCAATGAATATCGCCAAGGGTCCGTCTGTGTCGGCCGGATGAGTAGACTAAACTCCGATATTATTGGGAACCATTGAGGTATCGAGACTCGAACCGAACATACTCTCGCAACTCCTTCATCAACTCCGCGAACATCGGGGGCGTCACCGATTGAGGGCCATCCGACCACGCTTCTTGCGGGCGTGGGTGTACCTCGATGATCAAACCGTCAGCGCCGACTGCAACGGCAGCCTTGGCAGCAGGTCGCACGAGACTCCTCCGGCCAGTCGCGTGCGAAGGATCAACTACCACCGGCAAATGAGTCAGCTCGTTCAGTAGCGGCACGGCGGCGAGATCAAGCGTGTTCCGCGTCGCGGTCTCGAAGGTTCGAATGCCGCGCTCGCACAGGATCACCTGAGGGTTGCCGTGCGTTGCGATGTATTCAGCCGATAAGAGCAACTCTTTAATGGTTGAGCTCATGCCACGCTTCAGCAGCACTGGGCGATTCACGCGGCCAAGCCTCTTCAGCAGAGCGAAGTTCTGCATATTGCGCGCGCCCACTTGAAGAATGTCCGCGTACTCGGCGACAACTTCGGTGTCCTCGGTGGTCACGACTTCGGTTACGATCTTCAGCCCCGTGCGATCGCGAGCCTCGGCCAGCAGCTTGAGACCTTCAACCTCGAGTCCCTGAAAATCATAAGGCGAAGTGCGCGGTTTGTAGGCGCCGCCACGCAGCACCCGAGCGCCCGCCTGTTTGACGGCGTCGGCGGTTTCCATCAATTGCTCGCGAGTCTCTACCGAACAAGGCCCCGCCATCACCACGAACTCTTTGCCGCCGATTTCCAGGTCGTCGACGCGCACGACGGTTCGTTGAGGCTGAAGCTCGCGGCTGACGATCTTGTAGGGCTGAAGTATCGGCACTACGTCCTCGACTCCCGGCACCGAGCGCAGGTTTTGGAGATGGTCTTTGTTGTCGCCGTGGCCGACCGCGCCGATGACGACGCGCTCTTCGCCGCGGATCAAATGAGGCTTGTAACCGTAACGGCGAATGCTTTCACAGACCTCTTGGATTTGTTCTTCGGTTGCGTTGGATTTCATTGCGATGATCATTGTTTACCTCTCCGTATTTGAATCTGAGATTTGAAATGACGCTGATGCGTGATTCGTGATGCGTGAAAGACTTCTGATCACGCATCACGCATTACGGATCACGCTTCACGCTTCACTCCTCGGATAGCTGCCGAGCACGCGGATGCTCTCGGCCAACTCGGTTAAGTGCGCGAGCGCGCGCTCGACGCGAGCCTCGTGCTGGTCGCCAATGAGGTCGAGATAAAACGAGTACTCCCACGGGCGGCCTTCGATCGGGCGAGACTCGATCTTTGTTAGATCGATATCACGCAGCGCGAACGCCGCGAGCGAGCGAAACAGCGCTCCCGGTTGATTGGAAACGCGGAACACGATCGAGGTCTTTCGCTCGCTCGCGGCGGTTATCGGTTTGATCGAATCCGCGCGGTCGGGCCGAGCAAGCAGAAGAAACCGCGTGAAGTTCTGAGCGTTGTCCTCGATGCCTTCGGCGATCACTTGCGCGCCGTAAACCGCCGCCGCTGTGGCCCCCGCGATCGCCGCATCTCCGCTTGAGCCGCTTTCGACAATCATCTTCACACTGCCTGCAGTGTCGTAAGCAGGGACGACCTCGATTTGCGGATTAGCCTTTAGAAATCTTTCACACTGCGCCAGCGCAACCGGATGCGAATGAACCCGTCGAACGTCCGATAAGGCGACCCCGGGCAGCGCGATAAGATGATGGATTATCCTCAGGTTGGTCTCGCCGATGATCGTCAAGTCGTGCTCCATCAGCAGGTCGTAATTCTTGTGCACGGAGCCCGCGAGACTGTTTTCAATCGGAGCCACAGCGCAATCAGCTACGCCGTCTGAGACCGCTTCGAACATCTCTTCAAACACCCGGCACGGCATGGTTTCAATGTCCGGTCCGAGAAGCTTCCGAGCGGCATCTTCGCTGAAAGCGCCTCGCTCGCCTTGATAAGCTGCAGTAACTAGATTGGGCATCAATTCTTCTCCCAAAAAACTTGAAGCCCGCTGCCTTCGTCGGAAGGAGCGGGCCTCAGAAACTTCGCGATTTGATTTCGGCTAAACCATCGCGCCCCCCGCTCCCTTTTGGGTGCTAAAGCTAAAGAAGCTAAACCAGAACGCGCGAGTCAAGGTGTCAATCCCGACTGCGTTCGGAACGTTGTTAGCTTGCGTAGCGTTGAAGCTCATCCAATCTCCTTGCTTTCTCGAGCTTGGCGGGCATTATCTGCGAGAGCGGCCTAACCTGTCAAGCGGAAGGCAGCTAGTATTAGAACAAGATCGGGCGAACGTGCTCGCGTAAACGATCAAGCTCGCTTGCATTGTGTTGAAGGAGGCGGTGTCCCCACGTCGTATCAGTTTCTTCGCGGCAATCCTTCGCCATCGCCAAACCGATGGTTTCGTAAGAGCCAAGATTGGCCCGCCTGAGGGCTTCGGGCTCGGTTAGGGCGCCAAGAACAAAAACTCTCTCAGTCAACCGGTCTGGAATGGCGGCCTTCGCAATGTCCAGCCTATCTTCCCGACCATCGAAGTCGATCAACAGAACCATAAATCGATGAGGATTGCAATCCATTTCAATAACGTGATCTGACTTGAAGCGTTCCAGTACCTCGGTCCAACCACCTACCTCCTCAAGCACCTGGATACGCCGTCTCCGAATCGCCAGAGACTCATCCAGAAGAAAGCCGTTTGCCAATTGCCGGTTGGCGTCGTCCTCTGGGAGCACAAAGACGTGTGGCAGGTACCTGTTGACGCTCACGGTTCCACATCGCCCCGAATAAGCGCGCTGACTAGATCACCACGGATTTGCAGTTCACTGAGTAGCCGGACGATCGTGGGTTCGAGGTGATTTCTCCTGCGCAGAAGGAGTGTGTTCTCTTCGGAAAAACGTCGGATCGCCTCGGAGTTGTGGGAAGTCGCGATGAACTGGCCCCCGGATTGGAACGCTTGACGAAGAGCCAACACAAAGTGACCCACCTCGTCCAAGGCGAGATAATTGTCTGGTTCATCCCAGAAACAAACCACCTTGTCATAGGCTTTGTTCGCAGCAAGAACCAGTGCGCATATCATAAAACATTTCTCGCCGTCCGACAGATCTTCAAAATTAAGGCTCAGGCTTCCCAGGTCGTTGGAAAACTGAACGACAAGACTTCGGGAGTCCGTCCCGGTCGCCGGATTCTTGATGTCCTTCAGGTCGTCCATCACCTGTTTGAGATAGGCGTCGATTTCGCTGTATGCGGCCGGTGCATCAGCTAGCAGACCTGAAAACCACGCGCCAAAGTCGGTGACTTGAGCATTCGGCTCCAATGTCTCTTGTTTGGAGTCTCCTGAAATCAAGCTGGGTATGGGCCGAAGGATGAGCATTCGAGCGAGCCATTGCTTGAAAATGAATAGGGGATCCTTCATCGACTTTTCCTGAACTATCGGCAGGGCCACCAGGTGCCA
>WNGG01008953.1_pt1 | contig 14442 bp, 11 predicted proteins | sample 5400661 | NCBI WGS metagenome assembly WNGG01 (sample SAMN13153372, study PRJNA577476) | soil metagenome | isolation source: 100 cm soil or saprolite under Garry oak tree replicate 1 | place: USA:California | collected 2016-06-15
CATCGGCCAGGCCGCCACGCGCCTGCTTGTCGCGGGCTCGCCGGACAATGCCACGCTGGCGGCGCTGGGGATGAGGCGCCGCCAGCTGATGGCCGCTGGGCTCATGGAGGTGGGCGCGGCGGCTGCGGCCGGAGCCGCCGCCGCTGTCGGGGTAGCCGTCGCAGCGTCACCGCTGATGCCGATCGGGGCGGCGCGTCTGGCCGAGCCCAGCCCAGGCGTCAGCCTCGACCCGATCGTGTTCGCGGTCGGCGCCGTCGCGGTCGTGGCGCTGCTGACGGCAAGGGCCGCGTGGCCGTCTTGGCGGCTTGCGTCGGCGGTGGGCGCTGACGCACGTGATGCGGCAGGAGCGGCTGGACGCCGATCACCGTTCGCGGCGTGGCTGGCGCGGGCAGGCGCGCCGCTGACGGCAACCATGGGAGCGCGCCTCGCACTTGAACCCGGCCGCGGGCGCACCGCCGTGCCGGTGCGCAGCGCCCTGGCCGGCACGGCGCTGTCGGTGCTGGCGGTGACTGCCGCGTTTACCTTCGGGGCGAACCTGCTCCATCTGGTCAACGCGCCCCGCCTGTATGGCCAGGCCTGGGACGCCGCGATCGAGCTGCAGTTCGGGACCATCACACCTGAACAGACCGAACACCTGCTCGGCAGCGTTCCAGGCATCTCCGGCTGGGCCTTCGGTGACCACGGAATCATCGGCATCAACGGCCTGGTCATTCCCGCGATCGGGGTGAGCGCTGGCAAGGGCCCGCTCCTGTCACCCACGCTGCTCGAGGGCCGCACGCCCGGTACCGACCACGAGATCGTGCTCGGCACGTCCACGCTCCGCCGGATCGGGCGGCACGTTGGGCAGATGGTCACGGTGACGGTAAGCGGTCACCGGTTCCTGGACCGGATCGTCGGCCGCGCGGTATTCCCGAACTTCGGCCAGGGCGGCTTCACGCCGACCGATCTCGGCCAGGGCGCGGAGACGACGGCAGCGGTCCTCCGCCCGCAGGCGGTTCCCGCAGGCGGAAGGCCCGGCTTTGAGTTTGTGCTTGTGCGCTTCGGGCCAAGCAAACACCGGGCCGCCGACATCGCGGGCTTCAAGCGCTCGATGGCCGGCTTCTGCCAGACCCTACAGCCGTCGACCTGCGTGGTCACCGACCAGCGGCCGAATGGCGTCACCGACTACGCGCGTATCGACGGAACTCCAGAGGTCCTCGCCGTGCTGCTAGCCTGTCTCGGCCTTGCCGTACTCGGGCAGTTCGTTGTGATGTCCGGCCGACGGCGGCGGCATGACTTCGCCATCTTGAAGGCTCTGGGACTGCTCCGCCGGCAGGTCAGCTCGATCACCGCCTGGCAGGTCACCACGCTCACCGGCATCGCCTTGCTGGCCGGCCTGCCGCTGGGGGTCGCGGCAGGCCGCTGGAGCTGGGCGCTGTTTGGCCGCAGCCTCGGCATCCCAGCCGACGCCATCACGCCGGTCGTGGTGGTCCTGCTCATGGTGCCGACGGTGATCTTCGTCGCGAACGCCGTGGCGTTCTGGCCCGGCCGGGCAACCGCCCGGCTAAGCGCAGCGCAGGTGCTGCGGACCGAATGACCAGCCGACCGCTTCCCACTCGTCCACGCAGTCTGGTCACGCAGCCAAATCACGCGGGGCAGCGGATCCCAGCCCAGCTTGCAGGGATTTCCTCACCTGCCCTTACCGGCTTGCCAAATCTCGTTCAAGTACTACTCGGTCCGCAGGACCGCCGCCGGCTGGACGCGCGCCGCTGCCCATCCGGGGCCTGCGGCGATGAGGTTGGCGAGCAGCAGTGTCACGGGAACGACGAGCAGAACGATCGGGCTCGAAAAGCCGCCATCGCTTGCCACGCCGACCGACCGGGCGAACAACGCCCACGACCAGCGGCCAGCAGCGACGCCGAGCGGCAGACCGACTGCAAGCGCCGTCGCGGCGAGCGCGCTGGCCTGCCAGGACACCACTCTGAGTACCTGCGATCGCACCAGTCCCAGGGTCTTGAGCACCGCGAGATCACGGCGCCGCCGTCGCACCCCGGTGAGCAGCACGTGAGCTAGCGTGCCGACTGCGAGCAGCGTGAGGACGGCGCACAGGGCAAGCGGGGTGTCACGCACGCCTGTGTAGTTCTGGATGTCGGTGGGCCGCTGGTCGGTGCTTATCATGCACAGCTGCGGAGGGCATCCTGCGGCGGTGATGATCCTCTCTAGCCGCGCGCCCGCGGCAGGCAGATCGGTGCCAGGCTGGTAGCGAAGCAGGAAGAAGTTGTAGCAGGTGTTCGGGCCAGCGCAGTCCGGCGGAGACGGCCTGGAGAGCACCGACGCCGTGACCGCCGCGCCGTTGCCCAAATCGGTGGCCGACCGCCCGCCGAGCTGGTCGAGGCCGATCGCGGGCACGGTTGTGCCGCCGATGCTGACCTGTCCGTAGTTGCCAGCGGCGTAGGTGGTCAGGCCGGGCGCCTTCGCGAGTGGCTTCGCGACCACGTCGAGCGGCGCAGCCCCGACTTGCAGATCAAGCTCCTGCGACCAGTTCTGTCCGTATCGATGCTCTGTGCTGACCAGGCCAATGAAAGTGCCACCGAAGACCACGGCTGCCACGACTGCCGCTACCGCAACTGTGATCCCAACCATGGCACTGCGCACCGGCACCGCAGTACGCCCATGACCTGGTTCGAAGGCCATCCGCACCCCGATACTGCCTGCCACCGATCCGGCCAGCCCGAGCGCTGGACCCAACCGTGCGGCGCGCACAGGTGCCGCTGGCTCGGCCACCCCCAGCGGGCCTTGTGCGCCTGCGGCCGTCCGCCATATGGCCGGCAACGCCAAGATGACCGGCAGGATGGCGATGAGGGCGCACCCAGCGGCGAGGATGGCCAGGTTGATCTCGATTCCGGGGCTGGGTTCGGCGAGGCGGGCGGGGCCGATCGGCATCAGCGTCGAGGCCGGGATGGCAACACCCACGGCCAGCACGCCTCCGGCGACGGTCACCGCTCCCGCGCGGGCGATCGACAGCGCGGCAAGCCGAGGGCGTGTCATGCCGAGCGCGCGCAGAATGGGGAATTCCGTCGCGTCCACCAATAGCTGGCGGCTGAGAAGCTGGGCGAGGATGGCGAGCGCGATCACGCCGGCAAGCCCGGCAAAGATCTCCAGCGCGACCGCCTCGGGCCTGATGGCCCGTTCGGTCGCCGCGAAGTTGGTGGTCATGTTGACGATGTCGATCCGGCCAACCCGGTAACGCGCCGCCAGCATGCTCGCCGCATGGGCAAATGCGGCCCTGTCGGCACCTGGCCTCAGCGACACGCTGGCTCCGCCGCCCGCAGGGTTGAACGACCGGGCAGCGGGCGTACGAGCGAACGCTGGGCTGAACAGCGCCCTCGGCGCGGCGCGCTCCTTGGTTGACGAGATGATCTGGTCGTCGAAGACCGCGATCGCCGAGACGCGGAACGCCAGGGGTACCGGACGCGAGCCCACGCGGTTGCCGTTCTTCTGCGGGTAGCCGAGAAGGTGCAGCGTGCCGCTCGGCCGCAGCCGCTCCATGTCCGCGAGCCGCTGGTCGATCATGACCGCGCGCTGCCAGGAACGGGCAATGCCATGTCAAGGTAGGCCAAGGCCGACATCGACGCCACCTGCTTGAGGTGGCCCAGGGCAGTGAAATACCCCTTAAATCCGTTTCCGGCGGGGGTGACAAGCAGGTCCGAGGCGTTGGCCCAGCGCAGCAGCCGCGGGTAGGCGGTGTCGGTGCGCCGAGCCCCGGCGGCCGCAGTCAGCACGACGCCGCCGGTCAGGCCGAGCAGCAGCGCCAGCCCGAGTACTGGCCGCCACCGCGACCGCAGCCCCGTTTGCAGGGCGAGCCACACCGGTCCCATGGCGTGATTCAGCTACCAAATGGAGCATACGGTCAAGGATGCAGGCATCCCCGCCGCGGTGGTGGTGCCTGCACGCGGCCCGCGAAGAACAGCGAAGAAGCGGTGGGCCACCGGGGCCCTGGAGTGTTATCGGTCGCTCCCCCGGGATGTTATCTATGGGCCATCGATACCCCTGGGATGTTATCTACGGGCCATCGATACCCCTGGAGGGAACAGCGGTGGGCCGCCGCTGCCGCGCGCGCGAGCACCGGGCGTGCATGTGGTGGTAGGCACACCGGGAAACGCCAGCCACCACCCTGGCGGGCCCGCACGGCCGGGGCGAGCATGTGCTCATGCGACATGAAAGCTGTGTTACCTCACTGTCCTGGATTCCATCGGAAGCGGTCACGGGGGGAACCCGGGTGGCCTTCGATGCGGGATTCACCCATTACGACGAGCCGCCGCCCGGCGAACTCGGTGACATCGAGCGCCTGCGGGCGGCTGACGGGTTCCGTTTCGCCAATGTCTTGCGGGCCTGGATCGATGTCGACGATTCCGGCCAGATCACCGCCTCGGGTTACGAAGGCGGTGGCCTGATGGGCTCAACGATGGTCAGGCTTGGCGGGCTGCGGCACCGGTTCCAGGCCATAGAGCTGCCCGATCTCCAGCGCGATCCGGAACGCGGCGAGGGGTGGGTTCATTTCGTGCAGACCACAGGCGGCCGGACCGGGCTGCCCGCGCCCAGGCCAGTGCGCCGCCGGCCGTATGTCCAGTGGCAGGCGCCGCTTGTGTGGACCACCCTGTCGCTCACCCTGCACGCCGATGGCCGCGCCGAGTTCGCGCTGACCGGGGCGAGCCGGTTCCCGCGGCACTGGGTGTACGACGGCGAAGGAAAGCTGTCGCACAAGTCCGGCCTTACCGACTTTCGCGACTGGTACCGCAAGTCGTTCGGCCGTCACAGCCCGTGGGGCGATCAGGATTCGCCCGCGCTGGTCACGGCGGTGGAGACGGCACTGGAGCGGTCGCTGTCGGTGCAGTTGATGCACGGGGCGGGCAAGCCCAGAATTCGCCGTGTCAAGGCCGGTGACGTGCTGGTGCGGCAGGGAGAGCCAGGCACCAGCGTCTACCTGGTACTTGACGGTGTCGTCCGGGTGGACAGGGACGGTGAACGGCTGGCCGAGTATGGGCCAGGTGCGCTCCTCGGCGAGCGCGCACACCTCGGGGACGGCACCCGAACGTCGACGCTTGCGGCCGTCACCCAGTGCCGGGTGGCGTTCGTCGACGCCAGCCAGTTCGACCGGGCCGCCCTCGTGGAGCTGTCCGGTGGGCACCGGCGTGAAGACGACATGGGCGGCGGGCCGGAAGACACCGGCCGGGACCGCCCGCTGGAAGACGCCGCGCGGGACTGAGGGTGCGCATTTACCTGTGTGGTGTCCGCGGCTCGACACCCGCACCCGGTGCGGAATTCGTCCGCTACGGCGGCCACACATCATGCGTGGCCGTCGCCCATGACGACGCCGCGATGCCTGCGCTCATCCTCGACGCGGGCACCGGCCTACGCCGGGTAACCCCGCTGCTGGGCGGCCGGCCCTTCTGCGGCACGATCCTGCTCACTCACCTGCACTGGGACCACGTGCACGGGCTGCCCTTCTTCACGGCGGGTGATCGCGACGACGCGAGAGTCACGCTGCTCTTTCCCGAACAGCACGGGGGCGAGTCCCCGGAGGCGGTGCTGGCCCGCGGTATGTCTCCACCGCACTTTCCCATCGCCCCGAGCGGTCTGCGGGGCAATTGGACGTTCGGCACGGTCGAGCCGGGGCCGCTGAAGGCCGAAGGTTTCACGATCGAGGCGCGGGAGGTTCCACACAAGGGCGGCCGGACATTCGGCTACCGGGTCAGCAACGGGCGCTGCGTGATCGCCTACATTCCCGATCACTGCCCGACTGTCCTCGGGCCGGGGCCGCAAGGCTGGGGCGAGTACCATCCGGCCGCGCTCGACCTAGCCGCAGGCGTGGACCTGCTGATCCACGATGCTTTCCTGCAGCCCGAGGAGGTCGCAGGCCAAGCGTCGTTCGGCCACGCGGCAGCCGATTACGCCGTGGGCCTCGGCCAGCGCGCCGGGGCACGGCGGATCATGCTGGCCCACCACAAGCCGGACCGTACCGACGAGAAGCTCGACCAGCTCGCCCAGCGCCTCGGGGCCGAGCCGGCCGCTGTCAAAGCGAGTCCGGCCGGCGCCACGCCAAGACCGGGCGCCGCCGCAGGACCGGCCGCCGCAGGACCGGCCGGAGCAGGACCCGCCGCAGCAGGACCTGCCGTCATGGTGGCCGCAGAGGGCGGGATACTGGATCTATGAACCCGGCCCGCTCACCCACGCCGCGCCAGCCGAGGGGATGGCGCGATGGCTAGCCGCGACGCGGTCGTGGTCGGCTCCGGGCCGAACGGGCTCGCGGCGGCGCTTACGCTCGCCCGGGCCGGGCTCACCGTGGACGTTATCGAGGGCGCGGCCACGCCCGGTGGCGGCTGCAGGACCGAAGAACTCACCCTGCCGGGGTTCCGCCACGACGTATGTTCGGCGGTGCACCCGCTCGCCGCTGCCTCGCCCTTCTTCGTGCGCAGCAACCTGCGGGCCCGCGGAGTCACCCTGTGCACCCCAAAGGTCGCGTTCGCCCACCCGCTGGACGGTGGCCGCGCGGCAGCCGTCGCGGGATCGGTGGACGAGACCGCGGGAGGCCTTGGGCCTGACGCAGGCGCATACCGGCGGCTGCTTGCGCCACTGGTGCGCGACGCCCAGCTCACGTTGCCTTCGATCCTGGCACCGTTGCGGTCCGTACCCGATCATCCGGTGGCCATGGCGCGTTTCGGGCTTGACGGCGTGCTTCCCGCCAGCGTCCTCGCGCGGCGCTTCCACACCGAGGAGGCCCGGGCGCTTTTGGCCGGTCTCGCTGCCCACGCCATGCTGCCGCTTAGCGCGCCGCTCACAAGCGCGTTCGGGCTCGTGCTCGCGATGACGGCCCACTGGGTGGGCTGGCCTGTCGTGGAAGGCGGCAGCGCGCGGATCATAGACGCCCTCGTAGACGAGCTGACCTCGCTCGGCGGCCGGGTGGAGACCGGCCGCTGGGTCGGCTCGCTTGACAGCCTGCCGCCGGCCCGCGCGGTCATGCTCGACCTCACGCCACGCCAGCTTGTCGCACTCGCCCGCGAAAGGCTCCCGGCCAGGCGCCGCCGGGCGCTTGAGCGCTTCAGGTACGGTCCCGGGGTCTGCAAGGTCGACTGGGCGCTCAGCGGGCCGGTGCCCTGGCAGGCCGCGGCGTGCCGGGAGGCGGGCACGGTGCACCTGGGTGGCGCGCTGGCCGAGGTGGCGCGAAGCGAATCTGACGTGGCGGCCGGCCGGCACCCCGATCGGCCCTATTGCATCGTTGCGCAGCCGGGAGTGGCTGACCCGACGCGCGCACCTGCTGGATGCCAGACGCTGTGGGCGTACTGCCACGTCCCCCCCGGTTCATCGGCCGACATGTCCGAACCGATCGAGGCCCAGATCGAGCGTTTCGCACCAGGCTTTCGTGACCTGGTCCTGGCCAAGGCGGTGCGGACCGCGGCAGACATGGAACGGCACAATCCGAACTACATAGGCGGGGACATCAACAGCGGGGCGGGAACGCTGCGGCAGACACTTTTCAGGCCCACGGCGCGGTGGAACCCCTACCGCACCGGCCTTGCAGGCGTCTACCTGTGCTCGGCGTCGACCCCGCCCGGCGGCGGTGTGCACGGCATGTGCGGCCAGGGCGCCGCCCGCACCGCCCTCGCTGACCTGGGTGTGACCGCTTCGTAACCGGCACGCCCCGGATCCCTCCGCATGCCCTGGTCGTGCTGCGCTCGCCCGGGGGGACGACCCCCCGGAACCCCCCGATGGCCCCGGAACGCCCCGGATCCCTCCGCACGCCCTGGTCGTGACACGCGCGCGGAAGCCGTTAAGGAAAATGATCCAGAACGGCTGCCGCATCGTGCGTCAACCCTTCGCCCGGCGCGCACGTCGGGGTGCCCAGGCCTGTTGGCCGAGCGCCGATCGGTACGCGCGGCAATCGGGCAGGAAAGGAATATATAGCTAGAAAGTTCACGCCGAAGCTACACACCGCCCACGGCTCGCGTCTTACCTTTTGGCCATGCGCGACAGGGAGATGGTCAGCGCGATCGTGGCCGACGATCCAGCCGGGCTCACTGCAGCCTATGATCGTTACGCTGCGACCCTGCACGCCTACTGCTGGTCGCTGCTCACCGAGCCCGGCCAGGCCGCGGACGCCGTCCGGGACGTCTTCGTCATCGCCATCGCCAGACTCGCCCTCCTCAGGGACCCCGACGCCGCGCGGGCGTGGCTGTATGCCGTCGCGCGCAACGAGTGCCACCGCAGGCTCCGCGACCGCGCGGCTGCCGCTGAGCCTGCGGTCATCGCCGAGGTGGCCGCTTTCACCAGCGGGGAGCGGTCCGAGCCACACGAGCTTGTCGCTGCAGCGATCGCCGCGCTGCGGCCAAGCGAACGCGACGCGGTCGAGCTGCATATGTGTCATGACCTCGATGACGCCGGTATCGCGGCCGTATTTGGGCTGTCACGCGGCCAGGCCCACGCGCTTGCGTCGCGTGCCCGCAAGCAGTTCGAAGCGTCGCTGAGCGCGCTGCTTGTGGCACGAGCCGGCCCGGAATTTTGCCCTGAACTCGGCGCCCTGCTGGACGGCTGGGACGGGGAGCTGACCGCAGCACTGCGCAAACGCCTCAACAAGCACATCAAGCGCTGCTCGGTCTGCGGTGAGCGCAAGCGGCGCAAGCTGCAGTCGGCGATGCTGCTTGGCCTGCGGCCCTTGCTCGCGCTGCCGGACGACCTGTGGCTGCAGGTGATCACGCTCATCCGCGATGGCACCCCGGACGGGGTCGCCTACCGTGCCTACGTGGCGCAGCGCGCCGAGCCGTTCGGCAGGTCCGGCTTTCCCGTGCCGCTCGACCCGCCTGCGGTCCCGCGGACGCCCAAGCGTCCCGCGCTCGCCGCCGTGATCGGGGCCGCGTCATTGGCCGTGCTCGGCACCGGGACGGTGATCTTCACCACGCTGCCGCACATCGGCGGGCAGGCCCGCAACCCGGGGTCGGTGCTTGGCATTCCAGCGACCAGGCCCGCACCTGCGCAGCAGGTGCCGCCGGCTCCCCCAGGCGGCGCCCCGACGTCGAGCGCGCCGGTGGCCGCTCCCGTCGGCGCGACCGGGGTGCCTGCCCCCACGATGGTGCCGCCGCCCACCACGCCAGCGCCTCCCACACCGTCCATCGAGCAGGGCACGCTGTCCGCCTCGCCGACGACGGTCACCCTCCACCGGCTCAAGAAGGGCGGGCCACCCACCGGGTCGTTCACGCTGACCGCCAATGGCGGGCCGGTCGCGGCGTTCACCATCACGGTTCCTGCAGATCACGCGGACGACCTGACCGTTGTGCCCGCCACCGGCTCACTCGACGCAGGCCAGAGCGTCGAGATCGGTGTGACACTGCGCAAGGACTACGCGGGGCCACTGCACACCCAGCTCAGCGTTGACCCAGGTGAGTTGGCCATTACCGTTATCTACCGGGTGCCGCACCACTGACTCCGGTTCCGCCGCACGATCGTAAGGACGCAGAAGCCCGGACCGGGACCGCGACGCCATCACGCGCGAGGGCGGACGCCTGCTCGCCTTCTCGGCGCCGGATGCGCAAACTCACGACATCCGGTTCGCTCCCGGCGCCTGACCCGCGCGTCAGGCCTGCACGGCGGTTACTCCTGGCAGGTCAGAAAAGCGTGCCCTGGCATCGAAGGTGAGGACAACGCGGTCTGTCTGCGATGCGTGGGCGGCAATGATGAGGTCGTGCGCTGCCCGAGGTGTTCCTATCCGCCTTGCGTGCGCAATGAGCCTGGCGTGGTGGGCGGCGGTGGCCTCGGTGTAGTCGAGCACCTCCACGGCCGAGGTGATTGCGGCAAGGGCGCGGGCTCGATCGGCCGCGCGGGCAGGAGTGTCGGCGAGTTCGATGCCCACCCGGTACTCGGCGATTGACACTGCCGCAGTCGCGAGCTCATCGGCGTCCAAGGCGGTACGGTCGATCGTTCCGCGCTCGTAGGCGATCAGGACGTTAGTGTCCAAGATCAGGCGCCGGCCCATGGATCGCCTCCTTCATTGACGATCAGGGCAAGGGCGCTAGCGATGTCATCGGCGAAGCGGTCATCAGGTGGGGGAATGCCTTCGAGGGCAGCGCGCAGATCCGCGCCAGTCCGGCGCTTTGCCGGCCTAATCTCGGCAACCGGTAGGCGCCCTCTGGTGATAATGACGGTCTCACCGCGCTCGATCGCGTCAAGCAGATCAGAGAAGTTTCGCGACGCTTCGGTCGCGGTCATCGTTCGCATATCATCATAGTATCTGAGAATCAGATTTTGGTGCGCTATCGGCGGGCCACGGTCCCCGGGAAGCCCACGAGGGTGCCATGAACAGCGAGCCGGCGCGAAGTATCTCTGCGAGCATCGTGCCGCCGTCTCACGCCGCTCATGCGGACAACGTCTCGACCACGATCTCGGAGTTGAGTGTCCGCTGCACCGGGCACTTGTCTGCGACACGGAGCAGGTCGGCGCGCTCCGCTTCGGTGAGTTCGCCGGTGAGCGCGATCTCGCGGCTGATCCGGTCGAGAAAGCCAATCCTGGTCGCACAGTTGGCGCAGTCCTCCGCGTGGATACGGCCGTGCGACAGCGTGACGGTTATCCCGGTGAGCGGGTACTTGCGCCGCCGCGCGTACACCCGGACGGTCATCACGGTGCAGCTGCCAAGCGCGGCGAGCAGCAGGTCGTACGGCGAGGGTCCGGTATCGGCGCCACCAGCATCGGTTGGCTCGTCGGCGGTGAGCTCGTGCCCCGCTGCGGTGATTTTTGTGGTGAAGATGTTCTCTGCGGCGTCGTGACCCGTGACGACTGTGACAGCCATGTGCCTAGTGTGCCGCCTGCGGAGCCGCCCCACGCAGGCGCCGCGCGGACGGGTAACTACCATGAACACCCCAAATTTCCAGTTAAAACCACAAAACGGTCAAGCGGTGTATCTAGTGACGTCGTGCCGCCTCTCCTTACATAGCGGACTCATGCGGCCGTCCGGTCGCTGCCGACAGATCAGGGAGGGGTCGGCATGACAGCAGTCACCGACATACCCGCGGCTCCCCAAGCCGCAGCGGCGCCAACGTCACAGGAGGCAGCCGAGCAGAAGGCTCAGCAGTGGGCCAAGGACTATCTAGACAAGCTGGCCAAACGGACCGAGAGCCGACTGCTTGAGCGGGCCAGCGCCGCCAACGGTGCGCCCTCTATCGGCGAGCCGACTGTCGGGCCCTACGTGGCATTTGACGTGGCCGTTACCTCGCCGATTCAGTTCATCGGCCTGCCTCCCTATCAGCCGAGCAAGGTCATCGCAGCGGGTGAGCCCGCGTTCATCGTCGCGTTCATGTTCGTCAACCCCGTGGTCGATGTGGCAAACGGATTCGCGGTGCCTGCAGCCGTTCAGCTCGGCGGGCGGCAGTGGCGGCTTACGCTTGATCAGCTCAACCTCACCACCGGCCTGCTCGTACCACAGCAGGTCCAAACCGCCGCCTTCTCGAGCCCGGCACCGCCACTGACCGCACGGGTCTTCTCGCTGGCCACACCGGACCCAGGACAAGATCCCGCGCTGATCGAGGCCAACGTGACACTCGACATCGCCGACCCTGCCCAGCCGTATGCGGCGTTCGCGACGAACTTCTTCGACGTAGACGACGACCCCGGCTTCCTGTTCGTCCCGCCTAACCCGCCGGGATGGCGGCACGAGCTGCCCAACCGTTACCTCATCTACAGCAAGTAACGGCCCCCAGCAGCCGTGGGCCCGCGTCAGCGGGCCCACGGCCCACATTTCGTCCCGGAACGCTGGCAAGCGCGTACTCGAGATCGGCGAACCCGCCGCCCTTGCCCAGCCGTACCCAGTCCTCGCTGACAGCGACACAGCCGGTGACCACCATGTCAACGGGCGGGAGCTCACTTACCGCAACACGGCGCGCCGAACGCACCGGTCCTTTGATGGACGCCGCCTTGCGTGGCGTGTCGGCCAGATTGTCCGGGTCGAGCAGGAAGAACGGTTCTGGTTCGGCCAGCCGCGGGACAGCCATGTAGACGGTCTTGCCGTCCTGCAGCGCACCTTGACGCACCGGCAACTGCGCGGAGTCCGGGTTGGCCTTGACCGTGCGGGCGCGCCGCCATTGCGGTGTCGCGCGCAGCCGCTCCGCGGCCGCCTCGGCTCCGGTGAAGTTCGGGATCCGCCAGGCGGGGCCCGGGAACCTGGCAGCCTTCGCGGCGCTGAGCGCAGCCCACACCTGTTCGCGAAGCGCCGCCTTGGCGGCGAGCAGATCCGCCGGATCGCCGGCGTCACGGTCATGGCGAGGCGCACGTCTGGGCACGTCCACATCTTGCCGCAGACCGCGTGCCCGGCGCCGCGAGCCCGCCGCACCCCGACCGCCGCGGGCCCGCGCCCAGCGGGCCCGCCGTGGTCAGGCCTGCCCGTTCAGCTCGCGGCGGTGATGTGCACCTGCCAGGTGTGGCCGCTGCAGGGGGTGGACACCAGCACCTGACGGCCCGCGTTGGAGTCGCGCACGACATAGTGCGCAGGTGACCCGTTCAGCGTCACCGCATGCACCCTCGCCCCGGTCGGCAAGGTGGCGCCGACGTGCAGGGTGCATGCCAGCCGAGCGGTCACCGTCGTCGTCCAGGAGCTGCCGTGGTGCGTGGCGGCGACGTCGACGGAGCCCGCGCCCACCCGGATCGCGGTTCCGCTGACCGAGGCCTGGCCGGGCGGCACGCTCGGCAGCACCTCAAGCAGCCCTCCGGAACCACCGCCGAGCTGCGGATCGACACCGAGTTGCTGATGCACGATTGGCCACAACACGCCATAGGTGCCCCAAGCCTGTTCCAGCGAGGAGCGCTCGTTGAAGGGCTGGTCGATATTGGCCTTGAAGTCCGGCGAAGGGCCGATCTCCGGCATCGCACCTGGTTGTTCTTCCACCGCGCCTAGCTGGAGCTGCGCGAGATCGTCGGTGTAACGCTGCTGGTCAGTGGGCCCAAGCAGGCCATAGTTGCCAAGGCCGACCGCCATCACGCCGGTGTTGAGTGTGTAGGCCACCTGCGCCTTGCCCTGATAGGTGCCCGGATCACAGCCTGGCCCGCCCTCGACGTAGGCGCCGTACTGGCCCGAGTAGCAGGACGTCTCACGAAGCACCAGGGCAGGAAGCGCGTTCGCCCGTGGCGCGAAGCCGGACTGAGGTGACCCGGCGCGGTACAGTTCGGCCTCCATCGGGGTCATCCCTGTCCACCAGCGCTGCATGAGCGGGGTGTTCGACGGGTCAGAAAGCGAGTCCGCATATTGCGGGATGCCCGGCAGCCACCAGTCGCCTGTGAACCGCTGCTCCATCGCGGAAGCATGGTCCATGGCCCAGTGCTGCGTCGCGGTGTCGCCCTTGCTCGCCGCCATGTCGGCAAGGTCGAGCAGCCCGCGGATCGTGTACACCGCAACGTCCACCGCTTCGGGGCCGAGCACGCTGGACTCGACGTTGCCCGATCCGTCAGGCCACAGGTCGTCATCGCCATTGGTCAGGCCGATCAGATACTCCAGATTCTTCTTCGCGAACCCGTACAGCTCGTCACGGAACGCGTTGTCGCCTGTCCAGCGCCACACCATGGCCACCGCGTTGGGGAACTTGGCGGTCTCATCGATGTCGCCCGGCTCGTCGTTCAGGCCGAAATACACCGAGCCGTCGGTGACGGTCTCGTGCACCACCTTCCCCGAGTCGTGGTTGGCGATGATGCTCGCCTGCGCGAGCGACCGCAGGCCATCCTCGGCCGTGGCGAATTGCCCAGCCGCGAGCAGCGCGAAGATCGTGTACTCCTGGTCGGTCGCGAACATCCACGGGTAGTCGGGGAAGCCCGCGCCCTCGAATCGGATGCTCGGCAGGGACCCGGCGGGCGCCGGGTACACGGTCCCCTGCTCGGTGTCGCGGATCTGCACGTTGTCGGCCTGCTGGGTGAGGTCGGCCATGTTCTGCTTGCTCCAGGTGGCGGCGGCGGCGAGACCGGGGTCACCCGGCAGGGACAGCCGCGTGTGGCTGTCCACCGCGAGCCTGGACGCGACCTTGGCCGCGAACTCACCGGCCGGATCCGCGCTCGCCGCATGGAACGAAGACTCGGCATCGGCGAGGCCCTGATCCGAGCCCGCGACCGTGAACCAGACAGTCCGGCTGCCATTCGCGGGCAGGCTGAGCGCGTAGGTCAGCCCGCCGCCCACACCCTTGCCGTAGGCGGTGTCGTCGCAGCGGAACAGGTCCGGCTGCGAGCCGAGCGGGCAGATGACCGGCGGGTCCTGCGGGCCACGGAACGCCGTGCCTGTGCTGCCAGACGTCGGGGTGAGCCCGGTCGCGCCGACAACGGCAGCCCAGTCGTGCGGCTCGGCGTTGGCGGCCGGTGGGGTTCCCGACTCGGTGAAGACCAGCTGGCTGCCGTTGAACGACGCCTGGTCAGGCAGGTTGAACGTGGACTGGTCCGGCGTGGTGA
>WNGG01008195.1_pt1 | contig 14435 bp, 6 predicted proteins | sample 5400661 | NCBI WGS metagenome assembly WNGG01 (sample SAMN13153372, study PRJNA577476) | soil metagenome | isolation source: 100 cm soil or saprolite under Garry oak tree replicate 1 | place: USA:California | collected 2016-06-15
TGCCTGTCCTGCCGCCAGCTGCGCGAATGCTCCGCGAGTATGGAGCTGAGATGAGGGTTGCGAACCAGAAATGCCCCGCTGGCGCCGATCCCCAAAGGCTCATCGACGGTCAACCCCGAGGCGTCAATGGTATAGACCCGCGTCCCGCCCTGTTTCGCCTGGGCGATCACCTTCTCCAGCATCCCCGCCAGGTCGGCGCGCGCGCTCCCCCTGCCCAGGGAGAAGCCGGACGAAATAAAGACAACCACCTTGGGATAAGTCCCCGGATCAGCCGAAGCCGCGCTGACGACGGCGCGCAGCCCGTCCATCATCCGCGAAACATGGCCAAAATTAGTCATGAGCAGCTGGCGGCTGAGGTTGACCACCTGTGTCTGGATCACCTCCGGGCTCGTGCCCTCTTGCCCTTCCACCTCGCCCAGTTCATTTCTGTAGCGCACCATCATATTGGAAGCGAGGCGCAATTCCGCCAGTTCCATCGTCCGACGGTCGCCTCTCTCGATCAAGTAGGCCTCATAGACCGTCATGATATTGTCATTGGTGGTCAGGTCGCGATCGGCGCGCGGTGAAGCTTTGCGGACTCTTTCCAGCAGAACCTCGAGGTTGGGTTCGGGCGCAATCTCCGCTTCGCCCTGACTCGTAAAATGAACCGACAGGGGCCGCAGAGGATTGTGATACTCGCGTATAAGTTTCTCGGCAGCCTTCTTGCCCTCGAGAAACGCGGACGTCTCCGACATCAGATCGTCGAGCACCAGATAGTAACGGCCGAGAAGAAGATCCTGGGTCTCGCTGGACAGCAGCGCGGCCGGGCCTGCGGAGCTCACTTTCTTGAGCGCCTTTTCTCTGATCTGGGAGATGCTCTGCTTCGTGACGTCTTTGCTGAAAAAGGAGACTTCGCGAAGCGCGTCGTCTTCATAGACGCGAAAATTCTTCTCCGTGAGGTCGGGCAGTTCCTTGCCGTTCAGAGACTCGAGAAGCACCGGGACCTCTACGAAGCGGGACTCCACCTTGAAAACCGGCCTCCTGTCCTCTTTGCGGCGTTCCGAGGAATCGCGGGAAGCGAACAGCCGGAGCGGTTTGGCGTCAACGTCTCGAAACGCGAGCGGGGCCTTCAAGATTTCGGCCGCAGCCACGCGCGCCGATCGTTCTTCGACAGGAAGAATGGCGGACTGCGCGCCCGGAGCCGTTACAGGGACCTTGGAATCCGGCTCGCCGAGATCCGTCAGCAACCCGCCCGAGTTGCCTGATTTGGCGTAAAAGCCTTTTCTGCAGTGTACCTTGTGTTTCGGATTCGAAACCGTAATCTTGACGTCGTGCCATCGCCCGTCAAATGGCGCCTGGGTGTAGTAGTTCAGCACATAGGCCGAGCGAAGCTCCGAAGCTACTTCCTCGAAGGCCGCGCGCAAATCCCGCGGATCCTCGACGAAGTAGGCCTTCCCGCTGTTGATGTCGGCCAACTGGCGCAGCACGCGCTTTAGAGAATCCCGTTTCAGACCGGCTCCGGCTCCGATGGTGTATATCGGGAACCCGTAGCGCGCGGCGGCGCTGAGCACGATGTTCAAGGAGGATCCCCGGCCCGTGTCCTCTCCGTCGGAAAAGACAACGATAGCTTTCCGCCCCTCCTTCCCATTCAGGTGTTTCATCGCGGAGAGCACGGAGTCATAGAGCTTTGTCGCCCCCCGCGCCTGGGTGCCGCGGATGGCATTGACTATCGGGGCCGGATCGTCGGTGAGTTGTGGAATCTTTCGAATGTCGGTATTGAATGGAATCAAAGTCACGCGGTCGCCCGGATTCATCGACTCCACGAAATACACTGCAGCCTCCTGCGTGGTGGGCAGAGCTTCACGCATGCTCTCGCTGGTATCGAGAAGCATAGTTATCTGGAGGGGAACCGTTCCGCTGTCCAGGCGATCGATGTCCCTGGGCGTCCCGTCTTCGCCAAGCTGGAAATCAGAGAGCTTCAGATTGGTTACCCTCCGCGTCCCTTCCGTCACCGTGAGATAGATCTGGACCAACTGGGATTGCACGCGGAAGGTAAAATCCTGGGGGGTCAGATCCGGTTTCTCCTGCTGCCCGCTCGCGGTTCCCGTGACGAACAGCAGCGCCACGAGACCGATAGAAGATAAGACGCGAGACTTCATAATCCTGGCGCGACCAAGAGTGCGAGTCCGTTTCTTCCGCCCGATGCGGGTAAAGGACGGACAAATGACGACTCCGGCATGGAGCGCGGCGACTTGTCGCCGCTTTTGTTTTGGCGCCGGGACCATAGCGGCGCCAAGCCGCCGCACTCCAAAAGAGCCATGATTATTCATTTGCACCTCACCAAAGCGGCACATGCTGCGACTCGCACTTCTGATTCGCTTCTCATGAGCCTGTCCCCTTGTCGCCGGCAGCGCGAGTGGAGATCGCCAATATCCCCCGGTTCAGCAGTTCATCGACCCAGTTCCGGGCGTTCTCCGTTCCCAAGCGCCCGATTTGCTCGATAGCCATTTTCCAGCTGTTTGTGCGGACCGCAGTGGTCTTCGGAAGGATGTCGCGAATGGCGAGCTCGCCCAACACCTCGGCAAGATACGCCGGCAGGCCCACTGCATGGTTGAGCTCCGCCATCCGGATCTTGAGATCGCAGATTCGCTCGAAAAGCACTTCTTCGCCCGCGCTGATTTCCAGCTGCTCGTAAGAATCCGCAATGGACAGCGAGAGCTGGTTGAGACCGAGGCGTTTTCGAAGCAGGACCCCGTACTGTTCCAGCTCCCTGCGGAATTCCCAGGCTTCAGGAGTGCCGCCGTCCGGCGCCATATTCTTCAGCCGGCGGGATACCGGGCAGTCGCTTTCTTTTGAAGCGAGCGCGATCAACTCCTCAGGGGCCGTTCCCGGGCTCGCACCTGACCCGCCCGCCTCCCAGCCTGGCGGAGCCACATGACCCGACAGGAGACCGCCGGTTCCGCTGCCCGGCAGGTCCGGCGTCGAAGAGATGGAGGAGAGAGACGGTGGGGATTTGACGAATGCCTCTCCTACGAGAAACAACTCCGAGGGGGACAGAACTTCCGCCGCGCCGCTCGAGTTTCCGTCCTTTGCCAGGGCCATGGCGCGTTCGCGCCTCTTCGGAGGCACCAGGTTGGACAGAAAACTGTCGCACCAGGATCGCACCTCCGTGAAAATACCCGACAGAGCCAGCGCCTCCCGGCCGGAGCGGACCGCCCAGGCCAGAGACAGAACCTACGATATAAGCCCCGAGACCCTCTTTCTGCTCCAGACGGGCCGCAGTCCAGCCCGCCCCCTTCGTGTTGCTCCGGTCATAAAAACTGTGTTTGCGGACAAAGTTTGCGTCAAAGGCCAGCGCATCGGTCTCCGCCGCGCCATGATACGCGTAGCAGTATGTGAGCAGGGTTACACCCAACTCGGTGTGAAGAGCCGCAAAAATCTCCTGGGGGTTGCTGGACTTGCTCTTACTGGGCCGGCGCGCCTTTTCCACCAAAGAAGCTACGTCCACATGCGCCACCATAGCCTTGACCGATGAGGGAGTCTCCGGTGCGAACTCGGCGCTCTGAATTCTGCCGAGCGCGCTTGCGAGCTGCTCCGGAAAATTGCGGGGAAGCTCCTTGCCTGCCCGAACCTCATGAAGCATCTTGAAGACTTCAAGGATGCTGCTGAGAGGCGTGTACCGTTGTTGCTGGATGGCTCCACTCATGCGCTGCAGTTTGTAATGGGCCGGGTCGAACTGAAGCTGCTTGCCGTCGAACGAAAATTCCCTGATCTGCGCAGGACCCGCCAGACCCTGGAGGAGTAGATCCGTCTTCTCGGCGGGTGGGCCCACCTGTGCGGCGAGAAGCGGGAGCAGATGATCGGAAACGAAGCCCGCCACCTGAAACGCAAACGTGGCCTCATCCTCGGCCGCCATCTGTTCCATCGCAGTTGCGAGGAGCTTGAGGCCCTGCTCTCGTGAAAGCGTCCCTTCCCTGTGCAGAAGTGAGATGATGTGAAACAACGCCTGGCTCGTGCGCGTCCGGTTTTCATTCCAACCGCGCGCCCCTTTGCTGGAAAGCGTTTCGCAATAAGCCAGGTACTTCGCGAGCAGGCTCGCCGGAGGGCGGAGGTCCCATATCAGGTCGAGAAACACGGGCGACTGCTCCAGATCTCGCATGATGGCATCCGCTGCCCCGTCCTCGACTACCTCAGGATTCCAGGCATGGAGATACCGTATGAATTCGACAACCTCTGCAACGGATGCCATGGAATGCGTGCTGGAAACTGCCCTTTGTTCCAGAAGCCGGGGCAACGCCTTTATGGGAACCCGCACTGTTGCGGAGTCCTGGCTCGCCGCGGCTCCCTTGGCTTCAGACGCCAAAAGGTACTTGCCGAAGCGGCCTCCCACGTCCAGCAGCAAAGTCTGATCGTCAGCTTTCATTTGTCGAAGCAGCCGGCCAAGGTCCTGCCGCCGGCCCGCGTTCTGAGCTTGGGGCGGGGAGGCGGCCGGGAGGAACTGGTAAAGCTCGAGCAGCCGCTCCGCGGACGCCGTGAGGACCTTTTGCACGGGCGCAGGAGCCACAGACAGAGCGTAATAAAGCAGCATGGGGCGCCCTTCGTCGTGGCGAAGCAGGGCGGGGATGAACTTTGCCGGATCGTCGGGCGGCGCGCCCACCAGAGCTTCCCAGGCTTTGTTCGACCCGGGAAGGCGAAGCTTGCCGTCTTTGAATTCGAGGTACCGGCCGTACACGGAAACAGCATCCAGCAGGGTCATCAGCTCGCCCGGCGCGGTGTATCGGACCAATCCTTCTCGCGTGGACTCCGAGCATCCCGCCAGCGCAAGGTACAAACGCATCGCCCGCACATTCGCCACGAAACGCCCGAGCAGGGGCAGGGTCTTCGCCTTCTCCCCCGCGAGGATTTTGTTGGACCAGGTTTCGGCGTCGAAGAGCAGCGGCATTTCCTCGTCGCGAGCCGTGAAGCGGATCGCGCGCGCGTTGCGGTCGAGCACGTTGACTCCAAGGTTTCTCAATAGCTGCTGCCTTTCGGATGCGCCGCGGCTCTGTTTCAAATTGAGAGCGACCTCGTAATTGCCATCCTTGCCGCGCCCGCCCTTGAACCCGATTCCAAAGAAACCGAGAAGCTGTTTGGTCCTCTTGAGGTCCTCGCCCTCTCCTATCAGGGGAAAAACAAGCTCGTGCCCTTTCGCAGGCTCGAAGTGCTCCGGCAACAGATTCGATTTCCTCAAGTGCTTCACGAGAGCATCGTAATGGCGCAGATACAAGAACAGGTCGCGCCGAATGGGATTGTCTTGAAGGCGATTGCTCTGGCCTGGCGCTACCTCCATGATGAAAGCAAACATCCGCTCGACCCCGTCCGGTTCCTTCAGTAATGCCGGATCAACTCCCAGCGTGCGCCCCAGAAGGGAAACTCCGCCTGGTACGATCATCCCGGAAGATTTCACTTGAGAGGGCGCCTGCGTCGTGTCCTTGTCGTTGCGAAGGAAGCGCGCGAGGAAAGACAGGTGGTGAGAGAGCGTGGTCCCTTCGCTGTGAATGATCTCCGGAGGCGAAGATTGCAGCATCGCGCGGTAGTCCAGCAGTGCTTGACCGTATTCGCCCCTCCTCTCTCGAAGTTCGGCGGCCTCGCGGTACAGCTCATGAGCCTGTCGGGAGCCCTGGGCAGCCCCAATCTCCAGGGTGGACACGGCTTCGCCTATCTCGCCGCTTCGAGTTTGGATCTGAGCGAGGCTGCGATAGGCCCCCGTGTCCGCCGAATCCGATTCCAACACTCTGCGCAACATCTCCTCGGCTTCGCCAAGCTTTCCTTCCCGCGTCAAGGATTGAACCAGCAGATCCAGGAAATCGCGGCGCGCCGGCGCCAACGCGAAAGCCGTGCGATAGTATCCCGATGCCGAAGTCCAGTTCCCCTGTCCCGCCTCAACCTTGCCCATCTGGGCCTGACCGTCCGGATCTTTGGGATTGGCCTGTACCGCTCGAAGGCCCCATTCGACTGCCTCTTGGGGCTTGCCTTGGGCCAGGCTCATCTCCGAAAGAACGGCGAGAGCGACGATATTCTTCGGGTCCTTCGCAAGCGCGGTCTGAAGCTGGCCCGCGGCTTCCGATGCCTTTCCCTGGCGCCAGAGGGTCCGCCCGTATTCAGAGCGAGCCGTGACGTCGTCCTGTCCCGCCGCAAACAGCTCGGCGTAGACTGTCGCGGCTTCGTTGTCTTTGCCGGACGCCGACAGCAGCCGCGCCATCTCAAGCTTGAGCGCCGGCGTGGGTGCGAGCCCTGCCTTGATCGAGGACTGAAGGGTCTCCAAAGCCGCGCGCGACCTTCCCAGCTTGTGGGACACCTGACTGAACAGGACCAGCGTGCGTTCGTCCGGATTTCCGAGATCTAGCGCCCGCGCCAGATAAGACGCGGACAATTGGAGGTCTCCGAGCCCGGCAGCAATGCGCCCGCCCAGGTAGAAGGCTTCCGGGTTCAAGCTGTCTTCCTCGATTCCGTGGTCGATGAAACGCAACGCGGAAGTGAGGTTCTCATCTTCCACAGATTCCCGCGCGCGTCGTATCCAGTCCAACGCCTGACGCGTGTGATACTGGTCCGGGACGCGGCTGCCGCCGGGGTGAAGCCAGAACGCCGACGGGGCGCGGACCTCCACCTTCGAGCCATTGCCGGAGCGCGCCTGGATGCTCAGGCTCGAGCGAGAACCCGTTGCCGGTGCGGCGGGTTTCTCGATCTCCAGCAAGAACCCGCGCGCCTGCGCGTCCAGCACCTGTCGCGCCACGCTTTCGGGCGCTTGTTGTTCGGAAAATGTGAGCCCGCCGGTTGCAGCGCAGATCTGACGGAGCATTCCGGTACCACCGATCCAACCATGGAACGTGCTTCCCTTGCCAAGCGAAACGTCCAGAAACTGGCGCTCCGTGCTGGCATTTAGATAGGAAGCCTCGTCTCCCAAGAAGCGGCGATCGCGCGCCACCACAAGGCAATCTACTGCTCCCGCTTCCTGCTCGGCCTTTCGAACCAGCGCGGCGATCAAATCCAACGTGCGGCTGAAATTGACCTGTTCTCTGTCGGCGCCGCCCGGAAAGTAGCTGTCCACTAACTTATCCAAACCCTGAGCCAGAGTCTTGGGGTCCGCCAGCAGATCACTCAAGACACCGTCGAGCACGGGAATACCCATGCGGATCCTCAGCGAGACTCCTGGCACCGACGCGCGGGCCGCGAAGGCTTTTGCTAACGCGGCAATGCGCTGACGTGCTTCGGCGCGAGTATAAGAACCCGGATCGACTACCAAAACGATGGGACGCCGGTTCCCGAAAGGGGTCGCGGAAATGATTTTCAGGGGAGCATTCTCCAGACCAGCGGAAAAAACGGATCCGGCATCCAGCGACTGGCCGTCCCGAGGAGAGACCGAAAGGTAGAAAACAGCGCTTCCCTCGGCAGCCGTGAGAGCCGTCGAAAGGAATGCACAGCTGAAGCAAGCGAGGATTGCAGCGAGTCCACAGCGTGAAGATTTGTCCCTAAACGGAAGCTTACACACTTCACTGCCTCCTGCGAGTAGCCGGAAGAGGCGCCGGGAAAACCTGGGGGGTTGTGGGTCACCCGAAGATGCCCCGCATTGTATGACAAGCACCACGGAAGTCAAGCGCTCAAAAATATCGCATGGCAGAAATTAATAAAGGGGAGGGACCACTATCTGCACCGTTAAAGCAAACCCCATACCGCGCAGCAGAACATAGCTCCAGATTCCGAAATGTGAGAGGCGATGGGAGTTAGCTGCGGGCACGAAACCAATGTCGCGCCGCTTTGAAGTGGACAGTGGCATCCCGGGTCCCATTAGTGGAACCTCGTTGTCCCCTTCGAAAGAAATTTGGTCTGCATAAACTGCACAAAATAAAACCACCGATGAAATCATGTGGGGCAAAGAATCGACCACAGAAAGACTTGCCACGAATTTCACGAATTAGACGAATAAGCCCGAAATCCGAAATTGAGCTCCATCCTGTTTTCGTGTAATTCGTGGCAAGTTTTCTCGGTGGCTCTGTGTCTCTGCGGCCAATGAATTGAAAAAATCTTTGTGCGGTCTCCTGATGGTGATAGAAGTGCTCTCTGATGAACTCAACCAGAGCCCCTCAAATCCTGGGCCGCCGTACGCGAGCTCTCGCCCTCATTATTGGAGCCGTCGTGACCTGGGAGTTGTCAGGACGCCTCTATCAGCTCCGGACTGACCTGCTGCCCACTCCTTCCAGAATTTCCCTGGAGATCTGGAAGGAGTGGCCGCAGTTGAGCGCTCACGCCCGGGTTACGTGTGGCGAGATAGCCGGCGGCTTCTTTCTGGCTGCCCTTCTCGCCATCCCTCTGGCGTTCACTGCCGCGATGTTCCCCGGGCTCGACAGACTTGTCGAGCCGATACTTGCGTGCCCGCGTCATCTGCCGCTCGTCGCAGCAGCCCCGGTGTTACTCATCTGGTTTGGTTTCGGAACCCTGTCGAAGGTGCTGCTGGTTTCCCTGCTTTCCTTCTTCCCGATCGCGAGCGGCACGGCAGAGGGTCTCCACTCCGTGCCACTTGAAGTTCAAGACCTGCTGCACACGATGGGGGCAACCCGCTGGCAAGAATTTCTCAAAGTCCGCCTTCCCGCGTGTTTGCCCGATCTCTTCAAGGGCCTGAAGGCTGCTGCGACTCCGGCCGTGGTGGGAGCGATCGTGGGTGAGCTCGTGGCGGCCGACAAGGGATTGGGTTACCTTCTCCTGGCGGCTCATAACAAGCTAAACTCGCCTCTTCTCTTCGCAGCGTTAGTCTGCCTGAGTTTCGCTGCCCCTCTTTTGATCGGGGCAATTCGAGTCGTGGAGCGGGAGGTTATTCCCTGGTACCAGGTCAAGCAATCCTGCGTCTCGGAAGCATCGCAACAGAAACAGCCCCGATGATCGCGAGAATTATCAGCAGGGAGAAACCGAAAGCGTAGCTTCCGCTGGAATCCCGGATGGTAGCTACCAGCATCGGGGAGAGAGCCTCCGCCACACCGTCCGCGGTCAGAATGACTCCCATGAGACGACCCAGCACCTTGATCCCGAATAACTCCGCCGCCATCAGCGGAATGATCATGTAATCCCCGCCGAGACCGATGCCGAATATGATGGCGAACGCGTACAAAAGACCGGGCACCGAGGCATAGAACAGCAGAGGGACCGCTGAAGCAACGATAGTGTATATCAGGAGCATCACATATTTCTTGGGGTAGCGATCGGCGAGCCAACCCATCAAGAGGCGTCCTGCAATACTGCCCAGCAACACCAGCGAAAGCACATTTGCTATTTGTCCTTGGGGAAGTTTCTGGTCCAGGCTCAGAAAAAGTTTGAGGTTTTGCATGGTGCCGCCCACCGCGCCAATGGAACACATGCTTCCCAAGGCGAGCAAGTAGAAAGCCGGGTTCCGGAAAACGGGACCCACGGGCGCGTACTCCGGCCGCTCGCCGGCTTTCCCGCCAAGAGGATTGGGAGACTCCTTGACGAAGAAAGCCGTCGGAAACGCCACCACAATCATCAAGAGACCCAGGGTCTTGAGCGCGTCCTGCCACCCGAGTGTCTGTGTCAGCCAGTGGGCCAGACGAGGCACTATAGTCCCCCCTATCCCTATGCCGAGATAGGCGAACCCCATCGCCTTCCCGCGCGCCTTGTCGTACCAGCGCGAGAGCAGGACCTGGTTGGGGAGCGGCCCCCCACACACGTACCCGAGCGCGTTGAACAGATAAAAGAAATAGAACATGCCCAACGTGGAGATGGATCCCAGACCTACCAGGGCGGTACCGGCCATCATTATCCCCGCCAGCATCAGCCGGCGCGGCCCCATGCGATCCACAATCCACCCTGCCAGGAAACCGAAGGCGGGGCCGACGAGCAACTTGCTGTACGCATTCCCGGACGTGACCTTGCGCCGGGTCCAGCCAAAGTCCTGGACCATGAAATCGTAGAAGAACGGCAGGCCGTACAGTGCCACTCCGACAATTGAGAAGAGCGCCAGGAAAGCGGTAATGGCTACGTGTATCCGGGCGCCGCCCAAACGCGATGGAATATCCGCGTTTTCGGGTTGCCGAGCCGCGCTGGTGGTTTTTTGATTCCGAACTGTCGGCATTGGGCCAGATGATATATGCTACGCGCGTTGCCGGCAAAACGAATTCGTGACTCTCTCAGCCGCGATTCCCTTCGCGGACTTAGCGCCTTCGCGGTGAAACTGAGCCTGAGCTCACCGCAAAGACGCGAAGGCACGAAGATGAGTTTGGCCCGAGTCGAATTAAGAAACATTCTGGGATGCGCCAGCCTGGAAATCGGCGAAGGGGAATTCTTTTCTTTTGTGGGTCCGAGCGGGTGCGGCAAAACCCGCTTGCTTCGAATGCTCGCCGGATTGATTCCAGCGGCGCCGGGAGAAATCCTGATTTCCGGCAAGCGCGTCACGGGCCCGCAGACGGAAACGGGATTCATCTTCTCCAACCCGGCTCTTCTGGAGTGGCGCACCGTCTTGAGCAATGTGCTTCTGCAGGCCGACGTACGCGGGCTTCGTCGAACAGCGCACGAAGCGAGGGCGCGGCGCCTGCTTGCAGCCTTCGGCCTTTCGGGCTCTGAAGAGCGCAGACCTTGCGAACTCACGCCTTACCTAAAGGTGTGCGTTTCCATTTGCCGCGCCCTGGTCCACGAGCCGCCGTTGCTGATCCTGGACGATGCATTCAGGTTTGTGGATCCTATTGCCAGAGAGCGGATTCTGATGGACCTGCAACATCTCTGGATGTCGGCCGGGACGACAGCGGTGCTTGTCACGGAGAACATTCGGGAAGCGGTGCAGCTTTCGGATCGAGTGGCCGTGCTGTCGCCCCATCCCGCCGAGGTGGTGCAGGTCTTCCCGATTCCCCTGCCGCGACCCAGACGGATGGACAAGGGGACCACGCCACAGATAGCCGAATACAGCAGCCGCATTCGAACCCTATTCCATGCGCAAGGAGTTCTCCCGTGACCCAAGCCTCTCTTTCACCACAAAGACGCACGAGACCATTTGTGCCAGGTATGGAGTTCAGCCTTCAGGCTGCACTGACCCGGGCAGGCTAAAGCCTGAACTCCAAACAAGAAGCGCGAAGAATCACGAAGAGTTTTCGATCAGTGGAAAAATTCTGTGGAGAAGGTGGTGTGACCGCGATCCATTATCCGCGCGTGGCCTCGCTGAAAACGGTAGAGGCCTTCCGGAAACACCTGGAGAGCATCGGAGCCGAGATCCCGATTGACGATCAGCTGGACCCGCCCGCTCTTTCTCCGCTCTCGAGAGCCGCCGCTTGGAAGGGGCACAAGATCGGCAATCGCTGGTGCATTCTCCCCATGGAAGGCTGGGACGGAGAGGCCGACGGAAGGCCCAGCCCCACCACGCAGCGGCGCTGGGTCCACTTCGGACAGAGTGGCGCCAAGCTGATATGGGGCGGAGAGGCCGTCGCCGTGTGCCATGAGGGTCGCGCCAACCCCAACCAGTTATGGATCCGGACCGAAAGCCAGAAGCAATTCGCCGGCATCCGTGACGAACTGGTTCGCGCGCACCGGGAGCGCTTCCAGCGCGACGACGATCTGCTCGTCGGGCTTCAACTCACCCACTCCGGCAGGTTCTGCCGCCCGAACGTCAAAGACCGCCTGGAGCCCAAGATTCTGTACCGCCATCCTATCCTGGACGCGAAGTTTGGCATCCCACCCGATTATGCTGTGCTCCAGGATTCAGAAATCCGGCGCATCATCGACCTGTTCGTAAACGCGGCCCGCCTCGCCTGGAATTGCGGCTACAGCTTCGTGGACGTCAAGCATTGTCATGGCTACCTGGGGCACGAATTTCTGTCGGCGGTCGATCGCCCGGGAGACTACGGCGGATCCTTGGAAAATCGCACCCGATTCTTGAGAGAAATTGTGCAAGGGGCGCGTGCGGAAGTCCCCGGGCTCGATCTGGCCGTTCGCGTGAGCGCATTTGATCTCGTGCCGTTTCGAAAGGATGAGGATGGGCTCGGGGCGCCTGAAGCCGTCGACGGAGAATACCGGTACGGGTTCGGTTGCGATCGCAAGAATCCCGTTGCCGTATCGCTGGAGGAGACCGAGGAATTCTTGCGCCTGCTGAAGAGCCTGGACATCGACCTCGTCTGTGTCTCGGCTGGAAGCCCTTACTACAACCCGCATATCCAGAGACCTGCTCTGTTTCCCCCCTCGGACGGGTATGAGCCGCCAGAGGATCCGCTGGCAGGTGTCGCGCGGCAGATTCAGGCGACTGCGGCTCTGAAGCGAAAGTTTCCGGATATTCTCTTTGCGGGTTCGGGATACACGTATCTTCAGGAATACCTTCCCCACGCGGCCCAGGCGGCGGTGCGCCAGGGCTGGGCAGATTTTGTAGGCCTCGGACGGATGGTGCTGGCTTACCACGACCTGCCGGCAGACATGATGGAAGGCCTGCCGCTGAAAACCTCCCGCCTGTGCCGCACCTTCAGCGATTGCACGACCGCTCCGCGCAACGGCATGGTCTCCGGGTGCTATCCCTTTGACCCTTTTTACAAGGCTCTCTCAGAGGCCGAAAAACTGAAGGAAATCAAGGCCCGCCTCCGAAAACAGACCAGCCCCGCATGAACCCACCGATTGCACACATCAAAACCTTCGCGAGGCTTTGCGTCTTCGCGTCTTGGCGGTGAAATTGCGGGTCAGTTTTTACAGCGAAGGCGCTAAGGGCGCAAAGGAACCGCGAAGGTTTAGAAGCGGAACAGGTAACTCAGCTTGACGAAGATTTGCCGTCCGGTGGGAGTGGAGGGAGACCCGATCCGTCGTTAAAAAAGGTTGAACCTCGTTAACGACATCTAAGGCTTCTGTTTTTTGGGGGGGAGAGTTGAGTGACTGTTCTTCACCGCATCGATTTCCCTCTCGGGGGGGAACCTTTCGGGTTAGGGAGGGCAAGCCGTGTGCCAATCGCCGGCTGTTGCTGGCAAGCGCTAGCGACTCAGCTATTTATCCTGTAAGCGGGAGTGCTGGCTCCTGGCCGGGAATGGAAGCTGACGTCCATTAAAAGGGAACCACAATTCCGCCGGGTGGCCAATCGGCCTATTTGTAGCCACGGAGCCACAGAGACACAGAGAAAATCTTTTCTCCGTGTCTCTGTGGCTCCGTGGCCCTCTCTCGCAGTCTTCGCCGGAGCTCTCGCCCTACTTCTCGAAGATAAGCATCAGGTAGGCGAGGAACAGCAACAAATGCACGGCGCCGAGCAACACATTCGTCCGCGCACTCGCGAACGTCAACATGCTCACTCCCAACGTCAACAGCAGGAGGGTCGTGTCAACGGCGTCGAGGCCCAGAATGATGGTTTGGTCCATCATGAACCCGATGGTAAGCGCGGCCGGGATCGTCAGGCTGATGCTCGCCAGCACCGACCCCAACAACAAGTTCACAGAACGCTGGAGCTGATTGGCCAGCGCCGCGCGGGCCGCGCTCACGGACTCGGGGAACAAGACGAGCGCCGAGACCAGAAACCCGCCCAGAGCGGGCGGCGCGTGCAGTACGTGGATGCCGAAGTTGATCGGCACCGCGATTTGCTTGGAAAGAATCACGAGCGGCAACAGGTACGCCAGCAGGAGCGAAGTGTGATAAGCAACCGACCGGACTTCGTGGCCCGCATGCGCCTCCGGGCCGGGCCGCTCGGCCGGCTCGGCAGACGACGGCGCGACGAAATAATCCCGGTGGCGCCAGGTCTGCATCGCGAGGAACACGCCATACAGCCCGACAGACATGAGAATGAGGAAGGTGGCCTGGAGAGGCGAGAACGTCGGACCGGGAGAGGATACGGTCAAATTCGGCAGGACCAGGCCGAGCACGGCCAGCGGTACGATCACGGCCAGGAAGGCGTTGGCACCTTGGAGGTTGTACGTCTGTTCGTGGTACCGTAGCCCGCCGAGCAACAGGGACAGGCCGACCATGCCGTTCAGCACGATCATCACCACCGCGAACATGGCGTCCCGCGCCAGCGCGGAATTGCCCTGCCCCGTGGACATGACCGCGCCGATCATCATGACCTCGATCCCTATCACCGACAGCGTCAGGACAAGCGTCCCCAACGGCTCGCCGAGCTTCACCGCCACGCTTTCGGCGTGGCGGACAACCGCCAGGGCCGACAACAGAATCGCACCGAAAAGCCACAAAAGGACGAAAGTGAACCAGGCGGGGTTGGACAGGCCCGCGAGCCAGCCGGGGCCGAACCCGATGAAAAGCGCCGTCGTGACCAGGTTGACGCCAAGCGCCCACTCCCGCCGCAGCACGGGCACCACCTTCCGAAAAGCCCGCGCCTGCCGGGGGACACGAGCGGTCTGTTGTTCCCGCTTAAAATGTGAAGTCTCTCTGTCACCCATCTGCTGCTTGCCCTGAATGGTTCGGAGTTCAGGCTTTAGCCTGCCCGGGTCCTGCGCAGCCTGAAGGCTGTA
>WNGG01005267.1_pt1 | contig 14433 bp, 17 predicted proteins | sample 5400661 | NCBI WGS metagenome assembly WNGG01 (sample SAMN13153372, study PRJNA577476) | soil metagenome | isolation source: 100 cm soil or saprolite under Garry oak tree replicate 1 | place: USA:California | collected 2016-06-15
CGAGGAGGTGGATAGAGATTGAGAGCGAGGGGGGAACGGTTCTCGCGATCAAGCACCCTCTCAATATCTCAGGGCTCGAACAATTGCCGGGCGCCGTGCCGCGGCTGGGTGAGCACACTCATGAGCTGATATCTGAGCTAGGGCTGCAGGAGCCCGACAAATGAGTCGCTCGCCATAACCTGACGAGATTGGTCCGGCGGCGGGTCTCTAGTACCGCGTATCGGTCTCGTGCCGGACCAACAACGCCCAACATTCGCCGAAGGTCTCTCGTTGTCTCTGAGCTTTACAAGCTGCTCAATTGCAAGATCGCGATAGTCGTGTCTTATCGAGAGCATCGGTCGGCGATCCAGTTGGCGCGCTAGGCTCTGAACGTGACACCACAGGAAGAACCGGTCGGGCCTGACGACAGGTACCCGAGGTTTCCGGATGTTTATGAGGCCCTAGTGGATCTCGTCCAGAAAGCACTTCCCATACTCCAGAGCGTGCCAGTTAGCCTCGTTGAGGAGGAGCGGTGGATTCGGCACGAAGGCATGTTCCATCGACAGATCACTACAGAACCGCATTGGGGCATTCAATTCACTGCCACGACATCACGCGTCCAAGCATTGCCCGAATACAAAGAAGTGGGGCGCGCGATTCAATCCCACCCAGAGCTTGCGCGCCAAATGGACACGCTAGTCGGCAGTCCAATGGCGGCGTCGCGGATGACCGTTGATCGAGTGGTTTCTCACCTATCTACCACCATTCTGCGGACGCGAGCCAGTGGGTTCGACCGTGCAGCGTTCGATTCCGCGTATGAGCATGTCGAAGGCGCCCTCGCTTCCGATTCAGTCGCGTACCGAACGGTAGCTCCGTTGACAGGGTTCTCATGTCCGGAGGCCACGATTCAGCTTTCACGTGACCTCGCCATCCGAAAGATGAGCGATCCGGAAATCGTGCGAGCAATTGAGCTTGGCCTTCTTCACTCCGTATTCGGACCTGGACATCCAGTTGATGCCCCGGACTTCGCCATTGAGTTCACCCAGTCGCTGCCCAAGCGGGTCGGTGACCACAACGAATCGGCGGAGCGGGCCGCGAATTGGCAGGAAGAGCCATACGCTGGGATAGCACACGTACTGTCAACATTGCGAATCTTCATGGAGGGGCGGATAGACATTGCCGGGACCATCGCGAGCACCAGCGGGTGGCTCGCCTCCGGCACGGCATTCCGGAGTGGCGACGTGCGACCACCGTATATCCATGCATACGTGCTCACGGCAGATGATGTAGCCGGGTTGATAGCTTTCTACAAGGCCTGCGATTCGCGCGCAGTGCGGCAGAGCAAAGGACTGGACATGGCGATCCGGCGCTTTGGTTACTCCAGTGAGCGCCGCCGAGCCGACGACCAAATCGTTGACCTCATGATCGCTGCGGAAGCGTTGTATTTACAGGGCCGCGACGATCCCGCAAGGGGGGAGCAGCGGTATCGCCTCTCCCTAAGGGGAGCGATGCTAACGCCTACGGATGAGTGGGATCGTCGTCAATTATTTGCTCTCTACAGAAACGCGTATGACGCTCGCAGCATCGTTGCGCACGGTGGCACAGTCGACAAGGCAAAGCTGCCCGATGGACGAGAGGTGACGTTGCCAGAGTTTTGCCTTGTTGTCACTCAGCAGCTTCGAAAGGCAATCAAGCAGGCGATAGAAATGTGTGCCCGAAAGAACCGCACGTTTCAGGCCGACTGGGAGAACGCTTTGCTAACCGGCGCTCCACTGGATTTCGTTTCCGATCCGCCTCCGACCTGACCTCATTACATGTGACCCGGTGCAGCGACGTCCATCGCAGATGACTGATTCCATCTGGTCGTCAGCGAAGAGCCCTCCAGTTCGACGGTGGCTGCGTCCTGGAAATCTGGAGAGCAGCGACTAGGAAGTCCCTGCTGCTCGACTAGGGCGAGGGTTCGCGGAGCCGCGCGAAGCGCCTGAACTGCGCGGGCGACCGCCGGCCGACAGAAACTAGCTACCGGCCGCGCCGCTGTTCTAATCCTTCGATGAGCGACGGATCGTTCGACGCTGCTAGTGCAGCCCCGAAGGACTCGCGAAAAAGCGCATCAAGCCTCGCGGATGCTGGTATGTCGAGCTGCTTCTCCAAATACAAATAGTCGCTAATCGACGACCGGAAGAAAGCCGAATCCTGCTTGTCTCGCAGGACGCGTACGAAGGTTTCGCCGGTCTGCTCTCGAACTGCATCGAGCATGTCAAGTTCTTGGAGGTCGATCAGTTCCAGCTGAGCAACGTCTTCGCCTTGCAGCTGACCGCTGCCCCTCAATTTTTCACGAATGGTCTCTATAGTCAGCGGGTTCGCCGGGAACCCATAAGCCAGAAGCATCACTGGGAAGAACCGCCTTGCACGCGAATCGCGCTGCGTCAGCTCGCGAGCAGCACTACGAAGCTTGTTGACGGTTGAATGAAGCTGGCGGCCGGCCTTGTCCTCGACCATCAGCCTTAGCTCACGATCCATCTCCTCCGGCCCAGCACCCATTGCGGCCCCTTGGCTGAAGCGACGAGAGTTGATCTCCAGACAAGCCCATGCCCAGTCATAGTCAAGCGCTACGTCTGACACAGGCGTTCCCTCACCCCAAGCGACCTCCATGTCTTCCTCGAAATAAGCTCGGCGCCTGTCGTCCTCAGCCGGGAGCCAACCAGCGAGAACTTCCTCGGCGTACTTTTCTACGCAGCTCGCGTGTCGGTTTCGGAAGGCCTGCCAGGCAGGTCCGTTCCTGACTTCCTCTCCGTCGATCCGGTTAGCCCGATCGTTCAGAGTCCAGTACATTGCCCCGCCGAAGGCACGCTCGGCCACATAGCGCGGACTGAGGATGACGAGCGAACCGTCGGAAAGCGTGGTGAGCGGACTCTGGCGGAAGGCGAGGAAAGCCCAAGGGATCCCATCCTCGACGGATTCCTTACCGGCCCTTTCTCGCAACTCGCCAATGGGGGCACTCATAATTGCCACGCAAGCTGCCTTGGCTTTGTCCGGCAATGGAATGTCCGCCAGCCATTGAGATGGCAGATGGATGAGTCCTCTCTGTGCGGATACCCAACACCAGAGACCGAAGAGCATCAGCTCCTCGGGTCGACAGCCGGCCTCTTCAGCGAACTCCTCTGGGGGGTTACCGGCGCCGAGCTCGAGGGGTAGCTCATGCCACAGACGCCAGTATCTGGCCATTGTGACCGACATCACCTCGCTGCGATTGAAGTTTTGGTTGCGAATAACTTCTAGGGACACTTCGCGTGGAAAGCCTCGCCATCTGTCCTCCGGTTTGCCCTCGGCGCCACCGACCACGTCTGCGAGGAAGAGCAAGACCGTGAACAGAGCGCCGGCCGACACGTCATTCGGCCCGTCCTCTGGCGCGAGAACCAGTACCGTCTTCATCGCGACGAGTAGGGTCTGAGGCGCTAACAGAATTCTGCCGGCGTCAATTGCCGTCAGGGCCCGATTGAGTCCAGCGCCCTGGAAGTACTGATTAGCCACGTCTCGCTGGACGTCCTGATTGAAGGTTGAGGTCGTCTCAATCCGCGCGAGTATGCCAGCGAGGGCTTTCAAGAGGGCCGCGCGCGATGCCGATGAGATTGCTGCGTTGAACTCATCTAGAGTCAACCGCCGCTCGATCAAATCCTCTGCAGTCACGAAAGTCTTAATGGCGTCGATAGGCTGCTTCGGCATTCTGCCTCGGCCGACAACCCATAGCCCACTCGGCCGCCGGTGAATGTTTGTCCCGATAACGAGGACGTCCGTTCCAGCGAACCTTGGTCGGTCCGGCCGCGGAATAGCCAGAAATGAACTGCGGATGTCTTCTGGCTCGGCCCATCCACGCTGCTGAGGCTTAAGGCTCATGAATCAGGTCAGATTAGCTATGGAGGACTGTCGGCAGCCTTGTTGCAAACTGAACTGGTCTAGTTTGCTACGCTTTCGAACTCATCACAGATTGTGGCGAATCGGCGGATAAACGAGGCCATGTGCAGAGATTGACCATCGTCGGACTGGTTACTGGTGTCCGAAATGTACGTGAACTCTTCAAACGTTCTCACGATTTCCCAAGCGAGCTTGTCCCTCCGATCAGCCAACCCACTGGCTGGCTCAGGCAGCACCGCATGCAAGTGGATTTGATCAAGCCCAGCGGGATGCCTTCCGATACGTGTCTCGCATATTGCAACCACCATTCCGTATAGAGCTCGTTCTACCCTTGTCTTGAGAACATAACCTGGTGCTCGTGGTTCGGAAGAACCGCAGATCCGGCGAAGTTGCTCGACATACACGTTCACCATTGCGCCGCCTCCAGGTCCAAGCAATGACGAATTGGCCCAAGCATCTTCTTAATCTGAAGTGCTGGCGCGAGGTAATCGGGTGATTCCGCACTCCCACTGGAGTCAATCTTGCCAGCGTACTCGAGCCTAGCCACCTCTAGCTGCCTCACCTGCGTGGATGTAAGGGTGAACTCGTCTCTCAATGTCGACCGCAGAAGATCGACGGCGCTTCGGCGCCCAAAGGCCGGCTTACCGATGGCCTGCCCGAGGACCATGCCGAGCGTGCGAAGCATCGAGAACAAGGTCGCGCCTTCAAACGCGGCGGTGGCAGGTGACTGTCGCAGAGCGTTGGTTACGTCATCTACGACCATCTCAACAATTTGAATCGAATCGAGTGCGTGACTGCGCGAGAACCGCGTATGACGCTGCCACAGTCCCGCAAGCCACTTGTCATGGTCGTATAAGACCCGGCCCTCAAGGCGGACATGCCAGAGAAACAGGCTCCCGCGCTCTGCCATGCGATCCGCAGTCGCGGTCGAATAGATCGCGAACGTGGCGTCAGGCGGAGCCATACTCGACTTGGTCACCCATCGCTTCAGATCTTGCAGATCACTCATTGACTGCGCATACGTAAATACGGCGACGTCGGTGTCGCTCCTGTCGTCCGAGTCACCACGGGCTCGTGAGCCGTATAGGACCAGGGCGGCGACGGTGGCTTGAGGCTGGGGAATCATCTTCGAGAGACGCGCCTGAACAGGGCGGACACGAAAAACCCCAGGAGCATTAGGCCCAGTGCGGCTTCGACAGTCGCCAAAATGCGAGTTAACTGCGACGAAGACAGTGCGTTTCCATAAGTCGCGCTTACCAGAGTCGCGACGCTGAAGCCGACGTAGTCAAGAACATTGGGGTGGCCGTTCGTGGATAGATTTGAGATGAACACGCCTGGGAGGACGTAGAACAGGGCGGCAAACACCAATGCCGCGATTCCCGCGAAAGAGGCGACGAGCAGTGGACTCTCCCCGTGGCCCCAGAAGAGTCGACCCAGTACCAATGCGGCCCACCGTGCCCGTCCCGCACGTCGGTCCACGGGATCGCTGTACTTGCGTTGCTGCCAGCTGCCGGCCGGCGGCCAACCTTTCAGCCGATTGTGTCGTTCGCTCGCCCTTAGCTCCACGAGCAAGAAGGACCTCGCATCGTCACTCATGCCTCGGTTAATCGCATTGACCTTGAGGTTCCGAGCGACCTCCCAGCGCAGATTGTCATCGTGTAAAGCTAGGCACTGTCTGAGTTGCTCAAAAGTCATGCTGCAATTCTGAAATTGCGAGTGCGGAAGACGGGTTCGTACGAACACTGCATAGTCGAAGTTGCAGTCCACAAATACGCAGTTGGTGAATTCGGCGTCGGTGAAGTCGGCTTCCCGAAAATAGCAATCAGTGAATCTCGAGTGAGCGACCTTGGCTCCGTCGAAGTGACTCCGCAAAAAGCCGCAGCCGCTGTAGTCGGCGAATCGTACGGTCAGGTTACGGAAGCTGGCGCCGTCGAAGCTCCGGTCGGCCACGCGTAAGCGGGCAAGGTGATTGCCTGAAGGTAGGCCCCCTAAAGCCATTTATCGGCCTCCGAACCGCGCCGCGATCAGTTTGAAACGGATCGGTTAGGTCTGCGGCCAGAACCGAGACGAAATGGTAGCTCGGAGCGTAGATGGTTCGCTTCGGCTCCTTTCCGTAGGGAACTCAGCCCATCCATGCCATCGGTCGTGACGTAAGAGGTTCCGTTTGAGACGCGGGCGAAGCCCGCCTTATGTTCCCACCTCCGCCAGGAGGTCAAAAGCATGCATTTGCTAGCTCTTCAGCGGGAAGTTTCAGAGCCTACATAAGCCTGCGTTAAAGGTGCGCCTCGGAACGTCGCGCGCGGGTGCCCTCGGGGGCCGGCCGCGGGCGATTCCCACACCCTGGACGTCTCCCTCCGAGCCCGCGCGACAGGGGTCTCCCGATCGAAAGACTATCCGGTTGACTTAAGCGCACCCGGAAGTGGGGACTAGATCGGGCAAGCTGCGATAGCCTACAGCCCACTTGACCTCTCGCCCCGCACCCTTTACATGGTTCGGGGGTTGGATCCTCGATTGAGCGGGGTGGCCTTGGCTTCCGCCGTGATCGGATTCTTATTCATCGCGCTCTTCACACTCGATATGGGCCACGTCACGTCAAGGCTCGCCCACCGACATTCCGAGATGCACCGCAAGTCGCCCCGCTTGTACAGGGTCGTTGACCCTTGGTTTGCTGCTACAAACACCGCTTACTGGCGACTACTCGGTGCCGTCTTCGGCGCGATTGCGTTGACCTTCGCCGGATTGCTCGTTCTTACGCGTCAGGTCTAGGACTCTGTCCATCTGTCCCCATATTTCAGCGCGAAAAGTTTCGTTCCGCCGCCTAGGGCCGTAGTTACCGTAACGCGAACCAGGCGATCACGCTGACAGGCACCACGATCAACCTCCGCCGACGCTTGTTGACGCCCTAAGGATGGCCCCGCTTGAACTTCTGGCCGTTTCGCCGCCTGCGGACCCACCATCCTCCGAACAACCAGATCGGGATATAGATCGCCCAGATGGCCGGGGCGAGTCGCGCCGGCACCATTGACCCAGCCACAGCAATCGCCGCGACAACGATCAATACTCCAACGTAGCCAAGGATTCGCCGCGCATCGGATGTCCTTTCAGACTTGGGAGACAACCTCTCTTGAATTCGGATCTCGGTGTAACTACCCACCACCTTTCTTCCGAGCGGCAGCGGTGCTACTTGATCTTGACTGTGAGTCCTTTGCTGAACATGTCGGCGGGCTTTGCGTGCCACGTGCCGGCATAGAAGATCTCTAGCGTGTGGCGGACCGCCGGTGCGTTGTCGGCTGTCGCCGCAATAGTGACCTCATAGGTTCCGGCAGATCGCTTGGTCGGCCACACGCCGCCGATCGGGTATGGCTCAACCTCGGTATCGAAGTCCATCGTGAGCGGATTCGTGCCATGAATGACGTGGCAGAGGTCGCAATGCCGCGGCACATCCTTGTCGATCTTCGATAAGAGGATTTGACCCGCACCAGTCTGTGGATTGCGCGAGTTGGCCCAGATCAGGCTCAACGGCTGAAATGTCGGATCGTCTTTGAAGGTGCCGTCTGCCTGCTTCACGCGCAGAGCGGTTAACCGCACCTCGACCTGGCGCGCCGCAGTCTGGCTCAGGTCGTTGACCCGCAGCCGAAAGTAATAAGAATCGGTCTGGGTCTGCTTAACCGTCGGCTGGCCGGAGGGCAGCGACGTGACTTTGGTCTGCACCAACTTGATGCCGATGCAGTCCGGCTCCTTCATATCGATCGTGATGTGTAGCCTTGCCCGGAAGAACCAAGCGCGGATCGGCTCGCCCCAAATCGCAAGCACGGCGACAGCTACGGAACCAACGGCACCGACCATCGTGCCAACAGCGATCCAGTCGTTGTCAGTCCACTGGCCGGGCGGTACCACGGTCGGGATCGTACCGCCGCAATCTCGAGCCGGGGGCCGGCCCGGCGAGTGGCCGGCGCTCGGACCCGGTCCTAGCGCCGCTCGATCTTCGTGATATCGGGCCTGATGCCCTTTTCGTCGTAGTCAGGTATCGCGGGCCGCGGCGGGGGCGGCGCGAAAGGGCTATTCGGCGCGGGCTCAGGTCGCTGGGCTGGCTGGCTGGGCTCAGGCCGCGGCACTTGCTCGCCTTCGTCGGTTGGCATTCTGGAGGTGACTATACCCGGCTCAGGATCAGCGCAATCGCGGTGGTGACGGCGGCGCCGGCGAGCAACCAGCAGCCCGCCGCGTAGCGTCGAGCTTTGGCCGGCAGGAGCGCACGATTGTGCTCGAGCGCCTCCACCAACTCGCGCAGGATCAACCCCTTGGCTTCCATCATCGTCCCGCTGAATTCGCGGTACAAATACGGCACCCGCGGGCCGCGCTGAAAAGACTGGTGCCAGAGCGAGAGTATGAAGGCAGCGATGGCGAGCGCCTCGAGCAGCAGCGGCACAACCCACAGGGGCACTCCCCAATGCGAGCCCCAGTCGTGTTCTGCGCTGGCCACGAACGCCGCCGCGGCGATGCTGGCCGCCACCATGCCAAGCGTCTTGATGTCCTGAGCGTCTGCGGTTTCGTATTGGAGGTCGATCTGGCGCTGTGCCTCGGCAGTGAGTGAGTCGGTCGCGCGCTCGACCTCGTCGCCATGCCGAAGCCGAGCAACCAGTGCGCCGGCGATCGCCGCGACGAACGAGCCAAGCAGCCCGTTTCGCCGGGGGGTCAAGCGGTCAGCTCAAAGGTCCCATGCGATCGCCAAGGGATAGACGAAATCGGCAATCTCACGGATCAGCGGAATCACCTTTTCGGCCATGTCGGCAACGCCGGCTTTCTCCCAATCGGGGATCTTTGCGATATCGAAAACCCGAGAGACCAAGCCCTCCCACTGGCGAATGCGTTCGGTGTGCTCGGCGGCCAGACTGATTGGCTTGTTGCCAAGCACGAATTGTTCGATGCTCGAGCAACCGGCTCTTGCGGGTAGGTCCGACACGAATCGGAGGAGTTGGCGACCAGCCTCAGCTCCCTTTGCCTCAACAAAGCCATACTCCTTGTCTTCGAGTCCTTCCCTCGCAAACCTCGCGAAGTCGCTGAGGGGGGCGGGCGCGGATTCGTAGACCCTCTCGACCCTCTCCTTTAATCGGATTTGCACCGGCCGCACTTTTCAGCGTCCGCCGTAGGGTCCAGTCGCCATCAAGATTCGATCCAGGCCGGCGATGCCATTGCGGTCGATTCGCCATACCGAGTAAAACCGCGGGGCCGGCTGCCCAACATCTCCCGGCTCAAACTCGACCCAAAACCCGCTTGGATCGCCGCCGACCTTCGCGGTTCCTACCTCGCGCTCCGTCGCCCCCCAGCCCCACGGAGCATCTGGGTTCTCTTCGGCGATCACGACCGGGTACCCACGATCGCTCTCAACCCGATAGTCCTCGGGCGCCGGCGGGCCTTCACCCTCGAAGCGCCACGCGACTCCGGCCATCCCGAACGTGAGTGGATATCTCGGCATGGGTTACAGCTATCTTGCCACGGGTCGAAAAAGCGCGAACGCACACAACCGATAGCTCTTTGCGCCCGAGCCTAGAGCGTCCCGTTCGCCTTGACTATTCGGCCGTCAGCTAGGCTCACGGTGGCTCGAATGCGCATGCGCTCTTGAGGCACCTTGAGCACGCTCGAGGTAGGTCGACCAGCGCTTTCACCCTGGCCATATCAACCGCCCAGTTCGCAGCCTCACCAGCGTCGAGGCGATGCGCCAGCGCCGGTCCGATCGACTCGCCGAATGGTTGGAATGCCGTGCCGCCCGGCTTCACGGCAACACTCCAAGACGAAACCGTGACGGGCAGCCGTCCATCGTTGCGAACCTGGACGGCGACCAGGGCTCGGTTGAAACCCTGAGCCCTCAGCGTCTGAATTGAGCCCATGAACTCGGCCGTCGGGCCGGTGATGAGCCCGCTGCCGCCAACCATTCCGGGGCTGAAGGTGGCCTTCACTCGGCCGCCTGTAAGCACGAAGGTTGCAACCTGCCAGCCGAGCGACAGGGCTGAAAGGAATGACGCCTAGAACCGCGAGCGCGAAGGTGGAGGTCTGCACGAGGCGACGTTTGAGTCACAACCGATAACTCCTTGCGCCGCATCTCATTCGCCACTCTTGCAGCACCGCACTCGCAACGAACTACCGCGGAGGTAGGTGGTTCGAGTCCACCGCGGCCATGGTTTTGAACTCGGTTCAAACCGGCTTTCCGAGTTGGCGGCGACCCCTCGTGTGACCCCTCGTACGACCCTTCGGAACCCTTGACTGCGCACCCTTATTGCGAACCCAGTTGTGAAACTGTTGCGGGCCGTCGCCAGGCGCGCAGACCGTACGATCTTCACGCCGCGTGAGGATGCTGTGAGAGGAACTGTGGCGATCCAGGTTTGGCTCGTTGCGGCTAGCGCTGCGCTAGTCGCCTTCTGCTTGATCGCAACAATCTTGATTTTGGACAGCGGAGCTCGTCTGTCCCTGATGGAAGGCATTGCCTCTGGCCCGGTTCCGTATGCCTTCAGTCTTGCCGCAGTGGTGCTGCTTGTCGTTAGTCTGCTTCAGAGGCGGAGTCGTGCGCTGTTTCGAAACCCACGGAGCCTATTCAGTCTTGCGGTCGGGGTCGCTGGTGTCATTGTGGTCGCGGTCGCCGTGAACGCGATCAGTCCTTATCAGGACTGCGGGCCGGGCGGAAATCTGATTTCAATCGGCAGCGGCCACGGGGTCGAGTCGCGCAACGGAATTCAGTCGATTACCGAGCAGCAATTCCGTTCCTATCTGGCTTGTGGCGGAGTCCATTCATGGCTGCAGGCATTCGCTGCTGCGGGTGTCGCCTTGACTGCCCAGATCGTTGCGTTGATCAGAGGCAGTTAGATGGTGCTGCCAACGTGACCGCTCCTGACAACAGCGTTGCTGGCTCGGATGCCCGAAACGTATGGAACGTGGTCATTCTGGTCCTGGTTGGAGCAGCCATCATTGGCGGCTTTCTCATGACGCAGGTTGCAGTTGAGCCGATTCGATCTGCCTCGTTCTGGCTTCTGATGTTGATCGGCGGGGCAGCGATTGTGAGCGCTGTTGGATGGGGTTTCCGTAACGCGAACCAGCCGGTGACCATCGTCGGCATACGAATCCGGCTCACGCGCTGACTTGCCTCGTCTGGAAGACGGTGTGGCGGTCGGCCAAACTGACATCCCCGGCTCACCCACTGGCACGTTGGAAGTTACTCTCAAAGCCAGTGAGTCCAGACCTGGAAGTGAGGATCACGTCGCAGGCCTTGGACCAGGCTGCCGCTCAGCGCATCGCCGACTCAGAATGGCCGCCGGATGCCCTGTCGGTGAAAGCAGGTGGTCACAGTTCTCGGCTCCCGAAATGGCTGACGAGCAAAACGGACCAAGGTGAGCTCTTCATTGGGGCGCACGACATCCTGCACGACGAGGCGGACTGGAATTCGGAGATCTGGCTTTTTGCTCCGTCGGCCATTCCCAGGTTCATCGCAACCCTTGAACGGCTTTACGAGTTGCTCCCAGAGCAGTTCGAACTGGTTGCTGCGTGGGGTGACAAACCGTTACGCGAACAACCTGTCACGAGGACTCAGCTGGTGACAATCTTGTCGAACAATGCATTGGGGAACGCGGTGCTATATCGGGTGAGCTCTGACTAAGTCGCGACTCCGTCGTGCCGACCTTGCGTCTTCCCACGACTTCGGTTCGCGTTATGGAAAGCTCGCCGAATTGATATGGTCGCGGTGGACTCGTACCACCTAGCTCCGCGGTTATCGGCGTAAACGAGCGATTGGCGCGGGCGATCAGGATTCAGTTAGTCGACAGGCACATATCCGAAGGCGAGTAGCGGCCGCTGGGCTAGCCTTGGTCGGATCGTGGGTGAACAGGGCTCCGTTGTGACTAGCTTCCGCCCTACGGTGACTACGGTGGGCGGTCTGGACCGTGAACTCGCTCGACGAGCGCTCATCATCGGGGTACCGATCGCGGTCCTCCTTGTTGTGCTTAGCCGTCTAGCTACGTCCTCATGGGAGCTGCCTATCGGTTTGGTGCTGATCGCGTTTCTTGGGGCAGCAATAGTCGGGTGGATTTTGCTCTATCTAACTAACTCCTCAATTGCTTTGACCGCTGAGCACCTCCTGATCACAGACTGGCGTAATTCCACGACCGTTATCGCTCGAGGCGATGTCTCGAGATTGATCCGGATTGGAGTGAGGCCATTTGAAGGGCCACCCAGGCAAGCTGTAATCGCCGTAGACGAGGCAAACCGGAGTCTGTTTGCCTTGGGTGGTGCATACGATGCCGCTGCCATTGCAAGGTATCTGTCGGTGCCGCTAAGCGGAAGCCATGACGATCTGATGTCGCTACGTGAGATCAACACAAGATATCCGCGTGCCTCTCGGAGTCCAGTCGGGGTTCCGCGGCGGTTATTGGTGTTTTCGGCGCTAGTTACGGTAGTCATAGGCGTGATCGCCTATTTTGTGTGGACTGCGCTGCGTTCGTGAGCAGCGGCTCAACGTAGCCTGACAGGCGCCCTAACGGGCCACTGCGTCCGCCGTAGTCGAGATCGTCGAAGTTCGGGCTTGATGACGTAGAGCCCGGGGAATCACTGTTGGGTCCTGATGCCGCAAGCGGTCTAGCCGATGAGGGGAAACCACGCTGTGGGAACCTCAGCGATTCTTGAGGAAAGGCTGAGCCTGGGCTGAGGCTTGCGTTGGGCCGCTTGCCTCAGGGTCGGTCCATGCTGGCTGAGATCACCGATTCCAAGCGATTGGCTGCGCGGCTCCACGACGTGGCCGTCGGCCTGAGCATCGGTATCGGTTTCGCGCGGGGAAGCGACGGGCGCAGGTCGAGTCCGGACCCACTTCCAATTCTCGAGACCGCCTTGGCCGATTTGAAGCGGCTAATGGCGGGGCTGGACGGGCAAGACGCGGGGTCGGTCGACTTGGTTGATGCGCTCGAGCGTGAGGCAGCGCGGCTGGAGATCGAACTCAAGCTACGGATCAACGGCGAGGTGGCATGGCTTTCACCGGATCGGCTCGAGCTGTTCTGGCTTTTCTGCCGGGAGGGCTTGAGGAACGCCCGACGCCACTCCGGAGGCAACGTGTGCGGCATCGATATCGAACTTGCCCGCTGCCCCTGGCTAGTACGTGTTCGTGACTGGGGTGCTGGCATTCGGCCAGTCAAGGGAGATGGGAAGGGTTTGGCCCTGGTCGGGCGGTTCGCCGCCCAATCGGGATCAGCCCGACGAGTCACTTCGCATCCCGGGATGGGCACCGAGATTGTGCTGACCGGCCCGCCCTGCGGCCGGGACCGGCCCGGCGCGAACTCAGAAGACGGGAGAAGACGGCAGAAGACGCAGATAAGACGCTCACGCCCGGTCATTTCGGGGTCGAGCACTGCCGATTAAGAGATAGCAGCCGAACTCAAAGGGCTCAAGGAGGACGTGGAATGACGCGGCGAGCAGCAGCGATTGTGGCGGCGGCGCTGGTTCTGCTCGGGTTAGGCGCATTCGGCGTCCGTCAGCTGCTGGCTTCTCACACGACTCCGGCCGGCGCGCTGACGGCCAAGCCGACGACCTGTGCTGACGCCTACCGGTTGCTGAAGCTCACGCCTTCACAGATCACGGCCGGGACCCACGTCTGCTTCACCCAATCCCTGCGGCTCAGCGGTCAGCTCGAGGGTGCGGTCGCCCAGGCGTACCAGGTGAGCGCCGATGGTGCACTGCCGGCCCAACCCTGCACCGAGCCCGCGCGCTGGGGCGGATACCCGCAAGCCATGCTGGCGGTCGCCGTCGACGGCAAGCCCTACAGGCTCCGCATCTCGCCGCCCGGCAGCTCAGAGCACCAGGCGCTAAGACTCAGCGACATTGGCCACTCAGTTGAGCTCGCCTCGATCCTGGATCCCGCGCAGGAGTGGAACCAGGTGACCGGCAGCTTGACAGTCAACGCCGACGGCGTGACAGGAACGCTGAGCGTGGATGCACTCCAGGACGTCGCCGGAGCAACGCCTGTCCACATCAGTGGTCAGTGGGCATGTGGGAATCCACCCATCCTGCCCTCAGCGGATCCGAGCGTTCCCTGCTCCAGCTTCTACGTCCTGAACCAGCTGCAGCCGTCGGATGTCGCTCGCATGAAGGCAGGTGGATGCCACGCGGAGGATCTGACCCTGGCCGGCGCTTTGACCACGCACCTCGACTACGCCGTCAGCGACACGGTGGCGCCCAATTTTGGCGGCGGCTACGGTGCCGACAACTTCTGCGGCACCGCCGGCGAAGCATATGCAGGGACGCTCAAGTTCTCGGTTGGCGACGAGAGCTTCCTTCTCGATCTGAACGCCGACCGATATCCGAACGTCAATCCGGGTCAGTACTCCGCTCGGACGACCGGATCATCGGCTGGCGTCGTGCTCTTCTTGGGGCGTGCCGACGCCGCTAATCAGGGCGCGTTCGTGCCCAACTACAACAAAGCCTGGATCGGCAGCGACGGCACTTTCACGATCGCCGGCGACATGAAATCAGGAACCATCGATGCAACGCTGAGCGGATTGGGGGAGCACTCGA
>WNGG01005268.1_pt1 | contig 14433 bp, 13 predicted proteins | sample 5400661 | NCBI WGS metagenome assembly WNGG01 (sample SAMN13153372, study PRJNA577476) | soil metagenome | isolation source: 100 cm soil or saprolite under Garry oak tree replicate 1 | place: USA:California | collected 2016-06-15
CGACGCTCCGTGACGCCCATCAGGTCCGGCCCGGCGCGGCGGCCCTTGCCGATGCTGTGGCAAGCGTCACAGCTGCGAGTGAACCACAGGTCCCGCCCACGCTTCACGAGATTCGGGTCGGTCCCCTGAGCGCGAGCAGCGGAGCTGCCCCCGGTCAGAGCGCCGATCACGAGACCGAACAGCGCGAGCTTAGAGATACGGGTCATGGGGACGACACTCCTCAGGTAGAGAGTGTGGATGCCGAACTGCCACCGGAACACTCCGTCCAAACAGCGAAACAATACGTTCGTGCCCCATGCGTCGCCCCAACGGCAGGGCCACGCTCGCCCGTTCGTCAGCGTCATACTGCCGACGCGCGGAAACACTGTCAACCACCCGTTCGGGGAGGGCTGGCCCACCCCTCTGCGCCACCCCTCACAACACGGGTCCGGCGTTGCAAGACAGGACGCCGCTCACGAGGTGCGGAGCACGAGGCGCCAAAGATGCGCGCCGAGCGGCGTCTGTCAAGCGGCTGCGCGCCTTGCTCGCCCCGCCCTCGCCGTGTAGCTTGCGCACCCCTTGAGCGGCCTCTGTCCGTGATTCTTGCGCTCTTCGCCGCGCTGCACCTGGCCCGGGCTCAGGGTGAAGCGCCCGCACAGCGGTTCATTCCCCGGTCCTTGTCGCCGTTCCAAGCAGCCAAGGCGGAGTGGCTCCTGCAACACCGACTGCCCTGCCTCGGCTGCCACGAGCTCGGAGGTGAAGGAGGCAGTATCGGGCCGAGCCTGTCCGAGCTGCAGCGGAGTCGCCAGCCTGCTGACGTGTACGCCATGATCCGGGACCCCCAGGCTCTCGTGCCCGGCACGATCATGCCGCGCGTGCCCATGAGTCCGGCCACGCTCGAGCTGATCGCGAGTTTCCTGGTGCAGCGGGAGCCGACCCGCCCCCCTCCCCGTCCCTCGCCACGTCCAGCGCCGCCAGCGGCCGCCGCCGGGCCCAACGGCACGCAGGCCGGAGCGAGCGCCGCGCTCTATGCGCGGTCCTGCGCCCCATGTCACGGGGTCCGCGGCGAGGGGGATGGGTATAACGCGCCTAACCTTCCCGTGCGTCCGACGGCGCACGCGGACCAGGCGTATATGTCCACTCGCTCCGACGATGCGTTGTTCGATGCGATCTCCGCCGGGGGTTACGTCATGAACCGGAGCAACCGGATGCCTCCGTTCGGCGCGACGCTGACCCGGGATCAGATCTGGGGCCTCGTGCGCTATCTGCGTACCCTGTGTCATTGTGAAGGTCCGGCATGGTCGCGCGACGATCGTTGAAGCGCCCCGGCCTTGGGGTGGGGCTCGGGCTGGCTGCGGTCGCGGTGGTCGCGGTCCTGGCGTGGTGGTTGCGAGGTCGGAGCCCGGGCGCCGGGCGGCTCCCGGGGCCGCCTGGCCGCGCAGCGCACGACACCGGCCCCGCCCCGGCGTTCGCCGAGTTCGTCGGCGCCGAGGCGTGCGCGCAGTGCCATGCTCCGCAATACGACGAGTGGCAGCACTCCACTCACGGCAACGCCGGAGGGCCTCCCACGCCGGCGCGCGTCATCGCGCCGTTCAACGGCCAGCCGATCCGCTTCCGCGACGCCGTGGTCACGCCGTCGGTGACCGCGGCGGGAGCGTTCACCTTCACAGTGGCCCAGGAGGGCCACCCGCTCCGCGTGTTTCAGGTCGACGACGTGGTCGGCGGCGGGTTCATGGCGGGCGGCGGGACGCAGGCGTTCTTCAGCCGCTTCCCCGACGGCACCGTGCGGTTCCTGCCCTTCGATTACTCGCGAGCCGAGCAGCGGTGGTTCTGTAACACGCTCGGCCGCGCGAACCGCGGCTCCGTCCCGATCACGCAGGCGGTGGCGCTGGCTGACTGCGCGGACTGGCCGCCTTATCGCATCCTCGGCAGCTCCGAGCGCTTCCAGAGCTGCCAGCAGTGCCACGGCAGTCAGATCGAAGTCGCGTTCGACACGAGCAGCCGGCGGTACGAGACCCGGTTCACGACGCTCGCCATCAATTGCGAGTCCTGCCATGGGCCGGGGCGGCGCCATGTCGAGCTCGCCCGCGCGGGCAGAATCGGCGCCGGCGTCGACATCGGCATGCCATCGCTCGCGACCCTGACGAAGGACCAGTCGCTGCAGATCTGCTTCCAGTGCCACGCGGTCAAGACTGCGCTGGAGCCGGGCCACTTCGCCCTGAAGCTCCCGCTGCTCGTCGACCCACTGTATTTCCCCGACGGCCGCATCCGCGCCTTCGCCTACCAGGAGGGGCATCTCTCCAGCGACTGCTACCTGAACGGGTCGATGACGTGTGTGGACTGCCACGACCCGCACACCCAGCGCTATCGTGACCTGAACGGTGCACCGCTCCAAGGCCGGTTCGACAACGGGCAGTGCCTGGAGTGCCATGCGAGCAAGGCAGCGCCGCTGGAGCGTCACACCCACCATCGCGCAGGCTCGCCTGGCAGCCGCTGCGTGGCGTGCCATATGCCGTACTTACAGGAACCCAGCGTCGGTCCTCAGGTCCGCTATGCCCGGTCCGACCACACGATCCCCATCCCGCGCCCGCTGTACGACACCCGGCTGGGCGTCGAGAACGCCTGCCAGCTGTGTCATCGCGACCAAACGGCGCAGCGACTCGCGGCCCAGGTGACCGCCTGGTACGGGGCGCTCAAGCCCCACCCCGCGCCCGTCGCCGCGCTGCTTGCCGCCGACAGCGTGAGCGACCCAGCCGCCGCCGCTCGGTTCATTCTTTCGTCAACCGATGATCGCCACCCCATGCCGGAGTTCGCCGGACTGGCGGCTGTGTTGCAACGGTATGCGAGCCCTGACATGCCCGGGTTGCCCGGCGAGATCACCGATCGGCTCGAGCAGCTCGCCCACAGCGCCGACGCGGACGTAGCGGCGCTCGCGCTTGCGACCCTGCACCTGGCCCGCGGCACCGACCCGACGATCCACCGGTTTCTGGCGAGGCAGCTGCGAGACCTGGGCCCCCGGGACAACCCTGTACGCGCCCGCTGGGCCGGAATACTTGAGATCCGGGGCGGCACATACCTGTCGCGGGGCGATTACGAGAGCGCGCTCGCGGCCTACCGCAAGGCGCTGGAGCTCGAGCCGCGAGATCCAGCGATCGTGCGCAGCCTTGGCGTCGCCTACACGAGGATCGGCGATTACTCGAGCGCGATCGAGCAGCTGCGGCGTAGCCTGGCGTTGCGCCCCGGCCAGCCGCAGGTGCTGGTCGAGCTGGGCTTCGCGCTCATGCAGCAAGGCGACCTGGAGAGCGCCATGGGCGCCTACCGGCAGGCCATCGCCCTCAATCCTTGGGAGCCCGCCGCGCACGCCAACCTGGGCGTCGCATATCTGCGGCGTGGGGCCGTGCAACCCGCCATCGACGCCCTGGAGCAGGCCGTGGCGCTCGACCCCGGCCTCGCCGACGCACACTTCGCGCTCGCCGGTGCCTATGCCCAATTGAGTCAGCTCAAGCGAGCGGCGACGGAGCTGGAGCGGGGCTTGGAATTCGACCCGCACAACGCCGAGGCGCGGCGCATGCTCGAGGCGTTCCGTCACCGATGAAAAAAAAAGAGGCCAGGTCTAGGGACCCGGCCCCTCACTGCGGCGTCACTCTCGTCCGTCGGTCGGCAGGTTGCTTATGGAATCCCCGGCGACAGCAGCTGCCCGCGGCTCTCGCCGGAGGTGTTGTTCGCGGTGTGCACGTTGACGTAGGCGCCGAAGTTATGAATCGCGCTGACCAGCCCGTCGAAAGTCAATGCAGGACTGCCGCTCACCGCCGACGAACCCGACGTGAACGTAGCGCTGCTGGCTACGCTCCCAGCGCCGGTGGGGCAGGCCGGTGCCGTGCCGGCGCCGCACAGATTCACGCGGACCGGGCCCGTGGCGCCCACGGCGGCCGTGTGAATGTGAGCCGCGCTGATCGTGGATGTCGGTGTGCCTGTTAACGTGAGGGTGTAGGTGAGCGTCCCCTGAGCTGTTCCTCCGCCGGCGATCACAACCACCGCCGTGCCGCCTAGCGTCGAGGTCCCTGTCGGAGCCGGTGTCTCGCTCGCGACGGTCAGGGTCGCGGTCCAAGTCGTCGGAACAGAAACGGAATCGCTGCAGGCCACCCCTACGAGCACCGCCAGCACGGCATGTACCATAGACGTCCGCATAGCGTCCCCCTTGTAATTCCTTGTGAAAGTTCTCGCCCGACCAAGACGGCAACCGCCCAGCCCGGTTTCGGAGCGGGTATACTACCGCCTGCTACGGCAGTTGTCGAGAGTCCAGACCGGGGCGAAACCACCCCCCCTGGGCGCCCCGGGGCCTACCCGAACGGGTGAAGGCGCGTGCGGTTGCACCTTGCGGAGTCTCCCCGACCGGCGTTTAGTTAGGGCCGTTGGCTCCTCGCAACACCGGGGGAAGTCCAGCAAATGCCTAGTTTCCGGGAGGAACCTGATCATGCCCCGTTCGCGCTCGCTCCAAGCCGCCGCCGTGCTCCTGGGCCTTCTCGTCGTGGCGTCCGGCGCGAGTGCACAGACGCGCTGGGTCGTCGATTCGAAAGCCAGTCTCGCCTGGTGGCAGATCAACCCCCACCTGCATCACCTCTGGGCGACGACCTGCCCCGGGGAGCCCTCCTGGCGGCCGGGCGAGGGGCGGAGCAGTGGCTGGGCCATCAACCCCGCCCTGGAGCTCGCCGAGAGCGGCTATGGCCTCGTCGACGACACGGTGCATGTGCCGAAGTATCCGCGCCACAGGATTCACGCCGGGGTGTGCGCCGAGGCGGTCCGCGGCGACGTGGTGGCGACCGACACCGTCCACTGGCGCGGCGTGCATGGCAAAGTCGCGGTGGTGGCCGAAGCGCTGATCATGGGGGAGTCGATGCGCGACGTCTCGATGCACCGGGTGCTGCAGACTGGGCAGCATCCGGAGATCACCTTCGCGCTTGACAGCTTCGTGGGCATGACCAGGCGGGGGGACACGCTCAGCGGCAGGGCGGTGGGAACCCTCACCATTCGCGGGGTGGCGAAACCGACCACCGCCGCCGTGAGAGCGTTTCCTGACGCGGGCGGGATGCGCGTGCTCGCCAAGTGGCGCATCCCCGCCACGGATCTGCTCGAGCTCGCGCCGGGACTCGAGTACATCGGCCTGGGCGTGAACACCAGGCTCTGGAAAGACTTCTTCATGGGCACCGACCTCGTCCTGCGCCCCGCGGCAGCGGCCGGGGACTGAGGATAATGACGCTGCGACAGCGGTTTGCGGCTGTGCCCTTGGGTTTCCTCGTTGCGGTGTCCGCCGCCCATGCACAGACGCGCTGGACGGTCGATTCGAAGAACAGTCTCGCATGGTGGCAGGTCAACCCCCACCTCCATCACCTGTGGGCCACGACCTGCCCCGGGGAGCCCTCCTGGCGGCCGGGCGAGGGGCGGAGCAGCGGCTGGGCGATCAACCCCGCCCTCCCTCTCGCCGAGACCGGCTACGGCCTCACGGACGACACCATTCACGTGCCGAAGTATCCGCGCCACAGGATTCACCAAGGGGTGTGCGCGGAGGCGGTCCGGGGCGAGGTGGTGGCGCCGGACACCGTGCACTGGCGCGGAGCGCACGGCCAAGTCGCGGTGGTGGCCGAAGCGCTGATCATGGGGGAGTCGATGCGCGACGTCTCGATGCACCGGGTGCTGCAGACTGGGCAGCATCCGGAGATCACCTTCGCGTTGGATAGCCTCGTAGGCGTGACCAAGCGGGGGGACACGCTCACCGGCACGGCAGTAGGAGCCATCAACATTCGCGGGGTGGCGAAGCCGACCAGGGCCGCCCTGAAAGCGTTCCCCGACGCGGGCGGGTTGCGCGTGCTCGCCAGGTGGCGTGTCCCCCCGATCGATCTGTACGAGTTCACCCCGGGACTGCGGTATATCGATCTCGGCGTGCAGACCAAATTCTGGCGGGACTTCTTCATGGGCGTGGACCTGGTGCTCCGCCCTGCGGCAGCGTCCGGGAACTAGCCGCCTTGCCGGGGTGCCCGAACGGCGTTTAGTTATTCCCCGTCTTTTTGGGCTCCTCGCCACGCTCTGGGCGTCCGACCAACGACTCGTTTGGGGGAATCACAACATGATGCTTCGTTCACGCTCGCTCCACCCGCGGTTGCCGCTCACGCTCGCCGCCGCGTTCGTAGGCCTGCTCACCGCGGCAGCTGCCGCCCACGCGCAGACGCGCTGGGTCATTGACCCGAAGACCAGTTTCGCGTGGTGGCAGATGAGCCCGAACCTGAATCACCTCTGGTCCACGACCTGCCCGGGCGACCCCTCCTGGCGGCCGGGCGAGGGGCGGAGCAGCGGTTGGGCCATCAACCCCAAACTCAAACTGCCTAAGACCGGCTACGCCAACGTCGAGGACACGATCCACATGCCGCTGTACCCTCGCACTGAAGTGCTGCCGGACTGCGCCGAGGCCGTGAAGGGGGAAGTCATGGTGGGGGACATGGAGCACGGGCGCGGGGTGCATGGCGTGGTCTCGGTTCAGGGCGACGCGCTGATCACGGGCGAGGCGATGCGCGACGTCCTCATGCACCAGGTCATGCAGACCGTGCAGTACCCGGAGATCACCTTCGCGGTGGACAGTCTCACGAGCGTGACCAAGCAGGCGGATACGCTCGTCGCTCGGGCGGCCGGTATCCTCACCATACGCGGGGTGGCGAAGCCGACCATCATCGCCGTCAAGGCGTTCCCTGACGCGGGCGGGATGCGCGTGCTCGCCAAGTGGCACGTCCCCGCGACCGACCTGCTCGAGCTGACCCCGAAGCTCCACTCCTTTGGTCTCGGCGTGAACGTCAGACTGTGGAAGGACTTCTTCATGGGCGCGGACCTCTTGTTCCACCGTGCGGGAGGGGCAGCGAACTAAGGGGGACTCCCTGCAGGATCGAAAAAGACACAAGAGGGGCACGGCTTTGCCGCGCCCCTCTTGACGTACCGATAGCTGGCGCCCCTAGTGCTTCTTCTGACTCTCCGCCGCCAGGTAACTGATGAGGGCGTCGATGTCCGCATCGTTCAGGCGCAGATTCGGCATCTTGATCCCCTTCGCGTCAGCCAGGAGGCCCTTCGCGATCGAGTCCGAGTCGTACATCGACTCGGGCGCATGAAGCCACCGCTTCAGCCAGTCCACGCTGCGGCGATCGGTGACGCCGAGCAGGTCCGGACCGGCCTGCTTGCCCTTGCCGATCGAGTGGCAGCCTGTACAGCCGCGGCTCGTGAACAACGACTTGCCGCGGCTGGCGAGGGCCGGGTTGGCCTGGGCTTGAGCGATCGAGCCAACCAGCAGCAGCGCTCCGACGATCAGGGTGCACAACCCGAGCTGGGTCGCACGAATCGATGTACGCATCATTGCGCCGGCACTCCCCTGTCTGACGTTAGGATGGGTGAAACTTGGAGCTCCACTCGGAGTCCGACCCAGTATACCCGCCGTCCGGCCAAGGTGCCATGTCTCCACGACCGTTTCACCTTGCGCCTCACCGAGGGTGCCGGAACAGGCGGTTCCAGCGAATCCGGAAGGGATCCGTGGCGACGCTCATATAGATGAACAGCGTCCGCCCCACGATATGAGAGCGCGGCAGGAAGCCCCAGTAGCGACTGTCGTAGGATTCGTCCCGGTTGTCGCCCATCACGAAGAAGCTGTCGCGCGGGACGACGATCGGACCCCAGTCGTGCGTCGTGGGACGGTAGGCGGCGGGGTTGCGGCCCACGTAGTGGGGCAGCTGCAAGGCCCGCATTTGTCGCAGCCGGAAGTCCGCCTCTGGGGGAGGGCTCGCGCCTCCCGCCCCACCCAGGTGCAGCGCGTAGGGCTCGTCCAGCCGCCGTCCGTTGCGCAGCACGGTGTCGTGCACCATCTGGAGGGTGTCGCCCGGCGCGCCGATTACGCGCTTCACGATGTCGAGATTGGGCGTGGAGTCTTCGACCGAGCGAAAGATGACGACCCCGCCGCGCTGCGGCTCCGCGTACCCGGGCAGGCGCAGGAAGCGTAACCCGACGAGCGGGATCTCGAGCTCGCCGCCGTACGCCGCCTTGTCCACGAATAGGAAGTCACCGATGAGGAGCGTGTTCTCCATGCTCCCCGAGGGAATCCGGAACGCCTCGATGACGTACGATCGCAGGATGATCCAGATGACCAACGCGACGCCGATCGATTTGATCCACCCCAGGGCCCAGGCCCGAAAGCTCTGTGGCGGGTTGTTCAGGGGTGCTCCACCCAATCCGCGATGAAGACGTTCGACTCGTGCGGCGCCTTGCGGCCGCGCCCCGAGATCCAGACGAAGCGCTGGCCGTCAGGGGAGAACATCGGGAAGGCGTCGAACTCGGGGGACGTGGTGATCTGCTCGAGCCCCGTGCCGTCGACATGCACCAGGTAGAGGTCGAAGTCGAGGCCTTCGGGGTGCTTGTAGTTCGAGGCGAAGATGATGCGTTTCCCGTCGGGATGGAAATAGGGGGCGAAGCTCGGGCCGGGGACGTGGATCACCATGCGCTGGTTCGAGCCGTCGACGTTCATCACCCAGATGTCCATGCGGCTGGGACGGACGAGGTGCTGGCTCAGGAGGGTGAGGTACTCAGCCGAGTCCGCCGCCGTCTGCGGATGGAAGGCGCGGTACACGATCAGCTTGCCGTCGGGTGAGAAGTACGGCCCGCCGTCGTAGCCCAGGGTGTGTGTCAGGCGGCGCACGTCGCTGCCGTCCACGTTCATCATGTAGATGTCGAGGTCCCCGTCCTTGAGCGACGTGAACACGATCCTCTTCCCGTCGGGCGACAGCGTGCCCTCGGCGGTGTAGGCGCGATTCGCGGTGAGGGGTCGCCGGTCCGAGCCGTCGGGGTTCGCCGTATAGATGTCGTAGGGGTACAGGGCCCACACGTAGCCCTTCGAGTAGTCAGGCCGCGGGGGACAGGCGGAGTCGACGGCTTCCGTGCTCGAGTAGAAGATGCGACGGTCGTGATCGAAGAAGTACCCGCACGTGGTGCGGCCGCGGCCGTCGGAGACCCGGCGCAGCCCGCTCCCGTCGATCCCCATCACGTACATCTGATCGCACTGCTCCGCGGGTCCGGTGCGCTGGAAGATCAAGAGGCGCCCCGCCGCGGAGAAATACGCCTCGGCATTCTGCCCGCCGAAGGTCAGCTGCCGGATGTTGCGAAGGTGGACTTCGCCTGAGTCGGGCGGCACCGTCACCTGGAGCAGCCCGAGCAGCAAGAGTGGCGCGGCGCTCATAGGCGTGGGAAGCTAGATACGGCGAAGACTTTGGGCAACTGATATAATTAACGCGCCCATGAACGATCCCAAGGCCCGCCGCTCGCACCCGCCGCTCGAGGATGCGCTCGGCAAGATGTGCTCCGAAGGCAAGCAGCTCGCGGAGTACCTGTGGCAGGTGCCCGATGACGCGGGCGCGCGCGAGCGGCTCGTCGCGCTGCTCGGCGGCATCGCCGCCGAGAGCGCCAAGCAGGGCCGCCGCGAGATGCCCATCATCTGCGCTGAGCTCACGAGGGTGGCCAAGGCGACCCCGAGCCCGCAGCAGGTCGACTTGCTGGTGAACGGCTTCGACCGGCTGTACCAATTGTGGCAGGCCGCCAAGTCCGGCCTGCTCTGACCCGCCCCCGCCCCGGAGACCACGAGATGACGCACGCCGTCGCCGCTCGCCCCACGAGCCTCGACTTGCTCTGCATCAACACCGTCCGCACGCTCGCGATGGACGCGGTCCAGAAGGCGAACTCGGGCCATCCCGGGACGCCGATGGCGCTCGCCCCGACCGCCTACGTCCTGTGGCAGCGACATCTGCGGTACAATCCCGCCAATCCCGCCTGGCCGGGGCGCGATCGCTTCGTGCTGTCGTGCGGACACGCGTGCATGCTGCAGTACGCCGCCCTCTACCTCACAGGGTACGACCTGTCGCTCGATGACTTGAAGCAGTTCCGGCAGTGGGGGAGCAAGACGCCGGGCCACACCGAGTACGGGCACACTCCGGGCGTCGAGGTCACCACGGGGCCGCTCGGCCAGGGAGTGGGCAACGCCGTGGGTATGGCGCTGGCCGAGGCGCACCTGGCGGCGACCTTCAACCGCCCCGGCCACACCGTCGTCGACCACCACACCTATTTCCTCTGCTCGGACGGCGACCTGATGGAGGGCGTCTCGCACGAAGCCGCCTCGTTCGCCGGCCACTTGAAGCTCGGGAAGCTGATCGGGATCTATGACGACAATCACATCACGATCGACGGCAAGACCGAGCTCACGTTCTCTGACGACACCGCCAAGCGGTTCGAGGGCTACGGCTGGCACGTCGAGCGAGTGGCGGACGGCAACGATCTCGGCGCCCTCGACGCCTGTCTCGCCGCCGCGCGGCGCGTCACGGACCGCCCATCGCTCATCATCGTGCGCACGCACATCGCCTTCGGCAGCCCGCACAAACAGGACACCGCCGCCGCCCACGGCGCGCCGCTCGGCGACGAGGAGGTGAAGCTCACCAAGCAGAACCTCGGCTGGCCCAGCCTCGAGCCGTTCCACGTGCCCGAGGAGGCGCTCGCCCACTGGCGCCGGGCGCAGGAGCGGGGCGCCCGCCTCGAGGTCGAGTGGCAGCAGAAGTACGCCGCCTACCGCGCGGCCCACCCCGACCTCGCCGCCGAGCTCGAGCGCCGGCTCGCGGGCCGGCTCCCCGACGGATGGGACGCCGACCTCCCGACGTTCACCACCAAGGACGCCCAGGCGACGCGTGCGGCGTCCGGCAAGGTCCTGGCGGCCCTCGCCCCCAAGCTCCCCGAGCTGATCGGCGGCTCGGCGGACCTGGCGGAGTCGACCAACCTGGTGTTCCACAACGGCGGGGACTTGGGCGCCGGCAACCTCCGGGGCCGCAACGTGCACTTCGGCATTCGCGAGCACGCGATGGGCGCCGTGATGAATGGCATGGCGCTGCATGGCGGGGTGCGGCCGGTCGGCTCCACCTTCCTCATCTTCTCGGAGTACATGCGGCCGCCGATCCGGCTCGCGGCGCTGAGTCACATTGCGGCGCTGTACGTCTTCACCCACGACTCGATCGGCCTCGGCGAGGACGGGCCCACCCACCAGCCGATCGAGCAGCTGGCGTCGCTCCGCGCCATCCCCAACGTCACCGTCATCCGCCCGGGCGACGCTACCGAAGTCGTGGAGGCGTGGCGCGCCGCCCTGTCGCACCGCGACGGGCCGGTGGCCCTGGTGCTCACGCGCCAGAAAGTCGCCGTCATCGACCGCGCGAAGTACGCCCCGGCCGCCGGCCTGCGGCAGGGGGCGTACGTCCTGGCGGACGCGCCCGGCGGGGGGCGCCCCGCGGTCATCCTGATCGGCACCGGCTCGGAACTGGAGCTGGTGGTGGGGGCCTACGAGAAGCTCGCGGCCGAAGGGATTGCGGCACGCGTGGTGAGCATGCCCTGCATGGAGTTCTTCGCACGCCAGCCCCGGGAATACCGCGACGCGGTCCTCCCGCCGTCGGTGGGGGCGCGCCTCGCGGTCGAAGCTGCCGCGCCGCAGCCCTGGTATCGCTGGGTGGGCGATCGCGGCGCCGTGCTCGGGATCGAGCGCTTCGGTGCGTCCGCGCCGGCTCCGCGGATCTACCAGGAGCTGGGCCTGACGGTCGAGAACGTGGTGAGGAAAGCCAAGGATCTCCTGGGCGGTCTAACCGCCTAACCGCCCAATTACCTCCCGCGCTGCCTCACGTCCCGAGCGCACGCACGCCGACACGCCGGCCCGATCTACCCCCGCTCCGGCGATCGCGATGGGCGGCAGCCGCGCGAGGCGGTCGCGGATCGCTGCGACGTGGGCGGCGTGCCGCGGCCGGTAGCGCGGCAGACCCCGCACCCAGTGAAACGCTCGGGTCCAGAGCGGGGCCCCCGAGATCGCCAGCACCTTCGCGAGCTCCGCGTGCGCGATCGCGGCGGGGTCCTCCGCTACGGGCGCCAGGAAGGCCCGCAATAGCAGGAACCCCGCGGGGGCGCGATCCGGGTACTTGAGCGACGCGTAGGTGCAGGCCCGCAGCGGCACGTCCGCCGCGAGCTGCGTGACGAAGCCCGTGCCCTCCAGCGGAGCGGCCACCTGCTCGCGGCGGTAGGCAAGGGAGACGGTGAGACTTGGGAAGTAGAGGACATCGTCCAGGTCGCGCGCCGGCGAGACGCCGAGACCCGCCAGGAGGCGCGCCGTCGCCCAAGCCGGCACGGCGCAGACTACCCCCTCCACCTCTACTGCCGCGCCTCGCGTGAGCGCGAGCCGGTAGCCGTGCGACGATCGGGCGATTGCCGCCACGCCGCTCGCCGTCGCCACTGCGGACCCGAGCTTCGCGACGAGCGCGTCCACGATGTCCCCCATGCCGCCCGCGAAGCTGCGGAAGCCCTTGCTCAGGTCCTCCTGCCCGGGCTCGCTGATGCCGAGCAGGGCGGCGGCGCGGCCCTCCTCCAGCGGCTCGAGCCGCGCCCCGGTCCACAGGTAGGAGCCCTTCGCGACCTGGTCCACGAGCCGCTGGCCGATGCCCACCTCGCGGGCGAGCTCCTGGAGGTCCGGCTCGGCGGCGAGGAAGCCGTCGGGGCCTCCCTCGACCACGAAGCCTTCCCGATGCTCGGTGACGATCACGCCCCCGGCGCGCCGCTCGCTCTCGAGCACCACCGGCTGGCCGCCGCTCCGCACCACCTCCCACGCCGCCGCCAGCCCCGTGACGCCAGCACCGATCACCCCGACGCGGGGGGGGGTGGCGGGGGGGGTCACAGCCAGCCGCGGTCAGCTGCCGTCTGCCGAACCAGCTGCACCAGCGTCGCGACGAGCATGGGATCGGCGTTGAGCGAGCGCGTGCGCTCCAGCCGCACCCCGAGCCGCCGGGCGAGTGCGCGGTACTCGACATCGATGTCGTAGAGAATCTCCACGTGGTCGCACACGAACCCGATGGGGACGATGAGAAAGGAATCGTGCCCGGCGCGGGCGAGCTGCTGGATCACCTCCGCGGCGTCCGGCCCGAGCCAGGGCTCGGGTGTCGCGCCGGCGCTCTGAAACGCGAAGTGCCAGACGGCGAGGTCTTCCCGAGCGGCCACCGCGGCGGCGCTCGCGCGCAGCTCGTCGGGGTAGGGATCGCCGCTTGCGATGATACGCTGCGGCAGACTGTGGGCCGTGAACACCACCTGCACCCGCTCCGGAGCGGGGAAGCGGGCGCGGGCTTCGCGGAGCCGCGCCGCGACCGCGTCCACGAACGCGGGGTGATCGCCCCAGCGCCGCACCAGCGCCGGCTCGAGTCGACCGTCGGCCGCCTCCAGCAGCTTCTTCTCATAGGCCCCGACGGACATGGCAGAGTAGTGGGGCGCCATGACGATCCCTACCAAGCGGCGGTACCCCGCCGCCACGATGCGCTCCACCGTCTCTCTGATGTAGGGGTGCCAGTGACGCATGCCGACGAAGGTGGGAAACCGCGGGCCCGCGGTCTCCGCGAGCGCCGCGGCTTGGGCTTCGGTCAGCTCACGGAGGGGGGAGCGCCCCCCGATCTTGGCGTAGCGCTCGCGGATCTCTTCCACGAGCTCAGGCGCCGTGGGGCGACCCCCGCGCACGTCGAGCAGGTACGGCTCGACGTCGGCGAGGCTCTCGGGCCCGCCGTACGCCATGAGCAGCACCGGGACGGCATCAGCACCCATGCACCAGCTCCACGACGGCCTGCAGCGCTTCGACCGGCGTATCGGGGAGGACGCCGTGGCCGAGGTTGAAGATGTGGCCGGGCCGGCGCCCGGCGCGGCTGAGGACGTCGCGCACCCGCGCCTCGAGCGTGGCGCGCGGAGCGAGCAGCGTGGCGGGGTCCAGGTTCCCTTGGATCGCCTGCGCCGGGCCGATGCGCTGCCACGCCGCGTCCAGCGGGATGCGCCAATCGACGCCGATCACGTCGCCGCCCGCCGCCGCGAAGTCCTCGAGGAAGCCCGCGGTGCCGGTGCCGAAGTGGATCACGGGGACACCGGCGCCGGCGGCCAGCTCGAGCGCTCGCCGGCTGTGCGGCTGGACGTAGGCGCGGTAGTCCTCGGAGGACAGGCACCCGACCCAACTGTCGAACAGTTGCAATGCCCGCGCGCCGGCTGTCGCTTGGACGGCGAGGTAGCCTCCGACCAGCTCGGCAAGGCGCTCCAGCAGCGCGTGCCAGGCGCGGGGCTCGTCGTACATGAAGCGCTTGGTCACGTTGAAGGTGCGGCTCGAGCCCCCCTCGATCGCGTAGCTCGCGAGGGTGAACGGCGCGCCCGCGAACCCGATGAGGGGCACCGCTGGCGGTAACGCGGCAACCGCGAGGCGCACGGCCTCGAGCACGTAGGCGAGGTCCCGGGCGGGGTCGACCCGCGGCAGCGCGGCCACCTGCGCGGCGTCTCGAATCGGGCGCGCGATCGCGGGCCCTTCACCGGCCGTGAAGGCGAGGCCCAGCCCCAGTGGCTCGA
>WNGG01014086.1_pt1 | contig 14431 bp, 13 predicted proteins | sample 5400661 | NCBI WGS metagenome assembly WNGG01 (sample SAMN13153372, study PRJNA577476) | soil metagenome | isolation source: 100 cm soil or saprolite under Garry oak tree replicate 1 | place: USA:California | collected 2016-06-15
GCGTCGAGGCGCTGCGGCTGGCGGAAGCATTTCGCGCGCGCGTGATCGACGCCACCACCGAAAGCTTCGTGTTCGAAATCACCGGCAATTCCGCCAAGATCAACAAGTTCATCGACCTGATGCGCCCGCTCGGCCTTGTCGAGGTTTCGCGCACCGGTGTCGCCGCGATCGGCCGCGGCGCAGAAGGGATGTGAATCATGCTGGCCCGCGACTGGTATTATAACGAGCGGCGGCAGATCGGTCTCGATACCGCGGTCGCCTCGATCTACAACCTGGATGACGACAGCGACCTGCGCGCCCGCGCGGCGCTGACCATGCTCGGCGTGCAACGCGGCTGGCGGGTGGCCGATATCGGCTGCGGCAACGGCGTGCTGGCCTGCGAGGCGGCGATGATGGGCGCCGAGGTCGACGCCATCGATATATCGCCGGCCATGCTGGCGCTCGCCAAAATCCAGGCGAGCGACCGGAAAATTGCGATCCGGACCCAGTCGGCGGGCTTGTTGAGCTTCGCCTATCAGCCTGACACCTATGACCTGATGGTCAGCGAGTTCACGCTGCATCATCTGCCGGATTTCTGGAAAGCGGTGGCGCTGTCGCGGATCCATGCCGCGCTGAAGCCCGGGGCGAATTTCTATCTGCGCGATATCGTGTTCGTCAGCATGCCGGACGGTTCCGAGCGCGGCGTCGAGGCGTGGGCAGACTTCAATACCAAGAACCACGACTTCGCGCGCGACAGCGTTGTCACCCACATGCGCGACGAATATTCAACCTTCGGCTGGGTGATGGAGCGCATGCTCACCGACGCCGGCTTCCAGCTGGTCTCGGCCGATTATCACGCGCCGCTGCACGGCACTTATCTGTTGCGCAAACCGAAATCCGGCGAGCAAAGCTAGAGCGACGTCGATGAAGCCGGTCGACGTCAGCCTCGCCGTCATGGTGGCGGTGATCTGGGGGCTTGCCTTTGTCGCGAGCCGGCTTGCGCTCGACGAATTTTCGCCGGAGCTGATGACGACATTGCGTTTCGCCATCGCGGCATTGCCGTGTCTGTTCGTGCCGCGGCCGAAAGTCTCGTGGCCTGTCCTGATCTCCATCAGCTTCACGCTGTTTCTCGGCCAGTTCCTGGCGCAGGCATTTGCCATCGCGCACGGCGTACCGGTCGGCCTTTCCAGCGTGATCGTGCAGAGCCAGGCGCTGTTCACCATCGCCTTCGCGGCGGCCGTGTTCGGCGAACTTCCGACCCGCTCGCAGGCCGTGGGCATCGGCATCGCCACCCTCGGGCTTTTGACGATTTGCGGCACGGTCGGGTATGACTTCAGCGTCGCCGCATTCGCCGTGGTGATGATTTGCCCGGTCAGTTTCGCGATCGGAAACCTGCTGCTGCGGCGTGCGCAGGATGTCAGGATGTTCGATCTGTTCGCGTGGCTGTGTCTTGCCGCGGCAATACCGCTGTCCGCGCTGACGCTCTTGACCAATGGGCCGCAGCCGACGTGGCACGCGCTGTCGCACATGTCGTTGACCGGTCTTGTCTGCATACTGGGCCTCGGCGGCATATCCACCAGTATCGCCTATTGGCTGTGGGGCCGGCTGTTGCGCGATTACACCGCCGCGCAAGTGGTGCCGTTTGCGCTGCTGGTGCCGTTCGTCGGCTCGGCCGCATCGAGCGCCGTGTTCGGCGAGACCTTCGGGCCGTTGCGATTGGCCGGCATGGTCACCGTGGTCGGCGGCATCGCCGTCATGCTGTTGTCGAAGCGGCCGCCGGCGCTGCCTGCCGCCGCATAAAGAAGAAGAAAAAAATGAGCACTGCCATGTCGCAACCGCTCCTGATCGCTTTTGTCATGTTCGCCGCCGTGATGTTCTTCACGCCGGGGCCGAACAACATCATGCTGCTGTCGTCCGGCTTAACTTACGGCTTCCGCTCAACCCTGCCGCACATTGCGGGTATCACGTTCGGCTTTGCCTTCATGATTGGGACGGTAGGCCTTGGGCTCGGAACCATCTTCATCACGTATCCGGTGCTGCAGACGATTCTCAAATATGCCGGCGTTGCGTATCTGATCTATCTCGCCGCAGCGATCGCGATGTCCGGGCCGGTCAAGCCTGATCGGGACAACCGGCGCGGGCCGATGACATTCTGGGGCGCCGCGATGTTCCAGTGGATCAATGCCAAGGGCTGGGTGATGGTGATCGGCACCATGACCGCCTATGCGGGCATCGCCAACTTTCCCTGGAACATCACGATCCAGGTCATGCTTAGCCTGGTGCTGGGAGCTGTGTCCTGCTCGGCCTGGGCGCTGTTCGGCAGCGCGCTTCGGCCTTTGCTGACGTCGCCCCGGCTGGTGCGAACGTTCAACATCGTCATGGCCATGCTGCTGTTGGCCTCGCTCTATCCGGTCTTCATGGACGCATGATGCCGCGGCGCGCCATGCAGAAACGGGTTTCCCCTAAGGCTAAAAATAGACTAGACAACGCCGGAAATCGCCAGCCAGACCAGCGCGCTGGGCCGGCGTCCCCAGTGACGGACCGAGACTTCAGAAAACAGGACGATCCGGGCAAATCCGCCCGGCCAGCCAAGAGGAACGACCATGCGTGTTTATTATGATCGCGACGCCGACCTGAACCTCATCAAGGGCAAGAAGGTCTGCATCGTCGGCTATGGCAGCCAGGGCCATGCCCATGCGCTGAACCTGAAGGATTCCGGCGTCAAGGACGTCGCCATCGCGCTGCGCAAGGGCTCGGCCTCCGCCAAGAAGGCGGAGACCGCGGGCTTCAAGGTGATGGAAGTCGCCGAAGCCGCGAAGTGGGCCGACGTGATGATGATGCTGACCCCCGACGAATTGCAGGGCGACATCTACCGCGATCATTTGCACGCCAACATGAAAAACGGCGCGGCGCTGTTGTTCGCCCACGGCCTCAACGTGCATTTCAACCTGCTCGAGCCGCGCACCGATCTCGACGTTTTGATGATCGCGCCGAAGGGGCCTGGCCATACCGTGCGTTCGGAATATCAGCGCGGCGGCGGCGTGCCCTGCCTGATCGCGATCCACAAGGACCCCTCCGGCAACGCGCATGACCTCGGCCTCAGCTACGCTTCCGCGATCGGCGGCGGCCGCGCCGGCATCATCGAGACCTCGTTCAAGGAAGAGTGCGAGACCGACCTGTTCGGCGAGCAGGTGGTGCTGTGTGGCGGGCTGGTCGAACTGATCAAGGGCGGCTTCGAGACGCTGGTCGAAGCCGGCTACGCGCCGGAGATGGCCTACTTCGAATGCCTGCACGAGGTGAAGCTGATCGTCGACCTGATCTATGAAGGCGGCATCGCCAACATGAATTACTCGATCTCCAACACCGCCGAATATGGCGAATACGTCACCGGCCCGCGCATCGTCACCGCCGAGACCAAGGCGGAGATGAAGCGCGTGCTCGACGACATCCAGTCCGGAAAATTCGCGCGGGACTGGATGCTGGAAAACAAGGTCAACCAGACCTCGTTCAAGGCGACACGCGCCAAGCTCGCGCAGCATCCGATCGAGGAGGTCGGCGTCAAGCTGCGCGACATGATGCCGTGGATCAAGAAGGGCGCGCTGGTCGACAAGACCAAGAACTGATTTTGGAACGTTCCCCGGACGCAGCGCAGCGCGCCGCTCTTGCGGCGTGGTGCGCTGCTGATCCGGGGTCCATGGCTGGGACGGAGTCTATTAACGTTCGGTCCCGGCTCTGCGGACCAGCGTGACCGGACGATGCTTCGCATCGCCGGGAGAACGCTGCACCGCGTCCGGGACACGCTCCTCTCCCGGTCGGAACGAAAACTCTACTTCTCGAGTTTGTTGTGAACCTGCCAGAAACGCAGGGTGCGCTGGGCGGTTTCCACCGACAGCTTGCCGTAATCCTTGAAGGCGACCTTCATCGTTAGTTCGTCGATTTTCGGCTTGACCGGCCGGTTTTGCAGAACCGATTCCACAGCCTGCCAGCTCAACCCGGCCGATTTACAGGGAATCAGGATGAGGTCGGCTCGGGGACCTTCCAGCAGCCGCGCCATCATTTCGGTCGGCGCATTGTTGAGAATGGCCAGCGACGCGGATACTTCGTCGAACTTCTTGGTTTCGGCAAACTTGACGATGGCCGCATCGTCGAGCTCGTTCATGCCCTTCAGCAGCTTCACGAGTTGTTCGACGCGGGTGAAATCCCGGGCCGACGCATCGTCTCGCACCGCGCTGGCGATACCCTTCAGGATCCGCTTGATCTCTTCCTGGAGTTCGGGAGGAGCCACCGACATCAGCCTGGCGCGAACCGCGTCCGTTGCGCGTCGCAACAGCTCGCGCAGGAATTTGAGAGGAAGGTCGATACGAAGCCCAAGGATCTCGGTGAGGTCGTCATCTGTTTCCGCACGCGCGACGATGCCGGAATAGCCGGCCTCGGAAAAGCGCGCGCTCGCATTGTTGGCGAGCTTTCGAATGACCTTGCGTTCGCCGCGATCGACGATGACATCGGTGACGGCTTCCGGGAGGTTGGTCCGGCTCGAAATGGCGAACAGATGATCCTGGCCTCTGGTGCTGGCAATCTCGACGAGGTCGCTTGTCCTCAGGCGGCTGGAGTTGGCCAGGATTTCGCCGGCCACGGCGATGTCGTTGTCCCGTGCAAGGTGTTGGATGACTTCGAACGGTGCGTAGTCGAGCGGCGCCAGGCGCTGGCTGAGTTCGGCTTTCGCGCGGCTTTCAACGCGGGCGATGAGAATGCAAAGCACATCGTCGAAGACCTGGACTTGATCTTCGCTGAGGCGGTCGCCTTCATGCAGGAAAAGATCCGTCACCTGCCTGAGGGTGCCAACCCGCTTCTCCGACGAGCCGTTCCTGACGGCGTCTTCGAGTTCGGCGATGATGGAATATTGTTGCAAGATCTGCCCCATGTCTCTTTTTCGACCTACCCCGGAAGGAACCCGGTTCCCAGAAAGTCGAGAAAGTCGCGGGAATTCAAGCATGACAGTATTCATCGCCGTCCTACGCTCTCGTTAAATTGGCTCCCCGTAGAACTACCGGGTGCGGGTGCCGTGCAATCGAAGCTTATTGCTGCGCCGCAGCGCGGGCGCTTTACGTGACAAATCGTCTCTGGCAATTGCGGTTTCCCCGACGTCTCCTGCCTTACGGTAAAGCCGCACCCCTGCTATCGTCGATCCCATCGCAAAAACACTGAGGAAACTGTCCGACAAAAGCCGTCACACCTGGCCCGCACCCGAGGAGGAAATTCATGAAGCGCAGCGCTAAGGATTTCATCAGGACGCTTGGACTTTCGCTTGGACTTGCCGGATTAATCATCGCCGCGGCCTCCGTGTCCGCTGCCGCGCAGAAAAAATACGATACCGGCGTCACCGACACGGCAATCAAGATCGGCAACATCATGCCGTACAGCGGGCCGGCATCCGCCTATGGCATCATCGGCAAGACGATGAGCGCCTATTTCCGGATGATCAACGACAATGGCGGCGTCAACGGCCGCAAGATCAATTTCATTTCCTATGACGACGCCTACAGCCCGCCGAAAACCGTGGAGCAGGCGCGCAAGCTGGTCGAGAGCGACGAGGTGTTCCTGATCTTCGCGCCGCTCGGCACCGCGAGCAACGCGGCGATCCAGAAATACATGAACACCATGAAGGTGCCGCAGCTGTTCGTCGCCACCGGCGCGTCGCGCTGGGGCGATCCGGAGCACTTCCCGTGGACTATCGGCTGGCAGCCAAACTACCGGGCCGAAGCGCGCATCTACGCGACCTACATCCTGCAGCATCATCCCAATGCCAGGATCGGTGTGCTGTATCAGAACGACGATTTCGGCAAGGACTACGTGCTCGGACTCAAGGACGTGCTGCGCGACAAATACAACGCCATGGTCGTCGCCAGCATCCCCTACGAGATCAGCATGCCGACGGTGGACTCCCAGGTGGTGGCGATCAAGAGCGCGAACCCGGATATCTTCGTCAATATCGGAACGCCGAAATTCGCCGCCCAGGCGATCAAGAAGGTCGCCGAACTCGGCTGGCATCCGATCCATATCATGACCAACGTGTCGGCTTCGGTTGGCGCCGTGCTCAAGCCAGCCGGTCTCGACAACGCCAAAGGCATTCTCAGTGCCCACTACCAGATGGACGTCACCGACCCGCAATGGGAAAGCTATCCGGGCATGCAGAAATATCGCGCCTTCATGGCGAAGTACTATCCGGAAGCCGACAAGTCCGAGAGCGGGCCGCTCACCGGCCCGATCATCGACGGCCACGCCGAGTAGGGACGCGCGGGTGCACTTGTCTTCTTGAGGTGCTATCGTCGTCATGGCGAGGAGCGTCGTTATGACGTGAAGGACCAATCATGCAATCTGTCGTCATCACCGGCGCGTCCACCGGCATCGGCTGGGCGACCGCGAAACTGCTGCTCGATCGCGGATTTCGCGTATTCGGCAACGTACGCAAGCAGGCCGACGCCGACCGCCTGAAGCGCGAATTCGGCGCGAATTTTACCGCGCTGCGGTTCGATGTCACCAACGAGGCCGCGGTGCGGGGAGCCGCGCACCAGGTGCGCAGGGCGCTGCGCGGCGAGACGCTGTTTGGGCTGGTCAACAATGCCGGCATCGCGGTGCCGGGGCCGGTGCTCGAGCTCGCGGCCGACGAATTCCGCCGTCAGATGGACGTCAACATCATCGGGCCTGTTATCGTCACCCAGGCGTTCGGTCCGTTGCTCGGGTCCGATCCGTCGCTGAAGGGGCCGAAGGGGCGGATCGTGATGATCAGCTCGGTGGCCGGCAAGAACGGCAACCCGATGATGTCGGCCTATTCGGCCTCCAAGCACGCGGTCGAGGGACTGTCCGAAAGCCTGCGCCGCGAATTGATGCTGTTTGGGATCGACGTCGTCATCATCGCGCCGGGTGCTGTGAAGACGCCGATCTGGAGCAAGGCCGAGGAAGTCGACATATCCGCCTACCAGAACTCGCCTTTTTTCCCGGCGCTGGAAAAAATCCGCAAATTCATGCTGCATCTCAGCGAAATCGGATTGCCGCCGGAGAAGATCGCCGAACGGATCGCCGACGCCCTGACATCGCGCCGTCCAAAGGTGCGCTACACCATCACGCCGGAGCCGATGCGATACCTGATGGCGGCCATCCTGCCGAAGCGGATGGCCGACAAGATCATCGCCAAGCGCCTCGGGCTGTTGCCGCAGGCGTGAGCCGGCGGCTTATCCCGCCCGCACCGTTCGCGTTGAGCGCGCCGACGCCATGGCGATCAGCCGCAGCGCTGTCACCGCCAGCAGCGGGATCAGGAACAGGCCATACAGCGGCATGTCCGGAATCCGCTTGCCGAATGCGACCATGAACTGAAACAAAAGATAGTAGCCGCCGGTGAGATGCAGGATGCGCCAGGCGCGCGGGCCGATCGCTGTGGCTGCGCGATCGAACGAGGTCGCGGCCATCGCGATGATGAACGCGTAGCCCACGCCGCCGAAGATATAGGAAGCGGTGGAGGTTGAGGCCGCATAGCCGGCGGGATCCGCAATGGCAAAGCAGACAATCGCAACGGCGTGGATGGCGTGCGACGCGGCGAAGGTGACGCCGAGGTAGCGCCGGTTGCGGCGCTGCCATCGCGTCCATGGGTTCGGCCATAGCCGCGCCAGCGCCGCGGCGCTGAAGGCCAGGCAGAAGAACAATAGCGAGGTTCGCGCCGTGAAGCGGATCACCATGCGCACGCCGTCGACCTCGAACTGCCGCATGCCCGCGATCCAGATCGACAGTACGATCAGCACCAGCGTCAGCACGGCGAACAGCCGCCAGCCTTCGAACCAGTTTTTTGGATGCGATGGCATGGCGGTTCCTCCGGTGAATGATGTAATCACCAATTACATTGCGCGCAGCGTCGCCGTCAATCGTGTATGCAGTGCTTACATTCACGTTTCGTTGATGCTAGAACAGCGCATGTCCCTGTCCGCCAGACCAAAACGCAGGCCCGCCCACCGCCCGTCGCCGCCTCCGAAGCCCTACCATCACGGCGATCTCAGGCGCGTATTGATCGACGCGGCGCTGGGATTGGCCGAGGAGGGCGGCGCCGAGGCCGTCAGCGTGCGTGAGGCCGCACGCCGCGCCGGGGTGTCGCCGGGCGCACCGTTCCGGCACTTCCCGAGCCGCGTCGCCCTGATGACGGCGGTGGCCGAGGAAGCGCAGCGGCGCTTTCGCGCCGAGATCGAGGTGGCGTTGTCCGAGGCTCCGGCCGGCGACCCGCTGGCGCGGTTTCGGGCCCTTGGGATGGCATATTTGCGCTGGGCGATGCGTAACCCGGCCCATTTCGAGATCATCTCGAACGGCCGGTTTTTCGACCACGGCAAGGCAACCGAGCTGTCACGGGACAACGCCGAGCTGATCGGCATGACCGAGCAGGCGCTGGCGGATGCGTCCGCCAAAGGCCAGTTGCGCGTCCCCGACCTGAACCGGGTCCAGATTGCCGGCCGCGCTTTGGTTTACGGCTTTGCCCGGATGAACATCGACGGTCATTTTCCGCGCTGGGGTGTCGCGGAAGCAGAGGCCGAGCGCACCGCCGAGGCGATCCTCGATCTGTTCATCGCGGGCATTGCCAGACGTCCGGACTGACGTTCCGGCGGTTAAAGCGTTAATGCCCGGGGGACGCCTTCGTCGCGCGCTCCGAATTCGGCAAATTCATTGCGTGTTCATGACCGTTCAATTACATTTTCATGACATGCCGCAGGCTCCGGCTGCGTCATGCGTCTCCTGGTCATCTCCAGCAAAGGCCCAAAGGCAGTGCCGGGTGTAATTGCGTTCCACCCATGGCGCCCGCACCAAATCCAGGTCCGACCGCTTCCGTCGCCGCTAGAGGTCTGGCCGCGATCGGCATCTGGCGGCTGCTTGCCGTCGCGGCGCCGCATCTGGCGGCGCTGGCCGTCATGTTTCAGACCGAAGTCGACTTCAGTTCGCGCGCCGGCTTTCTGATGTCATGGGGAATCCTGAACTTCTTCTGGATCGCGCTGTTGCGGCGTCCCGCATTGTCGGGCGCGCTGTCGCTGACGCTGGTGGTGGTGCTGATCCTGCTGTCGCGGCTCAAGCACGACATCGTGCAGATGACGGCGAACTTCGTCGACCTGATGGTGATCGACCGCGACACCGCGGCCTTCCTGTTTACGATCTTCCCCAATCTGCGCTGGTCGGTGATCGGCGCCGCGCTCGTCATCATCCCCTCGATGTACGCGCTGTGGTGGCTCGATCCGTTCCGCATCCGGCGGTTGCCGGCGGTGGCCTGCAAGCTGGCGTGTCTTGCCGCACTGGTCGGATATTCCTTTGCGTGGCCGGATGAAGCCTGGCGCGGCTATTACGACGACGGCTATCTGTCGAAGTTCTCCCGCTCCGGCGTCACGGCCGTGTCGGATTTCATCAAATACGGTTTCATGGAATCCGACGCGGTCGCCGCCGAGCGTCTAAAGGTGCCGCTGCTGGATTCCTGCCATCCGGTCGGGCGGCGGCCGAACATCATCATGATCCACGACGAATCCAGCTTCGACATTCGTCAGGCCGCTGGCATCAAGGTGACGGCGGGCTATGGCAGCCATTTCAAATCGTTCGACGGCAAGGAACGCAAATTCCTGGCCGAGAGCAATGGCGGTCCGAGCTGGTTCACCGAATACAACGTGCTCGCCGGGCTCTCGTCGCGTTCGTTCGGCCGGTTTTCCTATTTCGTGACCCGCATCGCGTCAGGCCGCGTCGAGCGCGGACTGCCGTTGGCGCTGCGCCGCTGCGGCTACGACACGACCTCGCTCTATCCGGCCTACGGCGCGTTCATGAGCGCGCGCAGTTTCCAGACCACCACCGGTATCCAGCATTTCTACGACGCGCGCGATCTTGGCGCCAAGGACGTCGAACCCGACAGCTTCTTTTACGATAAAGCCCTGAAGCTGATGTCGCAGGCGCCGCCGACCACGCCGCAGTTCATGTTCGTCTATCTCGCCGCCAATCATTTTCCCTGGGAGACCCGGTTTCGCCCCGACCTGACGCCGTTCTGGCGCAAGCCCGGCAACGAGCCCGTGGTCGACGAGTATCTGCGACGTCAGGCGATGAGCGCCGACGATTACGGTGCGTTCATCGCCGGGCTTAAAAAGAAATTTCCGGCGCAGCCGTTCCTGATCGTGCGCTATGGCGACCACCAGCCGGAATTCTCGCCGCACGTGCTCGATCCCGGTCTCGATGAAGCCGGTGTCGGCAAGAAGCTGGAGAATTACGACCCGCGCTATTACGCGACCTATTACGCCATCGACGCGATCAACTTCGAGCCAGTCCAGAGTCCCGCCGTGATGGACACTATCGACGGGCCCTATCTGCCGTTGGTGATCCAGGAAGCCGCGGGCATCCCGCTCGACCCCTCGTTCGAAGAGCAGAAAAGCATCATGCTGCGCTGCAAGGGCCTGTTCTATGCCTGCAAGGACGGTGCGGAAGCGCGGCGCTTCAACCGGCTCTTGATCGACGCCGGTTTCGTAAAAAACCTCTAGCAGCAAGGGGAGGCCAAAATACCAGCCTCCGTCGAACCTCGAACAAACCGGACCGGCGGTGCAGCATCGCGCGGCGTCCGGTTCTATGCCGGTGCCGGGCTGGTCGCCATGTTGCATCTTGCGGCGTTGGCTGTCCTGCTCGCCACGGAACACGGACCTTTTGCGATCACGCTGTCCCTGCTGGCGTGGGTCTTTGCGAATTGCCTCTTCCTGCTCGTGCTGCCGCGGCCCGGCGTGTCAGCGGCGCTTGCGCTGAGCCTGGTGGCGCTGTTGATCGCGCTGTCGCGCTTCAAGTTCGAGATTTTGCAGCTAACGCTGACATTCCTCGATTTCCTGATCATCGATCGCGACACGTTTTCGTTCCTGCTCTCGGTGTTTCCGCGATTGCGGACGCAGTTGATCGTGGCGGGGGTCCTTGCAGTTCCGGTGTTGTGGGTGATCTGGCGCTCCGATCCGTTTCGCGCAGGTCGCCGCCTTCCGTTGGCGATTCTTGCCGCAACAACCGTGTTGATGTCGGCAATGTCGGTCGCGGCGCCCGAGCAACCGTGGGAGCCGTTCCAGGGCGTCAATCATATTTCCAGTCTCGCGCGCTCGGGTGTGGTGGCGCTGTCGCGGCTGGCTGCGACAGGATGGATAGAGGCCGATCCACCTGCGAGCGGCCCGCTTCGCCTGGCCTCGGGGGCACACGCCGCCAGCTGGCCGGCGCTGCCGCCCAGCGAGCAATGCGACACCACGGCAAGGCGGCCGCATATCATCTTGCTGCTCGACGAGTCGAGCTTCGACATTACCGCCGCGCCCGGCGTCAAGGTGCCGCCAGGGTACTCCGACTACTTCAAGTCCAGTGATGGCACGCGGCGGACCCTGACGGTGGAGGCGACCGGCGGTCCGACATGGTACAGCGAATTGAATGTCCTGACCGGCATGTCGGCGCGATCGTTCGGCGATCTGAAGTTTTACGTCACAAGAATCACCGCGGGCCGTGTCGTCCGTGGACTGCCGCGAGCGCTGCAGCGCTGCGGATACAAGACCTTCTCGCTCTATCCGACCTATGGAGGCTTCCTCGGTGCGCGCACCTTCCAGAAGGGAACCGGCGTCGGCCAGTTCATCGACATGGCGGATATGGGCGTCGATGAGGACAGGCAGCCGGACAAGTTCTATTTCGACCAGGCCTTGAAGGTATTTGCGAGTGAGCCGCCGTCGCAGTCGCCGATCTTCATGTTCGTGTATCTCACGGCCAACCATTTTCCCTGGTGGAACGTCTACCGGCCCGATCTGACGCCGGACTGGACTCCGCTGGGAAATACGGCGGAGACCGACGAATACATTCGTCGCCAAACCGTGACGGCGAAGGACTACCGCGAGTTCACCGCACGGCTGGCGCGCGACTATCCGGATCAATCGTTTCTGGTCTTGCGTTTCGGCGATCATCAACCGGCCATCTCGCAGAAATTGCTTGAGCCTGGCATCGACCGGAAATTGCTGACGCAACGCCTGATGACCGCAGATCGGCGTTACTTCTCGACTTACTATGCGCTCGATGGGATCAATTTCCGACCGGCCGATCTGTCGTCGGCGCTCGAAACCCTCGATGCGGCCTATATCCCGATCGTGATCCAGGAAGCCGCGGGCATCCCGCTCGATCCGTCGTTCGAGGAGCAGAAGAGCATCATGCTGCGCTGCAAGGGCCGGTTCTATGCCTGCAAGAACGGTGCGGAAGCGCGGCGCTTCAACCGGCTCCTGATCGACGCCGGCCTGGTGCGCGGATTGTAGGGCTGGCCCGCGTCAGGGGAACCGCCGCCTTCCCCGGCGCTATTCCGCGACGTTTCGTTGTTTCCGGGATTACCCGCCCGACTCCCATCCCCTCAACCTGTTTCGACACAATCCACAGCGAAACGAGAAGCGAGGAAGACCGAATCATTTTGCGGCGCTAAGTTCGGGGCGAGACGAAGGCCGGATCCGGCTTGACCACGGCAAACGATGTCATCCCGCGGCCATAAGATGGCCCGCGAATCACAGTTAAACTGTGGAGCACATCACCTGCTGGATCCCATGCACCTTCGAAGGGGAATAAATGGGGAATAACATGACACACGCTTCGCTTCTCAATCCGTTTAGTTCGCACCAGGAGCCAGCCCAGATCGCCAACCGGCGGGCGGCGACGCGGGCGGCGCGGGCCACACGCGCGACACGCTCAACGCCGGTCTGCGCGAACTGCCAGTCGGACGACATCATCGCTCAAGCGACAGCCCAGTGGAGCAACGAATCGCAGGAATGGGAACTGGCCAACACCTTCGACCAGCCGGCTCACTGCGCCCGCTGTAACGGCCCGTGCGGCATCGCCTGGATCCCCCTCTACTAGGACGACCGTCTGGCGATTGGCCGCCAGTGATGCATTCTTGTCGATTCCAGCGCACCAAAACCATCGACCATAACATCGTACGAAAAAGGTCCGGCAGCTTGCCGGACCGTCTTCGAAGCTGGTCCAGGCGGTCGCGGCCGCAAGCTACGGCTTGACCGCCGGGTTGCCCGGCGGCGGCAGGTCACGCGTCGAGGCGCCTGGTGACGTCCGATCGGTGGAGGCCGGCCGCGATGAACGGTCACGACGACAAGCGATCAGGCCGCCGGCGTCCCGTTTCAGCCCGTGCCCGGTGGCGTGCCCTGCACGGGACCGAGGCGCGCCGCTCGCTGGGCCGAGATGTCGGCGTCGCCGCGCGCCGACGCCGCATTCGAACGCCAGGACCGCGGCCACAGCCACCACTGCCGCACATACAGGACGCGGCGGATCGGAGTCTTGACCGCAATCGTCAGCAAGCCGATCGAGAGCAGGCACCACACAGCGGGCCATTCGGTGATGTTGTCCGTGGTCAGCGCCGCCAGCCACGGGCCGAGCATGAGGTGAAAAAGCGTCATCCGCCACGACCCGTACAGTATCGGCAGGAGCATTCCGGCGATGACATAGCTTGGAAAGCCGTGCCAGAACCTGTCGGCAAAGCTGTTGCACATACCGTTGGTGGGAACCTGCCAGGCGATGTGCCAGTTGCCGTGCACTGAGCAAAGGCGAGTGCCGCACAACGGCGTGGAGGGATCGCAATGGCCGGCCCAGGCGAATGGATAGAGTTGCAGCAGCATGAAAACGGCGGACACGAAGCACAACGAATAGACGACCGGCGCAATCCGCGCCCGCGCCTGGTCCGGAATGAAATGCATCGACACTGCATTAATGAAGAACGGCTGGAAGGCGATGTGCAGATAGCCGAGCAGGGTCGCGATCTGATTGGATGGCAGGCTACACTGATCGATGACCGAGTAGGTGAAGGCCTGCAGCAGCTCCATCAGCGAGAAATAGCCCAGAGGCATCCATATTGCAGCCGGCTCCTTGCGATAGGCCGCATAGGCGGTCGTGCCGAGCCCCGCCGTTGCGAGCACTGCCGATGCCTCACCACTCCAGCACATTGATCTCTCCTGCGGGAAGTCCGACGCCGGGCGTCGGCGTCGTGAACGCGAGACGGGATCCGCTCGCTTGAGGGCTGTCCTCGCGAAGTGCCGCCGCGTGCCGAGCAGGCATCACGCCGATCCCATCGCTGCGCGTGCCCGCGCCCCGGCTTGCCTGATCGCGAACGCGTTCACCATCGCTGCCCTTGTCGTGCATGTTGAAGTCTTTCGACTCACCCTGCGGCGAGCCTCGGCATCAAGGGCAGTTCGCGGCTGGCGGCGCGACATCCGATCGAAGGATTGTGAGCTGAAATGCCAAGCATGATGTAGAACATCAGAGCATCTGGCAGGCTGATCGTACGTTCTTGCGGCACTTCATGTATTGCATTCGGTCTCCACCGAACGGGTGACGCCGACTGCAGGCTGCCGGCCGTCGAGGGCGCGCGGATGCGCCGGACCTCAGTCGCGAACGCGCGAACGTGGCC
>WNGG01012366.1_pt1 | contig 14430 bp, 14 predicted proteins | sample 5400661 | NCBI WGS metagenome assembly WNGG01 (sample SAMN13153372, study PRJNA577476) | soil metagenome | isolation source: 100 cm soil or saprolite under Garry oak tree replicate 1 | place: USA:California | collected 2016-06-15
CGTCGCCGCATCGCGTGCCCAGGTCTTCGTCAGAACTGTCACCTTGTCGCGCGCCACGCGCTTCAGCGCCTCGGCCACATGAGGATGGCTTCCATACGAATCCGCCGCGTCAAAAAATCGCAGCCCGTGGTCATAGCCGCTCAAAAGCAACTCCGAAAGCCCTTTGACCCCGAGCGCCGTCTGGTTCGAGTGATGACCGTATCCCACTGTGCCCGTTCCCATCGCCAGCCGGCTCGTCTGGATGCCCGTCTTACCGAGCGTCACCGTGTCCGCTGCGCTGAATTTCCGCGGCAAGCTCGATGGCGTCCAGCTGAACGCCTCCGCCGCAAGCGCCCAGCGAAGGCCGTGACTCCCGAGTCCTATCGGAACGCCTGCCCCAAACGCCGTTTGCTTCAGGAACTCTCTCCGCTTCATGACGCTGCTCCTATTTCCTTCCCGCGCTCAGTATATGCCTTTTGGACGTACGCGGTGACCCGCCGGTTATCTTGTCCCCACGCTCTCTCGCAACCGCAGACACAAAAATTCAAAGGGATTGTGGCGTCTACACACAATCCCCCGGTTGCGGGAAATCACCTTCATTCCCGCGCCTCTCGAGATTCTCTGGGAAGCGTCACCGCCGTAACGTCTTAGTCGGGCAACGCGCGAGGATGCTCGTTTAAATTGTGCCCAAGAAAGGCTCTCCGTGCCGCACGGATGGCGCTAGGATTTCGCGTCCGCCATGTCGTCGTGAGCCTGCTTGCGAGCCGTCTTCTCTTCGGCATTCGCGCTGGCATCCGGCTTCAGAACGCGGATGGTCTTGGCCAGGCTCATCGCTCTGTCGCTCGCCGGACCGGCGCACGAGGAAGCGCCCGCGCCCGGCTTCACTCCGGTCATGTCCCACTTCACGCAGTTGAATTTGAGCTTCAGATTGTGGCTCGCGTGCAGGGCCGCGACGCAATCCTCCACCTTGTTGAATGCCGAGCACGCGTCCTTCAGGTCCGTGCGCGCCGGCAACACTCCATGGGCCTGCAACTGCGCAGTTAGCTTTTTGTCCTCGTCCTTATTCGCGGCGAGCTGCTCGCTTGCCGTTCTCGAATCTTTCTTGAACGCCCGCGCTGGGTTATACCGGCTTGGGCTGTACCAGTGCTTCGGATTGGATGTGCCTGAGCTTTGTCCGGCGCCCGGAGAGCTTTGCGCCGCGGCTGCGAGCGCGCCGAACAGTAACCCAGCTACCGTGACTGCAATGGCGATCAAATGTTTTCTCATTTGTGTTCCTTTGTGTTCCTTCGAGGGCTTAGGCTTTGCGTTAGCCACAAGTAGGCCACTTTTCGGGCAGTCTATCGAGGCTTTGCAGGGACGGACTATTCCAATCCGTTACTCTGTCCCTCCGGCCAGGGGCCTCCGGCGCGGCTCCTCCAGGAAGACGCGTGACGAAGGCCATGCATCCTTTTGCCGCTCGTCGCCTGATTTCTATCCCTCTGTGCCCCTTCTCTCCTGCCCTGCTAAAATGAACTCGTACCAATGACCCGTGGCCGCCTCATTCTGCTTATCGTAATCGTCATCCTCGTCGTGGCCGGCTGGCTCGCCAGTCAGATCCTCCACGGCGGGCTCAGCGCCCGCGCCACGCCCACCCGCCTCGAAACCGCCGTTGCCCGCCGCGTCCGTCATCTCGCCATCCCCTCAGGCGCGCGCCAGACGCCCAACCCCGTGCCTTCATCCGCGGAAGTCGTCCGCGAAGGCATGCTTCACTTCGCCGACCATTGCGCCATCTGCCACGGCAACGATGGCAGCGGCGACACGCTGTTCGGCAACGGCCTCTATCCCAAGCCGCCCGATCTGCGCCGTCCCGCCACGCAGGGTCTTTCCGACGGCGAGCTTTACTGGATCATCGAAAATGGCGTCCGCTTCACCGGCATGCCCGCCTTCTCCACGCACGTCGCCAGCTCTGCGGGCGCACAGAACGACGACGCGCAATCGAGCTGGAACCTCGTCCGATTCATTCGTCATTTGCCCCAGCTTACGCCGGCGGAGCGTCTGGAGATGGAGCGCAACAATCCGAAAAGCCCGGAAGAGCGCGCCGAAGAGCAGCAAGAAGAAGAATTCCTGAAAGGGGAGGCCCCGCCCTCCAAGTCAGAATCTAAGCATCATCACCACTGAGGGGGTATCTGAATGAAGCACCGCGCGTCAATCTGCTTCGCTTTGATTATTCTCGCCGCCGCCGTGGCCTTCGCGCACGGAGAGAAAAGGCACGTGCTCGGCAAGGTCATAAGAATCAATCCCGATTCCATCGTGGTCAGGCAGACGGACGGCAAATCCGTGGAAGTGAAAATCGTCGAGACAACCGTCTTTCTGAAGAATGGCCAGCCGGCGAAACTCTCCGATCTGGCCGTAGGCGACCGCACCGCGATTCACGCCACACCCAAAGGAAAGATCCTCGAAGCCGACGAAGTGAAATTCCGCGCACTGCCCAGGACACAGGCCAGCAAGAAATCTGCGCCCTGATGCGAAGACCGCTCTGGGGGCTCACTCTTGGACGAAATGACAGGAATGCGTTTTCAGAATCATCCAAACGTTTTGCCCTTCAGTTAGTCCCAGATTGCGACACGCGCCGGGCGTGAGGTGCACCATGAACGGCGCGCCGCAATCGACACGCGCCGTCACGAACGTGCCGCGCCGCTCGAGCGAGAGGATTTTCCCCGGCAAAATGTTCCGCGCGCTAAGCCCCCGCGGTCGCTCCGTCGCCAGCAAAATGTCACCCGCGCGGATCGCCAGCCGCACGGAATCACCCGGCGCAGCGTGCGCCAGCGGAACCTCGAGCTGCGCGTCGCCTTTCTCCAGCCGTACGCGCATGACTCCGTCGGCTTGCCGCAGCTCGAGAACCGTTGCCGCCAGCAGATTCTCAAAACCCGCCGCCTGTGCCAGCCGCAAACGTCGCGGCGCATCCAACACTTCTCGCGGCGCCCCGGTGGCCACCACGCGCCCATGATCCAGCGCGATCACGCGTTCGCCGAGGGCGTCAACCTCCTCCCGGCTGTGCGTGACGTACAGGATGGGCATCCGCCGGGCCGCATTCCACGCCCGCAAATCTTCCAAAATCTCAAGCTTCACGGCGGCATCCAGCGCCGAGAGCGGCTCATCGAGCAGCAACACACGCGGCGAAGTGACCAGGGCGCGTGCCAGTGCGACGCGCTGCTTTTCCCCGCCGGAAAGCTCCCCCGGCTTGTGCCTGCCGTGGCTGGCTACTCGGAACGACTCCAGGATTTCGACTGTGCAGGCGCGGCGCTCTGCGGCAGGCAACTGAGCGAGTCCATAACCGACGTTGCCTTCCGCATTGAGATGCGGGAAAAGAGCGAGTGACTGAAACACGTACGCCGCGCTTCTTCTTTGTGGCGGCAGGTTGATACCCGCCTCCGAATCAAACAGAACCGTATCGCCCGAAGCGATACGCCCCGCATCGGGCCGCGTGAGCCCGGCAATGCAGTCGAGCAGCGTGGATTTGCCCGCTCCGGAAGGGCCAAACAGAATCGTGATGCCGGGCGGCACGTCAATTTCGACATCGAGCGTAAACGAAGCAAGGGTTCCGCAGCGAAATCCCTTTCGGATTTGCGCGACGAGCGTAGGCGTTGTCATCGAGGTGTCCACGGCGTCCAAACGCGGCGGTTCATCGCATAGACAATCGTAAGAGCCAGAAACGCGAACCCCAGGAGCGCCATCGCCATGGAATTTGCGCCTGCGTAGTCAAGCGACTGCACCGAATCGTAGATCGCAATGGAGACGGTGCGCGTGATACCCGGCAGATTGCCGCCGACCATGAGCACCACACCGAATTCGCCAAGCGTGTGCGCAAAGCTGAGCACAAACGCGGTGACGAGCCCGGGGAACGCAAGCGGCGCGATGATGCGGAAGAACGTGCGCAGCGGCGACGCGCCAAGAACCGCAGAGGCCTGGATCAGCTTGGGATCCACGCCCCGGAACGCGGCGACCACCGGCTGCACGGCAAACGGGAGGCTGTAGAGAAGAGAGGCGATGACGAGCCCCTCAAACGTGAAAGCGAGACCGTGACCGAAGAGTCGCTCCCACAACCTGCCGAGAGGACTTCGCGAACCCATCGCAATCAGAAGATAGAAACCCAGCACCGTCGGGGGAAGGACGAGCGGCAACGAAACGACGGCTTCGACCAGAAATCTTCCGCGCCATTTTCCAAACGCAATCCAAGAACCGAGCGGCAAGCTGATGAGCAAAAGAATAAGAGATACGAGCGCCGCTAACCGCAGCGAAAGAAGCAGGGCGGTGACGTTCATTTTCGGCCGCCGGCTGCGTCGTCTTGAAGCGGAATTTGGAAGCCGTAGCTCGCCAGAATTCTTTGGCTCTCCTGGCTTTTCACAAAATCAAGAAAGACTCGCGCAGTCTCCTTTTTTGTGGATGACCGCAGAATGATGACGGCCTGTTCGATGGGCGGATGAGCCTCTGCCGGAATCTCCCACCGCTTGCCTTTATCGCGCATCGCCGGCGACAGAGCGAGGGAGAGAGCCACGATGCCGGCCTGGGCGTTTCCGGACTCGACGAACTGCGCCGCCTGGGAGATGTTTTCGCCGTACACGAGCTTGGCTGCCACTTTTTCGTAGATCCCGGCCGTTTTGAGCGCCGCTACTGCCGCGCGGCCGTACGGAGCATGCGCCGGATTGGCGATAGCGATCTTCTGAATGGCTGGATCGAGCAGCGCGTTCCATCCAAGCTTCGCGAGATCCAGCTCTGCATCTGCCGCTATCCAGATGACGATCCGTCCGACTGCGTATTTGTAGAGCGTTCGGGGCTCGGCTAGACCAGCCGCTTCGAGTTTTCGCGGGTACTCGATGTCTGCTGAAAAGAAGAGATCGAATGGCGCGCCGTTCTCGATTTGCGAATAGAAATTGCCGGAAGATCCATAGGTGATGCTGACGGTGTGGCCGGTCTTTTTCTGGAACAGGACGCTCAAATCGCGCAGGGCGAATTGCAGGTCCGAAGCCGCCGCCACCCGAAGCTCCTCCGCGCCGGCATCTCTCTCCGCGGCCAGGACCCCTAGGAGTAGCAAAGAAGCAAGAACTCCTCGGATGCGGTCTCGGCTTTGCGCGCGAACGCAATCCCTTCTTTCGACGTTGGCAGGATCTCCGCGAGTGTGGTGACAATCGGTTGACATGTCCAGGACCTATTGGGAATCAAACTCGAAGAACCATGACTTCAGTGGATTTGATCAGCGCGGCGGCCAGGTCGCCGGGCTTCAGGCGCAATTCCCGTGCCGCGTCCGCCGTGATAATCGCCGTGATGCGTTGCTCGCTGATGGAGAGTTTTACCTCGGCCAGCAATCCGCCGAATTTCACGCTCACCACGCGGCCGATGAGCTGATTCCGGCCGCTGATTCTGCGGAAGTCGCCGCGGCGCTGGCCCACAGCGCCCCGCGACAGTTTTTTCGGCAGCAGCCGGTCAATTTCGCTCTCCGGGATGCGATGGTGTCCGCCGGGGGTTTTCGCCGTCTGGATTTTTTTCTTGTAGATCCACTGCTTCAGAGTGGGATAGCTGATGCCCAAGATATTGGCCGCTTCGCGCGGCGGCAGCTCCGCTCGGAATGACATCTCCCAAGGCTTTTTCAGCAGCCTGCTAGGCGGACCAGCGGAGTGCGTGTTTCGCGCCGGCCGCCGAAAGCCCGGGAACGGAGAAGCGCCGGATTGCGTACAATCGGCTCGCACGCAAGCGTTCGACTCGCCCGTTTCGAGGGTCATGCGCCATGTCGGAAAAATTGTCCACCGAAGTTGTTCAACAAGCCGTCAAACGATTCTGGGGCACCTTTCAAACGAAATCGGAAGCGGCGCTAAACTCTTTTTATGCGCCTGGAAGTACGGTATTTCAGGTTGGCATGGGCCGCACGGAGCCGGGCCGGCTGGGCGCGATGCGCCGCGCGCGCGAATATTTCCAAGCAGGCACTCGCCTGCACCTCAAACTAGGGGCCATCGACGTGTTTTTGCTCGGCAGTGAAGCTGCCGTCGCCAGCTACACGTTCCAATTTGAAGCCATTGGGCGGGACCTCGGCGGGGGAAAACGCGTCGACGAAAAGCTGGCGCTGGTCCGCGCGACTCACGTTTTTGTCCGCGATGGGCACGGCGTATTGCGAATCGCCCACGAGCACCTCTCCGTGCCCGTGGCCTGACAGGGGATCAGTTCCGCAGGGGCTTGCCGGTTTTGAGCGTGTGCGCGATGCGCTCCTGCGTTTTCTTTTCACCGCAGAGAGAGACAAAGGCTTCGCGTTCCAGGTCGAGCAGATATTGCTCGCTCACGGCCTGCGGCGCAGTCAGCGGCCCGCCGGCAAGAATATTGGCGAGCTTGCGGGCAACGTGAGCGTCGTATTCCGAAGCGTAGCCGCCCCGAACGAGAAGATGAATGGCAAGCTTTGCGCCCGCAAGAAACTGTTCGCCGAGCACGCGAATCTGCGTGCTGGCGGCGCCTTCTGCTGGAGTCGCCGCCGCGGGGCGATACCCGGAGCGAACCATGGCCAAGGCAACTTCCTTCGCGTCGGAGACCAGACGATCTCGATTCATAGAGACGCCGTCTTCACGGCGAAGAAAACCATACTCGCGGCACTCTTCGGCGCTGGTGCCCACCTTGGCCATGGCCACGGTTTCGAAAATAGGCTTCAGAGCATGGAAGAGATCGAGGTCGGATTCAGCGCTTGAAGATGCCGGCCTCCCGCCAGCGCCGGGATAAACGCCGCCCGGCGCTATACCGGCGCGCTCGTTGGCACGGATGAGCATCTCTTTCGTGCCGCCGCCACCGGGGATAAGGCCAACGCCGGCCTCGACTAGGCCGATATACGCCTCAGCCGCGGCGTGAATGCGAGGCGCGTGGAGACTGATTTCGCAGCCGCCGCCAAGCGCCATGCCCTGCGGGGCGGCGACCACAGGCTTAGGCGCGTACTTGATGGCCAGATTCACGTTTTGAAATTGGCGCACGGCGAGATGGAGCTCGTCCCATTCCTGCTCCTGCGCGGCGACAAGAACGAGCATAAGGTTTGCGCCAACAGAAAAATTTGTGGCTTGGTTGGCGATCACCATCGCGTCGAAATCGCTATCAAGCCGTTTTAGACCCTTGTGCAGCATCGCGATCAGGTCGGCGCCGATGGCGTTCATCTTGGCGTGGAATTCGCAGCAGACCACGCCGTCGCCAAGATCGATCAGGCTGGCGCCTGAATTGCGCTCGACCTCGCGGCCGGCTTCCTTGAAGGATTTGAGAACGATGATCCCGGGGGTTTCTTCCACGCGTTTGGCGGCGCCGGTGCCGAGATCGAAGCAAGTCGTCTTGCCTTTCTCCGACTCGTAGAACGACGTGCGGCCGGAGGCGAGCAATTTGGAGAGAAGCGGCGGAAGCTCGCGGCCCTCTTTTTCGACCTGGGCCGCGAAGGCGCGCGCGTCGATGGCGTCTATCAGCTCGAAGGGGCCCAGCTCCCAGGCAAAACCCCAGCGCATGGCGCGATCCACGTCGGCGACGCTGTCTGAAATTTCCGGAATTCGGCGGGCGGCATAGAGGCACATTTCACTCAGCCCACCCCAGATGAATTTCTGCGCCTTGTCGGCGGGCTGGCCCGCCAGGACGGGCCCGACGAGGGCGCGCAGGCGCTCGCGCGTGTCTTCAATCGTCTTGCCTATTTCGAGCGAAGCGAAGCGCGCCTTCTGTCGCAGACGGTATTCGAAGGTGTTGACGTCGAGAGTCAGGATTTCGCTGTCGCCTTCTTTTTTCACGCGCTTGTAGAATCCCTGACCCGTCTTTTCGCCGAGCATGTCGCGGCGCACCATTTCTTCGACCAGCGCCGGAACGCGATAGGCTTCGCGCGATTCGTCGCTTGGAGCATTTTCATAAATGTTCTTCACGACGTGGACGAGGACATCCAATCCGACGATGTCCGCAGTGCGGAATGTGGCCGATTTGGGCCAACCGACAGCCGGTCCGGTGCAGGCGTCTACTTCTTCCACCGTCATTCCGAGCGTGGTCATCAGGCGCAGCGCATTGAGCATCGAATAGGTGCCGATCCGGTTGGCGATGAAGTTGGGCGTGTCCTCGGCCACGACAACGCCTTTGCCCAGGCGGCGGTCGCAAAAGTCACGGAGAGTTTCGATGACGTCGGCCTGTGTCTTCGGGCCGGGGATGACTTCCACCAACTTCATGTAGCGCGGGGGATTGAAAAAGTGGGTTCCGGCCCAGTTCTGCTGAAAATCATCGGGCAAGCCGTCGGCGATAAGGCGGATCGGCAAACCGGAAGTGTTGGTGGTGATGATGGCGCCGGGGTTGCGATGCTGAGCCACGCGGGCGAGGAGCTTGCGCTTGATTTCAAGGTTTTCCGCCACCACTTCGATGATCCAATCGGCCTCCGCGCAACGCGCCAAGTCGTCTTCGAAGTTGCCGATGGCGACATTGTCAGCAAGCGAAGGAACAAAGAACGCCGCGGGCCGCGACTTGCGCGCAGATTCGAGTCCCGCGCGAACGATGCGGTTACGCTCGCTGGCCGGAGCACCGGGGGGTAGATCGGGCGGAACGATGTCCAGCAGAATGCACGGCAGGCCGGCATTGGCGAAATGCGCGGCGATCCGCGCGCCCATCGTTCCAGCGCCCAGGACCACGGCTTTCTCAATGCGGCGTTTCATGCAAGAGTTCTCGTCGGCTGGTCAGGGTACAAAACCGGTATCCTCTGGTCAAACGAAACATCGCGCAGCGGCACCCGGACGCGATAGATTGTTATCAGGTCGGCCGCTATGCGGCCACCCGTAAACATGATTGGACGCAAAGTGGGCACGGCGCTGGAATGGCTGAGGAACGCCGCGGAGAAGCTGCGCACGCTGGGGCAGAGCGACGGCGCTGAGGCGGCGCAACCTCCAGAGCGGCCGCGGGTTGGACTTGCACTTTCGGGAGGATTTGCGAGGGGCATCGCGCACATCGGCGTACTGCGCGTGTTGCGCGAAGCGGAGATCCCCATCGATTGCGTTTCGGGGACAAGCGTGGGCGCGTTGATCGGAGCTGGTTTCTGCGGGGGCGCGGCGCTCGAAGTGATGGAGCGCCTGGGCCGCGCAACGGGCTTCACCGATTTTGGGCGCTGGACACCGTCGTGGCTCGGTCTGGCGACCAACAAGCGCCTGGAAGGCTACTTGGAGCGCATGACGCCGGCGAAAACGTTTGAAGAGTTGCGCCTGCCATTCGCCATTGCGGCGACAGACCTTGACGCAGGAGTCGCCGCTTATTATACGCGCGGGGCGCTCGGGCCACCGCTGCGCGGCTCGTGCGCCTATCCGGGTCTTTTTGTGCCCGTTCAGTACGAGGGGAAAACGCTGGTGGACGGGTTTCTCGCGGCGCCGGTCCCCGTGGAAGGAGCGCTGCTGCTCGGCGCCGACTTGGTGATTGCAGTGTATCTCGAGGCCGGAACCGTGGAGCATCCGCGGACGATGGCCGATGTGATCAGCCGGTCTTTCACCATTGTTCAGCACCACGCGGATATTGCCTGGCGGCAGCAGGCCGACATCGTGATTGAGCCGGACGTAAAATCATTCGTGTGGGACGATTTCAGCCGCTCGTCCGAATTGATCGCCGCGGGCGAGGCAGCCACTTTGCAAGCGCTCCCGAAGATTCGCGAGAGATTGGCCGCATTTGCCCGCGAGCCCGCCCGGTAACTTCCCCCTCGGCCGCGCTTTCCTGCTCACGATCACCCAACTTTTGAGTCCAACAGAACAATTCGTGGAGGCCGTATGCAGGCGATTCGTTCGGCTCGATTTGTCTTACTCGGTGCTCTCATTCCGTTGGCTGCAATTCCGAGCGCACAGAAGGCGCGAGCACAGGAGCCGCCGCGCCTGCGCGACGTGGATCGCATCCGGGTTGCGGAGGTGTTGCGCCTCGCCGAAGCCGTGCAAGACATGATCTGGCCGGGATGGAGCAAAGTTCCCTTTCCCGTTTTGCTGGTCACGCCGGACACGGAGTTTCTTCTGAATCATCCGAATCCTCCGGAGGACTTCCGGCTCGTCGGAGAGGACTCGCAGCTTGGCGGGAAGATTTACGCGCGGAAACGCACGCAACGAACGGACTTGCTGGCGACGTTTTGGATCGACGGCCATCCGACCACCGTGGTAGGCCAGGCGGAGAATACGGAGGCGAAAGCTTCAACCGAATGGATCGTTGCGGTGATGCACGAGCATTTCCACCAGATGCAGTACACGCAGCCGGATTACCAGCAAAAGGTAAGCGGCCTCGGACTCGCGCGTGGGGATAACACCGGGATGTGGATGTTGAACTACCGCTTTCCCTACGCGAAGGAGGAAGTGCAACGAAAATTTGCGGCGATGTGCCGCGCTTTGAGCGAGGCGGTGGCTGCGCCGGACGGAAAACTTTTCCGCGAGCGGCTGGCGGCTTACCGCCGCGCGCAAAGCGATCTCACCAAAGCTGTGGGCGAAGATGACAAACGCTACATGGAATTTCAGCTCTGGCAGGAGGGCCTGGCGCGCTACACGCAATTGCGCGTCGCGGAAGTAGCCGCGCAAGAATATGAGCCAAGCAAGGAGTTCCGCGATCTGCCGGACTACAAACCGTTTGAGGAAGTGGCGCGCCAGCTCCGCCGACAGACGCTCGAAGAATTGACGAAGCTGAAGCTGGCCGAGGATAAGCGCGTTCTGTTTTACCCGGTGGGGGCAAGCCTGGCGCTCATGCTTGACCGCGCCGCGCCGGACTGGCGCGCGCGGTATTTCGCGGCGAAATTCGATGTGGACGGCCTGCTTCCCAAATAAAGCAAGGCGCATGGCGAGGGAGGCGGTCGTGTCAGGATTTTTTCTTCGGTGGGTCCGAGGGGGCGGCGCGGGCCACCACCTGAACGGGCTTGCCATTGCCTTTGCCGCGCTGCGTGAGCCATGCGGCAAGCGATTCGGCAAATCGTTCCGGTGTGACGCGAAAACTCACTTCCACTCGGCCTTCGCCAGTAGGCAGCGTGTCGTCAAACTCGACCGCATTCGTGAAGTTGCGCATGCAGAAGTCATCGAGCCATTCGAGCGGGCACGGTCGTCGCTCGCCGCCAATGACGACGTCCACTTCCAGCTTCCGCGCGTACACACAAGCAGTATAACAAGCCGATTGGGGAGGTGCGTGCACGCGGGCCTCTGTGAATTCCACCGAGGCGCAAAAAAGAACTCCCACTCTTTCCGCGACGCGAGTCAGTGAAAAGAGTGGGAGTTGAAGACAAGCCGATTCGAGCGATGAATTAGGAACCGGACTCCTTGATGGTCTGGTTCGCCTGCTTCGTGGCCTTCTGGGCCTCCGTCTTGGCATCCGCCTGCGGATCCAAGGTCTGGATGGCCTTGCCGAGGCTCATCTTCGTTGTGTTCGTGCACGGTGATGTTGCTCCCACGGCGGTCTTGCCGGTCATGTCGCACATCAAGGCCGCAAACCCGCCCGGGATATTCAGATTTTTGCTGACGTGAGCCGCAGCAACGAACTGGCCGAAGTTCTTGAATGCGCTCGCATCTGTCTTCAGGTCAGTCAGATTCGTCGCGCCTGTCAGGGTCTCGAGCTTGGTGGCCAGATTTGAGTTGTGCTCGAGGACGCTGCCGGGATCGGTGCTGGCCATCGCATTCGATGAACCATGGCCTCCCCCAGCAGAGGCGCTATTCCCGTGTGCGCCCGAGCTGCCCATGCTGCCCGCCGCGCCGGGGGTACCGGCTGGCCGGCCCTTTCCCTGCGCATGCGCTGACGAACCTAGAAACAGGAACGTAGCGAGTGCCAGGAACGGAACGATCATACGTTTCATTGCTTTATCCTCCTTAGTGAGACGGACTGCCGAAGAATCGGGCCAGGTTGAAACCGACTCCAAAATACACCGTGTCGAGAGAAAAGCTGACGGAACGCGTGTAGCCGATGGCCAGATCGATAACGTGGAAGGGGCTGGCCTCAAAACCGACTGAGAAACCGTGGTCGCGCGCGATGTCGGCCGTGCCAGTGGTTTCCGGCGCGGTCTGGAATACGCCATGACCGCCGGACGCCCCCGGACCAGTGCTACTCGTCTGGCGAGTCAGCAGCTTGCTGAAGACCTTCTGCTGTCCTGAAGGCTCGATGGCGTACGCGGAGGCGCGCAGGTTCACCAGCGGCAAGATTCGCACGCTGGCGCCGCCGTCAAAGTGCCCCGTCAGGCCCAGCGTTGTATAGGGTCGCACGAAATACGCGCTGTCTGGCACGGTGTTCGCCACGCCGAGGTCGGCGAAAGGCGTAACGCGGCCGAAGGCGCGGTCAAAGTGGTTATTCCAATCCGCGGTCCCCCGGCCGGAGCTGAAGCCGTTCGCAGTGCTGCCGGTCGGAGCGGTGCCCCGGATGTTGGAGACGAAATTCACGGCGGGATTCCGGAAAGTAAAGCGCAGATCGGTGTACACGTCCCCAATGCCGTTTGCCGAGCGGTAAGTGGTGGTTGTCGTCGAAGAAGAATGGACGAACAGGACGGGCGCGCCGAAATCCACGCCAAAATGGTGATTGAAATTGTAGCCCAGCGTGGAATCGAAACGCGTGACGCTCCCCAGGGAACTCGAAGTCCCCATTACGCCTTCATACCAGATCAGGCCCTTGCCGGAGTCCTCTTTGGACTGCTGCGCGCGAACCGCCGGCGACAGGCACAGAAATAGTCCTAGTGAAAGAACAAACAAGCAAAGGGTCCCCCGCATGATATGCCTCTTGAACATTAAACCCACCTCAGCAAGTTAAGTTCCTGTGAACATGAATCGGGCAATGAGCACTTTTGCCGGGGCTGGTGGGCTATCTATGACCATTTTAGAAGCTTGGCGGTAGGAATGGGTTGTCTGGCAATTTGGCGTGCAACTCAAGTGTTTCGTGTAAGCTAGGGCGGGGTGTCCGGAGCCGGTCCGGCTCAACCAGTGCAGTTCTAACTTTTTGAAGCTAGCTTTTTTCTCCGCAGAGAAAAAGTGGCAGGGAGGCCTGCCCGCCGCAGGCAGGTTTGCGCAGCCCGGGAAGAGGCGGGGTTGTTGCGTTGAATCAATGGCTACCTTAAACTGAGCCGCGGGATTGCCGCCTACCTCGCAGCTCTGGCCTCTGTCCCACTGTGAAGCCGCACCGCTGCCGAGGTCGCGCCCAAATCTTTGCAGAGAGAACCGGCCTTGGCCACGCCACTGGAACAATGGGTTGAGGAAGCTGCGCGGTTGGCCAAGCCCGAGCGCATCGTTTATTGCGACGGCTCCGAGGCGGAAAATCAGAGAATGCTGGAAGCTCTGGTCCGGCAGGGAAATACCGTCCCGCTGAACGAAAAAACCTACCCCAACTGCTATCTGCATCGAAGTGACCCCAACGATGTCGCCCGCACCGAGCACCTGACCTTCATTTGTTCCCGCACCCGCGACGCCGCCGGTCCGACGAACAACTGGATGGATCCCCTCGAGGCTAAGAGAAAAGTGGGTGCGCTGTTTGACGGCGCGATGCGCGGACGAACGATGTACGTCGTGCCATACGTCATGGGCCAGGTGGATTCCCCCCTGAGCAAAATCGGCGTCGAGATCACGGACAGCCCCTACGTGGTCGCGAGCATGAGGATCATGTCGCGGATGGGAAATGCGGCCCTCGAGCGGCTGGGAAGTTCGGCGGAATTCGTTCCCGGTCTGCATTCGCTCGCCGATTTGAATCCGGAGCGGCGGTTCATCCTGCATTTTCCCGAGGAGCGCCTCATCTGGAGCGTGGGTTCGGGTTACGGCGGCAACGCGCTTCTCGGCAAAAAGTGTTTCGCGCTGCGCATTGCCAGCGTGATGGCGCGCGAACAGGGCTGGCTGGCCGAGCACATGCTCATCCTCGGGCTCGAATCGCCCGGCGGAAAAGTTACTTACATGGGCGCGGCATTCCCGAGCGCCTGCGGCAAGACAAACCTGGCGATGATGGTTTCCGCGCTCGAATCCCAGGGCTATCGCGTGTGGACCGTGGGCGACGACATCGCCTGGATGCAAATCGGCGCGGACGGCTGCTTGCATGCCATCAATCCCGAAGCGGGATTTTTCGGCGTCGCGCCCGGCACGGGAATCAGAACCAATCCCAACGTGATGACCGCGCTGCGGCGCAATACGATCTTCACCAACGTCGCGATGACGCGCGAGCGGGAGCCGTGGTGGGAAGGCATCGATTTCGACGTGCCCGTAGGTCTGCTCAATTGGAAGGGCGAGCCGTGGGACAAATCGAAAGGGCCCGCGGCGCACCCGAATGCGCGCTACACCGTGCCAGCCAAGCAGTCGCCTTCGATTTCCCCGCATTGGGAAGACCCCGCGGGCGTTCCAATTTCGGCGTTTATCTTCGGCGGGCGGCGCGCGCGGCTTGCTCCGCTGGTCTATGAATCATTCGACTGGCAACACGGCGTATTCGTGGCCGCCACGATGGCGTCGGAAACCACGGCGGCGACGACGGGTGCGGTCGGCGTCA
>WNGG01008844.1_pt1 | contig 14429 bp, 14 predicted proteins | sample 5400661 | NCBI WGS metagenome assembly WNGG01 (sample SAMN13153372, study PRJNA577476) | soil metagenome | isolation source: 100 cm soil or saprolite under Garry oak tree replicate 1 | place: USA:California | collected 2016-06-15
CCTATTACCTCAATGACCTGGGCGAGGTCCTCGACCCGGCCGTGGAGGCGAAAAGCCTGATGGTCATCAACCGGCCCGAATTCGGGCCGGCCAGAGACGGCCGGCGTGCCGTGGACAGCGACCTCCTCCCGATGCTGCTCCAGCTGCGCACCGGTTTCAGCTCCGCCTTCAAAATCTCGGTGACGTCGTTTCGGCTGGACACTCGTGAGGTCCTCACGGCCCAGACCGATCGCGGATGGACGATCATCTTCGGGCAGATGGTCACCGGCGACGATCGCGCCAGCCTGGAGCCGAAGCTCGCGGCACTGCGCGCGCTAAGCAGCCGGATCGACCTCGTCACCGCGCCGATCCAGTACATCAACCTCGAGAATGCGCGCGCTCCCGCTGTGCAGATGCGAGCCCACAGGTGAGGCTTCCCGCGAGGGGATCTCGCGAGGCGCTCTGGCTGGTGGCCGCGGTCTTCATCTTCGGCACGGTCGGTATCGTGCTGGGGCTCAACTCGCCGGTGCAAATCCCGGCAGGCTACGCGCGCTACACCGCCGTCATGATCCTCGCCGCGCTCGACTCCGTGCTGGGAGCGGTCAAAGCCTGGCTGAACGGAAACTTCGAGAACAAAGTCTTCATCTCCGGGCTGCTCGTCAACTCGCTCGCGGCGGGTGCGCTGACCTACCTGGGCGACAAGCTCGGCGTCGAGTTGTATTTCGCCGCGATCGTCGCCTTCGGTGTGCGAATCTTTGACAACCTGGCAGTCATCCGGAGGCATCTGCTCTAGCACCACCACGAAAAACCTGTGGATAACTCGCGGCCGGTTGTGTTGTCACGGCGGCGGGACCACACTATAATGGGCTTGCCAGTTCCAGCCAACGTTCCAGGAAAGGTTTTTGCCTCGTTCTAAATACGTCACAGCACTCGATATCGGCACAACCAAGATCTGCTGCGTCGTCGGCGAGCCGACGGAGCGCGGCCTCAACATCGTCGGTTTCGGTGAGGCGTCTTCCGAGGGTCTCCGTCGCGGCGTGGTCGTCAACATGGAGAAGACCGTCAGGGGCATCAGCCACGCGGTCGATGCCGCGCAGCGAATGTGCGGCCACAAGGTCGAGTCCGCCTTCGTGGGCATGGCCGGGACGCACGTCCTGAGCCAGAACAGCCGCGGCATGATCGCGGTCGCCCGTTCCGACCGTGAGATCGGGCACGAGGACGTCAGCCGGGTGATCGACGCCGCGCGCGCGGTCTCGGTGCCCAATGATCGCGAGATCATCCACGTGGTCCCGCGCGGCTTCATCGTCGACGGTCAGGAAGGGGTGCGAGACGCGGTCGGGATGTCCGGCGCCAGGCTCGAAGTCGAGACCCACATCATCACCGGCTCGTTGACCGCGGTGCAGAACGTCGTCAAGTGCGTCCACCAGGCGGGCATGAATGTCGAGGACCTGGTGGTGCAGGTGCTCGCCTCCGCGGAAGCCGTGCTCAACGACAACGAGCTCGACCTGGGTGTGGCGCTGGTCGATGTCGGTGGCGGGACGACGGACGTCGCGCTCTTCACCGACGGCAGCGTCGTGCACACCGCGGTGCTCCCCGTGGGCGCGACGCATGTCACGAACGACATCGCCATCGGGCTGCGCACCACCCTCACCGAGGCCGAGATGTTGAAGGTCAACTACGGGCATGCGATCCCCGCCTGTATCCCCAAAGAAGAAATGGTCGAGTTGCATCAGATCGGGCAGGATCGGGTCCAGGTCGTGCCGCGCCGGCACCTGGCGGAGATCATCGCGCCGCGCGCCCGCGAGATCCTCGACATGGTGCGCCTCGAGATGCGTCGTGGCGGGCACGACGGGTTCCTGCCCGGGGGCGTCGTCTTTACCGGCGGCGGCTGTCGCCTGCTCGGTTTCACGGAGGCAGCGCAGTCGCTGCTCGACCTTCCGGTGCGGATTGGCGCGCCCGCGCAGACGATCGGCATGAGCGACCAGGTGAGCGGACCGGCCTACGCCACCGCCGTGGGACTGCTGCGCTGGGGAACCAAACTTCGGCACCACGGCAACGGCCACGCGCCCGTTGGCGCGGGCGCATCGGCGGTGTACGCGCGAACCGTTCGTTGGATCAAGGATTTCTTCTAGAGGAAGGAGGCCGGTATGAACATCGACGATCAGCTTCGAATGAAGGGCCTCGCCTCACGGCCCGTGATCCCTGGTGATTACGGTGGAGGCCAGGGACCGCGGGTGTCGGCGGAACGGTTCGTCAGAGCGCGCCTGGAGCGCGATAAGGAGGAAGCCATGCGCGACGTCGACCGGACCCTGGAGGGGAACGCCCGTATCAAAGTTGTCGGTATCGGTGGTGGCGGCAGCAACGCCGTCAACCGCATGATCCGGTCGAAGCTCCGTGGCGTCGAGTTCATCGCCATCAATACCGACCTGCAGGCGCTCGCCCATTCGGAAGCGCAGACCAAGATGAATATCGGCAAGAAGCTCACTCGCGGCCTGGGCGCGGGCGGCAATCCGACGATCGGCCGCGAGGCGGCGGAGGAGAGCCAGCAAGAACTCTCTGAACTGTTGCAGGGTGCCGACATGGTATTCCTCACCGCCGGTATGGGTGGCGGGACGGGATCCGGCGCGGCACCGGTCGTCGCGGAGATCGCGCGCAACAACGGCGCGCTCACCATCGGCGTCGTGACCAAGCCCTTTACCTTCGAGGGCTCGCGCCGGCGAGCGATCGCCGAAGAGTCGGCGACCACGCTGCGGGAAAAGGTCGACACCCTGATCATCATTCCGAACCAGCGGCTGCTGGACGTTACCGACAAGAAGGTGCCGTTCACGGAAGCGCTGAAGATCGCGGACGATGTGCTGCGCCAGGGCGTCCAGGGCATTTCCGACCTGATCGTCCAGCCCGGGTTGATCAACCTGGACTTCGCCGACGTCAAGGCGGTCATGTCCGGACAGGGCGCCGCCCTGATGGGGATCGGCTTCGGGAGCGGCGATCAGCGTGCGGCCGACGCCGCCCGCGATGCCGTCGCCAGCCCTCTGCTGGAGACCTCGATCGACGGAGCGCGCGGCATCCTCTTCAACATCACCGGCGGCACCGACCTCACGTTGCACGAGGTCAACGAGGCGGCGGAGATCGTCCGTGCCTCCGCTGACAAAGACGCCAACATCATCTTTGGGACCGTCATCGACGAGAAGATGTCCGGCGAGGTCAAGATCACGGTCGACCCGTCGAACCTCGACATCCCCGCGTTCTTACGCGGTCGCCGCTAACCTGCGCGAGGGGTGCCCCCTTCCCACCCCTCGCGTCCTTACTCTTTTCCGCCGAAGGCGGTCCCAAGCTGACCTCGCGAGGGGTGGGTTTAACGCCTCAAACGCTCGCATGGCACTAAAGCGCCGCTCGCGTGGGCCGGCAGGCCCGCCCTCGCTCCACAACATCTGGGATACTGACGTCAGATGAAGTGTCCATATTGTGGTCAGATCGACCTCAAGGTGGTCGACTCCCGTGACTCCGATACGGGCGAGTCGATCCGTCGCCGGCGCGAGTGCTTGCAGTGCTCGAAGCGCTTCACCACCTACGAGCGGATCGAGGCGGTGCCCCTCTACGTCATGAAGAAGGATGGCCGCCGCGAAGACTTCGACCGCCAGAAGCTGTTCTCCGGCCTGATGAAGGCCACCGCCAAGCGCGAGATCTCGCCCAGCACGGTGGAACGCGTCGTGGACGAGATCGAGGAACCCTGGAGCTCGCCTCCGTCATCAGCGTCGCCGGATTTCCGGCCCGGCACGGCTTCAGCACCCGCGCGCTCGGGTCGATGGGCCTTACCGGGTCGACCGATCCCGATGTGGTGATGCAGCGGCGCCAGCAGCTCGCCGACCAGCTGGGCTTCGACCTCACCCGCACCCTGATGACCGTCCAGGAGCACGCCGCCAATGTCGTCACCTTCCATCGGCGGCAGCCGGAGGGCGGGCAATGCGTTTTTGACACCGACGCCCTGGCCACCGATGTCCCGGGCCAGGCGATCGTGACGTACCACGCCGACTGCTTTCCGCTGCTCTTCCTCGACGCCGCCCGGGGGGTCGTCGCCGGGGCGCATGCCGGCTGGCGCGGCTCGCTGGCGGGCGTTGCGATCCAGACGGTGCAGGCGCTGCACCTCGCTTACGGCAGCGAGCCCGATGAGCTCGATGTCCTGATCGGACCGGGCATCTGCGGCCGCTGCTACCAGGTCGGGCACGAGGTGGCGGACCAATTCATCGCTCGCTACGGCCGCGAGGCGCGCTACCTGCACACGGAGGGCGGTGACGTCCGGCTCGACATCGAGGGCGTGCTTCGCCTCCAGCTCGAGGATGCGGGGGTCGCGCCGGACCGAATCCAGTCGCCGGGGTGGTGCACGCGCGAGGACGAGCGGTGGTTTTCTCATCGCGGCGGCCGTCCGGGACGCTTCCTCTCCGTCGTCGTCGCGCCCTGAGCGATGCCCGATTCGCTCGGCGCACGCCTTCAGGCCGTCCGCCAGACGATCGCGCGGAGCGCCGAGCGAGCCGGCCGTGATCCCAGCGAGGTCGTGCTGGTGACGGTCACCAAGGGCTTTCCGGTGGCGCGCATCCGCGAAGCGCTCGCGGCCGGGCTGCGCATCCTCGGTGAGAACCGGGTGCAGGAGGCGCTGCCCAAGATCGACGAGATCGGCCCGGCGAACATCGACTGGCACTTGATCGGGCACCTGCAGACGAACAAGGTCAAGTTCATCGACAATCGTTTCCAGATGGTTCAATCGCTGGACAGCGTCGGGCTAGCGGAGGCCCTCGAGCGGCGGATTCGCTCCCCGCTCGATGTGTTGATCGAGGTCAATGTCGCGCAAGAGCCGCAGAAGACGGGGGTATCTCCCGCGGAGATGCCCGACGTGGCGGCCGCCGTCAACGCGAGCGCGCGTTTACGCCTCCGCGGCTTGATGACGGTCGCCCCGATGGTCGACGATCCACAGACGATCCGACCGGTCTTCCGGCAGCTGCGCGCACTGCGCGACAAGACGAGTCAACAACTCGGCGTCGCGCTTCCAGTTCTTTCGATGGGGATGACGGACGACTACGCGATCGCCGTGGAAGAAGGCGCGACCATGTTACGATTGGGCCGCGCGCTCTTCGGACCGCGCTGAGTTTCCGCAGTGCAGAACGCCATCAATTTCCTGCACACCTTTGCCCAGGTCCTGATCTATCTCTTCATCTTTGCCATCTTCGTGCGGGCCGCCGCCTCCTGGTTCATCCGCGATTACCACGGGCTGTTCATGGGATTCCTGGTCGACGTCACGGAACCCATCCTGGGCCCGCTGCGGCGCGTGATCCCCACCGGGCTGGGCGTGGACTTCTCGCCGATGATCGCCATCGCGGTGCTCTACGTTGTCGGCCAGTTCCTCGGCTAGAGAGCCACTAGAATTGGCGTCCATGTTCCAGGAAGTTTCGACGCGCGCCGGACTCCCCGAGCTAGAACTCGCCGTGCTGGCCTTCTGGAAAGAGCGCGACATCTTCCACAAGAGCCTCAAGCAGCGCGAGGGGAGACCAGCGTTCGTGTTTTACGAGGGGCCCCCGACCGCCAACAATCTTCCCGGCATCCACCACGTCCTGGCGCGGGCATTGAAGGACCTGTTCCCCCGCTACAAGACGATGCGCGGCTTTTACGTGGAGCGCAAGGCCGGCTGGGACACGCACGGCCTGCCCGTCGAGATCGAGGTCGAAAAGCAGCTGAAATTCACCGGCAAGCAGGACATCGAGAAGTTCGGCATCGAGGCCTTCAACAAGCTCTGCCGGGAAAGCGTCTTCACGTATATCGGCCAGTTCGCCCAGGTGACGGAGCGGATGGGGTATTGGGTCGACTTCGACAAGGCCTACCGGACGCTCGACACCAGCTATATGGAGAGCGTCTGGTGGATCCTCAAGCAGATCTGGGACAAGCAACTGCTCTACCAGGGATTCAAGGTCGTGCCCTACTGTCCCCGCGACCAGACACCCCTCTCCAGCCACGAGCTGGCGCTGGGATACCAGGACGACGTCGAAGACCCCTCCGTTTACGTGAAGTTCGAGCTCGAGGATGAGCCCCGGACGTACTTCCTCGCCTGGACGACGACCCCCTGGACGCTGCCCGGCAATGTCGCTCTCGCCGTCGGACTCGACATCCCCTACGTGCGGGTACGGCAGGGCGACGAGCGCTACATCCTGGCGAAGGCGCGGCTGTCCGTGCTCGAGGGGGAGTATCAGATCGAGGCGGAGGTCGATGCGAAGACGCTGCTCGGCAAGCGGTACAAGCCCCTCTACTCGTACCTGGTCCCCGACAAGCCCGCCTTCTACGTCGTCGACGCGGATTTCGTCTCGGTGGAGGATGGGACCGGGATTGTCCACACGGCGGCCGCCTACGGCGTCGACGACCTCGAGCTCTCTCTGAAGAAAGGCATCCCGGTTCGCCATGTGGTCGATCTTGCCGGTCGATTCCGGCCGGAGGTCGAGCCCTTCGCCGGGCTCTTCGTCAAGAAAGCCGATCCCAAAATCATCGAGGACCTCACCCAGCGCGGCCTGATGTATCGAGCCGAAACGATCCGCCACACCTACCCGTTTTGCTGGCGCTGCGGGACGCCGCTGCTCTATTACGCCTTGACGTCATGGTTCATCAAGACGACCGCCGTCAAGGATGAGCTGATCCGGAACAACAATCTGGTTAACTGGGTCCCACCTTACGTCGGCACCGGACGGATGGCGAACTGGCTGGAAACGCTCGTCGACTGGTCGCTGTCGCGCTGGCGCTACTGGGGCACGCCGTTGCCGATCTGGGTCTGCGAGCAATGTGACGAGCGGCGCTGCGTGGGCTCGGTGGCGGAACTGGGCCTGACGCTGAACGACGATCTGCACCGCCCCTACATCGACCGCGTGACGCTCCCCTGCGCAAAGTGTGGCGGCGCGATGCGCAGGGTCACCGACCTGATCGATGTCTGGTTCGATTCCGGCTCGATGCCGGTCGCGCAGTATCACTACCCGTTCGAGAACGAGGAGCTCTTCAAGGTACGATTTCCCGCGGACTTCATCGCGGAGGGCGTCGACCAGACGCGCGGCTGGTTCTTCAGCCTGCTGGCCATCGGCACCATGTTGTTCAAGCAGCCGGCCTTCAAGAACGTGATCGTCAACGGCACGGTGCTGGACAAGCAGGGCCGCAAGATGAGCAAGTCGCTGAAGAACTCGGTTGACCCGATGGAGGTCATGTCCAAGTTCGGAGCGGACGCGACCCGCTGGTACTTCTTCTCGGCGGTCGCCATCGGTAACGACTATCGCTTCGACCTGGCCTCCGTCCAGGATGTCGTGCGCCGCTTCCTGCTGATCCTTTGGAATACCTACGGCTTCTTCGCCAACTACGCGAGGCTCGACGGCTTCGACCCCGCCGGCGCGGCCGTCCCGGTGCGCGAGCGAGCCCAGCTCGACCGCTGGCTGCTCGCGGAACTGGCCGTCACCATCGCCGATGTCGAGAAGGCGATGGAGGCGTACGACCCGCCGACGGCGGCGCGCCGCCTGGAAGCCTTCGTACTCGATCTTTCGACGTGGTACGTGCGGCGCTCCCGCCGCCGGTTCTGGAAGTCGGAATCCGACGCCGACAAGCGGAGTGCCTACCAGACGCTCTACCAGGTGCTCGTCAACCTATCGCAGCTGCTGGCGCCCTTTACACCGTTCGTCTCGGAGACCATCTACCAGAATCTCGCGGCCGGGCGGCAAGCCCAGTCCGAGAGCGTCCACCTGAGCGACTGGCCCGTAGCCCCGACAGATTGGCGGGATGACGAGCTCCGCCAGCAGATGTCGGTCGTCCGGCGACTGGTCGCGACCGGTCTCGCCGCGCGCAACACCGCCGGCCTCAAGGTGCGCCAGCCGCTTCGCGCCGTGACCATCGCGGAGCGGCCGCTCGACCCCGGGCTCGAGGCGATCCTGCTCGAAGAGCTGAACATCAAGGCGGCGCGCTACCAGGGCGAGGGCGGTGGGCTCACCCTCGACACCGAGATCAGCCCGGAACTGAAGCTCGAAGGGCTTGCCCGCGACCTGGTCCGGAAGATCCAGGAACTGCGCAAGCAATCCGGGTTCGCCGTCGAAGACCGCATCCGCCTCTTTTACGAGGGCGACGGGGTGCTCGCCGAGGCACTCGAGCGCTGGCGAGACTACATCGCGACGGAAACTTTGGCGGTGGCCGTCGCGCGAGGTGCGGCACCGACTGGAGCCTCGACCGAAACCTTGCAGATCGAGGGGAACGACCTCCGCGTGAGCGTCGTCCGGGTGGCAACGAACTGAGCCGGGTTCGCGGCTACCTCTTGCTGGCAGTGATCGCCGCCACCGTCGTCATCGTTGACCGCGTCACGAAGATTTTCGTCGAGCAGCGGTTCGGGGTTCCCTATGGGCCCCGCGAGGTCGTCGACCACGTCCTCTTCCTGACGGTGACGCGCAACGCCGGCGCAGCCTTTGGCCTCTTCCAGAACTTCAGGGTGGCCTTCCTGCTGATCTCGGCGGTCGTCCTGGTCGGCATCCTTATCTATTACTGGCGCTTGCCGTCCAGCGATTGGTCGGCCCGGCTTGGTCTGGCGCTCGTCTTCGGGGGCGCGATCGCCAACGCCTACGACCGGGGCGTCAAGGGCTCGGTTATCGACTTCATCCAGGTACCGCACTGGCCGATCTTCAACGTCGCCGACTCGGCGATCACCGTGGGGGTCGCGGTGCTCCTGGTGGGCACCCTCTTGCGGAGCGGCCGCCCGCGGCGCGCGTGACGCCGGCGGAACAGCACACGGTCCCGATCAACGCGCCTCGACTCGACCAGTACCTGGCGGGCCTGCTCGAGGGGCAAAGCCGGAGCCAGGTCCAGCGCTTGATCGCGCAGGGACACGTCCGCCTGAACGATGGGCCGGCCCGCGCGGGGAGCCGACTCCGCTCGGGGGATCGGCTCAGCTGGGAACTGCCCGCGGCGACGCCAACGCGGCTCCAGCCCGAGGCGATGGATCTTCGTGTGCTCTACGAGGACGACGACCTGATCGTCATCGACAAACCGGCCGGGCTCGTCGTCCATCCTGGGCCGGGCCATACGACCGGCACGCTCGTCCACGGCTTGCTCGGCCGCGGAGTGGGCTGGTCCACGATCGGCGGTACGGAACGGCCCGGTATCGTCCACCGGCTCGACCGTGACACCTCGGGATTGATGGTGGTGGCGCGCAACGACGACGCGCATCGCGAACTGGCCCGCCAGCTGCAGCGTCGGATCATGGCGCGCACGTACCGGGCGATCGTCGTCGGCGAGGTTCCTGACCCCGCGGCACGCATCGAGGCTCCGATCGGGCGCGATCCGAAGAACCGGCAGCGGATGGCGGTCGTCGCCCGTGGGCGCGACGCCTTCACCGAGTTCCGGCGGCTCGGCGTCGCCGGCGGCCACTCCCTGCTCGAGGTCAAGCTCGGATCGGGCCGGACCCACCAGATCCGGGTCCATCTCGCCTACATCCACCATCCGGTCCTGGGCGACCCGGTCTATGGCCGCCGCTCGCCACTGATCGCCCGGCCGGCGCTGCATGCGGAGGCCCTCACGCTCCGTCACCCGCGGTCGCGCGAGTCGATGACGTGGCGGACGCCTCCACCGGACGACTTCGAATTGGCGTGGAATTCGCTGGCGCATCCTAAAATGCGGTGATCAGATGACCCAGCCCAGGATCGGGCTTTTGATCGTGATCTCCGGACCAAGCGGAGTGGGGAAGGATACCGTGTTGCGGCGCCTCTTCGAACTGGCGCCCGATCTCAAATACTCGGTGTCGTATACGACCCGGCCCCCGCGGCCCGGCGAGGTCGACGGCCACAGCTACACCTTCGTCAGCGAGCCGGAATTCCTGCGCCTGATCGAGCAGAAGGAATTCCTCGAATGGGCGAAGGTCTATGACCACTATTACGGGACGTCGCGGCGCCGTGTCGAGGCGGCCCTCAACCGCGGTGAGGACATCATCCTCAAGATCGATGTCCAGGGCGCCACCTTTGTTCGTAAGCGTATGCCGGAGGGGCTCTTCATCTTCATCACCCCGCCGTCGACCGAGGAACTGCTCAACCGGCTGACCGGCCGCAACACGGAATCGCCGGAAGCCCTGGAGATCCGCCAGAAGGAGGCGTTGATCGAGCTTGGCCTGGCCAAAGATTACGAACACGTCGTGTGCAACCGCGATGTCGACGAGACGGCTCGCGAGATCCTGGCGATGATCGCGGCGGAGCACGCCGGGCGCCGGGCGGCGCGATGATGGCGGGCCGGCTGAGGGGACGCCGGGTCGCGATCGGCGTCTGCGGCGGAATCGCCGCCTACAAGGCGATCGAGTGCATCCGGCTGCTCACGGAGGCGGGGGCCGAGGTCCGGGTCCTGATGACGCCGGAGGCGACCCGCTTCGTCACGCCGCTCACCTTCGAGGCACTCTCCGACAACCCGGTCGCCGCCGATTGGCTCGCGCCGCAGGGCGGGGGAGAGAGCCACATCAAGCTGGCCGAGTGGGCCGATCTGATCGCGATCGTTCCCGCCACGGCGAATACCATGGCGAAGCTGGCGCTGGGATTTGCCGATGAGATCGTCTCGGGGACGGTGCTGGCGAGTCGCGCGCCGCTCGTCATCGCCCCGGCGATGAACGATGTGATGCTGACCCAACAGCCCACCCAGGATCATCTCGACGCGCTGCGCGCGCGTCGAGCCGTCATCGTGGAGCCCGCCAGCGGACGGCTCGCGTCGGGGAAGTCGGGCGTGGGGCGCTTAGCGTCTGCTGAGCGGATCGTCGCCGTGCTCGACGCCGTGCTCGCCGGCCGGCGCACCCTCGACGGTATTCGCGTGGTCGTCAGCGCCGGCGGCACGAGGGAAGCGGTCGACCCGGTGCGCTACGTCGGGAATTTCTCCAGCGGCAAGATGGGCCGCGCGCTGGCCGAGGTGGCGGCGGCGCGTGGCGCCGATGTCACCCTGGTGACCACCGCGCCCTCCAACCCCGAGGGGATGGAGGAGCTCGCGGTCGGCAGCGCCACCGAGATGCTGACGGCGCTTCAGAAAGCCTGCGCCGGTGCCGACGTCCTGGTGATGGCGGCGGCGGTTGCCGATTACGTCCCGGAGCAGGTCGCCGCGTCGAAGCTGCGGCGCACGGACCGGCCCCTGGACCTCCGACTGCGCCCCAACGTCGACATCCTGAAGACCCTCGGACCTCGTCCGGGGCTCTACCGCGTTGGCTTCGCCGCGGAAACCGAAGACCTCCGCGCCCAGGCGCAGCAGAAGCTGAGCGCCAAGCAGCTCGACATGATCGTCGCCAACCAGGTGGGCGTCGACGGCCAGGGCCTGGCCAGCGATTTCAACGCGGTCACCATCGTGACGGCCTCAGGCGTCGCCGCCGAGGTGCCACGACTTCCCAAATTGGAGGTGGCCGGGCGGATCTGGGACGCCATCGATGCCGGCCGGAACCGCGGCGCCTGAGACGGCGCTCCGTCCGATCGCGCAGGTCGCCGTCGAGGCGCGCGTCGGGAGCCAGACCGGGCTCTTCGACTACGCCGTCCCGGAGGCGCTCCGCGGCCTGATCGAGGTGGGGCACCGGGTCCGGGTGCCCTTCGGGAAGCGGACCGTGACCGGTTTCGTCTACGCGCTCGATGAGGGCCCCACCGTGCTCGAGCTCAAGCCGATCGAGGCGTTGCTCGACGCTGAGCCGGTGCTGCCGTCTCCGCTCGTGGAACTGGCCGGCTTCGTCGCCGCCCACTACCTGGTGCCGCTCGATGAGGTGATCCGGGCCATCGTGCCGCCGCGCGTCCGCGCCGTCGTTCGGCGATCAGTCAAGCGCCGGCGCCAGAGCCGTATCCTCCGGCAGGCCGCGGCGGTCGGCGCGCCCGACGCGATCGTTCTCGAACCGGCGCAGGAGGCCATCCGGGAGCGGATCGCCATCGCCCTTTCGCGCCAGGAGTCAGACGTTTTCCTCCTGCACGGCGTCACGGGCAGCGGCAAGACCGAGGTCTACCTGGCCCTGCTCGAGCAGGTGCTGGCCGGTGGGGGCCAGGGCCTGGTGCTGGTGCCCGAGATCGCGCTCACGCCGCAGACCGTCGGGCGCTTCGCGGCACGCTTCCCCGGACGGCTCGCCGTCCTGCACAGCGCGCTGACCGAAGCGGAGCGGGCCGCCGAGTGGTGGCGGATCCGGCGCGGCGAGGCGGACATCGTGATCGGGCCGCGCGCCGCTGTTTTCGCGCCGCTACCGCGTCTTGCGCTGATCGCGATCGACGAGGAGGAATCGTCCGCGTTCAAGCAGGACCGTATCCCGCGCTACCACGCGCCCACCGTAGCGCGCTGGCTCGCGGAACGGACACGGGCCGTCCTGGTCCTGGGCAGCGCCACCCCCAGCGTCGCGACCTACGCCGCCGCGCTCGCCGGGCGCGAGCATTTGCTGGAGCTCCCGCACCGCGCCCAGGGACGGCCGCTGCCACCGGTAACCATCATCGACATGCGGGCCGAAATCGCGGCACAGCACTTCAGCCCGCTGAGCCGCGAGCTGCAAACGGCAATCGGCGGATCGCTGGAGCGCCATCAGCAATCGATCCTGTTTTTGAATCGCCGCGGGCTGACGACCTTCGTCCTCTGCCGCGACTGCGGCCAGGCGCGTGAATGTCCGCACTGCAGCGTCGCCCTCGTCTACCACGCGTCCCTGGGCCGCCTGCAGTGCCACTACTGCGGCAGCACCGAGTCGCTGCCACGCCGCTGCCCGGCCTGCGGCAGCCGCTACATCAAGAGCTTCGGCGTCGGCACCGAACGCATCGAGCAGGAGGTGCGGACGCTGTTTCCGGGCGCGCGCGTGCTTCGACTGGACCGTGACGTGATGAAGACGCCGGATGCGGCCGACCTCGTCTTCGACCAGATGCGCTCCGGTGAGGCGGATGTGCTGGTCGGCACGCAGCTGGTGGCCAAAGGGCTGGACCTGCCCGATGTCACCACCGTTGGCGTCGTCAACGCCGATACCAGCCTGCACTTTCCCGACTACCGCTCCTCAGAGCGGACCTTCAGCTTGCTGACACAGGTGGCGGGCCGGGCCGGTCGCGGAAGTGCCGCGTCACAGGTGTTCATCCAGACGTATACCCCCGATCACCCTGCGGTCCGGCACGCCCGTTACCACGATTACCGCGGCTTCTTCCGCGAGGAATTGGAGATCCGCCGCGCCTACCGGTTCCCACCGTTTGCGGAGCTGATCGTGGCGACCTACGGCCACCGCGACGAGGCTCGCGCGGAACGCGAGGCGAAGTCGGCGGCCGAACATTTGTCTGCTACAATCGGCCTGCTCAATTTGGGCGACATCGAGGTGCTCGGACCGTCTCCCGCATTTGTGTACCGCCTCAAGGATGAGTTCCGCTTCGAGGTGACCCTCAAGGGAAGCGACCTGCACCGGGTGGCAGACGGCTTACCGCGGGGCCGGGGCTGGAGCCTCGACGTCGACCCGATGTAAGTTAGTGATCATGGCTGTCCTTCCCATCCTCACCCAGGAAGCGCCGATCCTTCGCCAGAAGGCGAAACGGGTCGCGCGCGTCGACAGCAGCATCCGCAAGCTGATCGACGACATGGTCGACACGATGATCGCCGCTCCAGGCGTCGGCCTGGCGGCGCCCCAGGTGGGGGTCGGGCTGCGGGTGGCGGTGATCAAGACCGACACCAACCTGCACACCCTGGTCAACCCGGAGATGGTGAAGTGGGAAGGCGAGCAGATCGGCCTGGAAGGTTGCCTCTCGGTGCCGGGCTACGTCGGCGAAGTCAGACGCTACATGCAGGTGGTGGCGCGCGGCCTCAACCGCCAGGGGAAGCCGGTGAAGATCAAGGGCGACGCGCTCCTGGCGCGCGCGATCCAGCACGAGATCGATCACCTCGATGGCATCCTCTTCACCGATCGGCTGACCCGTCTCGACACGCTGCGTAAAGTGGAACCGGAAGAGCAGGAGAAGGAAGCGGAACTCGTCGGCGCCTAGCGCGAGATTGCGGATCGTCTTCGCCGGCACGGCGATGTTTGCCGGTCCGACCCTGAACCAGCTGCGCGAAGCCGGCCACGAGGTCGCGCTCGTCGTCACTCAGCCAGATCGTCTTGGTGGCCGGGGCATGCGAACGCTGCCGTCGGCCATCATGCTGCAAGCGACCGAAATGCATCTGCCGGTCTTTCAACCGGAGCGGATCAGGACCGAAGAGGCCCAGGCGCGCATCCGCGAGGTCGCTGCGGACGTGATGGTGGTGGTGGCGTACGGGCAGATCCTTCCAGCGAGCCTGCTCAATGTGCCGCGGTTCGGAACGCTCAACGTCCACGCCTCGTTGTTGCCGCGGCATCGGGGTCCCGCGCCGGTGGAATGGTCGATTCTCAGCGGCGACACCGAGACCGGCGTCACCATCATGCAGATGGATGCTGGTGTCGATACGGGCCCGATCCTCGCGCAGGAGCGGGTGCC
>WNGG01005272.1_pt1 | contig 14427 bp, 14 predicted proteins | sample 5400661 | NCBI WGS metagenome assembly WNGG01 (sample SAMN13153372, study PRJNA577476) | soil metagenome | isolation source: 100 cm soil or saprolite under Garry oak tree replicate 1 | place: USA:California | collected 2016-06-15
GCGCCTCGGGCGGGATGAGGCGCGTGTCGAGCCGGCAGTACACCGCGACCCTGCCCTCGAGCAGCTCCACCCGCAGCGAGTCGAAGCTCTTCCGCACGGACCAGTCGATCCCGCTGCCCACCATCGCGGCGATCTCGTTGGGGGAGAGCACGACCGAGTCCGGCCCGCTGGGCTGTCTCAGGCGCTCGACCTTGGTCTGCTGGGAGGAGAGCGCTTTGGGGGTCGGCGCGCCCACTGCCGTGTCGGCCACCGACGGCAGCTTCGTCGAGCGGGGACCGAGCCACCGGGACGCCGTGCGGAGGATCGGCTCCCGGAACCACCACGCCACGAGCGCCGCCGTGAGCGCGACGGCGAGGAAGACGAGCCGGAGCAGTCCCTTAAAGCAGCCGTTCACTGTGCCTGACGTTGTACACCGCGCCCCCAGATTGGAGCGTGCTCTGCATCAGATCGAGCGCCCCCACCAGGACCGACGCCGCGAACTCGACCCGGCCGAGTGCCGCTTCGAGGCCCGCGAAATCGCGCGGCCGCGCCTGCCGCGCCGCGCGTCCCAGCGTGATGTGCGGGCGGAAAGGCCGCGCTTCCGTCGCGAACCCGAGCGGGGCGAACTCCTGCTCCACGCGATGCTGCAAGATCTCGAGCGCCGGCTCCGCGGCGATCCCCACCCACACGACGCGCGGCCGCGTGAAGTCCGGAAACACCCCGAACCCCTTCTCTCCGGCCCCCCCGGCCCCCTCGCCCCCCAGCGCCAAGGTCAGCGCCCGAGCGCCGGCCGCGGCGCGCTGCAGCGCCGCGTGGACCTCGCCGTCACGCTCCTCGGGCACCTCCCCCAGGAACTTGAGCGTGAGGTGAATGCCGTCGGGGCGCACCCACTTCATCGGAACGTCGAGGTCGCGGAGCGGCGCGGTCGCTTGCCAGAGATCCTGTCGGACGGGCGGGGGAAAATTGAGGGCGACGAAGAGCCTCAAGCGGGTCGCCGGTGTTCGAGGATGAGACTGCCGCGGCGATAGCCGCGAGGATCCACTGCGACGGCGGCGAAGCCGAGGTCCCTGAGGCGCGCGGCGACCGCCGCCAGCCGCTCAGTCACCCAGGGAATCCATTGCGGCTCGACCTCGATGCGCGCACCCCCCCGCCACCCGTCGCCGTGGTGGCGGACCCGCAGATCGCCTGTCACCCCCAGCTGCCGCAGGTAGGCCTCCGCCTGCTCCACCTGCCTGAGGCGGTCCGGCGTGATCGGGATCCCGTAGGCCACCCGGCTCGAGAGACACGGCGCGGCGGGCGCGTCCCACACGGGAATCGCGAGCGCCCGTGCCGCGGCGCGGATCTCGGCCTTGGTCATCCCGACCTCGGCAAGCGGCGAGCGGATCTCCGCAGCCCGTCCCGCGGCGTACCCCGGGCGGTGCTCCCCCAGATCGTCGGCGTTGGTGCCGTCGCACACGACGGCGAGGCCGCGCGCCTCCGCCTCGGGGAGGAGCCGGCGCCACAGCTCCGTCTTGCAGAAGAAGCACCGGTTGGTGGGATTCGCGAGATAGCTCGGATCTCGGAGCTCGTGGGTGTCGATCTCGACGAGCGGCACGTCGAACCGCTCCGCCATGTCGCGGGCCGTCCCCCACTGGGCGCGGGGGTAGGAGGCGCTGCGACCGATCGCGGCCACCATGCGCTCGCGCCCCAGTTCCTGGCGCACCACCACCGCGAGCAGCGCCGAATCGACCCCACCGGAATAGCCGACCAGGGCCGAGGGGAAAGTGCGGACGAGGGCGCGGAGCGTGGGGGTGGGAGGGGTGGAGGGGGTGGAGGGGGGCGGGGGCGCAGACACGTGGGAATACTAACGGCGTAGACTGTCTCAATCAAAGGACAACTTTGCCCACACGAATCGGATATTTCGTAAGCTGGAAACCTATTATGCTGATGATACGTTGCAAAAGGTCTTAGCACGTCTACGTCTAGTAGGAACCCCTGCCCAGAGGGCTGCGAAATGACGAACAAGACCGAGCTGGACGCCGTCGATCGCAAGATCGTGCGGCAACTCGCCACGGACGGACGCGCCAGCTATCAGGCGATCGCCGACGAAGTCGGGCTGTCGCGACCGGCGATCATGGAGCGGGTGAAGCGGCTCGAGGAGGCCGGCTTCATCACCGGCTACGGCGCGCGGCTCGACCGCGCGAAGGCCGGTTTCCCGGTGACGGCATTCGTCGCGGTCCGCTACGCCAACTCCGACTACGTCGGCGACGAGCCGCGGATGCGCGAGATGGCGAAGCACCCCTGCGTGCTCGAGTGTCACCATGTCGCCGGGGAGGACTGCTACATCCTCAAGGTCGCCGCGCCCGATCTCGAGAGCCTCCAGAGCGTGCTGCGCGAGCTGCGTGGCTCGTCCAAAACGCAGATGAGCACGCGCACTACGATCGTCCTGGGCACGGTGTTCGAGAAGCCGGGGTTCATCCCGGTGGAGCCCGACTAATGGCCGGGCTGCGCGGCAAGGCGCTCGTCGCCTATCTCGTGGTGTGCGTGTTCTGGGGCTCGACGTACCTCGCGATCCGCGTGGGTGTGGGGGTCCTGCCGCCGTTCCTCTTCGCCGGCCTCCGGTTCGCGCTCGCGGGCGCGCTGCTGCTCGGGCTCGCGCTGGCGCTGGGCGACACGCTACCGCGCCGTGCCGCCGATTGGCGCACGCAGGCGATCGTCGGCGTGCTGCTGCTCGCGGGCGGGAACGCGTTCGTGGTGTGGGCGGAGCAATACACGCCCTCCGGGATCGCCAGTATCTTCGTGGTGACGGTGGCCCTGTGGATGGCGTTCTTCGACGCGATCATCCCGGGCGGCTCGGGGGATCTCAATTGGCGCGTGGTGGCGGGGCTCGTGCTCGGCTTTCTCGGCACCGCCCTGCTCGTGGGCGCCAGCCCGGCCGAGATCCTGCGCGCCGATCTGCGCGGGCCGATCGCGCTCACCGCGGCGAGCGCTGCCTGGTCGCTCGGCTCCGTGTACGGCAAGCGCCACCCCACCGAGGCGAGCCCCTATGTGGGTGCGGCGCTGCAGATGCTCGCCGGTGGCGCCGCAGTCGCGCTGGTCGGCACCGTGCTCGGGGAGTGGAGCCGCTGGCATCTCACCCCGCGGGGCATCGGCGCCGTCGCCTACCTCGTGGTCTTCGGCTCGATCCTCGGCTACACCGCGTACACCTATGCGCTGCGCCACGCCTCGCCCACGATCGTCGGCACGTACGCCTACGTGAACCCGGTCATCGCGGTGCTGCTCGGGTGGCTCATTCTCAACGAGCCGGTGACCGCCCGGACGTTCCTCGCGATGGCGCTGATCGTCGGCGCCGTCGTCTGGATCCAGTTCTCACACAAACTGCGTCGGACGGTGGGACGGTCCGACAGTCGGACTGCGACCGCCGTGCCAGTCCGACAGGAGGCCTCTGAGCGTGCGTAGCGTGAACCTTGCCGCGAAGTTTCGGCTGTTCGACGACTACTGGAGCCCCAAGATCGTCGGTGACGTGAACGACTCGTACGTCAAGCTCGTGAAGCTGAAGGGCGAGTTCGTCTGGCACCACCACGAGGCGGAGGACGAGCTGTTCCTGGTGGTGAAGGGCCGGCTCCTGTTGCGCTTCCGCGAGCGCGACGTATGGGTCGAGGAAGGCGAGTTCGTGATCGTCCCCCGGGGCGTCGAGCATTTGCCGATCGCGCCGGAAGAGGCGCACGTGCTGTTGCTCGAGCCGCAATCCACCCTCAACACGGGGAACGTCCGCAACGAGCGCACGGTCGCAGAGCTCGAAAGGATCTAAGCGGTGCTCGAAGGCTAGCCGCTCACCCCGCCGTCACTCGTTCGTTTCGTGCACATCGCTGGGCCGCGGTGCCGCGCGCCGCGCGGGCCGTGCCGGGCGGGCCTCCTTCCCTTCCTCGCTGAGCTTGAACGACCGCACCGTGTGGTACGCGAGGTCGACGTCCCCATGCTGCTCGAACTCCGTGAGGATGTCTTCCCAGATCGCGTGCTCGGTGCCGCGCCGCTTGCGGGGCTCGATCAGGTAGCGGATGGTGAGCTGCACGCCGCTGTCCGTCACGCGGGTGTACACGATCGGGGTGAGCTTCGTGTAGTTGATGAGATACTGCCGCGACGCCGTGAGCAGATCCTGCTCGGCTTGGGCCGTGAGGTGCTCCGCGTGCTTGAAGGCGATCTTCGTCAAGATCTCCTTCGCCTCCCTCCAATCGCTCTCGAACGTCACGAGCACCGGCACCTCGTGCCAGATGTAGCGGAAGCCGCGGTCGTAATTCGCGACGGGCTCGGTGAAGACCTTGCCGTTCGGAATGTGGATGATCCGGCCGCTCGACTGGTCGGCGTCCACCCAGTTGCCGATTTCGTTCAAGGTGAACTGCTGCAGCCGGACGTCGATCACGTCGCCCTTGTGCCCCCCGATCTCGACCCGATCGCCGACCTCGAAGGGGCGCCGCCACAGGATGAAGATCCAGCCGGCGAGGTTGGTGACGGGGTCCTTCAACGCGATCGCCAGCCCGGCGGAGAGCAGCCCCAGGAAAGTCGCGAGCGCCTGGATCCCGACGAACCAGGTGCGCCCCACGAGGATCACCCCGAGGCCGAGGGCCACGTAGGTGATGCCCTTGCGCCAGCGGTAGCGGCTCCAGGGATCGCGCACGCGGCGGTAGAGGAGCGTCAGAACGAGCCGGTGCAGCAGCCACAGCCCGAATACGATGAGGAGGGTGCTGAGCAGCTTCGTCTGGAGCTCGGGGGAGAGCCCAAGCCGTGTCTGAAGCCAGTCGGTCATGCGAGCCGCAGGTGAGTGGCGGGGACAAGGTAGGGGGAGGCCGAGCGGCGCGCCAGCGACGAGGCTATACTCTCAGCATGCGCCACACTGCTGCTCCGGTTCTGGCGCCGCTGGCTGTGGCGCTCGCGCTCCTCGCCACTGCGTGCCACGGCCGCGCCGCCGCGCCGCCCAACCCGCTGGCGGAGGTGGCGATCACGGTCGAGAACCAGAACTTCCTCGACATGGACGTGTTCATCGTGCGGAGCGGCGGCGATCGCGTCCGGATCGGCATGGTGCCGGGCCTCTCGTCGCGGATCCTGATGGTGCGGCCCGACCTCGTGGGCTACGGCTCGGACGTGCGGTTCGAGGTGCACCCGATCGGGGGCCGGGGCAACCCGATCTCGGAAACGATGACCGTGCATCCCGGGGACGTGATCCACCTGACGATCCCGCCGTCCTAAACGCCGGCGATCATCTTCCCCGCGAGTTCCTTCACGAGCTTCGCGCACACTGCGGCCGTCACGCCGGCCGCGTCCTGCTGCGGGTTGAATTCCACGACGTCCGCCCCCACGATCGGCACGCGCAGCCCCTGGAGCACCGTCAGGACCTCGCGCACCGTGAGCCCGCCCGGCTCGCGGTGTCCCACGCCCGGTGCGAATGCCGGATCGAAGACGTCGAGATCGATCGACACGTACGCCGGGGCGTCCAGGGCGGGGCGGCGGCCCGCGACCCAGGCGCGCATGTCGATCACCTGCACGCGATGGCGTTCGGCTTGGGCACGCTGGGTCGCATTCATGGTGCGGATCCCCACCTGGACGAGCTGATCCGCGAGCGTTTCGTCCATGATGCGCGCGAAGGGGCACGCATGGGAGTAGGGATCGCCCTGAAACTCGGGGTAGAGGTCGGGATGGGCGTCGAAGTGCAGGATGCTGAGCTGGTCGTGAAACCGCCGCACGGCGCGCACGATCGGGTAGGTGATCGAATGGTCGCCGCCGAGCGCGATGGGGCGGCCGCCGGCGTCGAGCAGCGTCCGTACCGCGTCTTCGATCTTGGCGCGCACCTCGGCGCCCGACGTCCCGAGCGGCACGTCGCCGACGTCGCCGAGCGCGCCGTCCTGGCCGAGATCGACGCCCGTCTCCGTCCAGGGATTCCCCGCGGGGGAGTGCAGCGCCTGGCGGATGAGCGGCGGCGCCGCGGCCGTGCCGCGCAGGAACGAGGAGCTCGCGTCGTAGGGGAAGCCGATGAGAGTCGGCGTGCCGCCGGTCTCCTCGCTCAAGGCTTGGGCTTGCTCGGCGGCGGCGCCTTGAGTTCGACGAGCAGCACGTGGGCGCCACCGGTCCCGATGTACTCGGTCGCGTGGGTTTCCGCATCGTGCCACCTGACCTGCCCGGTCTTCGACGGTTGCTCCGTGGTCTTCCCATCCGGCGCCGTGAACACTGTCTTGCCGGAACCGGAGAGACTGTAGGTGACGTACGCCGGGTGCGAGTGCATAGGGATCTTGTCACCCGACTTGCTGTGGAAATCGAGCACCCGGATGCTCGCGTTTTCCAGCAGCACCGTGAAGTTGTGCGGCGCGACTGTGACGGGGTCCTGGGCGTACAGCATTCTCACCGCGAAGAGCAGCCCGCAAGCGGGGATCAGCATCACGCGTCTCATGGCACCCTCCTCCTTGGCAAGAGGTGAACGTTGCGCCGATGTAACGCGCCAAGGAGGACGTGTCAAACGAGAAGGCGGTACGCCCTACCCCAACCCTCTGCGATCGAGGCTGCGGTACTGAATCGCTTCGCTCACGTGCTTCGACTCGAGCGCCACGGCGCCGGCGAGATCGGCGATCGTGCGAGCGATCTTGAGAATCCGATGATACGCCCGCGCCGACAGCGCGAGGCGCGTGATCGCGGTGCGGAGCAGTGCGTCGGCGCCGTCCGAGACGCGGCAGAACGTCCGGATGTCGCGCGCCGCCATGTGGGCGTTGGCGTACACCCCGGGACGGCTCGCGAACCGGTCCCGCTGCAGCGTCCGCGCGCGATCCACGCGCTCGCGCACCGCGTCGCTCGCCTCGCCTCCGCCCTGGTCCGCGAGGGCGCGATACTTCACCGCCGGCACCTCGAGGTGGATGTCGATGCGGTCGAGCAGCGGACCGGAGACGCGCGCCAGATAGCGCTCCACGCCGAGCGGTCCGCAGACGCAATTGTGCTGCGGGTCGCCGAAATAGCCGCAGGGGCAGGGATTCATCGCCGCGGCGAGCGTGAAGCGCGCGGGATAGGTGAGGCTCATCGCGGCCCGCGCGATCGTCACCACGCCGTCCTCCATCGGCTGCCGCAGCACTTCGAGCACGTTCTTGCGAAACTCGGGCAGCTCGTCGAGGAACAGCACGCCGCCGTGCGCCAGGCTCACCTCGCCCGGGCGCGGGTACGAGCCGCCGCCGATCAGCCCCGCGTCGGAGATGGTGTGATGCGGTGCGCGAAACGGCCGCCGCGCGACGAGCGACTCGCCGAGCGGCAGCACGCCCGCCACTGAGTGGATCTTCGTCGTCTCAAGGGCCTCGTCGAGACTCATCTTGGGGAGGACGGTCGGCAGGCGGCGCGCGAGCATCGTCTTGCCCGATCCCGGCGGGCCGATCATCAGGATGTTGTGCGCGCCCGCGGCCGCGACTTCGAGCGCGCGCTTTGCGTGCGCTTGGCCCTTCACCTCGGCGAAGTCCATGTCGTCCCTCGCCCGCTCCGCGAGGAGCCCGGCGAGATCGACCTGCGCCTCGGGCAGCTGGCCGCGGCCGTCCAGGAAATCGGCGAGCTCGGCCAGGGTCCCCGCGCCGAGCACCCGCACGCCCGACACGACCCCCGCCTCGGGCAGGTTCTCGCGGGGCAAGACCAGCGCCTCGAGTCCCGCCGCCCGCGCCGCCAGCGCCACCGGTAACGCCCCGCGCACCGGCCGGATCGCCCCCTCGAGCCCCAGCTCGCCCAGCACCGCCACGCGAGGCAGCCGCTCGGGGGAGATCTGCTCGGTGGCCGCGAGGATCCCCACCGCGATCGGCAGGTCGAAGGCCGAGCCGTCCTTGCGGATGTCGGCCGGGGCGAGGTTCACCGTGATGCGCTTCAAGGGGAAGGTGTAGCCGGTGTTTGCGAGCGCGGCGTACACCCGCTCGCGCCCCTCCTTCACCGCCCCCTGCGGCAGCCCCACCGTGGCGAAGGTAGGCAGGCCGTTCGCGATGTCGGTCTCGACGTCCACGAGATAGGCGTCGATGCCGAGTACGGCGGCGGAGCGAACGCGGGCGAGCACACCGGACGGTAGGGTGACAGGACGCTAGGACGGTAGGAAAAATTGCGCGGGAGGGGGCGAAGTGTTGCGTGACCGGACCTCACCCCCTGGCCCCCGGACCTCACCCCCTGGCCCCCTCTCCGCTACCTCACCCCCTGGCCCCCTCTCCACTTCGTGGAGAGGGGGAACGAAGGGCAAGAGTGTGCGTGGATCAGCCCCTGTCGGGGTAGATCTGATCCCTTCTCGAGAAAACCGGGGTCTATGGTTGGGTGATGAAACTGCGCCGTCCACCGATCCCGCAGCCGAAGCTCCGGCGAGCGCGCGAATTGCGGCGGGACCTGACGCTGGCGAACGGCGAGCGTGGGCGCTGCTCCGAAATCGACGCATACTCGGCCTCAAGTTCCGCCGTCAACATGTGGTCGCCGGATTTATCGTAGATTTCTATTGCCCTGAACTACGGCTGGCGCTTGAAATCGACGGCAGGCAACACTCGGATAGTACGCAATCGGAGTACGACGCCGCCCGTACCGCACGGCTTGAATTGAGAGGCCTCCGCGTAATCCGAATTCGCAACGACCTGCTACGGGAAGACGCCCTGAAGGCTCTGCTGCAGGATCTCACCCGCTGTTCCCCCTCTCCACTGCGTGGAGAGGGGGCCAGGGGGTGAGGTCACGAGACGACGCTGAGAACGCTGCTCAATGATCTCCAACGCCGTCCCCCTTCTCCGCAAAGTGGAGAGGGAGCCAGGGGGTGAGGTCACGAGACGACGCTGAGAACGTTGCTCAATGATCTCCAACGCCGTCCCCCTTCTCCGCAAAGTGGAGAGGGAGCCAGGGGGTGAGGTCACGAGACGACGCTGAGAACGTTGCTCAATGATCTCCAACGCCGTCCCCCCTCTCCACGCAGTGGAGAGGGGGCCAGGGGGTGAGGTCACGAGACGACGCTGAGAACGCTGCTCAATGATCTCCAACGCCGTCCCCCCTCTCCACGCAGTGGAGAGGGGGTCAGGGGGTGAGGTCCGGGGGCCAGAGGGTGAGGTAATGATCACCTGGGACGATTTCGCGAAGGTCGACATCCGCGTCGGCCGGATCGTGCAGGTCCACGACTTCCCCAAGGCGAAGCAGCCCGCCTACCAGCTGCGCATCGACTTCGGCGCGCTCGGCATCAAGACGTCGAGCGCGCAGATCACCAAGCACTACGCGAAGACCGAACTCTTAGGCAAGTTGGTGCTGGCGGTGGTGAACTTCCCGCCCCGCCAGATCGCCACCTTCTTCTCGGAGGTCCTGACGCTCGGCGTGGTACTGGAAGAGGGCGACGTCGTGCTGGTGCACCCCGAGCGCGAGGTGCCCCTGGGCAGCCGGATCGGTTAGCCCGCCATCAACTTGCCGGCCGTCCCCCCGCTCCGCGATGCGGAGAGGGGGTCAGGGGGTGAGGCCCCGCAGCGAGCCTCGATGTAGTCCTCGAGGATTTTCAGGAAATCGGCGACGATCGTGTCGCCCTTGAGCGTCACCTTGAGCCGCCCGTCCACGTACACGGGCGCCTTGGGCTCCTCGAACGTGCCCGGGAGGGAGATCCCGATGTCGGCGTGCTTGGACTCGCCGGGCCCGTTCACAACGCAGCCCATCACCGCCACCCGCAGCTCCGCGACGCCCGGGTAGCGCTCCCGCCACGCAGGCATCTGGTCCCGCAGGTGGGTCTGGATCTCGTCGGCCATCTCCTGGAAGAAGGTCGACGTGGTGCGCCCGCACCCGGGGCAGGCGGACACCTGCGGCGTGAAGCTCCGCAGGCCGAGCGACTGGAGCACCTGCTGCGCGACCTGCACTTCCTCCGTCCGATCGCCGCCGGGCCGGGGCGTGAGGGAAACGCGGATCGTGTCGCCGATCCCCTCCTGGAGCAGGATCGAGAGGCCCGCGGCGCTTGCGATGATGCCTTTCGTTCCCATGCCGGCCTCGGTGAGGCCAAGGTGCAGCGGGTAGTCCGAGATCCGCGCCAACCGGCGATACACGTCGACCAGATCCTGCACGCCCGACAGCTTCGCCGACAGGACGATGCGGTCGTGTGGCAGCCCGCACTGCTCGGCGAGCTCGGCGGACCGCATTGCGCTCGCGACCATCGCCTCCAGCATCACGTCGCGCGCATCGAGCGGATCGGCTCGAGCCGCGTTTTCGTCCATCATCTCGGTGAGCAGCTGCTGGTCGAGGCTGCCCCAGTTGACCCCGATGCGCACGGGCTTGTCGTGCGCCAGCGCCACTTCGATGATGGTGCGGAAGTTTTCGTCGCGCCGCTTCGCGCCGACGTTCCCGGGGTTGATGCGGTACTTGGCGAGTGCCGCGGCGCACTGGGGGTACTTGGTGAGGAGCAGGTGACCGTTGTAATGGAAGTCGCCGATCACGGGGACGTCCACCTGCGCCACGATCGCGGGCACCGCCTCGGCCGCCGCCTCGTGGTTCACCGTGACCCGCACCAGCTCGCTCCCGGCCTGGTGCAGGGCGCGCACCTGCGCCGCCGTCGCGTCCACGTCGGCGGTGTCGGTGTTGGTCATGGACTGGACGACGATCGGGTGGGTGCCGCCCACCCTCACGCCGCCCACGTCCACGACGACGGTCTGCCTGCGCTGGTAACCGGTCACGCTGCCAAATATAAGCCGAAGGCCGTCCCGGAGAGACGTCACGAAGATGCGTCACGAAAAAGGCGTCGCGGACTTACGTCTTCTCGCGACGCCTCCTTCGCGACGGTGCTCCGTGACGACGCTGCGTGACGTCCCTCCGAGCTTAGAAGATCTTCTCCTGGATGACGATCCTCGCCCGCAGCGCCGTGAGCTTCGCCGTCCCCTTCACCGGACCCGACGGCGATGACGCTCCTCCGGGCGTGGCCGACGCCCGGATGCCGACGTACACCTTGGAGGCGAGGAACAGCGGCTTCAAGGCGACCGGGAGGTTCACGCTGAACGTGCTGTCTGTCGTGGAGGCGGGAAACACGTCGGCCGTCACACCGAACGCCGGCGGGCTCGTGTACACGGTGTTGGGAACGGAGTCGAAGTATACCTGGAACGCGACGGTCCCCGTGTCCGTCTGGTTGACGAACGAGACCGCACCGCTCAGGAGGACCGTATCCACGATGGACGCCGCACTGAGGCCGATGGAGTTCACGCTTTGCACCGGGATCGTGTCAGGAATCCCCGGGGGGAGCGGCCCCAGGTAGGGCAGCGTGTCCGCCTTGGCAGAGGCGAGGAAGCTGTAGACGTCGATGTCAAAGATGGCGCGGCCTTTCCCGCATCCCGCCGCCACGACCGCGGCCAGCGCCACCCCGAGCCACTTCGCGTTCATCGTGCCTCCCTAATAAATCGAAAGCGACGTCGCCATCGTGATGCCGCGCTCGTTCGAGAGCGAGTTGGTGTGCGTCCAAAAGCCGACATCGAGGCCGACGCCCCCGAACCGCAGCCCACCGCCCCACCCGAACTCGATCCGCTTGCGCTGATCCCGCGCGACCCCGCCGCGCACCGCCCAGGGGCCGAGCCGCTGCTCCCCGCCCACGTGCACGACGGCGCCGCGCCCCGTGTTCAGGACGTCCGCGCCGAGCGTGGTCTTGCCCACGGTATAGGCGAGGTTGGCGATGTAGGACACGGGAAGCTTGGTCTTCGTTTCCACGTGGTTCGCGATGGGCTTCGAGTAGCTCGAGTCGCGGTAGAACGCGCTGTCCTGGCGGGTGTCGGGCCACGTGATGGTGGCGCCGATATCATTCACGCCCACGCCCAGCTCGATCGGCCCGGAGATCCACGCGATGCCGACGTCGCCGCCGACGCCATGGCCCAGCGTGTTCCCGGGTTTGGAGTACTGCGTGAACGTCCGGCCGTCGGGGGTCACCGGAGTCGGGCCGCCGAAGATCGTGTCGCCGGTGATGAAGCCCCCGTCGCCGTCGGTCCGGAAGTAGCCGACGCCGAGGTAGTAGTGGAGCGCGCCGCCGACATACAGTCCCATGGCGCTGTCTCCCGCGATGCGCCCGGCGTAGCTCACCGTCGGGGCGAAGCCGCCTTCCACGAGCCCGCTCGTGAGGACGTTGTAGCGCGTGTTGTGCTGCGCCGGTTGCGAGTCGCGCAGGAACGCGAGCAGCGTGTCGCCCAGCTGGAAGAGCACTTTGTCGTGCAACCATCCCATCACGCCGAGCCGGACGCCCTTGATGTCGATGCCGGGGTCGAGCGGGCGGCTCGAGCCGCTGATGCCGAACTGGTCCTCGGGGACGAGCTGCGCCGCCGCCCCCAGGTTTACCATCAAAAAGTCCTTCCCGATCGTGAACGCGACGTCGTTGGTGGGCGTCGGCGCCTGCTTGACCTCGAGGTAGAGCGGCAGGTTGAGGATGGTGTTCAGCACCAGCACCGGGTTGAACCCCGCCGAGTCGGGGTTGAAGGCCGGGTCGTGCGAGAGGTGCGGGTGGTCGTGCAGGAATTGAATCAGGCCGAGGGGGATCGGGATAGTCACCTTGGGCTGGCCGCGCCGGTCCGCCTGGGCCGACACCGCCCGGTAGGCCGGGTTATAACGGGCGAGGTTCCCCGAGCGGCCGAGGGTCAAGCCGCCCATCCCGATCCGGCGGGCGTCGGTGACCACCCACTGAGCGGCCGCGGGCGCCGCGTAGCCGAGAGCGAGTACCACGACTGCAAATCCCACCACGGATGTGCGCACGGTGCTCCCCGGATAGGTAGCGACTGACAAGGTTAATAATGATCGTAGATTACGCCATGCCCGGGCGTGAGCCCGGTCACGAATCGGGGCCCGACGCGCCCTGAAACGTGATGGTGACGGTGGTCCCCTGCCCCTGCGTGCTCGTGAGCGCGATGCTCCCGCCCCAGCTCTCCACCAGCCGGCGGGCGATCGCCAGGCCCAGGCCCGAGCCGCTCGACGTGGTCGAGAAGGCGGGGTCGAAGACGCGCGGCAGCTCCTCGGGCGGGATGCCGCGGCCGTCGTCCTCGACGGCGAGCCAGCGCCCCCCCTCGCCGACGCGCACCGTGACGCGCCGCGCGCCCGCGGTGCGCGCGTTCTCGAGCAGGTTCACCAGCACCTCCTTCACTTCGTCCTTGCGCGCGAGCGCCGGCGCGCCGGGCTCGCCCGCAACCTCGAACCGCGTGGCCGCCTCCGCGCCGCCGAGCGCGTAGAGGTGCACCACCTCGCGCGCCGCCGCGAGCAGATCCACCGGCTCGAGCGGCAGGGCTTCCGCAGCCGGCGAGGCGAAGCGCGAGAAGGCGCGCGCGATCGCGTCGAGCCGGTCGATCTCGGCGAGGATCCGCTCGGCGGTGTCGCGCAGCGCGGCGTCGAACGTGCGGGCGTCCTGCTTGGCCCGCACCCGCTGCAGGTGCTGGATGCCGAGGCGGATGGGCGTGAGCGGGTTCTTGATCTCGTGGGCCACCTGGCGGGCCATCTCACCCCAGGCGAGCACACGCGCCGCGCGGGTCAGCGCGGTGGCGTCGTCGAGCGCCACGACGCAGCCGTCCGGAGTGGGACCGAGGGGCGCGAGCTGCACGCGGATCTGGCGCCCGCCGACGTCGAACTCGCGCTCGGCGATCTGGTCGCCGCGGGTGGCGAGAAACTCTCCCACCGCGTTCCACACCGGAAGCCACTCCGCCGGGGCCGCCCGCGGCAGCAGATCTCCCGGATCGAGAGCCGCGCCCAGCAGCTCGGCCGCGCGCGGGTTCGCCATCGTGACGCGCAGCCCCTCGTCCACCGCGATCACGCCCGTCGCCACGTTGGCGAGCACCTGCGCCGTGTGCCGCCGCGCCTCCTCGAGCGCCGCCTGGCTGCGGCGCACATCGGCGGCCATCCGCTCGAACGCCGACATCACCGGCTCGAACTCCCGCGGCGCCCCCGGCCGGAGCGGCGGGGGCGGCGCGCCGCGGCCCACGGCGACCGCCGCCTCGCGCAGCGCCGCGACCGGCCGCGCCAGCCCGCGGGCCGCCAGCCCGGCCAGATACACGGCGGCCACGAGCCCCACCAGCGTCGCGAGCAGGAGCGCCAGCACCAGGTCCTCCTGCTGCTGGCGCACCCGCTCGTCGTCCAGCAGCTGCGGCGCCGCGAGGATCGCCTGCGCCTGGGGGGGCCCGGCGAGCACGACGCGGTAGCCCACGCGGACGGTGCGACCCGCCGCTTGGCCGTCGGCGGTCAGCTCTAGTTCGTCCTGCAACGCGAGTCCCGCGAACGCCGACGGCGCGAGGAACGGATCCAGCAGGCCTAGCTCGTCCAGAACCGGGGCGCTCGTGCCCGCGAGGACGCCGCCGCGATAGAGCCAAAGGTCAGCGTCGTGACGGCTGCCCAGGTCCGCGATCGATCGCGCTGCGCCCGCGGAGCCGGACGTGAACCCTTCGGCCATCGGGGCTACGTCGCGCAGGGTGCGAAGAATGAGCAGATCGCCAGCGCGACGCGCCTCGTCGGGCAGTCGGGCGAAGC
>WNGG01006934.1_pt1 | contig 14427 bp, 12 predicted proteins | sample 5400661 | NCBI WGS metagenome assembly WNGG01 (sample SAMN13153372, study PRJNA577476) | soil metagenome | isolation source: 100 cm soil or saprolite under Garry oak tree replicate 1 | place: USA:California | collected 2016-06-15
TGATACTCCTCCGACAGCGCCACGCCGATTCGCTCGGGCCGCAGCAGCCGCACCACCTTGGCGCGGTCCTCCAGGTTCGGGCAGGCCGGGTAGCCGAACGAGTACCGACACCCCCGGTACTTTACCTTCAGGATGTCATCCAGATCGGCCGGGTCCTCGGCCGCCATGCCCAGCTCGGACCGCACCCGGGCATGCCAGTACTCCGCGAGCGCCTCGGTCAGCTGTACCGACAGGCCGTGCAGTTCCAGGTAATCACGGTAGGAATTCTTCTCGAACAGCTCAGCGGTCGCGACACTGAGCCGCGAGCCGACGGTCACCAGCTGAAAAGCCACGACGTCTGTCTCACCGGACTCGCGAGGCCGGAAGAAGTCGGCCAGGCACAGGCGCCGGTCACGGCGCTGTCGCGGGAAGCTGAACCGTTCCAGCTCCGTGCCAGCCCGGGGGGACGCAGCGCCACCCTGGGACACCCCGGACCCCGATGGCCCGGAACCCCCCGCCCGCGTCGCGGTGCCAGCCCGGGAGGGCACAGCGCCGTCCGGGGACACCCCGGACCCCGAAGGCACGGAACCCCCCGTCGCGCCTTCGGCAGTGCCACCTTCCGTGGCGAGCACGACGAGGTCGTCACCCTCGCTCATGCATGGGAAGTAGCCGTAAACGACCGCCGCTTCAAGCAGGCCCTCGGTTTGCGCCCGCTCCAGCCACATCCGCAGCCGCGGCCGTCCCTCGGTCTCGACCAGCTCCTCATACGACGGCCCAGCGGCGCCATTGGCGCCGACAGAGCCACGGGTGGGCTTCAGCCCCCACTGCCCCATGAACGTCGCCCGCTCGTCGAGGAATGCGGCGTAGTCAGCGAGCGGGATTCCCTTGACCACGCGTGTCCCCCAGAACGGAACTGCTGGGACCGGGTTATCCGTGGCAACATCGGATCGCTCCAGCGGCAGCCGTTCTGTATCGATCTCGTCGCGGCGGCGGGGGCGCACGCGTCGCTGGCGCAACGGCGGCAGCTGGGCACCGGCCTGGCCGCGCTTTACCGCCATGACCGCGTCCATCAGCCGCAGCCCTTCGAACGCGTCCCTCGCGTACCTCACTTCTCCGTCGAATAGCTGGGCCAGATCCTGCTCGACGTAGGCGCGGGTAAGCGCGGCGCCGCCAAGCAGGACTGGCCAGCGCTGCGCCAGCCCGCGGGCATTCAGCTCCTGCAGGTTCTCCTTCATCACCACGGTGGACTTCACAAGCAGGCCTGACATGCCGATTGCGTCGGCCCGGTGCTCGCTCGCCGCGTCGACGATCGCGGAGACCGGCTGCTTGATACCGATGTTCACGACGTCGTAGCCGTTGTTCGACAAGATGATGTCCACCAGGTTCTTGCCGATGTCGTGCACATCACCCTTGACCGTGGCGAGAACGATCTTTCCTTTTCCGCCTTCCTCGGTCTGCTCCATATGCGGCTCTAGGTAGGCAACCGCCGCCTTCATCACTTCGGCGGATTGCAGCACGAAGGGAAGCTGCATCTGGCCGGACCCAAACAGCTCGCCAACAACCTTCATGCCTTCGAGCAGCACGTCATTGACGATCTCGAGCGCGGGGCGCTGGGTGAGAGCATCGTCCAGATCGGCTTCGAGGCCCTTTCGCTCACCATCGATGATCCGGCGCTTCAGCCTCTCCCACAGCGGCAGCGCGGCGAGTTCGGCCGCCCGGTCGGCCTGGACGCTTGCGGTGTCGACGCCCTCGAACAGCTCGAGCAGCCGCTGCAGCGGGTCATAGCCATCCCTGCGCCTGTCGTACACCAGGTCGAGCGCGACCTGGCGCTGCTCATCAGGGATCCGGGCCATCGGCAAGATCTTTGAGGCGTGCACGATCGCTGAGTCCAGTCCCGCATTCGTGCACTCGTTCAGGAAAACTGAGTTGAGCACGGCGCGCGCCGGCGCCTTCAGCCCGAATGACACATTGGATACCCCGAGCGTAGTCTGCACATCCGGATACCGGCGCTTGACCTCGCGGATTGCCTCGATCGTCTCGATCGCCTCGCGTCGCGTCTCGTCCTGGCCCGTGGTGATCGGGAAGGTCAGGCAGTCCACGATGATGTCGCTGACCCGAACGCCCCAGTTCCTGGTCAGATCCTCGATCAGCCGGGTCGCCACCCGTACCTTCCACTCCGCGGTTCTTGCCTGGCCCTCCTCGTCGATAGTGAGCGCGATCACCGCCGCGCCGTGCTCCTTCACCAGCGGCATTACCCGCGCGATCCGTGACGCCGGGCCGTCGCCGTCCTCGTAGTTGACCGAGTTCACCACGCTGCGGCCACCGAGCAACTCCAGGCCCGCTTCGATCACATCCGGCTCGGTGGAGTCCAGCACAAGTGGTAGCGTCGCCGCGGTTGCCAGGCGCCCGGCGACCTCGCGCATGTCGGCAGCGCCTGACCGGCCGACATAGTCGACGCACAGGTCGAGCATGTGCGCCCCGTCCCTGGTCTGCTGCCTGGCAATCTCCACGCAGTCGTCGTACCTGCCCTCGTTCATCGCCTCGCGGAAGGCCTTAGAGCCGTTCGCATTGGTTCGCTCGCCGATGGCAAGGAACGAGGTCTCCTGACGGAAGGGGACGTGCTGGTACAGCGAGGCCGCGCCCGGCTCAGGGCGCGGGCGCCTGCGAGCCAGGTCGCGATCCTGGACCCGCTGAACGACCGCGGCCAGGTGCTCGGGCGTCGTGCCACAGCAGCCGCCGACCAGGGCGACACCAAACTCGCGGGCGAACATGTCGTGAGCGGCGGCGAGCTGATCCGGGCTGAGCGGGTACCGCGCGCCGTCGGCGGTGAGTTCCGGCATGCCGGCGTTCGGCTGGCAGGACAGGGCGATGCCAGCATGCTGCGACAGGTAACGCAGGTGCTCGCTCATCTCCGACGGCCCGGTAGCGCAGTTCAGGCCGATCACATCAAGGCCCAGCGGCTCCAGTGCGGTCAGTGCCGCGCCGATTTCCGAACCGAGCAGCATCGCTCCGGTCGTCTCGATGGTCACCTGGGCGATCAGCGGCACGTCGGTGTGCGTCTGGGCGATTGCCCGCCGCGCCCCGATGATGGCGGCCTTGGCCTGCAGCAAGTCTTGGCAGGTCTCCACGATGAGCGCGTCCACGCCGCCGGATAGCAAGCCCTCCGCGCACTGTTGATAGGTGTCACGTAGCTCGGCGAAAGCGACATGGCCCAGGGTGGGCAGTTTGGTGCCGGGGCCGATTGATCCGAGCACGAAGCGTGGCCGGTCTGGTGTGCGGGCGGTCCAGTCCTTGGCGGCGGCTACCGCGATGACCGCACTCGCCTCCGCAAGCTCAAAGATCCGCTCGGCAATGCCGTACTCGCCGAGGTTCCCCAGGTTAGCGCCGAACGAGTTGGTCTCCACGCAATCGACGCCCACGGCGAAATAGGCATCGTGCACCGCGCGGACGACGTCCGGGCGGGTCACGTTGAGTATCTCGTTACAGCCCTCGTGATCCTGGAAATCGCTGAGAGGTACATCGTGTGCCTGAAGCATCGTGCCCATTGCGCCGTCGGCAACAACGACGCGCTCGGCAAGCGCGGCACGCAATGATCGGGGTCGGCCGCTCATGGAGACCAACTTTATCTGCCGCCGTTCGAGCCACGCTTGCGTCTGCTTTGCGCGGTGTGCGCCGACGGATGGCTGCCACGCCCAGCCTACGAGGTACCGCGGCGATCACTGCCGAACACGTAGGCTGAAGCTATTCGATGCTGCGATGGCAGGCTGCTGCAAAGGCTAGGGCAAATGCTGCGGGAGGAGGTGTGAAGCCATAGAGCTTGAAAACGTGGATGATCTCACTCCACCCCTGCTGATCGCAGCGTTTGAGGGCTGGAACGACGCCGGCGAGGCCGCCTCAGGCGTGATCGAGCATCTCACCGCTGCGTGGGATCCGACCGCCATCGCGGAAATTGACCCAGAGGACTTCTACGACTTCCAGGTCACTCGCCCCGTCGTCGAACTCACTCGTGGGCGGACGGAACGCCTGGTATGGCCCACGACCCGGCTGTCGCGTGCCAGGCCCGAAGGGCTTGACCGCGACATCGTGCTTGTGCACGGAATCGAGCCGAACATGCGCTGGCGCCGGTTCTGCGAGGAGTTGGTGGAAAGCTTCACCAAGCTCGGCGCCGAGATGATCGTCCTGCTCGGTGCTCTGCTCGCTGACGCGCCGCACACCCGGCCAGTCCCGATTTCTGGTTCTGTTTCGCAGCCGCGGCTGGCCGCGAAGCTGAGCATGCGGCCTGCCGATTACAACGGCCCTACCGGGATCGTCGGGGTGCTGCAGCAAGCCTGCGGCAACGTCGGCCTCGCCGCGGTCTCACTGTGGGCCTCGGTGCCGCACTATGTGGCGCAGCCGCCGAACCCGAAGGCCACACTCGCCTTGCTGCGCGGCATCGAGGACGTCTTCGACATCACGCTCCCGCTCGCCGACCTGCCCGTGCAGGCCCGTGCCTGGGAACGCGGCGTCAATGAACTGGCGCAGCAGGACTCGGAGGTCGCCGAGTACGTCAAGGCGCTCGAGGATCAGCGAGACGCGGCCGATTTGCCCGAGGCCAGCGGCGACGCGATAGCCCGCGAGTTCGAGAGGTATCTGCGGCGCCACGGCGACGAAGGGGACGAAGGGGACGCGGGCAGCCGGTGACCGCGCGGGCACGTCGCTCCGAGGGCATCGCCGTCTTCGCGGTGTTCGCAGTTCTCATGGTCCTGCCCGCCGGGGTGACGCCGCTTGCCAAGGGGTGACGGCTGGGCGGCATGACTGGAAGTATGCGATCGGTGCGCTGGCGAATGCGCTCGGCTTTCTGGCCGTAGGCTGGGATCATCCCACCTCCGCCGTAACCGCCCGCTAGACCGGCGGCCAGGGAACCGCCGGCCAGTCCTCCGATGGGTATGGGTGGATACGGTGCTTGAGCAGGAACTTCACCCGGGCCGCCGTCGCAGCGATCTCCGAAGCCGTTAGCCGCAGAGTGAGCTCGGCCGCGAGCTCCCCATCCGCCAGCGCGGCGTCGAGGCGCCGAAGCGCCTCGATTGCACGGCCGGGCAGCGGTCGGCCACGCCATTGCCAGAGGACCGTGCGGAGCTTGTACTCCTCGGAGAAGCACACCCCGTGATCGCAACCATAGAGATGGCCGGCCGGAGTTGGCAGCAGGTGGCCGACCTTTCTGTCGGCATTGTTCACGACCGCATCGAACACAGCCATGTCGCGAAGTCCCTGATGATCGGCGCGGCGCGCGAGAGCGACCAGATCCACGCCAGGATCGGCGTCGACCCAGAGCTGGCACATGCCAGGCCCGAAGGGTCCATCACGGTACACGGTCGGCGGCACCACGTCCCACTGTGCCGTGTGGGAGATCGCATACGCGGCGACCTCACGGCCGGCCAGCGAGCCGCGCGGAAAGTCCCACAGCGGCCGCTCACCAGCAATCGGCTTGTAGACGCACGCCGCGCTCCTGTTCCCCTCGCGGACCCGGCAGTACAGGGTGGCATTGGACGCTACGGCAAGCTGGCCCTCCACCTCGATGGTGCCGCCCGCGAGCAAGTCGAGCGCGGCATCGCGGCGGTTGGCCGCATCGCCGCGGTTGGCCGCGTCGCCGCGCCGACGGCGGCGCACCCGATCAGGCGGAAGGTCCCGCATGCCCTGATTCTGTCGTCTCGCCAACCGGGCCGCGAGCCGGGTCGGCGCTTCGTCCCCGTTGCCGCTGTTGCCGCTGTTGCCAGTGTTGCCACGAGCCATCTAGGTCACCGGGCCAGCGCGGTGCCCGTTCAGCCGCGGGCACACGTGACCCTGGGCATCTAGCGGCAAACCGCACAACGGGCACGGTGGCCGCCCGGCCGCGACTATTTTCAATGCGCGCTGGGCAAAGGCGCGCGCCACAGCGGGCGTTATCCGAACCCGAAGCACACCGGGCCCGACGCCAGGAACGTCATCGGCGAGCGGTTCGATCGGCTCGTCAGACTCCTCCTGCGCCTCGATCACAACTAGCTCGCTGTCCGCATCCCACGCCAGTGCGATCGAGCCGACCCGGAACTCTTCTGTCAGCGGCAGCTCGAGCGGCGCGTCATCCTGTAGCTCGGCAGGCGCCACAGCGGGCACCGTCGCCGAGCCGCCTGACCGGCGCAGCACCTCGTCGAGCAACTCGTCTAGCCGTTCGGCTAGCAGGCTCACCTGCTGCTTTTCCAGGGTCACGCTGGTGACCCTGCCGGTGCCGCTCGCCTGCAAGTAGAACGTCCGCTCTCCCGGCTGGCCGACCGTGCCTGCTACAAATCTCGCCGGCGGATCATAGAAGTAGACAGGCATATCCCTATCCTTGCGCGTCCGCTCGCATCTGCCGAACCAACCTGCCGGTCCCGGCTGCTTCGCTGCCCGCGGTGTCTGCCGTGCCGCCGACGGTTTCTGCCATGCCGCCGACCGCGCCGACCGAGCCGTCGGCGGTGTCTGCCGCGCTGCGGGCGGTGTCTGCCCCGCCACTGGTTTCATCTTCAGCGTCGTGGACAGCAACTCCTGCCCCTCCGCCAACCATGGCATCGCTGTTCTCGTGGCTCGCGCGACCCGCGGCGACCAGATCGGCCACTTCCCCGCCGGTGTCGTTGAGCCGCAGAAGGAACGGCCGAAGGCTGGTGTACTTGATAACGGTGAGTGAGCAGGGGTCGATCTGAATCCGCTGGAACTGGTCGAGATGCAGGCCAAGGCTGTCCGCGACTATCGCCTTGATCACGTCACCATGAGAGCAGATGAGGTAGCACGCCTGCGTGCCAAGCTTGGCATTCCAGTCCCGTACCGCGCAGACCGCGCGATACTGCATACCTGGCAAGGTTTCCCCGTCAGGACCAGGAAACCGCGCGGCGCTCGGATGCACCTGTACCACCCGCCAGAGCGGATCCTCGGCGAGCTTCTTCAATTGCTTGCCTGTCCAGTCTCCATAGTGACACTCCCCCAGCCGTTCATCGAGATGCACGGCCGCCGCAACCTGTCCGTCGCGCGCCACGGCGATGACCGCGGCCGTCTGCGTACACCGCTCGAGCGGGCTGGTGACGATCGCGTCAAGGGCCACCGGCGCGAGCCGCAGAGCGAGCGCTTCAGCCTGGGCCTGGCCCTTGTCGTCCAGGCTCACTCCGGGGGTCCATCCGGCCAGGACCGGCCCGGTGAGCGCAGTCAGACCATGTCGCACCAGGAGAACCGTTGTCACGCATCCGACTCTAATGCCGCGTGCCCGATGGGCCTGCCGTCGCACGCCGCACGCCGCGCGGCCTGAGCGCACGAGCTGAGCGCACGAGCTGAGCGCACGGGCTGAGCGCACGGGCTGAGCGCGCCGCACACAGGCTCACCGCACAGGCTGGCCGCACTGGCCGCATGCACGCGGACTGACGCCCATGACCGCCGAGCCGCCACAGCCAGCAGATGGGTCCCAAGGAGGCAGGTAGACGTTAATCTCCGGTCATGGAGCAGCGGCGGATTCCAGGCAGCGGCCTGCGGGTTTCCCGGCTTGGCTTGGGCACGATGACCTGGGGCGCAGACACTCCGGAGCATGACGCCGCCGCTCAGCTTGTCGCGTTCGCTGAGGCCGGGGGAACCTTGGTGGACACGGCCGACTGCTACGCGGGCGGTGACGCCGAGCTGATCATTGGCCGGCTGCTGCGCGACGTGGTGCCTCGCGCAGGTGTGGTGCTTGCGACAAAGGCCTCCGTTGCCGACGGCGCGGATGGTGCCAGAGACGCTTCGAGGCGCCACCTGCTCGCCGCGCTCGACGCCTCGGTTCAGCGACTCGGCGTCGACCATGTTGATCTGTGGCAGGTCGGTGCCTGGGATCCCACGACTCCCCTTGAGGAAACGCTGTCCGCGATCGACGTGGCCGTCTCGTCCGGCCGCACCAGGTACGCCGGCGTCTGCAACTACCTCGGCTGGCAGCTCGCACGCGCGGCGACCTGGCAGCAAGCTTGGCCGGGCCGGGCGCCGATTTCTTCACTGCAGGTTGAGTACTCATTGCTCGCCCGTGGCGCGGAACTCGAGGCGATTCCCGCCGCGGCCGACCGCGGCGTCGGCGTGCTCTGCTGGTCGCCGCTTGGCCGCGGTGTTCTCACCGCCAAATACAGAACCGGGATTCCGGCCGATTCCCGTGCCGCAACTCCTCACCTCGCTCCGTTTGTGCAGCCCTACCTCGACGAGCGGTGCCGCGCGATCGTGGAGGCGGTCAGCACCGCGGCGGACGGGCTTGGCGTTTCGCCACTCGCGGTGGCGCTGAGCTGGGTACGCGACCGGCCCGGTGTCAGCGCCGCGATAGTGGGAGCCCGCACAACTGCCCAACTGAACGGGATCTTGCAGGCTGAGGACGTCACGCTACCGCCCGAGATCTCCGCCGCGCTGAACGATGTGTCCGCGATGCCGCGCGCCTATCCCGGCTAGGCTGGGCTGACTAGGCTGGGCCGCAGTTGCCCGGCGCCACGGCATGCTTGCGGACAACCACCCCCTATCCTTAACGGCTGCGCGGCGTGGCACTGCGCACGGGTTCGCGGGGGATCCCGGGGGCAAAATCAGCCGCCCATTGCGTGTACGCCACCGTCCGCGTGCACGATCTCACCTGTGGTCGCGGGGAACCAGTCGGAAAGCAGCGCCACGCACGCACGAGCGGCGGGCTCGGGATTGTGGATATTCCAGCCAAGCGGCGCACGTTCGTTCCAGACCTGCTCGAACGCCTCAAAACCTGGGATGCTCTTCGCCGCCATCGTCCGGATCGGCCCAGCCGCCACCAGATTTACCCTGATGCCCTTGTTTCCCAGGTCACGAGCCAGGTATCTGGCGCAAGACTCTAGGCCCGCCTTTGCTACGCCCATCCAGTCGTACGCCGGCCAGGCCCGGCTGGCGTCAAAATCGAGCCCCACAATGGCCGCACCAGTGCCGGAACCCCCCGTCCCGCCTTCGGCGGTGCTGGCCCGGGTAGTCAGCAGCGGCAGGGCCGCCATCGCAAGGGCCTTCAGCGAATAGGCAGAGACATGAACCGCGGTGGCGACGTCTTCCCAGCCGGCACTCAGGAAATTGCCGCCGAGCGCGGCTTGCGGCGCGAATGCGATGGCGTGCACCAAACCGTCAAGACCGTCCACGTGTGCCGACACCCGCTCGGCGAGCGAGCCGAGGTGCCCGCTGTTGGTCACGTCGAGTTCAATGACCGGCGGTGGCGTCGGAAGTCGCTTCGCTATCCGCTCCACCAGGCTGAGCCTGCCGAACCCGGTGAGCACCACGGTCGCGCCCTCCAGCTGCGCAATTTTTGCCACGTGGAAGGCGATCGAGGACTCGGTAAGCACACCAGTAACCAGGATCCGCTTGCCATCCAAGATGCCCATCAGTTACCCATTCCCATGCCGCCGTCGACGGGAATCACTGCGCCGGTGATGTAAGCAGCGGATGGCCCGGCCAAAAACTCGACCACGCCGGCCACGTCGTCCGGGGAGGCGTACCGGCCGAGTGGGATGGTTTTCAAGATCTCCGCCTTCCTTTCCTCCGGTAGCGCCGCCGTCATGTCGGTCTCGACGAACCCGGGCGCGACCACATTGACCGTGATGCCGCGCGAACCCAGCTCACGTGCGAGCGACCGGGCCAGCCCGACCAGCCCGGCTTTCGACGCCGCGTAGTTCGTCTGCCCACCGGAACCAAGCAAGCCCGCCACCGAGGAGATCAAGATTATCCGGCCACGCCGCCTGCGGATCATCGGCCGCAGCGCTCGCTTGGTGACACGGAATGCGCCGGTCAGGTTGGTGTCAAGCGGTGCGCTGAAGTCGTCTTCGCTCATCATGACGAGCAGCTTGTCGCGGGTGATGCCCGCGTTCGCGACCAGCACCTCCACCGGGCCCTGAGCCTTCTCTACGGTGACAAATGCCGCGTCGACAACAGCCGTATCGGTGACATCGCAGCGGACGACCGACAGCCCATCCACCGCATCACCGGAACGCGATGTCACGGTGACCGCGTCACCCGCCGCTGCGAACCTTCGGGCGATGGCGAGGCCAATGCCGCGATTGCCGCCGGTGACAAGGACAGACCGGCTCATTCCATCGCCTCCTCGACAGCGATCACCGTGGGGACATTACCTGCCGGCGACCAAGCATGCATGTCAGGTAGGTTTCCTGTCGTGGCTGACACCGACCACCGCGACCGCTCACCCGCAGCGCCGGCAAAAACAATCGACGATAGGTTCACAGCCCTGCCGCTGCGACGGTTGGCTGATGCAGCGCTGCAGCGGGCACGTGAGCTTGGCGCTGAGCATGCCGACTTCCGGGTCGAGCTAAACCGCGCTCAATACATCAGGCTGTCCGACGCGAACCTTGAGACCCTGGTCGATGCCGACGATGTTGGCCTGGCAGTCCGTGTGATCAAGAACGGCACCTGGGGCTTCGCCGGGGCCTGCGACCTCACCCCAGAGGCCGCCACGCGGGCAGCTGCCGACGCTGTCGACATCGCCACCGTTGCGGCCGCCATCAACAGGGAACGGATCGAGCTTGCCGATGAGCCAGCCCACGGGGAGGTGAGCTGGGTCTCGTCCTACCAGACCGATCCGTTCGACGTGGCGGTGGCGGACAAGATCTCTTTGCTGCATGAGTGGAGCACGGCGCTGATGGCCCACCAGCGGGTGGATCACGTGGATGCCACGCTGCAGCAGGTGAAGGAGTGCAAGTTCTATTGCGATGGGGCGACCACGGCGACACAGCAGCGTGTGCGCCTGGCGCCGACTGTCACCGCCGTGGCCGTGGACGCCAAGTCTGGGCGGTTCGACACGATGAGCACGCTGGCACCACCCGCCGGCCGTGGTTATGAGTACCTGAGCGGTATCGGCTGGGACGCCGCCGCGGAGCTTGCCGAGCTTCCTGAGCTGCTTGCCGCGAAGCTCGCTGCGCCGTCCGTCCAGGCAGGAACCTACGACCTGGTAATACACCCATCGAACCTGTGGCTCACCATTCACGAGTCGATCGGCCACGCGACCGAACTCGACCGCGCACTGGGCTACGAGGCGGCTTATGCGGGCACCTCGTTCGCCACCAAGGACAAGCTCGGCACGCTGCGCTACGGCTCGCCGGCCATGCACGTCACCGGTGACCGGACCGCTGAACACGGCCTGGCCACGGTCGGCTTCGACGACGAAGGCGTCGCCGCACAGGCCTGGGACATCGTCTCTGGCGGGGTGTTCACCGGATACCAGCTCGACCGGCGGATGGCCCGCCTTAACGGCTTCGGCCGGTCCAACGGATGTGCCTTCGCGGACTCGCCTGCGCACATGCCGCTGCAGAGGATGGCCAACGTCTCGCTCCGTCCTGCGCAAGGCGGGCCAAGTACCGACGAGTTGATAGCCGGGGTCGAGCGTGGCATCTACATCGTGGGCAACAAGAGCTGGTCCATCGACATGCAGCGGTACAACTTCCAGTTCACCGGGCAGCGCTTTTACAAGATCGAGAGTGGTCACCTAGTCGGCCAGCTCCGTGACGTCGCGTACCAAGCCACCACGACCGACTTCTGGAACAGCCTCGAAGCCGTCGGCGGCCCGCAAACCTACCTGCTCGGCGGCGCATTCAACTGCGGTAAGGGACAGCCGCTCCAGGTCGCTCCGGTCAGTCATGGCTGCCCAACCGTGCTGATGCGCGGTGTCCGGATCCTGAACACGGTGGAAGAGGCAGGATGACCCCACAGGAGATGACGGAGCGGGCGCTCGCGGCTGCCCGCAGCGATGAATGCATCGTGATTGCGGCTGAAAACAGCGATGCGAACCTGCGCTGGGCAGGCAACACGCTGACCACAAATGGGGTGACCCGGTCACGCAGGCTGACCGTGATCGCGATTGAGCACCGCCGCGATGGCATGGCAGCCGGTACGGTCTCCAGAGCTGGCGTCCACGATGATCAGATCACCGATGTCGTAAGAGCGGCAGAGCAGGCGGCGAGCCAAGGCTCCGCCGCAGAAGACGCACGGCCATTGATTGACGCCGGCGAGCGGCAGCCGTTCGGAAAATGGGATGAGGAAGTTTCCGCAACAGACACCCGTGTTTTCAGCGGCCTCGCGGCGGCCCTCGGCGAAGCTTTCGCCGCTGCGGACTCCGACGCCAGGTTGCTGTACGGCTTCGCGGAGCACGAGCTGAGCTGCACCTTCCTCGGCACGTCGAGCGGCCTGCGGCTGCGCCACGACCAGCCGCGCGGCCGCTTCGAGCTGAATGCGAAATCTGCCGATTTGGAACGCTCCGCGTGGGCGGGAACTGCCACCCGCGAATTTGCCGACGTCGACGTCACCGCCCTGGATGCGCAGCTCACCCGCCAACTGGACTGGGCGAAACGCGCGGTCGCGCTTCCTGCGGGCAGGTATGAGACCCTACTGACCCCTTCCGCCGTCGCCGACCTGCTTGTTGTCCTCTACCAAGCCGCCGGGGCGAAGGATGCTTTCGACGGCAGGACCGTATTCGCCAAGGCGGGCGGCGGCACCAGGGTGGGCGAGCGACTCGCGGCGCTGCCCGTATCACTGCGCAGCGACCCGGGCGCTGCAGGCCTGGAGTGCGCGCCATTCGTCCTCGCCTACACCTCCAGCCGTCAGAGATCGGNNNGTCCTCGCCTACGCCTCCAGCCGTCAGAGATCGGTCTTCGACAACGGTCTGCCGCTAACGCCTACCGAGTGGATCAGTGCTGGCAGCCTGGCCGCCTTGGTGCAGACTCGGCACTCAGCGGAGCTGACCGGCCTGCCCGTCACCCCTGCGATCGACAACCTGATCTTGGAGGCCAACGGTACCGATGTGAGCAGCAGCGACTCAGCCCTTGACGAGATGATCGCCAACACCAGCCGTGGCCTGCTGGTCAACTGCCTGTGGTACATCCGCGAGGTTGACCCGCAGACGCTGCTTGTCACCGGGCTCACCAGGGACGGGGTGTACTTGGTCGAAGGCGGTGAGGTGACAGCGGCAGCCAATAACTTTAGGTTCAACGACAGCCCGGTGGGCGTGCTTGACCGCCTGGCAGAGGTGGGTCGCACCCAGCGCTGCCTGCCGCGCGAATGGAGTGACTACTTTCCGCGAGCCGCTGCGCCTCCGGTGCGGGTCGAAGGATTCAACATGTCCTCCGTGAGCAAGGCCAGCTAGTCGGCGTGCCGCTTGCGTAAGGCTTGCGGTGTGCCGCTTGCGCGAGGCTTACGGTGTGCCGCTTGCGGTGTGCGGCATGCGCGAGGCTTACGGTGTGCCGTTTGAGGTGCAGCTGGCCCCGCGCTGAAGCCGAGCATTGCTCTCAGCGGCCGCCGCCGCGCGTCATGCGTCCTCTAGCCTGAATCCCAGTTTGATCCCGACCTGAAAGTGAGCGACCTCGCCGTTCTCGATCTGCCCCCTGATCTCAGTGACCTCAAACCAGTCGAGATGCCGTAGGGTGTGGCCCGCGCGCTGCAGCCCATTGCGTATCGCCTGGTCTACGCTGTCCGGCGAGGTCCCAACGATCTCTGTTACCCGGTAAGTACGGTCGGTCATGCTTCCTCCGCGGCTCTGTCGATGGCGTCGCTCGCCTGGTTAATGATCGTGGTTTGACTGTCCGAACCTATCTCAGCGCGCCAACCACGATCATGAACAGGGCAACAAGAAGGCGCCCGGCAGCCCGTCTTACATGATCTTGCGTGCGGACCGGTCGTGTGCTGCTGACCCGCGCGCAGTTTTCACAACCCTCCATCGGGCATAGCGTGGAGCGGTGAGATCCCCCCTGCGAACCCGGCGCGAGCGCGGCACCTATACGGTCACCGACGCTCAGCGGCCGATGTCGGAGGATATCGCGTACCGGCAGCGGCGGTACCTGATCTCAATGGGCATCCGCGTCGTCGCTTTTCTGCTGGCTGTCTTCCTGTTCCATGGGGTATGGCGGTTCGTGGCCGCGGGCGTCGCACTCGTCGTGCCGTACTTCGCTGTCGTTTTCGCAAACGGCGGGCGTGAGCCAGATAATGCGGCGAGGTTCGAGACCTACCGGCCGCGGCTGCCTACGCGCCAGGCTGACCCGGGCGCCTCCAGCGGCTCCTTTACCTCGGGTGACTCAATGGCCCCAGCGGGCGAAGCTGGCACCGTAGGCGCCGACATCGCAGACGCCGACATCGCAGACGCCGACATCGCAGACGCCGACGTCGGAGAGGCCAACATCGGAGAAGGCGACATCGGTCAAGGCGACATCGGTCAAGGCGACATCGGCCAAGGCGATGCGGGACACGGCACCGAACACGGGGCCACATAGGGGGCCGGACAGATGCCCGGAGAGGATCGCGCTGCAGGAGGCGCGTAAAAGCCGACGCCGTCAACGCACCGGGGTAGCAGGAGACGCCGCCGACCCACATCCTGGCGAGCGTGACCCGCTCAGGTGGAGCGTCAGGCGGCAGCGTCGGGGTAAAGCTTTGCTGTCCGGTTGGGAACGCCATACTTGCTTCGAG
>WNGG01010836.1_pt1 | contig 14425 bp, 15 predicted proteins | sample 5400661 | NCBI WGS metagenome assembly WNGG01 (sample SAMN13153372, study PRJNA577476) | soil metagenome | isolation source: 100 cm soil or saprolite under Garry oak tree replicate 1 | place: USA:California | collected 2016-06-15
TTCAGTCTGTGAGAAGAGCCTTACCAGAACCAGAGGGATTGCAAACGTAAAAAGAAAGGCTACGCCCCTACCACCGAAGAGCATCATCATCTGGCTTGTTAAGGCTGTGCGCCAGATAGGGGTTCCGCCTGGTTGGTTAGTTGCCTGCTCTTTTACGACCATAGCTTCCGCTCGCGTGAAGTAACTGGTCTCACAGGAGACAGAACCGGCTTATCACGACTGGCTATCGCTTTCAACGCCATCACGAATCCGGCGATGTAGTAGAAATAGAAGTGGTACGCGACGGGGTGAAACAGGGCCGCGATGCAGAAGGCCAGGAGACCCGTCTCGGCCGCTGCCGCCAAAACAACCAATTCCTGCTGTTGATGGGCACCTTTGTATTGAGCCTGGATCAGACGTACTGACCTTAAGAGGCTGATAGCAAGTAGCACAAACACAATCATGCCGAGCACCCCAATTTCCGACGCGATTTGCAAATACACATTGTGGGCATGAGCCCAGTACAGACCCTTCTCATTGAGCGCGAGCACATTCATGCCCATCCCGACACCGAGGATGGGGTGTTCACTAATCACCTCCAAGGTCTTCTTAATAGCTTCCCAGCGTGCCTCTCCCGATCCTGACTTATCTTTTGAGAAATCGGTGATGGCCTGCAGCCGGTCCATATAATTCTGGGGAGCCAGCAGAAGGAAGGCCGCGCCCACTAAGAGGAAAGGAAAAATATACTTCAACCGCCTGCCCCGTCCCACCATCTTCCAAAAACAGATAGCGAGCACGACCACCAGAGTGATAAAGCCGGCTCGTGAGTAAGTGAGCATGATGGCGGCGACCGCCGTAACAACAAAGATGATGCAGACACTCTTGCGGACTCGCCCTGGGTTGAGTGCGTAGAACGCGAACGCGAACGGCAGGAAGAGGTTAATAGTCAGAGCAAAGTCATTGGGATTTGACGTGAGGCCTGCGGTGCCTCCACGCATTCTGTAGCCTTCCACGAGATCGCCTTGCTGATACCCCGCGAGAGCTGTAAAGGAAACAATGATGCAAAAGATCAAGACGAACCAGAGCATCTGCTTGAACCGTGGCAGGGTTGTTAGCAGTTGCGCTGTTAGCAGAAACACTATGAGTGATTTAGCATACATATCGGTCAATCGGCCCAAACTTCCTCCCGGCCAGAGCGAAAAGGGAATAGACAGGGCAGCCAGAAAGATGAACAGACCGAGCAGGTGAATTTCAGGGGTCTTAGGAAGAAGAGGCTCTCCTTGTGACACTCTTTGGTACACATACGCAGCTAGCGCCAGAATTGCGCTGACCTTAGCGAGATGAAGCGGCTGAAGAAAACCAAAGAACGCTTGAGGGGCGACCAAGACGATAAATGTGAAGAAGACCAGGCACCAGAAGGCAAATCCATATTCTTCTCTTTCTGAAGCTCGAGCAAGAACATGCAAGGAGGTAGCCGAGGCGGTCGCCACTGTCAATGCCCATGTCTTCCGGCTTGATGATTCCGATACGGAGGAATCACATAATCGCGGTAGGCTTCAGGAGATCCCTTCTCGCCGGCTTCAGCCGCTTTAATGATGTTGTATAATTCCCGAGCCGTGACGTAATGAAGGCAGTACCTGGGACGATCCCGGTACTCTCTCTCCAGGCTGCTGTACATTTGATCGGCAGGCTTTCCGAGTAACACTTCCCGACTTCTATCTTCAGCTCCGTGGCAGGACACTTTCACAATTACCCACTCAGGCCTCCCCTTTACATGGATGTGTTGCGAGACCCATGATTTAATTCTCGAAAAAGTAGCGGGGTTGCTTCCTTGTATTTCCCCGTTTTCGATGCGTGACAGGATCCCGTATTTTCTATTCCGCCAATTCACGCCAAGTGGGCCCTGGATAATCATCAGATCACCAGAAGGTTTGCCTCCGACTTCCACCTCTACACCATCGTCATGCGACTTTGGTTTGCCGGGGATGTCTGCGGCGTAATAGATCGCATTGATTTTCCTTGTCTGACTCTTACAGGGCGCGGTGGGCATACTGAAGTCCGCATAGCAACCTGCTTCCTTTAAAATTCTGAGTTCGTTGTTCACTCCACAGTACGCGATGTCGTTAGAATTATTCAGGCTCATATTTCCATGAATAAAGCCGAACGCATACCGAGGAGAATTTCTTTCCACTACCAAGGCTCCATGCTTTGAGAAATTGACGAGAGCAGATTCTAGTTTTGCCCTCAGCCTTTCAGGAATGTCGTAACCGTGATGAAGATGGAGTTCGACTTCACCATATCCGCCTCGAACGAGTACTCCAAGACCGTCAAGACATTCCGCGTCATAGGACTCACCAGGATAAAACCATGTGTGCTGCGGCGGACGCCCTGTTGAATCCTTATGTGACCCGGCTAGCCTGGGATATCCTTCCACCCATGCTTTCATTCTCTCTCGTTCTGCTTCTTTCGTGGGACCGGCCAACGGCTCAAAATGATCTACGAAGCAAAACAGTACGTGCGTTACTTCTCCGGACAGCGGGCGGTATGAACGCTTCATCTGTTGTTTGCAAAAGGACCAGAGCCATTCGGACATTTGCTTTCGACGCACCATCGCTCTCATCCAGAGAGTAGCCCCCACCAAAACACCTGCGATGAGAACGATGACAATAGAGGAATTCACTGCTGTGCCTCCTGCTTAGCCACATAACCCATCGTTTTGTGTCCTCTGCCAACTGGCGCGCATCCTCCCTTAAGAAACACAAACTCGTTACACCCAAGGCTCCCAGCCTGGGTCGTCATCTTGGTCAAACAAAAACCACGGATACGGTAGAAATCGAAAATTTCTTCCGGTTTGGCCACCTCGAACGGATACCCCCCAATCCAGTCAACCCAGTTATGCCACTTGCTCATTCCCCGAAATGTCTCTTTCTGTACCCATCTCGCAAGTGGATTTTTGCCTCTGAGAGCTCGTCCTAACATGGCGCGCCCTTCACAAATGATCATGACTGGGAAAAAGAGGAAGGGCTTAAGGCCCAGCGGGGCTTTGTTATACAGGCGTTTGATCATCTTCCATCGGCGGCTGGCTCCTCCCTGATCGTTATAGATGGCGATAAATAATTTCCCGCCATCCCTCACAAGCGGTGCCACGTTTTCGAGTGCTTCCCACATAGCGCCGGTATGATGGAGGACCCCCCAGGAATACACCACATCGAATCGCCCCAGGCGATGCAAATAGCCTTTGTCCAAAACAGACCCTTCTTCCACAACCCACTCGGCGCTCGGAGCAAAGCGCTCCTTGAGATAGCGCGTACACGCTACAGATTGCGGATCAAAGTCAAAGGAGTGTACCAGCGCACCGAGCCGGACTGCTCCTAACGAAAACAGGCCGCTTCCACTGCCGACATCGAGAAATGTTCTCCCATCTAACCGATCTACTTCTAACATCTCTTGCAGGGACTGCTGGGCGGCGACAATCCGAGCATCATTCAGTGTCGACAAAAACCGTATCCAGTTCTTGCCAAATTCAAATCTCTCGCCAAGGTGCACCTGTCGGGCATGGGCGGACATCGCATCAGTGCCTGATGGTTCCATAGTCAGGATGTAACAATTGGAACTAGAGAGTCCGACGAACTCACCGAGTCTTCTTACTCGGTCGAAGCCGAATCCATAGGGAGAATAAAATGGCATTTTGATTCTTGCAGTTATCGCTAGCCCGTTTCGCCTGAAAACCTGCTGCCAATGGGAATTGCTAAACTTGTATATCTCTTCAAAATGAGTCTTGGAGAGGCCATGAGTTGGCGGCACGAGCTTGCCAAGTATGCTCCTGAGATTACTTTTATGTTGCTGACCTCTCTTAACATTACTCTCGAATCTAATTATGGTTTTCTCTGTGCTAACGGGTGCCTTCGGCCTTCGGCTCTCAAGCCAAGAACTGACTTTCAAGAAGACGCGGAACGGATAGTAGAGAAGCAACTGAACAATCTTCCAAGTAACATTGGGTACGGCATGAACCATGACTCCACCAGGCCTTAGAATAGCACTCATCTCTGCCAGCGCCTTATCAATATCCTCAACGTGTTCCAGAAGATTGGAGCTGAAAATCATATCGAATGAAGGCGATTTGAAGGGTAAATCTTCGACATCACACGTTAAAAACGTGAGTCCAGGTGACAGGTCAGTGGGAAGAGCCTCTATCCTATAGTCCGTGGAGACAAGAAATTGGCATCGCGCTTTCAGCATTGCGGACTGAAAACCATCAGCGCATCCACATTCGAGGACGCTCTTTAAGTATCTTCTGTCTACTACTCTAAGGATAGCCTCAATCTCTCTCGCCCTGATCCCGTGTAGCCATATCAGGTACTTCTGATCATAGGTGCTCGGCATAAGTTATTTTTACGAGCGGAACCACCAAGCAACAAGCCCTACCCCGACTCCGTTCAATAGAACATCTGTCAACGATGCGAATCTCCCAGGGACGAAGCTTTGGTGCCATTCATCGGCGACTCCGTAAAGCATGGCGATGACTGTCGCAATCACCACAGACTTTCTGTGTGAAACTCCCCAGCCACGGATCAGTCCGACCAAGAGAATGGTCAAACCGGCATAGAGGGGGATATGCGCCAGATTTCTCAGAATCTTCGGGGTGTAGAGGATAATAGCCGGCGCATGGCCGGTATCTGGGATGGATGACACTGTGAAAATCAGCAACATGTATACTGCCGCCGGGACAAGCAGAGCGTAATTATTGTAGGGTTTGGTGCTCAACAATCTCGGCGATCCGTTCGGCCGCCCGCCCATCCCACAGCTCAGGGACACGCGTGCCCGAGTAGGTCCCATTCAGCGCCTTCGTGGCGGCAGCTAGGATGCGTGCCGGGTTCGTCCCTACCAGGACGTTCGTCCCCTGCTCGATGGTCACCGGCCGCTCCGTGTTCTCCCGCAACGTCAAGCAGGGGATGCCTAACACTGTGGTCTCTTCCTGAATCCCGCCGGAATCGGTCAAGACGAGCCGCGCGTCCGTCATCAGCGACAGGAATTCCAGATAGCCCAGCGGCTCCACCACGATTAGTCCTCGATGAAAACAAGCAAACTCTCGCCGGCCTAGTTGCTGCCTTGTCCGAGGGTGGCACGGGAACACAATTGGAATCTCTTGTCCGATCTTGCTGACGGTCCCCAAGACCTCGGCTAGCGTGTGGTCATTGTCCACATTGCTCGGCCGATGGAGCGTCAGGAGGCCATAGGGCCGAGACTTGAGTCCAAGCTTCTCTCTGAAACGATAGGCACGCGCTCGCTCGAGGTGCTTGAGAAGGGTGTCCACCATGACGTTTCCGACGAAAAAAATCTTCTCTTCAGGGATTCCCTCCTTCAGGAGATTCTTCTGAGCGCTGGGTTCTGTGGTAAAGAGATAATCGCAGAGATGATCTGTGACGATCCGGTTCAGCTCTTCTGGCATCGTCCGATCGAAACTCCGAAGTCCGGCTTCAACATGCGCGACCGGGATGTTGGTCTTGGCTGCGCACAAACTAGCCGCCACAGTTGAGTTCACGTCACCAAACACAATCACTAAATCGGGCTTTTCTCGCTGGAGGATGAGCTCGATCCGGATCATGATTTGCCCGGTCTGCTCTCCGTGGGAGCCGGACCCGACTTCAAGGTCGAGGTCGGGCTTGGGCAACCCCAGCTCCTCGAAAAAGAGAGCTGACATCTGGCGGTCGTAATGTTGACCGGTATGAACCAGCGTCACCGATATCGCGGGCCGCTTTCGCAGCGCCTCGATGACCGGAGCCGCTTTAATGAAATTCGGTCTAGCACCGACGACACAAGTGACCTTCATTTCGTGCTCACGATGGTCCTGCGCGGCTCACGACGCGATAAACTGTCCTTTTGGACCGTGTTGTAGATAAAGACCGGGAACCCCCAGAGGGACCGCGCCGGTGGCTCTTGCACCAACCGGAGCTCATATCGACGGTAGTACTTGGCCAACCTCCGCCTCGACTGATAGATGGTGTCCCCAAGGAATCCCGGCAGTCGCCACCCCGTGGACACATAAAGCCAGGTATTGACGAGCGTCCTCAGCCCGTAGAATCGAAATTTCCACGATGGGGCGCAGAGAAGGTAGCGAAGGTAATAACCGGCGCCGTGGTAGCAGACATGCCCAACGCTGCCTGCCTTGAGAACCCTGCTGATCTCGCCGAGCACCGAGGCCTCATGGGTATATGGAATAGCCACCTTGCAGATCACTCCGTCTACACTTGCACATTTCACTGGCAACTGTTCACCGGAGCCCTGCAGCACAGTTAACCCCAAGCTCCTGCATTTCCTGAGAATCTCCCAGCCTATCTCAACTCCGAACGACCTGCATCCATGACTTTGAAGTTCTTGCAACTGTCTCCCGTATCCACAACCAACATCAAGCACGAGTGCACCCGGTGGAAAGTCAACGAACATGTAGTCTTCAATGAGATAAGCTTTCCAGTCATACACCCGGGTTCTCCTGCCCCCAATCCTAGTAGCCAGCCAGGAAGCCAAATGTGGGTATCTCATCTCAGATCGAATGGTGCTGATTATTCTCTGGCCCGTCTCCAACTCGCTTGAGCTGTGATCAGTCATGCTCCTCTGAAGTGATGTAGAAAAGGCGGAGTTTGCTTTAGGCTATCAATGAGTCAAGCAGGCGCCAGTTGATCTCATTGAGTTCAAGTAAGAGGACTCTCATAGGTTTCACTTCGTCTCACACCGCTACTTCGGGCTACTGAAGCTTGAGGCTTAGCTATTCCGTGACCGACCTGGGTTCAACTTGCTTTGTCCCACAATGAGTCGTCGGACATTACAAACCTTATGGCCCCGATGAGAGCCGCGTAGTTGAGAAAGCAGAATGCAAAGGCGGCGGAGGTCCAACGCTCTCGCACTCCCAATCTCGCCAACCCCCACCCTGCGAGCGCCAGCCCATAGCCCACCGCTTGCGCCATGAGCAGGTAGGAGAACCATCCTTCCATCAGCGCCAAGTTGCAGAGCAACAGCGCGATGAGAGCGAAGGGAGCAGCGAGCCGACACAGCTTGTGAGAGACGTATTGAAAGAACAGCCGGTTCCGCCAGGGCGTGACGAGGTCTGGACACAGAGTCACCGCTTGATAGTTTCCGGCCAGCGTCCTGACCTTACGTCTGAACTCCTCCTGATAATTCGGGCTCACTCGGTCGAAGGCGAGAGCTTCACGTTCGAACGCTATCCGGTAGCCTCGCATCGCAATGCGCATCGGGATCAGGACATCGTCGAGGATGGCTCCGAGTGGTAGGGGCCTGAAAAGCTCGCGCCTGATCGCGTAGATCGCACCTGTAACTCCGATTACTGAGTCAATCTCCGCCTCCTTCCGACGAATCCATTTCTCGATGCGCCAGTATAGGCCTACCCCGTCTCTCCCTGCGTCTCGCAGTGGGGATTCCAGCACCAACTCGCCGCTTACCGCTCCTACATCCGGATCCGCGAAGTTAGAAACGAGTTTGGCTACCGCGTCCGGCGCGAAGCGTTGCCGAGTATCTGCAAACACGATGATCTCTCCGGTCGCCGCTGCCGCCCCCCAGTTCAACGCTGCCGCTTTCCCGTTACGGCTAGCGAGCTTCATCAACCTGACATGCCGGGAATCAAACCGACGAACGACGGTCCCCGTATTGTCCGTCGAGCCGTCTGAGACAACGACGACCTCGAGCCGCTGGGGTGGATAGTGCTGACGCAGGCAGTTCTCTATGCGCGCGGCCAGCCGCCCGGCCTCATTCCAAGCGGCGATGATGACCGTCACTTTCGGCGTCACCGGTCGGCGCACCACTGGCCTTCCGCCCAGCCAACTCCACAGTGCGAGAATCAATGGATAGCCCAGGTAGGTATACCCCAGGAACAAGAGGGACCCCCAGAGGATCAGTTCGAGTAATGAGTCAGTCATCACAAAAGCCGAAATTCACGGGGACAGGCACCGCCGCACACGGCGGAGCCTGTTCCCTGACAGGCTGCCGCCCTTCCGGTGCATCACCGGTTCTGGACTGCTTCGAAAATTTCCCTCCACTTCTCGATGCAATGCTAAGGTCCACATGCACCACAGAAGCGGAGGATAAAAAACCTGCTGGCGGCGATTGCAGCGCTAGGTATTCACCACCTGTTCGACGGGTAGAACCACGCGTGCCTGGTACGTGAGTGTTCGCAACAACAGCACGACCCGTTGGTGGTCGCTCATCTCTCTTTCAAAGACTGCCTCGAGCCCCTGAAGATGACCAGCATGAATCCGTACGACCTCTCCTGGTATGAGCACAGGCGCCGGCAGAGCCACATAGCCATCTTGAACCCTTGCTCTCATTCCCTCGATTATTTCATCGTCCACGATTGCGGGGATCGAGCCAAACGCCACCAGGTCGAGCACCCCTCTGGCATATTTCGCAGCCCTATAGTGAACGGCCAAATTCAATCTCGCGAACAGATAGCCGGGGAAAAGAGATCCGATGATCATCTGCTCCCTCCGCCGGATCACCCTCCGCTGCTTCATCTGCGGATAGAAGGTCTCGACACCCAGCCGCTGCAGGCTCAGCTCAGCCTGACGTTCGTGATTCGGTTTTGCGCGCACCGCGTACCAATGCATCGTGCGTACTCCCTTACGGGCTGAATTTATGGCCGTACCACAGGGCGTCAATACCAGTGACCGAGGTTGGCAGTGTCAAACTCATTCCGATTGCTAGGTATCCAAGTACCTTTGGTCAACCTGGTCTTCCGTGATGACGAGTCGGGAGAAGCGATCGCGATCGTGTCTCGGATCGGGACAAAACGGAGCTCACGAAGCAGGTGGACCAGACGACCTTCAGTTTTGTGAATGTTGACATAGTGACGGAAGCGAGAAAGCAGGGGACCGTGCATCCTCGGCTGGTCTGGATCGAGCTCCCAGGAACGTAGACACATGACCAGGGGCTGCCCGTCAGATTCGACCCTCTTCAGCAGGCGAAGGAACAACCCATAGGGAAGGAGGCGGAAAAACTCGTTGCCCGCGATTGACATCCGCACCCCGGCGAGCTGGAGGGTCGAGGGCGGGATCTCCCAGAGCGTCCCGGCATCCGTGGGCAAGGTTTGGCACAAACCATCAGTCCCGGGCTTGCCGTTACGATGGGGGCCAATCGGCAGGGTTGGAGAGATACTCGAGTCATAGATGTACCCCTCCTCCACCAGAATGGGAAGGGCCCAGGACATCTCCCGCGTGATCGTGAAGCTCGGAGCGCGGTAGCCAAGCACAGGAGCCCCAATGAGGTCCTCCAAGATTCCCTTGGCCCGCCGCACATCCTCCCGAAATCTGGCGGGCGTCTGCACGGTGATCAACTCGTGGGCGTAACCATGCGATGCCACCTCGTGCCCGTGCTGGGCAATGGCATGAACCAAGCGCGGGTGCCGCTCCGCAACCCAGCCCAACACGAAGAACGTTGCCCGACTATGTTCCTTCTCGAGTATGGCAAGGAGCCTTTCAGTCGTTCCTTGCACCCGGCTCTCGAACTGGTTCCAGTGGCGTCGCCGCATCGGCGAGTCGAACGCAGTCACTTGGAAGTGCTCTTCGATGTCAAAAGTGAGGCAGTGAATCGGGTTCATGGTAAGGAAACCACATCTACCTGGCGCCTGTCTTGCACACCACAACGCGAATCGTCTCTAAGAGAATCCTCAAGTCCAGGGCCTGTGAGAGGTTCTTGAGGTAATACAAGTCATATTGAAGCTTGACATGCGCATCTTCGGGCGATGCGGCATATCGAAAACGGATCTGGGCCCAGCCGGTGATGCCGGGTCTCACCGTGTGGCGGAGGTCGTAATAGGGAATCTTGCTCCGGAGTTCCTGAACAAAGACCGGACGCTCCGGCCGGGGTCCCACGATGGGGTCCCCCACAGCCGCCCAGCGGGCGCCATCCGCTTCAGCATCACACCGCATCGAGCGGAACTTCCACATCAGGTATGGCTTGCCACGCAGGCCGACCCGCATCTGCCTGTAGAACATCGGACCGCCCGATTCGAGCTTGATTAGCATTCCTATTAGGGCGAACAGGGGCGCGAGCGCCAATAAGCCGGCAGTAGACAGCAACAGGTCTAGCAACCGCTTGAACGCCATTGTGATGGCCCAGCGTTGAAATCCGCTTGAGAAGATCAGCGCGCTCGGCTTCAGTAGATCAATGGACAGACGCCCCGCTTCCTGCTCGAACAACTGATGACCATCCACGACCTCGCCACCGGCAGACTTGAAGTCCAGCAGCGTTTCCATCGGAAGGCCGATACGCCGATCGTCAAGGCAAATGGCGATGGTACGGACGTCATGGCGCTCCACGATCTCGAAAAGCTGCTCAAAGGTGCCGATGATCGCCGGGTTCACGAGTCGTTCCCCCACCCGGGTGGGATCGCGATCCAGGAATCCAATCACCTTGTACCGGGAATCCCGTTGGGCGACCAGGACCTGCCCAAGCTCCTTCGCCTGCTGACCCACCCCCAGAATCAGCAATCGCTTGCGGAATCGGGGCAGACGAATGACACTCGGTGCCGGCTGATCCAGCGCAAGCATGGCGTTCATGACATTCATGAATAAAACCGCTGCCAGCTTTTCAACCTACTTGGTCGTCCACTCACGCCCCTGACAGCAGAAACTTCAAGCCGACAAAATAAATCGCGTCGAGCGTCTGGAACGGGAGCTTCCGCGTCCAACGGACTTCGGCCAGCGTCGGGGTCTTGGCCATTGTGACCGGAGTCGGCACGTGGATCTTCAAGACCTGGTTGACCTTCGGCTGATGGTCCATCATCAGCAGCATGCCGCCTGAGCTGACGTTGAGCGAGAGCCCCTTTCCTTGACGGGCTACGCGCGCTTCCGGTGACTGCTGTTCGGGAGACGTGTCCATGTCGTAGAGCGCGTCGTAGGGGATGGGTCGCAACAGCGCAATGCGTTCCGCGTGTTGCTGCTGGCTCGACGCGATAGACCACTCCCAGCCATTGGTGTTCTCATCCATTTCCTCTGAAGGTTCCACGGTCCCCCCATGATGCGCCTGAGGTAATCGAGATGTGAGTCCATGCTCGCCCCAGCGGAGATCTCTACTGAACCGAGCCCCACCTGGCCTGCGGTCGCAGACCGTCTGCACGCATAGGCACCCTTGGTCTCGGTGTCATCACCACCTCCTCGTCAATTGTTGGCGCACCTGGTATTTCCGGTCCCGCCGCTGTGCACTGCGATCTCCTCCTCACCCGGGACTCTGTGGGAACGCTCCTGCGCGTGGTTGCCACAGGCTGGCGGAGGCTGATTGGGGCGTTCCAACTGTAATTCGTTGATATAATTGATAATAAGAAGGCACGCTTGGCACATCTGTGTCCGGTTCGTATATATCAGTGGGTATCCTGAGTGGAAGGGACACTAAAAGAACGGGAGGAGAGGCGCAATTCCTATTATGTATGCCTACACATACGAAAGAGGGGGTTGACTCCCCTAATAGTCTGGCTTATCCTTACCACTCTCATCCTATCTCATCCTAGGACCGCTTATTTGTGAGGGAAGGACACCATGGAAAATAAGGTTGAGACAACGCTACTGACCGAAGAGCTGCCCGTTTCATCTGACTTTATTGAGACAATTCTCGACCAGCGTGTTGGCCCGGGAATCCTACTGCTCTCGCCCGCGTTGCAACTGATGCACATGAATCGACGGGCCTTGGAGCTGAGCGGGAAGATTATGCGCGCCCAGAACGGTAAGGTTGCCACGGGCGTGCTCCCGACGGCTGTCACCGAACTCTGCGCCGAAGTTATCACGGCGTTCCAAGTCAGAACCGACGCGAAAGACTGGGAACAGGTGCAGATCAAGCGCTTGGTGAGCACCCCGAATCCGCCCGTGCTCCTTCGGGCCTTCGGGTTTCCCGATCGCGGGGGCGCCCAGTGGGCGCGGATCCTTATCCTCATGGAGGAGCTTGCCCATCGCAAAGAGCGTAGCCCCGAGAAGGCGTGGGAGCGGTTCCATCTCACCGCCCGCGAGCATGGGGTGGTCCGCTTTCTGACCAAAGGGCATACGAACAAGGAAATCGGTAACGCGCTCATGATTACCGAACACACGGTCAAAGAGCACATCAAGCACATCATGGAGAAAACCCGCAGCACTACTCGTACGGGCATCCTCGCACGGATTTTCAGTTCCTGACCAGCCCCTCTCGGCCGTCGCACCGACCAGTCCCAGCATTGGGCCCCACCACCGAGCTGGCCGAAGTACGTTGGACGCGGAAGCTCCCGTTCCAGACGTTCGACGCGATTTATTTTGTCGGCTTGCAGTTTTTGCTATGAGGGGCGTGAGTGGACGACCAAGCTGGTGCGTTCAATACTGTTCAAATTCGCTCCCACGACTGACAGCTTCATCCAAGCCATGGTTGATTGTAAATCAATAACTTAAGTCTGTACCCTCCAAAAGTATGAATCCACTTGCCTACGCCTAACTCCGTTTCAACGTAAATTTGATTGTACTGATGTTGTCGAAGACCCTCTTTAAATTTAAGGCGTTACGTAGCTCGAAGTCAGTTCATCCCGATTCGGCATTTTATTTGCTTAATCTTAGAGGAAGAACGTAGTAACAGGGGGAGCAGGTGGGATCTGAACCTCTCCGAGACAGACCAGTCACGCCGGTCCATCAGGACTGCAGACGCGCCGAGCGAGCGGCCTTCATCGAATATTGCCCCTATGAAATCAGTGAGTCTCTGTGGGACGACGCGATCGCAATTCACGAAGGTGAGGCGCTCTCGGTCAACATCAGCAGAGGGGGCATGTTGCTGCTAATGGATCAGAGCCCTCCGGTGCAGCAGGTGTTCGAAATTCAGGTGCCGGCCTCCACCAGGGGCAAGACCACGCGGCTAGTTGAAGTCTGGTGGACACGTCAGATTCCGATTGAGGACTTCGACAGTAGGTACCTTGTTGGGGTCAAGTTCCTGTTCGACCTCGATGCCTATTCCCAGCAACGGGTCGTTGGGCACACCGTCTAACGTTTCTACATCATGATCCAGCCTGCGGGTATTCCTCTTAATACCCATCTAACACTGCGTCAGGCGTCAGTTCGCTAAGTCGTCAGAATCCCGACCTAAAAAAGAAGGTGGTGCCGAAGCCGGGATTTGAACCCGGACGCCCTCACGAGCGCTAGACCCTGAATCTAGTGCGTCTGCCAGTTCCGCCACTTCGGCACGGCGCGGAGAGTGGGATTATCAGGGATTTGCAAGAAGGCGTCAAGCACTGTCTGACTGGTGTTTTTACCCATGTGATGTTAGAGTGCGTTGCTGTGGCCGAGGCTGGTCGATGAAGCTCGACATCGTGCCCGATCGGGTGGGGAAGGTGTTGGTCCCCGCCGCTTGGGGCTGGGCGTTGCTGGTGGTCGCCGTCACGTTTTGGGGGGCCTGGGACATCCCGGGACGGATGCCGGACATCAATGACGTAGCGACCACCCACCTCTTTCTCTTCCCCGTCTCCCTGGTCTTGTTCTTTCTGCTGAGCTGGATCCGTCGGTATTACGACGATGAGCAGACGCATCCCGGCCCGCGTCCCTTCGTCCGCTGGCGCGCCACGCTGGGCATCTGGGCGTTGGCCCTGCTGCACCCGGTCTCCTGCGCCCTCTACCCCGCAGCCTTCAACCTTGACGACCGGACCGTTGAGGGAATCAGCCTGGCCGTGGGTACGATGCACGTGGGCATGCCCCGTGACGAAGTGGAGCAACGAATTATCGAGCTGAATACGACGCTCCCCATCTCCATGCGGACGGACCGGGAGCAACATCTGAGGCGGCAGGAAGAACTGGCACGGTACCTGTTAGAGACGGACCCAGCCGTTCGGCGACAGATCTGGCCGGACCTTGCACGGGCGACGCTAGTCTTTATCCCCTGGGGGGCAAAACTTAACGACGAGCCGGATCCGACCGCCCGTGAACAGGTCTTCCTCCGCCGGACCCGGGCGTCCAGCGACATCGGCGTGGACAAGATCCGGGTCCGGTACACTCCCGCCTTCACCGTGAACGAGATCGTCTATTCGTCCAACCGCCAGCTCACCATGGAGCGCGAGCCCTGTACCGTCCATCTTAAAGTTCCGGCGCCGCCCGCCACCAACTTCCCATACCCGTGTCCGCGTTAGGAGAGAGGCGCCGCTGAGTGTTGCGGAGAAACGGTGGAGTCGGCCGTCTGCATCGTCCGTTCGACCAGTGGCAAATAGATCCGAAACGTTGTGCCCAAACCAAGTTGACTCTCTACGGCAATCTGACCGCCACTTTGCTTGACAATCCCGTAGACCATGGCCAGTTCCAGCCCTGGTGCCCTTCCATACTCCTTTAGCCTAAAGAACGGTTCGAAGAGGTGAATCCGCATCTCTTCGTCCATCACCCAGCCGGAGGCGCTCATCGCCAGCATGGCGAACTTTCCCGGGCCGATAAGACCGTGCGAGTGGGGCGGGATC
>WNGG01014015.1_pt1 | contig 14422 bp, 14 predicted proteins | sample 5400661 | NCBI WGS metagenome assembly WNGG01 (sample SAMN13153372, study PRJNA577476) | soil metagenome | isolation source: 100 cm soil or saprolite under Garry oak tree replicate 1 | place: USA:California | collected 2016-06-15
CGATCATGATGGAGCTCCCTGCGGACAAGCGCCCGCGTCTCAAACAGAAATGCGCGAAAAGGTGACGGACTCGTGGCGTTGGAACGGAAACGGAGTAACGAAAAAGTCGTATGCGACATTTACCAAAGAGCTTGGCCAAAGAGCTTGGCCGACCAGCTTGCTGCGCCGGCAGCCAACAGCTGCGGAGCATTGCGCGACGGGCGGGCGGTCCACCGCTTAAGCTTTGTCGCCGGATCGCCAAAAAGGGTTCGGACGGGGCTTGGCCGGAAAGCGGATTTTTCATATTGGCAATGCTATGAAGGCCAGGTTTCCTGAAGTTCCGGTCCCATAGCTCAACTGGATAGAGTAACGGATTTCTACTCCGTGGGTTGCAGGTTCGAATCCTGCTGGGATCGCCAACGATTTCAATGAGATGCGGGTTCTACCCTTATGATATTCGTGTCCCATCCTGTGCCACAGAATCGTCCGGACGATCGGTACTGGCCGAATTAGGCTACCAGCCTTTTAAACCAAGCCACTCGGGTGGAACGGATTTCACGGTTGGACGTTTCGAAACTGTGCCGGCCGCCCCGGCATATCAGCCCCGACCAGGCGGCCTCAGCGTCCCCCAACGCTGGGGCCGTTTGTTTTGATGGCACTCCGGGCGGAAGCCACAACTTCCCCTGCTCGATATCATCTTAAAAGGACACAGCGTCGGCGATTGTGTGCCTTGGGTCATGCGGTGACCTCGCCGAGGGTGTCGGCGTCTCTCTCAATTCAATTACTCTCTTAACGCCGACGCCGCCCAAGCGGAATATGATCGCTGGACGGCGTTGGATTAGGTACCGAGCCCTCATAATCCCCCGGCGTTGTTTTGTCTGCGCTGGCCATGCCAAGGTTCAATGGAGCGGGACCGTAGAATTACGGGATTTGTTGTCCGCTCGACCGCGCGTCAATGCGGCACCGGTAGCACCGACATCAAGCTTAACACACGACTCTCGTTGCGAGCACCGACGGTCAAGATAACTTCATCACGCCGGAGATTTTCCCGGACCCACCGTCGCAAAGCCGTCGGTCAAAACATTTTCCGACCGACGGTCGTGTTTGAAGCGGGGTATCGGTCTCATGATTAGATATTCACCTTACGGTGGCACGAATTATCGCACGAGCCCAAGCGCGCCGACCAAGTTGCACTGCTCGCTTGAGATAGAATATCGCGCGCTGCAGGACCTGCGAGAGCGGGTTAGAAAGGCTGAGGCCGCAGCCCGCAACGCGCCTGCGCGATCAAAAAAATCGGCCTTGCCGCTCATTGAGCAGTGATCGCGCGTGATGAAATGAAGCATAGATTATTTATGGCGGTTCTGGTCATTGCTATCGTGTTAGCAATGTTGGGATGGGTCTATGCTTTAGGATGGGTCGCGCTCAAGCTCTTCTAGTGGAGCCTCGCGAAGCAACAATGCCGCCAACACGACGAGCGATGGTGTCCACGAAAGCATCGCTCCCAAACAGATTGCTTGTAAGGTCGTCATCACGTCACCTTGGGTTTCCCAGCCCTTGAGCAACGCATTCAACTGGCAAATGGAACTTTTGTTCCAAATGCCGGAACTGAAGGCGCCACCTTCATGCTGCAGCGCCGTTGAACGCTCCTCGTCTGGATGCACCCAGGCGTAAGGCGCGATCTCGCGCGTTTCGGTTGGTACGCGTCGAGCGGCAACCACCTAAAAGCCCGCTTAGTGGTCTGTTTTGACCAGAGTCTAAGCGCGAGCCACAGCCGCCGAAGTAAAGCCGGAACATTTTTCCCGGTTCGTCCGTGAGGGTGGATCATGGACCGGCCACATCGCGGGATCGTGATCTTGGAGCGCGGCAACCGGTGGTAGCGTACCTCTGCGGCGCTTGCGCATGAGCGTCTCCACGGGCTCCTCCCCCGGGAACTTGCCCCCGTTCGAAATCAGCCCCTTCGGACGGGGGTTTTCTTTGGCCCTCAAGCTTTCAGATGTCCTGGTCTTGCGCCTGATGGAGCGCACTTGATCGACGGTACTCACCGTCTCAGGCGCCGCATGCAGGACGGTTGCACAGAGGCACGGGCGTTTCTGATGGCGCCCGGGATACTAAGGGCGATGCGGGCGAGATTTCTGCGCCAGCAGGCTGACGGCGGTTGGGAGCAGCAAGGCGGCATTAGCGACGAGGCGCTTGAGCGCGAGATTCTGGCCGGAGAGGAAATGGCCAAGCACGTCGTTAGACCCCGCAGCTAATCTTACGCCGCCTTCAAATCCAGACCTGAAAGTCGGCACAGGTTGACGAGGTCTTTCAACAGCCGCCTCCGCACAAACTTCGCTTTGCGGCTGTCTAATTCGACAATCCAATCGCTGTCGGCTTCGCGAAAATCAGTGTGGTAGCGGAGACAAATGGCAACCATCTCTTCAACCGTTATGCCGTCCTGGTCATAAACTTCCTGCGCAAAACCAACATAATTCGGCGAGCTTCTTTCGCTCTTTTTCCGAATGGATGTGGGTGTCCGAGTATCGCAGCAGCCGCAAACCGATCCCGCGCGCCCGTCTCCACCCGCAAGCCGTGCAACCTTTGACGCCGAGACTCGCCCCGCGCGAGTACCGCGATCGGAGCGGACCGGAAACACAAAAGAGCCGTGACGACGGACCATTTTTCTTCTTTTGCCCCGGACCCAAGCCGCACGAGCGCTGCGAGCGGGGCCCATTCTACTTTGCATGGGGTTGTTTTCGCGATTTTGTGTCTGGGCTCCGCGGTGTACCGCCGAAGAGGCGCTGCGCTGCGTCCGGGACGCGCGATCGTTAGTGCTTCGCGCTCACGGCGAATCGATCCAACTCCAATGCATCATTCGCTAGTGCACGCTCATGTCGGCCTGCTTCAGCCGATCTACAAGCGCTTTCTTCTCGGCAGTGATCTTTGCGGCAAGCGTTGCAGCGAGCCGTTCGTGGAGCATCAACAGCTCGTCGATAGACATTGAATCAAGGTCGCTTTGCTTCATGACGGTTTCCAACCATGGACTCCGCTATCGTGAGTAGAACACGCCGATGATCAAAAATAGGAACGCTTCCGGATCACGGTGTTCCGCTGATGGAACACACCAGTATTTTTACCGTGTTTCAAAGGCAACATGTGCACGTTAGGGTGCTCACGGTGATTCATGCCTAGGACGACATGGGTCCTGCCAAGGGAGAGTCAACGTCAGTTAGCGAGTGTATAAAATGCGTTCTTTTCAAGAGAATCTTTCAATTTTCACCAATAATTCGACCAATCTCCTTATTCAAATCTCCGAATTAAACGAACTCCGTGAGCGGCTCAGGGAAGCACAACAATCTGCTCGGAGAGTGCGGCAATCGAATCGGCGGAAAAGAACGCCAATTGAGCTCGCAGCACATCCCTGAAGGCAGATAGCTGATCGCACGATCCGAGCCCGCTGCCACCTGGGACCGCCCCTTGACGATCTTATCCTGCCGCCGGGTGGGCGCGAGCAGGTGACTCTGCGCGATGCCGGCGACCACATCACAAGCCTGCCGATGGCTGAGCAGGATATCGAGGAATGGCAGATGGCGATCGGTTGGCCGATCGGCGCCGCCGAAGACCGCGACATTGCACGCGCGTCGGCGTGATGAGGGCTATCAATCGGCACGTTGAGCGGGTGTTCGCTGCACCGCGAAAGCATACGCATTGGGGACGCCGGAGTGCCAGCATTAACCGGCGGCGCGGACATCAAGCTTAACACTCGACTCTCGTTGCGAGCACCGACGGAAAAGATAGCATCTCGCACCGGATATTCCCTGACCCACGGTCGCAAAGCCGTCGGTCAAAACATTTTCCGGCCGACGGTCTTGCTTGAAACAGGGTATCGGTCTCATGATTAGATATTCATCTTACGCTGGCACTAATTATCGCACGAACCAAAGTGCGCCGACCAAGTTGCTTTGCTCGCTTGCGATCGAATATCGCGAGCTACAGGACCTGCGAGAGCGGGTTAGAATAGCTGAGGCCGCCGCCCGCAACGCACCGCGCGATCAAAAAAATCGGCCTTATCGCTCATTGTGAAGTGAAAAGCCCGCCGGTCGTGAACCGGCGCGCTGGAAACCTCCTTCGCGTCCGGTCGCCAGCCGTCCTGCAAAGGCAGTTTCCGCTTTGGGAAGATTGTCGGCGAAGCCGCTTTATCGCCCCGCAAAGTGCTATATCTACGATCAGGCCGTGGAAAAATTCCGCGTCCAGAATGCACGCTCAAAACGGGGAGGAGAAGTATGCCCTTGTTCATCACGTATGCATCGTATTCCCATTCCGGCGTGAAGGGACTCGTCAACAAACCGTCGGATCGATCTGCAGCGGTTAAGGCATTGATCGAAAAAGCCGGCGGTAAACTCGTCGCGCTGTACAATACAACGGGCTCAAACGACGTTGTGCTCGTTTCCGAGCTCGCTGATGGATCGGATGCAGTCGCCATAGGCATGGCTGTTGCAGCAACTGGCGCGCTGTCCAAAATCGAAACCGTTCGCGCTTGGACGCCGAGCGAATTCAAAGGTATCGCGGAAAAGGCCGCCCAGGTTGCTGGCGCCTACACTCCGCCCGGCTAATAGCGCCATCAACGGCGCTACGTAGCGCCGGTACAGCAGGCCTTACTTAAGACGGCCTCAGCTCGGCCCACGCGCGCGCGTGGGCCGTTTCCTGGGTGCCTCGCCTCTCATGCCGATGGCCCGCGCGCAGGGTGAAAAAAGGCAACTAATCAGAAGGTTGCTCCGGCTTCCGCGATGGGGCGGATATCAGCCGGTACCGTGGAGCCTCGACGCCGCTGAATGTCTCCAGGGTGTGCCCGCAGGACGGGCAGACAAAACTGTCGGCCTCGCGCGGGGCGGCATGGAACTCGGTCCGCTCGTAAAGCGCGCCGCACGCGCAGGTGACTTGCGAGGTTGTCATTCGGGATTAGGCCGCCCGCCGAACAAAGGTTCCGGGAACGATTCTCGGCCGTGTGGCTTGAAGCTGTCTGCGCTTGGCGGTGTCGAGCGCGCGGAACACCCCGACGAGGAAACCAGCCCCCCTCTGTCGGGGGTTCTGCCCGGTGGCCCCAATGTCCTCCGCCGGCAACGGTGCTAAACTACTGTTTTTAGTAAAAACAACGGTTTAATACCGGTTGTTCATCAACCGTCCCAGCATGGCCGCTCCGCTAGCGCTTACAGCAGTCCTGACGCTTATGTCGCCATTTGCTTTGATGGGGTCGCAGACGGCTGCGCGTCGGATTGTGACACCCGCTGCCTGAATTCCTGAAACCGCCGCTGATGGCCCGGGGAGATTATATTTGCGGCACCCCCGCCGCGTGCGAATACGATCGTCGCCGCGGCTACTGTTAAGAACAATTTCAGGGATTTCTTCATGACGAGACCACAACGGAGCTGAAGGCGGCGGTTCCCGACCTGAAACCCCGCGGACCGTTTCGCGCTAATGTTTTGTTTGGCCGGGGCGCCATGAATTCAAGTCATTGTTCCATTGCGGCTTTATGGCTTGTCGCTCTGAAGTTTGCCCGGCACATTGCGAGACGCGCGTTGATTTTTTTAGACATACTGGGTGAGATTGGTGAAGCGACTGACGTTATTCGTCAAAGGCAATGTAGACGTCCGGGATTCGCTGCATTTCTGTCGGATCGGGGGTGAATTGGTGTGGAACGGCATCAATGAGGTGCTGCGTGAGCATCGCGTCAAGAGCCTGGTGCGCGTCAAGCATGAGACCTGGACCCGTTCGGACGCATTGCTCGAATCTGCCGGAACTGTGCCGGAAGCGTTCACCGGCCACGATCTGCCCCTCGGCCCCTACTCGCTCGCCAGTCAGTTCAGCAACGCCATTTTCACGGCGCCCTGCGACGCCGTCATCCTGTCAATTCAGCCCGACGTAACCATGAGCCTGATGCGGCACAGGCGCGACGGCTTTCTGTTTTACCCGATTGGTGCCGAAGCGTGGCCCGCAGGTGATCGGGCCTGGCTCCAATCGAACTACGAAGCCAGCGGGCTTCTTGGCGTCGACGCCGCCATGAAGAACCTGGCCGCGATCGTCGCGAAAATTCGCGAACACGGCGAGGTCCCGATTCTGATCTACAACCTCTCGCCGATTATCCCCGGCGACCAGATCCACTGCTATGCGGGTCTTGGCGAGACATTTGCGTCCCGCATCCGCAAGTTCAACCTGGCGCTCGAGGAGCTTTCCGAAAACAGCGGAATTTCGATCGTCGATGTCGACACGATCGTGGCGCGGCATGGCGCCGACGCGCTGAAGCTCGACGCCGTTCATTTGAAGCCGCAAGGCTACTCGCTGGTAGCCAGGGAAGTGGTGCGCGTGCTCGACGACCTCGGCGTTTTGGAAACGGCGATACAATGAGCGTGCGCGCCAGTGTGATCATTCGCTCGAAAGACGAAGCCGACCGGCTGCGACTGACCCTCACGTCGCTGGCCTGCCAAAGCGAACCGCCCGAAGTGGTGGTGGTCAATGATGGTTCGTCAGATCACACCAGGGACGTCATCGCCAAGGCAGAGGGTGTGAACATTGTCGCCCTCCATAACGCCATGCCCGCCGGGCGATCTGCCGCCTCCAATGCCGGAGCCGCGGCGGCCAGCGGCGACGTCGTGCTGTTCCTCGACGGTGACACCCTGGCCGCGCCAGATCTGGTTTCCGAACATCTGAGGCGCCATGGCGAACGGGCGAATAGCATCGTCCGCGGCTCGACCCACAATTTGCGATGCACGCGGCCTTTCCTCGATCCCGAGATGGGCACGCCGCAACCGGGCGAAGAGACGCGGGTCGAACGTATGTCGCCCACCGAACGCACGCGCGCGATGGTGACGCGTCAGCAGATCCGTAGCTGTTTCCATGAGATCGATCGCCGCAGCCAGCCAGGGGTCTATCCCGGGTTCGGGCCGCGCAAGCTGTTCGAACTCGAAATGGAGGCCCTGACGACCGCGACGGATTGTCCGGCATTGTGGGCCGCGGCGTCAGGCGCCAACATGTCGGTTAACCGAGCGGCCTTCCTGGACAACGGCGGATTCAAGCCTGAGCTCGACAATAATGAGCATCGCGAACTGGCCCTGCGGCTGTGTCAGCGCGGCATGTCGATGGCCGGAACCAAGGCGCGGACCTACCACATGACTCACCGAAGCGGCTGGCGCGACCCGCTCAAGGAAACCGATTGGGAAGACGTCTTCTTTGCCGCTCACCCCACCGCCGAGGTCGCGCTGCTGCCGATGCTTTGGGCGAGCCTCGCCGACGGGTCAGACTTGCCGGAGGCGGCGCGCCTCCACTCTTTGCCGGAGCTTGCCGCCGCCGCAGAGCGCTGCAAGGCGTTTGAGGGACGCGAAGCGGTGCGAGAGGCGCATCTGCGTTGGGCCAGGACCGGAGCGGTCGCATGAATGCGACGCCGCCCATTCCCATCGTAGCGATGGTGTCGATGGCCGAACGGGCGGCTGTCGACGGCGCGTGCGGAAATATCGTTCGCGCACTTGGCCAGGCCGGGGGAACACCATGGAAGTGCGATTGCCGGTTCGTTCCAGGCCATGCGGATCTGCAAAACGCCCCCGCCGGGTCGATCCTTGTCAGTTCCCTGGTTCTGGACGTTGATACGCCCGAGCCATGGACAGATGTCGAGCAACGCTTGCGCGGGATCTACGCCGGGCTCTGCGCTCGCGGAGATCCCGTATTTATCTGCACCGTGTTGCGCCATACCGGTGCCGGTGAACCAGACGCCTCACGCCGCCGAATTCGCATCCGGCGGCTCAACTTGTTGGCGGCAGAAATTTCGCGCGAGCACGGCGCGTTTGTCATCGACATCGACCGCCAGCTTGCCGATGTCGGGGCGCGGCGGCTTGGGACCGACTACAGGCTGCAGGGTGCGGCGGCGGCCGATATGGCGGGCAACGCCATCGCCATGGAAATTATCCTCAACGGATTAGATACCCTTGCCAGCATCGACGTGCAGGATCGCGCCCGGGCCATGCTGGCGGACTACAAATCCGCCGTCGCCCTGCCAGAGATCAGGCCTAACAACCTGATGTCGATGGGCCAAGGCCGGCGCAAGCAAACCGTGACCACCATCATCGACACCGATCAGGAAGCGCATGTCGGCTGGCTGATCCAGCAGGTGCTAAGGCGCCAGATTACCCCCTTGGAGGCGTCCAACAAGCTCCTGCAGGCGGCGCGGCGGCGTGGCGCCAAGGAAAGCCTCGCCGTGCTGGCGTCAGGTGTCGTCCGGCTGATCGGCAAGCGAACATGAAGCAGCGATAAGATGAACGCAATCGAATCTCTGCGACGCATGATGCTGATCCGCGCGTTTGAAACGGCGTTGGCAAAACGTCCCGACCATGGTTTTCAGCTGCTGTCGTCCGGTGAGGAAGCGGTCGCGGTTGGCTTGAGCACAGCGTTGACCAGCAAGGACCAGTTGCTGACCGGCGGGCGCTCGATCGGCCCGGCGCTGGCGCGCGGCGCTGAGCCTGGCGCCGTGATGGCCGAACTGCTCGGCAGGGTTGCCGGGCTCAATCGCGGACGTGGCGGGCGCGGCCACATGGCGGACCCGGAGACGGGCTTTTTCGGCTCGCATGCCGTTCGGCTCGCATGCCGTGGTCGGCGGCAATATCAGCATAGCGGCCGGGGTGGCGCTCGCAAAGCAGATGGCCGGCGATGGTGGCATTGTCGCTGTCCTGTTCGGCGACGGGGCCTGCGGCGCCGGCGTGCTGCACGAGACGCTGAATATTTCGGCATGTTGGCGACTTCCGCTCCTCTTCATTTGCAACAACAACCAGCTATCGGTTTCGACGGCGCGCACGGCAGCGCTGGCACCGGCCAAATTATCGGACATTGGTGCGGCCTTCGGGATGTGGGCGCGCACCATCGACGGGTTGGATGTGTCCTCCGTCGCGGCTGCCGCAACAGAGGCCGCCCAGCACGTACGTGAAGGCCGTGGCCCGGCCTTTCTCGAATGTGTTTCGCTGCGACTGCTGTCGCATTCGACGACGGCGCGCGAGACGCGCAGCCGCACGACTTTGGCTGAGCTACGTACCCAGTGCCCGATCCGCCGTCAGGTCGCATACTTGCAGAAATCGGGCTCCCTCGAAACGGCGCAGGCGGAGGCCATGGAACGTGAAGCCGCCGATCGTGTCGCGGAGGCGATGGCATTTGCCGACGCCTCGCCCTATCCCGACGCGTCCGAGGTGCTCGACCATGTCGGCTGAGCCCGCGGCCACCAGCACCAAGATCTATTTTCGTGAAGCCAATATCCGCGCCTTGCGCGAAGAGATGCGCCAAAACCCACGCGTGCTGATCCTGGGTCAGGACGTCGGCGCGTTCGGCGGCTCCTATCGCGAATTCGACGGTCTTTATCAGGAATTCGGCGCTGAGCGTGTACGTGATACGCCTGTCGCCGAAGCGGCAAGCGTGGGCATCGGCGTCGGCGTGGCCGCGGCCGGCTTTCGCCCGCTGGTCAGCATCACCTATATGGATTTCCTGATGCTGGGCTTCGATCCCCTCATCAATTACGCCGCCAAACTGCGCTACAAAACCGGCGGGCTGCTGACGGCCCCTGTGGTGGTCAAGACGACAGCGGGCGCGTTGGGCCAAGGCGTTGCGCATTCGCAGTGCCTCGAGGCCTGGCTGATGAGCGTGCCGGGACTAAGCATTGTGGCGCCGTCGACACCCGCCGATGCCTATGGCCTGATGAAAACCGCTTTGCGTAGCGATGGGCCGGTCGTCTTTATCGATCACAAGCGGCTGTTTCCCATTCCGGGCGAAGTGCCCAATGCCGAAACCTTCATTCCGTTCGGCCAGGCGGTGGTGCGGAAAACAGGGTCCGACGTGACGCTCGCGACGCACGGCTTCATGGTTCGGATTGCACTCGAAGCGGCTCAGATACTGGAGAGCGAAGGCGTTTCCACCGAGGTCATCGACCTGCGCAGCCTGGCGCCGCTCGATATGAATACGGTGGTGCAATCGGTCAGCAAGACCGGCGCCTTGGTGACCCTGGAAGAGGGCCAGACGACATGCGGCGTCGGCGCCGAGGTGGCGGCGCGCCTTTATGAACGCATCGGGATGCGGCCGTGGGCGCGCATCGGCGCCCTGCCCGCCCCGGTGTCGTCAAACCCGGTGTTCGAGGCGGCCTGCATTCCAAACGCGAGTCGTATAGTCAGTGCCATACATCTTCTTTTACGCCAGTAATGGCGTGCTTTTTTTTGTTTACCGATCCAGCTGGAGTGCTTTTCCGTGATTTACCAACTTTCCGTTCCCGCCGCCGTACCAGGAGTAGACGAAATCCGAATCCTCGAATGGCAGGGAGCACCGGGCACCGTTTTTGAAACTGGCGATCTGATCGTCGAACTGGAGACGCACAAGGCCGTCGTGGAAGTGCGTGCGGGTCAATCGGGAGTCTTGCGCCAGCTACTGGCCGAGCCGGGCGATTGGCGCGGCATCGGTCTGGCGCTGGCGGTGTTCAGCGATCTGGCGGATGAGCTTATCTCGGCGGGTGATGGTGCGCCCGATCTAAAAGTGGAATTCGAGATCACTTGATCTGCATCTGTGCCTCGGGTCGCAGATCCTCCAGGGCATGCAGAATCTCGACGCGCAATGCTGCTTGAATCGGCCCGCTCTGGTGAATGCCATCAGGCAGATGTTCGGCGCCACCCAGATCGGCCGCTATCGCATCGACATCAATGATCACCAGATCGCGATGCCCGGCGATGTCGTGAAGCATGAGATTGAGTTCTTTGGCGGCGACGCTCGACAGCGTGGCGCTCATCGGGGCGTCAAACGACGAGTAATTTGAAATGTCTTCATAGCCCGAACTCGACATGCGATTGATCACGAGCGCCCGCGCGCCCGTCGCCGTTTGCATGGCATCGAGCAGCCGCTCATAATCGCTGCGAATGTCATCGATCGAGCGCTTCACCGTCTCGAAGGCACTTCCCAGCCACGCGCGCAATACGGGGCCGGCGGCCGCCTGATGGTGCCGCATGATCTGCACGTGGTAACCAAGCGACTTATGCCGCAAGATCGATTGCGGCTCGGAACTCAGCGAGAGCAACACAGCATCGGCGGGCTCCGTCCGCACCGTCCCCGAAGGGGTCAGCAGGCTATAAGCATCCTGAATCGGCGAGCGTTGCAGAACTGACAGCAGGGCGCCTGAGAACATCCAATCGTCGGCGGTTGGAGCCAGCGTCGAATCCGAAAGGAATCGATGCATATCGGCCGCGATGGCCTGGAACTGAGCAGGCTTGCGCTCGAGTTGATCGAGCAGAACCGGTGCCGCCGGCGCCAACGGGTGATCGGGCACAAATACCATTTGCGTCGGCGCGGTCGCGGCTTCAAACATCTCCGCAAAGGCGCATTGCTCACCAATGACCACGCCGGTGGCGTCACAAATGCCGAGGCTGAGCAGCGACACCGGCATCTCACCTTCGTCGCACCACCAGCCGCGAGTGCGGCCATGCCACCCTGGCAGCAGGCCGGTGTGGACGTCGGCCAGGCCGGTCATGCGCCGCCCTGCCAGCATCAAGAGACGCAATCTTTCAACGTCAACATCCGGCTCCGCCTCGGCTTCAATATGCGCGATGACCGCGCCGGCGTCCCAGACATCGACGCCGCGAATACTGAGGTAGCCACCAGGTTCCGCACCGGCGCCGCCTGATATCCTGCCGGCGGCCCGCGGCGCAAAGGCGACCTGCAGCTCCATTTCTTCGGCGAACGGCGGCGCACCGCTCATGCGTATGCCAGTGGCCTCCAGGCTGATATTGCAATACGCGAAGATCTGGTTGGCGCGGCAATATTGCCCCGGCTGGATCAGCCAACGTATGCCGGAACGGGCGACGCTATAACCGTCCGCACATAACGGCCCGAGACGCAGGGGAAGCTCGATCAAGCTACGTTCCCCGTCCACAAGCCGTCATGGTGGAGGATGCCCGCCACCGCGAAGCGGATATCGCGAACCGGCGCAGCGCTAAGGGGCTCGTCGGCTTGGTTGCTGAACAGCGCAACCAGTTCGCCAAGTTCGCAAAGTTGACCGCGGTCCACGTCGAGCTTCCGCAAAAAAACCGGCTCGCGCAGCACAACGCGAAAAAACGAAACCGGCGGGCACTCCTGGGCGAAGGCACTGCTCAGATCGACACCGAGGTCGAAAAGCTTAGACCCGTTTTTCAGGGCGCTCCCTGGTTCGGCATACACGCATTCAATGCGAGCACCAGACATATGCGGATTGATCGTGGGTAGTCTGAAAGCGTAAATCATTCCAAATCCCGATTTTCATAGGCAATCTAGCAATAATTAAGCTGCTGTTGCTGCATCATTTTATTGCATTATGAACGAACGACGATTGTATTTTTTTTAGCGACGCAAGACCCTTTCTAACCGACGACCGCAACGAAATCGCGATACACAGGTTTTCCCTCGACATCGAACAAGCCGACGGCCACGCCAACTGGTTGTGCCGATTGCTGGATGTGCCACGCTGCCGGAATCTTCACTCCGACCGCACCGGTGAAATCGAGCGGCAGACACTGGTTGGTCAAGCGGCAGTCGATGCGCCCGAAGAAGTAATCGCGCCATGCCGGATCCTGGCCGCCGCGCGACAATTCCCAACAGGAAAAATCGAACGGCATCCAACCCTGACCGTCGATCCACGCTTCGGCCCAATAATGATTGGTGGAAAACTTCCGATAGAGATAAAAACCGCCCAGAATCCGGGCCGGAATGCCGCGCGCGCGACACATCGATGCGAATAGCGCGCTAACGAGCTGACAGTCGCCCCAACCGGAATCGAGCAGCCAATCGCCGGGCGCTTCCGTGTCGACTTGATCATAGTGCACGGCGCCCTGTGAAAAGTGGTCGAGACAATAATTCCAGAAAGCGCGCACGGCCATCAGTGGATCGGCATCGGCACCGACCAGAGCACTGGCGAGCGCGGCCACACGATCCGAAACGACGATCAGGCCTTCGCGCGGTCGCAGGTATCGCAAGTCGGGGGCGCCGAGATCCGGTTGAGACCGCTCTCTATTCAGTTCCCTTGGACAGGCCGTGAAGGTCGTTGTCGCGCCGATGGTTACCTCACCCGAATCGGACGCCTGGGTGCGGACTTCGAGGCGCCCGCGGCTCACGGCTACATGCGCCCCGGGGGCAACGGCATGCGGATGGACCGCGAGGTCGCCGAGATGGTCTGATGTCAGCGGCAAGGGCATGCGCAGCCGCAAAGCGGCACCGGCCGGCAGGGACTGCGTATTGAAAGTGCGCCGCAGTTCGACGGTGAATTTGCGCGGATCATCGTTGTGCATGTCGACCACGAGCCGCCGGGCGGTGCCGACCACCCGCTCGCTCCAAAACGCATCGCGGCCGTCCAATCCGGCTTGCTTGAGAAAATTGAGCACTTCGCACGGATCAAAGTACCGTTCGCCGGCGGCGCCTCGCCGGACCCCCAAGCCCAATGCGATCCAGTGCTCCAGCGCCTCGCGCGTCCGCGCTATTCCCGGCGATCCCTCGCCGCTCTCGCAGGCCCAGCCTGCGAGATGGCACATGTCGAGAATGCTGGCCTCCGAAACCGTCCGATAACGGTCGCCTGCATGCATGCCCAGTTTGAGGTCCTGCTTCACGCTCGCCGTTCGCTCATGGTCGCATTACACGCCCTGTCCGCCGGGAGCGCCTTGAAGACCCTGTGGACCTTGCGCACTGCCTGCCCTTGCGCACCTTCCATCGCGCGGACGATACGCAAGGCTTTGGGTTTACGAAAGGCCGGATTCAGCTCACAGCCACGGCGCGGAATACTTCTATTCGCCTCAAAATCATGTCTCCCGAATCTGGATTTGGCGAGGTTTCGAATGACCAATTCAAACCTGCGTGAAATGCCGACTTGAATCCGTGCGCATCATGTGTCGCGCATCAGCCATTTTCGCAATGGAGCAATATTGGTCGTCTACCTTTGTTTGAAACATATCAGGATTGCACATGCCCAGTAGCCGACTGAAACCCGCCGAACGAGCGATCCAGGCAATCCGAGATCAGGCCGAGTTGCCGCCGGAAGCAGCGGATGCCCTGCAGGAGCTTGTCTACGTCATCAGGACCATCGAGGGTCGGGTGTCCTGCTGGAAGGCAAAGGACATCCGCACCCGACCCAATAAATGGAACTGCCGAACCGGCAAGTGAGATCGGCACAGTGACGGCCCCAGCGCGGGGGCAAACTGAGGCCGTCGGGGCTTGGGTGTCGCGACGGGCGCGACATCCAGTGAACTATCAAGGCTGGTGACCGTTCCGAGGCCAGCTCATTATTTTACACTTCGAAATCGTTACGTTAGCTTGGCGGGGCCCAGGCCCGGGCAAAAAGGGGATGGCTATGATTTCACTTCTGATCGGTATTCTGATTATTTGCGTCGTCGGTGCGATTTGCTTCTGGGCCATCGACAAGTTTGTCCGCGACGGACGA
>WNGG01012132.1_pt1 | contig 14418 bp, 17 predicted proteins | sample 5400661 | NCBI WGS metagenome assembly WNGG01 (sample SAMN13153372, study PRJNA577476) | soil metagenome | isolation source: 100 cm soil or saprolite under Garry oak tree replicate 1 | place: USA:California | collected 2016-06-15
GATCGTCATCGACGGCCTGTGGGGTCTTAGGTTCGGCAACGGGAACGCCGCCAAGACCGGAGAACTGGTCTTCTCAGCTGGGCCCAACGGCGAGGCCGACGGGCTGCTAGGGAAGATCGTGGTAGCTGGCTGACACTGTCCCGTTCACCCGCAGAGGACCCCCGGGCCCAGCGTGCGGGCAGCGTCATCACAGGTGCCCGCCAGCGGCTGTGCGCCCGGGCGGCAGCAGGACCAGCCGCCCGGGCGCCGGACGCGAAACCTCCTTGGCTCTGGGAGGCGGCCCGGATGCTCGCTGGCGCCCACCCCGACGCCGGTCCTCCCGAGAAGCTGGCACTGGCCAAGACCGCGGTCCGCAGCCTGCCGGCGGCGGGGCGATCGAGTTGCGGGTCACTGGCCGATGGCCCCCCGCTGACCACCAATGCCTCCCCACGGCAGGCTATCCACGCCCTCATCATGCACGACAGAGTGTTCCATCTGCACCCGACAGGCTGCGGGCACCGACGACCTTCGGGGCGCGCATATCGGCGGCTACATGCGCACTGGGCACGGATCAGCGCAAACCACTGAGCGTGACCGGGTCTCGGGTCCGAGGGGCGCCCGGATCGCCGATTACGCGCGGACCGCAGCGCGCATGAGAATGCGTCGGCTCGGGCACCGAGCTTCCAGATCTGGGCGGGCCGTCGGCCGGTGGCCGTGGCGTACAGCATGGCATGGGAGAGGGCCGCCGTCGAGGGCGCCACCTGGCCCGAGCCCGCGGCCACCACCGCCACCCATGTGAGCGGGGCCGATTCAGCGTGCTCCTCGCCCGGCCAGGCTGTTGCTGGACGAGCCCTACGAGGGGCTTCGGCCACGGCTCCTAGCTCGATTTCTGGCGTCACACGGATGCCTGGCGGGAGGAAGGCCGGTCCGTCGTGGTGGTGACCCGGCTGCTGACCGGACTGCACCGGGCCGGCCGGGTCGCCGAACTGTGCAAGCCCCCGAAGCCGGGCGGACGAGATGACCGGACGGCTCATGGCGGTCGCCGGAGCGCACGCCCACATCCTTGCCCGGTGGCGCACCGCGCTGATTCTGCTGGCGCTCCCGCCGCTGGCATGCCGCCGCGCCTGTACCGGCACTCCCGGCATGCGGTCACCATCGGCAGCGGCTGGCGTTCTCCGCCAGCGAACTGCGGGCCGCCGACAGTAGCCATCCGATTCTCCGGGGCAGGGATGGGCCACGGGCCGCCCCTGACTTGGTTACCACCGGCCGCTGGGCTGCGCCGAGCGAGCGCGAGCATGACCTGCTCGCATCCATCCGCCGCGGCACCGCCGGGCGAGTGTTGATGGCGGCGACATACGCAGGCATATCAGACGCCGCTGAAGACATCGGCCTGTGATGGTCTCGTCCGGCAGGGAGGCGATGGCCTCGCCGCGCAGCAGCCAGACCCCGCAACAACCACGCCGGGCGATCGTCGCTGGCCAGCCCGGTTCAGTTCCACGAACGTCTCCTGCGCCGCGGTTGCCGGGGGCAGCGGTACCCAGGTCATTTCAGACCTGTGTTGCGCTGGTGGGGTTTATGGCACGAACTCGAATGCTCCGATATCGCAGGCTGGTCCCTGCGGCCGGGTGACTCCCCGCTGGTCGGTGGGCGGGCAGCCGTTGGCGCTGGTGCCGCCGTGGTCGATGGCGGGGCTTCCGGCTTGGAGCGCCTGGGTCTGGGTCGGCCCGCCGTTGCTGGCCAGCGGGCCCAGCAGCGGATCGGTGCCGGTGAGATCGGTGGCCTGGGAGAGCCGGCACGAGGTGCCGCTGTCCAGGTTGAATCCGAAGGGCTCGTTGAACCGGTTCCCGAAGCAGTTGGTTCCCGGGTTGTTGTTGGCGATGATCGTGCCGGTTGCGGTCACGCTGCCCGAGTTGGAGATGCCGGCTGAGTTGGACGCGATGGTGACGTAAGACAGCGTCATGGTGTCCGAGTTGAGCACCGCATGTCCGGGACCCGTGTTGCCGCTGATGGTGCTGTTGGACACCGAGGTGGTGAGGATGTTGAAGATGGCGCTGCCGCCGGTGCCCGAGCTCGTGCTGTTGCCGCTGATGGTGCTCTTGTCCACGGTCAGCGTCCCATCGCCGTTGGCGATGCCGCCGCCGCCCTCACTGTTCCTCCCGGTCGCGGCGTTGCCGGCGATGGTGCTCTGGCTGATCGAGACGGTGCCGAAGAAGTCGACGATGCCGCCGCCGGCCAGGCTGGCCTTGTTGCCGGCCACGGTGGCCAGGCTCAGCTGGAGGGCTCCCCCGTTGTTCGCGATGCCGCCGCCGTCCCGGCCGGCCACGTTCTGGGAGACGGTGGTGCCCGCGAGGGTGAGTGTCCCGCCCTGCTGGTTGTAGATCCCGCCGCCGTTGGTGGCGGCGCTGTCGGCAACCGTGCTGTGGGCGAGCAGCAGCGTGCCAGCGTTCTGGATGCCGCCGCCGAGGGAGGCGCTGCCGTGGATGATCGTCAGCTGGCCGAGGGTCACGCTGGCGGCCGGGGAGACGCTGAATACCTGGCTGGCGTTCCTGCCGTCGACGGTGGTCGCGCCGCCGGCGGCTCCCTGGAGGCTGATGGTGTTGGCGGTCAGGGACAGCACGCCGAGTTTCAGGGGGAAGGTGCCCGCGGGCACCAAGATGGTGATGGTGCTGCCGCTGGGCTGGGCGTCGGCCTCCTGCACCGCGGCGCGCAGGGTGCACTGCCCGGCCGCGTCAGCGCAGATCCCATCACCGGGCGATGCGTCCGGGGCGTCGGCGGTGGTGGTCACCTGGAACGTCAACGTGGCCGCCGCGGCGGGCAGCGGCCGGAGGCTCAGCGCGAGGCCCGCAAGGAGCGCGAGACTAAGAGCCAGCAGCGGCCGGCTGGCCCGCCTGCGGGACTTGCGGGCGCCTGCCGGGCCCAGTTTTTCCTCTAGGGGCGGAGAAATGGTGCGGTGCTGCGTCATGGTGTATTCCCCTCTTTCCGCCTTTCACGGAATGCGTTTCCCGCCGGGCCGGGCACCCGGCCGGGGGTCACGGGTTGAACTCGGTGAGTGTCTGGCGTGTGGAGGTGGTGGTGTTGAAGAATTCCCCGACGGCCCAGGACTGGGTGGAAGCAGGGTCCGCCGACGCCGCGGCGAGGGTGTTTTCGTTCGGGCCGATGTTGGGACTAGGTACCACGCTCCACTTGCGCCCATTGAAGTGCTCGATCAGGGTCTGCAGGCCCACGCCCGGCACCTGGGACTCCCCTACCGCCCATACGTCATTGGCGGAGACCGCCGACACGCCAGAAAGAAACCCGGTCTGCCTCGGGTGCGCCACGCTTGCCCACCGTCTGCCGTTCCAACGCAATATGATCGGCGGGCTGGGAAAGCTGACTGTCCCGACCGCCCAGACGTCGCTGGTGGACACCGCGGCGACAGCGGACAGCCGGTCGCTTCCCGGCGCCGGGTTGGGGGTGGGAACAACGCTCCAGGCGGTGCCGTCCCAGTGCTCCGCGAGTGTCCCAGGGGCGAGTGTCTGTCCCACCGCCCAGACGTCGTTGGCGGAGACGCTGGCCACCCCGTTGAGCTGGCCCCCGGAAGGGCTGGAGACCACAGTCCAGGCCTGGGCGGCCGCCACCCCCGGCGTGAGAAGCACGAGCGTGCTCACCGCCGCAGCAGCCGCGCCTAATAGGTGACTGATCTTCGGGTGTTTCATGCCGCACCTCGCCACTCTCCCGCTCCGCCAGCAAAAACAGCCGCGACCAGAGAACCGGCCAACCCGGCAGGCACGGAGTCGGCCGCGCAACGCAAGCCTCCCCTACACGCATACACGCACCGATGCCGCGGCAGGTTCAGCCACCGGGCACGATTTTCGGGCGAAGACCGGGCAAGCGCGCATCGGCGCCTCCGCGAGCGTGATCCCGCTCTCGCAGACCACCACCAGGCAGAGCTCTTCGAAGTGGTCTTCCAGCAGGGCTTTCAGGCGGGGCCCCGCCTGAACGCGGTCGGGCGCCGGGTAGCCGCCCACCTGGGGAACGCGTTGCCGGACGCCCCCTCGCAGCCGCGGCCGGCCCTCCGCCTCCCCGGGTTCGCGATCCGGGATGCGCCAGGGCCTGCGGCGGGCCGCCGCTTCCTGCCCCGCATCGTCACACACATCATCCCGAAGGTGGCTGGCTCGTGGCCGCCATCTGCGGGGACCACAGCAGGGCAGGCCGGGATGGGGATGGCGGGTGTGCTCGGCGTGCAGGAGCGCGTGGTCAGCGCCACGCCAGCTCTAGATCGCATCCCACACAGTCCCGCCCTGCTCGCCGAGAGCATGGAGCGACATTAGGGGCTGAGCGCCTGGGGCGCCGCGGACATGACGGGCCAGCCGGACATCGCCAACAGTGATGTCGAGGCGATCGGTCACCCCCAGTGACACTAAGACCCCGGCCGCCAACAGCGTTCGTCAACGCTCCGCGGCACCGGGTCTGTCGCATAGTGCGTCGGGCCGCGACAGAACGACCATTCGGGTGCGCCATAGACGCCGAGCCGGCAGCTCGGAACTGCCGCACCCAACGGCGGCAGTGTGCGCCTTGCCTCTGGCGAGGGCCGATTACAGAAGGTGGCGCGATGTGCCTGGGCTTCACGCCTGGCTGGTCAGGTAGGCCACGTCGACCTCCCACTTTGCAGGGTGGGGCTCCTTGGCCGGGTCGGTGAGATAGTGCTCGGCCCGGCTGCGCCAGGCTGACCCCCGGGCGGTGTCCTGGGTATCGAACTTGACCCCGTGCTCGCGCGCCCACGTCTGCAGCGCGGCGTTGCTTACGACCAGGCCGTCGTAGTGCCCGGTGTGCCGGATCACCGCGTACCTGCCCTCCGGGAGGACGCCGGGCCGGACGCGGCCGCTCCCTGCGACCGGCGCCCCGACCGGCACCGCCAGCTCGATCTCCGACTCTGCTGCCATATCGATAACCAGGTAGCGGATGAACGGCGGCCCGCTCGCCGCGATGCCGTTCCCGGCCAGCCATCCGAACAGTTCAGGAAAGGCTTCATCCACGGCATCGGAGATGCTGTCCATGGTGACGATCATCCGTATTCCGGCGTAGTGCTGCGCGGCGCGCACCTGGATCTGCGGCTCGTGGTTCATGTCGCGGCCTCCGTTTCCACTGGCATGCCTAATGTGACTGCCGGCCGTCCCGGCACTCATCGCTGGCGGCACGGGCGCGATGGCCCAGCGTTGCCGCGGCAGTCAGCTTGTGACCTTAGGCGCGTTATGTGAGTTGGGTTCTTGTTCATGCCGCGCCGGTGAGCTGGGTGAGCAGGAGGGTGTGGGCGGCGAGCGGGGCGGCGGTCCTGGTTAAGAGCCCTTCGAAGGTGTGCGCGCCGCGGCGGGCGACGATCAGGCGTTGCAGCGTCTTGGGCATGGTGGAGCGCTGCTTGCGGGTGGGCGGGATGATCACGTCGATCCCGCCGCTGGCCATCTCGGCGGCGAAGCGGATGCCGGTGAAGCCCTTGTCCGGCAGCAGCGCATCGATGCTGGCGGCGTCCCCGGCGACCAGGTCCGTGCCGATCTGGCGCTCATCCACCGCGGCGGGCACGATGGACCAGGCGCGGACCAGGCGCCTGCCCAGGTCGGCGCGGACGGCCAGGCGGAAGCCGTAGAACCATTCGGCGTGTGCGCCGTCCCGGCCGGACCGGGCGGCCAGGTCGTTGCCCGGGCCGGTCCGCTGATCCGGGCCGCGGACCCGGGAGGGATGCCTGACCGGCAGCGCGGAGGTATCGATCTGCTGGACCGGATCGGGCGGCACAGCGGCCGCGCAGGCAGCCCGGAGCTGCTCGAACGCGCCCCGCAGCCAGCGGGTCCGGCGGTTGACCTCCGGCTGGCCCGGCAGGTGCGGGAACAGGTGCGGCCAGTCGCGGCGGACCTCGGCCAAGAACCCGTTCTCGCTGCGGCGGCCGAGCAGGCGGCGGACCAGGGCGATGGCCAGCAGCTCGGCGTCGGTGCAGGCCGGGGCGGGCCCGGGGCGGCGCGGGATGGACAGGACACCGGCCTTGATCGCGTCATCGACCAGGCAGTACACGTAGACGAACAGCAGCTCAGTTGACAGCATGATGACGGGCTCCTGCGGCGGGGCGAGTGTGACAACTGCTTACTGCCACAGGAGCCCCCTGCCGATCAAGCGCCCCGGCCCACGTACTGGCGCGCCGAAGTTCAACTCACATAACGCGCCTTAGCGGGGGCTGTGGGCCGCGGCGGGCGGCATCGTGCACGAGCAGCGCGCTCTGGACACGTCCCTCACCGCGCAGAAATACCAGTTCGGGACGCAGTTTGGGCAGCAGCGGGACGGCCGAGTCGCCGACCATATCGGCGGCTCCGCGCGCGGGTTGTCGACAGTCACTCGATCACAGTTCGTGATCGGCATGAAGGGACGAGTCAGGCTGTGCGAGGGCTCGGGGCCGGGGCCACTCGCGGAGACTCACGAGCAGGCATCGGGCGTATAGACGTACCTCATCGCGGCAGAAGAGTGCGCGCGCCGAGCTGCACGATTACTCATTAGCTTGTCTGCGGAGTGACGACCGCCCTGCTCACTGCGGCAGGCCGGCCGGATGACAACGTCGCGCCCTACGCCTGGAACCGCACGGGCATAGGGCGTTCTTTGCAACGGCCCGGCCAGTGCCTTCGGGTTTGTGGCCGGGAAGATTCATGCCCTTTGATCTCGCCAGTCTCCGTCCAGCCTCACGCCAGCCCGTTAGAATCTCTGGAAGGTTATCCTGGCGCGCCAAGAGCCATCCGGCCATAAATTTGCTGGCCTGGTCTTCAATATCATCCCCGAACTCCGCGAGCTTTCCGGTGTCGAGAAGCTGCAACGCTAGCCCCTGCCAGTATCCACTCTTGGCAAAGGCTTCCATGCCCTGCACCTTTCTGATGTCCTTCGCGAAACTCGCTCCGGCCATCAGGGCAGCGCCGACAACGGTATCCCCCATGTCGCTCTGTTCATTGAACAGGCTAACCAGACCAGACTCCACCGGCGAAAGCTCACGGACCTCCTCGCTCACCAGCAGGGCTGCGTAACGATCCTCAAGCTCTTCGGGCCGAGAGTACGAAAACTCCTCTACATACCCGGACTGCCCAAAGTGCAGGACATAAATCTCCTTCTGAAGCCCAGATCTGATCGCCCGCACTTCCGAGGTCCGCCTGAAGCCAGCCATGCGGATCTTTTCGTCCCTCCGCTGCCCAGCCCGATACTGATCCTGTCCCGCTCGAAAATAGGATTTCGGCAGGTGACCTGCAGGTCTTCCGGGCGCTAGGCGGCGTGCACATATTCGTTGATCAGGCCGTTGAGGACGGGTTTTCGGCGGATCTGCCGTGTGTCGACGTCGGTGACGGTCGCGGGATGAGTGTCGCGTTCGTCGTCGGGGACGCGCTGGGCGATGCCCTGGTGCGGCCGGGCCGTGTTGTAGTGCACCTGGTATTCGGCCAGGACGGCGCGCAGATGCCGCTCGCCCAGGATCAGCACGCGGTCCAGGAGCTCACGGCGCAGGGTGCCGGCGAGGCGTTCGCAGGTCGCGTTCATGCGCGGAGCCTGGACGGCTGTGCGCAGGATCCTGGCGCCGGTGGCCTGGAAGACGGCGTCGAAGGAGCGGGTGAAGTTCGATCCGCGGTCGCGGATGAGGAACTTGATGTCCTCGAACCGCTCGCCGAGGGTGAGGGCGAGGTTGCGGGCTTGCTGGACTGTCCACTCGCCGGTGGGATGTTCGGTGACGCCGCCGAGGTGCATCCGGCGGGTGCCGTGCTCGATGAACACCAGGACGTACAGCCTGTTCAGCAGCACGGTGTCCGCGTGCAGGAAGTCGACCGCGAGGATCCCGGCGGCCTGGGCGTGCAGGAATTGCCGCCAGGTCGGGCCTGACCGGCGGGGAGCCGGATCGATGCCTGCGGCATGCAGGATCTCCCACACCGTGGACGGCGCAACGGCGAGGCCGAGCTTCGTCAGTTCGCCGTGGATCCGGCGGTAACCCCACAGCGGATTCTCCTTCGCCAGCCGAACGACGAGGCGGGCGATGCTCGGGACCGTCGGCGGACGGGGCCGGGCTTGCGCCGCTTGCTCGATCCTGCGAGAAGCGCTCTTGTTGTCGAAGGACGACCTCAATGTGCAGGCCGAGTTCCATGCAACCCTGTCCCTCATCGATGACGACGACGTGACTGGCAAGCTCGAACACGCCGAGGCCGCGCTCGCGTCATTCCGGCGCTTGACCGACCCGGATCCTTGGCTCTGGTCCCATGTCGCCGAAGCCGTGATGGACGCCGAGTTTCGGGCCGGCCGTGGGGTCCGGATGGACCTCATCGAGAAAGCTCTGGCGGCCGAGCGATCGGCCGTCGGCCCCAACTACCGGGCGCGAGCGTCGCTCGTGCTGCAGATCGCCCTGGGCCAGGTAGCGGACGCTGGTCTGCCGGCTCCCACTCTCTCCCAGGTGCGTCCGGTCCCCGCCGAGCTCACGGCCGAGTACGGGTACGCGGTGGCGCTGAGATTCGACGATCAGCTGGATCGAGCGGCCGCACAGTTCGACTCGATGCGCCGGAGCGCCGAGGAGGCAGGGAACGACCTGCTCGTGACCCACCTGCTGTGGCATCTGGCGGCCATCGAGATCCGCCTGGGCGATTGGGCCCAGGCCGAGACACATGCCGAGCGGCAGCTCGAGTTGGCGACAGAGTTCGACCAGCGTCATGAGCGAGCGTTCGCGCTCCAGAACCTGGCCCTCCTTGATGCTCTGTTGGGACGCGCGGAGTCGGGCAGGAGCCGAGCGGAGGAGACCCTCCGGTCCGCGGAGGAGGTGGGGGACCTGTTGACGAGGGCTCACTCGTCCTGGACCCTGGGATTCCTCGAGCTGTCACTGGGCAACTTGCCCGGGGCGGATCGTCACCTTGTTCGCGCGGGAGAACTCCGGGACCGCATCGGCGTGCTCGAGCCGTCGATGCTCTGCTATCAACCCGACCACATCGAGGCGCTGGTGGGGCTGGGCAAGCTCGAGGAAGCATGGGCGCTCGTAGAAGAGCTGGAGGCCCGAAGCCGGAGGCTGGACCGGCGCGCATGCCTGTCCTCGGCGCTTCGCGGCAAGGCGCTCCTTCTGTCGGCGCGAGAGACTTGGAGGGTGCTGTCGATCGCATCGGCGAGGCGATCCAGTTTCACGAGGGGGCGCCCGATCCGTTCGATGCGGCTCGTACCACGCTGGTGGCGGGGGAGATCCGCCGGCGACGGAAGGAGAAACGGGCCGCGAAGGACCTCCTGACAGCGGCCCTTCGGAGCTTCGAAGGCCTTGGCGCGTCGCTGTGGGCGGCAAGAGCCCGCCAGGAGCTGAGTCGGGTGGGCCTTCGACCGCCCGCCCCGCTCGCGCTGACGGCCACCGAGCGGCAGGTCGCCGAGCTCGCCGCGCGGGGTCTGACCACCCGGGAGGTGGCGGCGGCGGTATTCATGGCCCCGAAGAGCGTCGAGGATGTCCTGTCCCGGGTGTACCGAAAGCTGGGGATCCGATCTCGGGCAGAGCTCGGCGCCAGGATGGCCCGGCCTCCCGGCTCGTAGGCGTCCGCACAAAGACCGGGAATCTCCGGCTTCGTCGGGGCCGGGCTCGCCGTACGGTCGAGGGGTCCAACGACCAGGGAGTGCCTCATGCGCAGGCCGATCCTCGCGACGTTCGCTTCCGTCGCGATGCTGGTGATGGTGGCCGTGTCGGGCGGCCCAGCCAGCGCAGCGACCAGAACCCCGTTCACGGCCACCCTGACCAAGACCGTCGTCGACCCGGGGATGGTGTGGGTCAGCGGTGCCACCCCTCCACGTACGAGCCCAGATCGATTCCGGCACCGTCACGGGGGACCTCCAGGGGACCGAGAGCGACGCCACCGATCTGGACCTGAGCTTGGTCAATGGGTCCGGCGCGGACCACGGAACGTTCACCCTCAGCTCCACCGAGGTCATCTGGAGCGGTACCTTCGCTGGCCCGGTCTCGGCGAACCTGGCTTCGGGCGACTTCACCGCCCTGGGGGACGACGGTTCCCTCATGCAAGGGAGGTTCACGCAGATCGGGGAAGAGAGCTTCGCCCTGCAGGGGACGATCCTCGACCCCATAGCTGGAACGGAACGGCCCGGGGAGGTCCGGAGATGAGACGGGACGGTGGCGATGGCGGACGGGCGGACCCTCGCCTACGCCGAGTGGGGGGATCCTCGCGGGGACCCGGTGCTCCTGTTCCATGGATCGGGCGGTTCTCGGTTGTTCCGGCCCGACGAGGCCATCACCCGTGCCTGCGGTGTTCGGCTGATCACGGTCGATCGGCCCGGATTCGGGCGATCCGATCCACTTCCGGGACGAACGCTGCTCGGGTGGCCGCAGGATGTGGCAGGTCTCGCCCACGAGCTCGCGATCGGCTCGTTCGGGGTCGTCGGCTACTCCTCCGGCGGCCCGCACGCGCTGGCCTGCGGCGCGGTGCTCGCGCACCGGGTGACGGCACTCGCCGTGGCCGGCTGCCCGGCTCCGCCGGATGCCCTCCCCGGCGGAGCCGGGCGGCTGGCGATGCTGATCGCATCCTCCTGGACGCTATCGACAGCGACGCTGCGGCGGCGATCGCGGCGTACGGCGAGCGGCTGGCGACCCTGGTGGAGGACCCGACCGCAGTGCTGGACGGGCCGCTGCCCGAGCCCGACCGGAGGCTCCGGGACGATCCGGCGATCCTGTGGATGTGGAGGGAGTCGCTCAGGGAGTCTGCCCGCCAGGGCGTGGTCGGCTGGGCATGGGAGACGGCCGCCGTCCACCGGCCCTGGGTGTTCCGGCTGGAGGACGTGCGCGTGCCGGTCAGCGTGTGGCACGGTCGCCGGGACACTATCGTTCCCGTGGAACACGCCCGGTATCTCGCCGATCACCTGCCGAACTGCCAGCTGACGGTGTGGCCCGATGCGGGCCATGGCGGGCTCGTGATGCACTGGCGAGACGTGCTGATGGCCATCCGTCAGCCGCGTGCGGACGAATCAAGGAGGTGATGACGCGTGGATCGATGGCAGCTCATACGCGATGAGCGCGCGGACGTTCTGGTGTTCCTGAAGAGCCTTACCGCAGAGCAATGGACAGCGTCCTCATTGTGTGCCGGGTGGAGCGTCAAGGACGTCGCGGTCCACCTGATCGTGGACGACGCGGTCGAGGAGCTTGGAGTTCCCAAGACCCTCCTGAAACTCGCCAAGTGGCGATTCTCGGTCCATCGTGCCAACACCTGGTGGATCGAGCACAATGCGGGACGGAGCACCGAGAGCATCCTGGCCGCGTTCGACAAGAGGCTCGAGCCAGGGCGAGTTCTCCGAACGGTGGGCTTCGAGAGCGCACTCCGGGCCGCCATCATCCACCACCAGGACATGCGCAGGCCATTGGGCATGCCCAGGGCGATCCCTCTCGACCGCCTCCAAGCGGTCCTCGCTGCCATCGTGACGGTGAAGGGGAGCATCAACCTCGGTTCCCGAAGCCGCGCCAAGGGGCTTCACCTGGGGGCAAGCGATGTCGACTGGTCGCACGGCGAGGGGCCAGAGGTCCGCGGCCCCGGCGAGGCCATCATGATGGCGCTGGCCGGACGCGGAGTCGCCATGGCCGACCTCGAGGGCGACGGAACGGCCACTCTCGCTGAACGTATGCGTTGACCGTGGGGCCGGGCGCAAAGGAAACGGGGTTGGCGAGGTGCGAGAGTCACAGCGTGAGGATAGTCGCCCACGGTCGCGGAACCGAACAGCAAATCGACTTCGCCCGCCAGGTCAGCGCCACCGGATCAACGATCCGCACCGACGGGCTACGCATCTACTGAGGTAGCCCGGGGTTCGTGCACACCTGGTTTCGTGAGAGCGGCCCGCGGTGCGTGGCTGCCGTTGTGGTGAGGTTACCTGGCCTCAGCCGGGTGCCTGCCTGGCGTCCGGTTTGACATGGGCGGAGGGCCGTAGCCTGGCCGGGCGTCGGGCCGGATCTTTGATCTGCCCGCCGTTTGGCCTCGATGGCGGTCCTCCGCGAGGGTCCCATGTCAAACCGGACGCCCCGTTGCCGCGACGGCTGGGAGAGTGTTGTAGTACCCGGCCTCGGCTTCTGTCGGGGGGCGCCGGCCGAGGCGGTGCATGAGCCGGCTGGTGTTGTACCAGTAGGCCCATGCGCTGGTGATTCCCTCCAGGTCGGCGAGGGTCCGGGGCGTGACTCGCCGCCGCATGCCACGGCCTTGCCGCCAGCATCCCCTCCGCCGACGTACCCGACCCGGCTCACCAGCCTCGCTCACCCCACCGCCCACGCACCAACCGACGGACACCCAGACCCGCAGCACACTGATCCAGACCACCACCGAGATCGTCGAGCACTACAGCTTCAGGGTGCTGACCCCCTCTGCGACACTGCCGACGTGACCGGGATTGCTCAGGTGACGGCCGTTTTTAGCCTTCCCGCTGTCAACGGTGCCCAGACCGCGAGGTACGTGCCAGGTCGAACACAGGTATACGGCAGGTCCATCAGAAGTCAGCAGACCGTGTCCTGCGATCAGCCCTGCCTGCCGGAAACAGATTTGTCAGCGATCATGGAATTGCGCAGTGATGGGCGTGCTGCGATCACGAAATTGACCACCTCGATCACGTTATTGACCATGGTCATGGCGTGCGTGTCGGAGTGGGCCTGGTCATCGGGAAGTCAGGATCATTCCTTCCGTCGATGGGGCGGAGGGTCCGGTGGCGAGGAGGACGTTCGCAATGCCGTGTAGAAGAGCGTGTTCGCGATGGCGGACTGGCCGTCGCGGGGGCTTGCCTGCCGGCCGGGTTCCGGTTACGGACTGTGATCGCTGACGGGTGGCGGTTCGGCGTGGCCGCTGGCTGCGGTGCCCGGCTGGTGCGGGCCTGGTGGCATTGATCACGATCTGGCAGCGGCGGCGTGTCACGCCTGAGAACGCAAGCGAAGCTCCGCTAGCAGTGGGGATTGTCGATGATCCACACGAGCCAGGGAGCTTCGTTGCCGAGCCATTCTGACATGCCCGCGGTGCCGCCCGTAAGTGGTCCCGCGCCGGCCGGGTGGCCGGCCGCGGCGCGCCGGCTCGCCCCGGGCCGCTGGATGTCACCCTCGCTGCGGGCGAGGATGCCGGCCTGCGGCTGCTCGGGCAGGCGGGCATGATCGCCGTCCGGGTGGCGGACCTGGCCTGGCCGGCCGGGCGGGAGCCGGGGGCCGGCGGCCGGACGGCGCTGACCGCCGCCGGGACGGGGAAGATCCGCGGCGGGGACCTGGCGGTGTTCTGCAAGCCAGTGGCCATCGCGCCCGCGGTGGTGCGCCGCGACGGGCGGGTGCAGGCCGCCGGGGTTTCCTGTAGGTGCCGAAAACCTATGCCACCAGGCGATACTCATGAATCACGCCTCCGGCACGTTCACGTCGCTGGACCCGGAACTGATCCAGGTCGGCGACGCCATCGGGCAGCGGGCGCAGCGGCGCGGCCTGGGTTCAGGGTTCGGTGCGGCCGGTGCCTGTTGCAGAAGTCCTCGTACTCGCGCAGCACGATCATCAGATGCCGCTGATTCAATACCAGGGTCCGGTCCAGCAGCTCACGCCGACAGCTGCCGATCCAGCGTTCCATGACCGAATTCATCCGCGGCGCCTGGACCGCAGAGCGGATAGCCCTGATGCCCGCAGCCTGGAACACCGAGTCGAATGTGGCGGTGAAGCTGGCGTCCCGGTCGTGCAGGACGAACTTTGCCCGTGTGCCGGCGTCTTCCAGGTCCATGAGCAGGTTCCGGGCCTGCTGCACTACCCGCGACTGGACCGGATGCCCGGTGGCTCCGAGGATCCGGATGCGGCGGGTGCCGTGCTCGATGACGCAAGGACGCAGGCCTTCGTGCCGTTGAGCAGGTCGGCGGTGAAGAAGTCCAGCGCCAGGATCCCGTGGGCCTGGGACCGGAGGAACTCCGCCCAGCTCGGGCCATCCCGGCGCGGAGCCCGGTTGATCCCGGCGCTGTTGAGGATCTGCCAGACCGTGGACGGCGCCGCCGTGATGCCGGGCCCCGCGAGCTCGCCGTGGATCCGCCGGTATCCCCACGACTCGTTCTCCCAGGCCAGCCGCAACACCACCGACCGAACCCTGCGATGCGTTGCCGGGCGCCCGGAGCGGCCTCGGCGCGACAGGCGCGCCCACCGGCGGCGGACGATGTCGCGCTGCCAGCGCAAGATCGTGCCGGGAGTGACGATCCGCCGCATCGCCGCCAGGCGCTCCGCCGGCACCGTCCCTGCAAGCAGCGCCAGCCACGCCCGGTCCGGCCACGTCAAACGCGAATGAGCGCGAGGCCGCTCGCGCTCAGCCACAGCGAGCTGATGGCGCAGCACAAGGATCTCGGCGTCCTTCCACCACCACTCCCGCCGCGACAAGCCCAGCAGCGACACGGCACGGGTGACAATCAAGAAGATCAGCTTCACGCCCACAAGCCGAAGATCGTCCCACGCCC